>Ga0105249_10001622_pt1 | contig 19703 bp, 15 predicted proteins | sample KBSS44metaG_FD_81522 | JGI IMG/M metagenome (GOLD analysis project Ga0105249, IMG submission 81522) | Switchgrass rhizosphere microbial communities from Kellogg Biological Station, Michigan, USA - KBS S4-4 metaG | ecosystem: Host-associated > Plants > Roots > Rhizosphere > Soil | place...
CGAGCGTGGCCGGCGGGAAATGCGTCTTCGCGCTCGATCCGGAGACCAAATGAGTCAGCCAGCGCATCACCAGCTCCCCGATGCGCCGCCGCCGGCCGAGACGCCGCCGCCGCCGCTGAAACCGCCGCCACCACCACCACCGCCGCCACCGAAGCCCCCGCTGCCGAAGCCGCCTCCTCCGAAACCGCCGCCCCAGCCGCCCGACCCGCCGCCGCTGGCGAACCCGCCGCCTCCACCGCCGCCGAGCAGGCCGAGCACCAGGCCGACCACGCCGAGGCCGATGCCGAGCGGCAGGAACCCGCTGAGCAACCAACCGGCGCCGCCCGTCACGAGGCCGACGAGACCGGCGCGCGGCGGCGCGGACAGCCGTCCGAACATGCCGCGTGCCCAGATGCCGATGAAGAACGCGAAGATCACCGCGTTGAAGATGCCGTCGCGATTGCGTTCGAGATGGTCGTCGGTCAGCGGCGGCGGCAACTGCTCGCCGTCGATCAGCTTGGTCATCGCGTCGGTCGCGTCGTGGATGCCGCCGTAGTAGTCGTTCGCGCGGAACTTCGGCGTGACGTATTCGCGAATGATGCGCGCGGCGGCCGCGTCCGGAATCGCGCCTTCCAGGCCGCGCGCGACTTCGATGCGCACGCGCCGGTCGTTCTTGGCGACGATCAGCAAGGCCCCGTCGTCGATGTTCTTGCGCCCGAGCTTCCACGCGTCGACCACGCGGATCGCGTATTGCGCGATGTCTTCCGGCTGCGTCGTCGGCACCATCAGGACGCCGAGCTGCGAGCCCTTGCGCTGCTCCAGCGCGGCGAGCTCGCCTTCGAGCGTCTGCTTCTGCTGCGCGTCGAGCGTGTTGGTGAGGTCGGTGACGCGCGCACTCAGCGCCGGCACGGCCTGCACGCCGCTCGGCAGCGTGTCGCCATCGGCCGCCGCGGCGGCGAAGGCGAGCACGCATCCGAGGGCCAGCATCGGCAGCCGGCGCAACGCGCGCATCGGCGGGTGCCTAGTTCTGCGGCTTCGGTTCGGCTGGTGCCGGCTTGCTGAAGTCGACCGTCGGCGCCGTCGAGATCTGCTTTTCGTTCTCGACCGAGAAGTTCGCCTTGGGCTTGTAGCCGAAGATCATCGCGGTCAGGTTGTTCGGAAACTGGCGCACGAAGGTGTTGTAGTCCTGCACGACCTGGATGTAGCGGTTGCGCGCGACGGTGACGCGGTTCTCGGTGCCTTCGAGCTGCGCCTGCAGGTTCTGGAACAGGCCGTCGGCTTTCAGCTGCGGATAGTTTTCGCTGACCGCCATCAGGCGCGACAGCGCGCTCGACAATTCGCCTTGCGCCGCCTGGAACTGCTTCAGCTTGGCTTCGTCGGCCAGGTCGTCGGCCGAGATCGTGATCTTGCCGACGTTCGCGCGCGCCTCGGTGACCTTGGTGAACACTTCTTCTTCGTGCTGCGCGTAGCCTTTCACCGTGTTGACCAGGTTCGGCACCAGGTCGGCGCGGCGCTGGTACTGGTTCAGCACTTCGGACCATGCCGCCTTGACGCCTTCGTCCTTGGACTGGATCGCGTTGTAGCCGCACCCAGACAGCAGGACGGCAACCGCAACGACGAACAACATACGCAGGCTACGCATGGCTATTCCTCCCTCGATGACCCGACGGCGCGGCGGCCGGACGGCCTAGCGTGCGCGAGCCGCGACGCGCTTGCAAGCGACGGGCGCTAGAGGGCCGGCGGCACCGTACCGCGGCCACGGCGGCGGCGGCGCGCCAGCAGGTTCAACACCTCGACCGCGGCCGAGAAGGCCATGGCGAAGTACAGGTAGCCGCGCGAGATGTGCACGCTGAAGCCTTCGCACAGCAGGAACACGCCGACCATGATGATGAAGGCCAGCGCCAGCATCTTGATCGTCGGATGGCTGTCGATGAATTGGCCGATCGGATCGGCCACGAAGATCATCACGAGCACGGCCAGGATGATCGCGGCGATCATCACCGGCAGGATATTGATCATGCCGACCGCGGTGATCACCGAGTCGAGCGAGAACACGATGTCAATCAGCGCGATCTGCGCGATGACCAGGGCGAACGTCGCCGAAGGATGGCCGCCTTCGGGGTGATGCGGCTCGTCGCCGAGCGAATCGAAGATCTCCATCACGCCCTTGACGATCAGGAAGATGCCGCCGCCGATGAGCACGAGATCGCGGATCGAGATGATCTGGCCGAACAGGCGGAACAGGCCGCCGCTGCGGTCGTCCATGCGCGCCAGGTGCGCGAGCGAGAGCAGCAGCAGGATGCGCGTGACGCAGGCGAACGCCAGACCGATGCGCCGCGCGCTCGAACGGCGCACTTCCGGAAGCTTGCTGACCGCGATCGAGATGAACACGAGGTTGTCGACGCCGAGCACGATCTCCAGCGTCGACAGCGTCAGCAGCGCGATCCAGGTCTGCGGGTCGGTGATCAGGTCCAAACGCCGTGCGCTCCGCTGCTCACCGATTCAGATGGGGCCACAGGACCAGCGCCCAGCAGAGCATGACATTGAACATCAATACCAGCACGGCCGCCGAGCCCATGTCCTTGGCACGGCCGGCGAGTTCGTGGAACTCGGGGCTCGCCTTGTCGACGATCGCCTCGACCGCCGAATTGAGCAGTTCCGCCGACAGCACCAGCAGCAGGCTGCCACACAGGATCGCCTTCTCGATGCCGCTGTCGCCGGCCCACAGGCCCAGCGGAAACAGGATCACGAACAGGTAGCCTTCCAGACGGAACGAAGCTTCATGGCGCCACGCTGCGCGCAGCCCCTTCATCGACCACTGGAAAGCACGCCAGATCTGGCGCGGGCCGCGGGGCTCGGTGCTCGGCATCGTCTAGGGCTTCCGTGATCGGAGGATTCAGCCGGCCTGCAGCGCCGCAGCGCCGCGGCGGACGTCCGCACATCCGCCCCGCCGCGTCGAGCACGCGTTCACGAGGCGCCCGACGTGCGAATGCTGGCGTGGCGCGGGGCCATCACTGAAAAACGCGGGAATCGGCATGAAGGCGAAGAGGCCGGCAAAAAGGGCGCGTTATCATGCCATAAAGCGGCCGCGGCACCGGCCGCGACGTGTCGGCATGACGATCGCTAGCTGTATCGGCTGCGCCGGCGTGAGAAATTCGAAGCGACGAAGACGGGAGCGGACGAATGTTCGATGCGGAGCGGTTGTTGGGCAATCTCGTCAGCGGCGCGCTCGGCAGCGCGCTGGGCGGTCGCGGCACGTCGATTTTGCGCGGCGGCGCGGCCGGTTCGAGCGCGGGCCTGGGCCTCGGCCTGCTCGGCGTCGCCGTCGCCGCCTACGAGCACTATCAACAGAACACCGCCGCCAAGCCGCCGGCCGCTGCGAACCCGCCGCCGCCGGCACCGAGCCCTCCGCCGCCGCACGCCGCAGCGACGCCTCCGCCGCCGCCAGACGGAAATCCGCAACGCGGCGCGGACGCGATCGTGCTGATCCGCGCGATGATCGCCGCCGCGCATGCGAATGGCCGCATCGACGGCGACGAACGCGCGCGCATCGTGGCGGCTGCCGCCGTGCATGGCAGCGAGGAGCGCGCTTTCCTCGATGCCGAGTTCGCCACGCCCTGGTCGATCGAACAGCTCGCCGCCGCGAGCACGCCGGCGCTTGCTGCCGATCTCTACGCAGCGGCAGCCCACACGATCGTCGGCGACAGCGAGGTCGAACACGCCTGGCTCGATCGCCTGGCCCAGGCGCTCGCGCTCGATCCGGCGACGCGTGCCGGCATCGACCATCGCTACGCGCCATGAGGTACCGCCCATGAATCGCCGCATCCTCATCGCCACGCTTCTCTTCGCCGCTGCGCTCTGCGCGCTCGGTTTCTTCCTCGTCGATCGCCCGCTGGCCGAGTGGGTGCGCGCCAGCGGCATCGAGAACGCCGCCGTGTTCGTCTACGGCCTCGGCGCGCTGGACTGGATCAGCGGCATGGCCGTTTCGATCTGGCTGATCGGAGGCATCGCATTCGTCCTCGGCGCGGTCGGCTGGGCGATGCGCCGCGACGCGCGCTGGCCGCGCGTGCTGGTCGCCGCCGCGGTCGTGCAGTACGCGACGATCGCGACGATGATCGCCGGCAAGGACCACTTCGGCCGGCTGCGCCCGCATCAGGTGCTCGCGAACGGCGACTGGTCGCACGTGTGGTTCGCCGGCGGCGTGTCGTTTCCGTCCGGACATTCGGCATTCTATTTCGGCCTGCTGCTGCCGCTGGCGGCGGCGTGCGCGCAGCGCTGGCAGCGCGCGCTGCTGCTGGCGATCCCGCTGTTCGCCGTGCTCGCTCGCATCGATCTTGCCAAGCATTTCCTGTCGGACGTGTCGATGTCGGCTCTTCTCGCGGCGATCTACGCGCTGGCCGCCGCCACGCTGCTGCAGCGCTGGCTGCCGCCGCCGCGAATCGCTTCTTCCTGACGACGGAGCCTCGCATGTCCCAGTGGTTCTTCAGCTACAACGGCCAGCAGACCGGTCCGTTCGACGACGCGGCCGCCATCGCGCAGGCGCGCCGCGATCCCAATGGTTACGCCTGGCGCGAAGGTTTCGCCAACTGGCTGCCGATCGCGCAGATCGCCGAGCTCGCGGGCGGCGCTGCGCCGCCTGCGGCGCCGCGCGCTATGGCGATGCAGCGCGGTTCGGACGAAGTCGACTACCGCATCGTCGGCAACGACATGCAATTCGTCGAGATCGAGCTCGACCCCGGCGAAAGCGTCGTCGCCGAAGCCGGCGCGCTGATGTACAAGGACGCGGCGATCGAGCTCGACACCGTGTTCGGCGATTCCTCGTACTCGGGCCAGGGCGGCGGCTTCATGGACAAGCTGCTGCAGGCCGGCAAGCGCGTGATCACCGGCGAAGGCTTGTTCACGACGCTGTTCACGCATCGCGGCAGCGGCAAGGCGCACGCGGCGTTCGCGGCGCCGTACCCCGGCACGATCCAGGCGATGCGGCTGACCGACTACGGCGGCATTGATCTGTCAGAAGGACAGCTTCCTCTGCGGCGCGCGCGGCGTGCGCCTGGGCATTTTCTTCCAGCGCAAGATCCTGACCGGCCTGTTCGGCGGGGAGGGCTTCATCATGGAGCGGCTGGACGGCGACGGCCTGGTCTTCGTGCACGCGGGCGGCACCGTGGTCTCGCGCGAACTCGCCGCCGGCGAGCGCCTCGACGTCGACACCGGCTGCGTCGTCGCTTTCACCAGCGGCATCGATTTCGACGTGCGCGCCGTCGGTGGCATCAAGAGCATGCTGTTCGGCGGCGAAGGCGTCTTCCTCGCCACGCTGACCGGTCCGGGCAAGGTGTGGCTGCAGTCGCTGCCGTTCTCGCGCCTGGCCGGCCGCATGCTCGCCTCGGCGCCGCAACGCGGCGGCAGCCGCGACGAGGGCTCGGTGCTCGGCGGACTCGGCAACGTCCTCGGCGGCGACCGGGATTTCTGATCCCGCGCGGCACGGTCTCCGACCGAGCCCTTCGGCAGGTCGCTCGACAGACGACCTGTCGACAGACTGCGAACGGGCGGGCAGCGTTCCGCACTCCGTCCTCCCTCATTCCCGCGAGACGCTTTTCAACAGCGAAGCTGGTCAAGCGGGAATCCACGAGCGTTTCCGTGCGCGCGAAGCAAAATGGATTCCCGCCTCCGCGGGAATGACGGCGGTTCGGGAAAGTACCGAGTCGCCGCCCGCACCCCCCAGGCGGGCGAGCGGCAGCGGGTGGTCTTTACGCGGCCGGTTGTGCACCCGCACACGCGTAGGGCTTCGGCTTGTTATACGCTGGGTCGTTTTCCACTTTTGCAAACGCCGGATCCCCATGAACGCCCAACCCGACCGCCCCAGCCAGACCCGTTCGTTCTCCACGATCTTCCTCATCGAACTGTGGGAGCGCTTCGGCTACTACGGCATGGCGGCCCTGCTCGTGCTGTTCATGGTCGAGAAGGTCGGCTTCGGCGACAGCAAGGCGAACCTGATATGGGGCGCCTTCACCGGCCTGGTCTACGCGGCGCCGGCGATCGGTGGCTGGATCGGCGACAAGGTCCTCGGCACGCGGCGCACGATGCCGATCGGCGCGGCCATCCTCGCAATCGGCTACCTGATGCTGGCGGTCCCGACCGACAGTCTGTATTTCCTCTACTGCTCGATGGGCGTCATCGTCGTCGGCAACGGCCTGTTCAAGGCGAATGCCGCGAACATGGTCCGGCGCATCTACGAAGGCGACGACGCCAAGATCGACAGCGCCTTCACGCTCTACTACATGGCGGTCAACGTCGGCTCGACGGTCTCGATGCTGCTGACGCCGTGGATCAAGGACCAGTGGGGCTGGCATGCCGCGTTCGCCGTGTGCTGCCTCGGCCTCGTGCTCGGCCTGATCAACTACGTGATGATGATCCGCACACTCAAGGGCATCGGCTCGCCGCCGGACGAGCAGCCGGTGCGGTGGGACCTTCTGGCCGTCGTGCTCGGCGTCGGCTTCGTTTCGATCTTCGCCGTCACCTTCGTCGTGCAGAGCGAAGTGATATCCGACTGGTGCGTGAACATCGCCGGCCTCGTCGTGCTCGCCATCTTCGGCTACATGATCGCCAAGGGCACCCGCAGCGAGCGTGCCGGACTGGTCGCGGCGCTCGTGCTCGTCGTCGAGACGCTGCTGTTCTTCATCTTCTACGGCCAGATGTCGACGTCGCTGACGCTGTTCGCGCTGCGCAATGTCGATCTCGACCAGCATCTGTTCGGCGCCACGCTGTTCACCTGGTCGCCGGGCCAGTATCAGGCGCTCAACCCGATCTGGATCATGCTGCTGTCGCCGATCCTGGCCTGGGCCTACACGCACTTCGGCAAGACCGGCCGCGACTTGCCGATCGCCGCGAAATTCGCGCTCGGCTTCGTCGTCGTCGCGCTCGGCTTCTTCATCTTCGGCATCAGCGGCGGCACCGCGGTGAACGGCAAGATCTCCTCGTGGTACATGATCTGGGGCTACGGCTTCTACTCGCTCGGCGAACTCCTGGTCAGCGGTCTCGGCTTGGCGATGATCGCGCGCTACGTGCCGGCGCGCATGGGCGGCTTCATGATGGGCGCCTACTTCGTCGCCACCGGCATCTCGCAGTATGCGGCGAGCAAGGTGGCCAACCTCGCCAGCATTCCCGAGAACATCACCAATCCGCTCGAGAGCCTGGCGATCTACACCAGCCTGTTCAACAAGCTCGGCCTGCTCGCCGTCGGCGGCACCGTGCTCGCGATCGCGCTGCTGCCGCTGATGAAGAAACTCTCGGCGTCGCACAGCGCGCAGGACGTGGTCGACCATTCCGCTGCCGCCGGCGGTCTGCGTACGGTGACGGCCGAGGAGTAGCCTTCGCCCGCCGGCGCGAGGCTGCCGCCCGGCCGAATCCGATCGAAGCGATTCGCGACGCGCACCTGCAGACGGGTCGCGTCACGCGGTCCTGAGCGGCGGCGCACGCCGTTACCCATCCGTTACCGATGCGTGGAAAACACGCATCCCCGCGGCGCGGCGATTGCGTTACGGTGTCTCCACACGCGGCCGGCGACGCCGGTGCAACGAGGCAGGCGCCAATCCGAAACGGTTCGCGCCGCCCGGTGCCCGTCGGGCGATTGCAACGGCCGCGCACACCTGCGCGTCCTCCTCGCCGAGTTCCAGGCCGCGCCTCATTGAACTGGAGAACCCGATGTTCCGCGATCCTGCGGCGGACGCCCGCGCGCCCGCTTTCGTTGTACACATGTGCGCAATTGATGCACCCAACCCTCGCGACCGCGCTGCCTATACTGCGCGCCCTTTCACGTTGCTCCCCCGCGAAGGATCGCCAATGCGCCGCGCGCTGCTCGCTCTTGGATTTTGCGCCCTCGCTTCGACGGCCGGTCAACCGGCGGCCGTCGCCGCCGATGCCGGCTGGCACGTGGTCGTCAGCAGCAGCAACAACGGCATCGCGCTCCCGCAGTTGCCGACGGGCCACTACCCGTTCGGCGTCGCCCTCGGCGACCGCGGCGGCGGCACGATGGGCTTCCAGCTCGCGCCGTCGACCGGTTTGTACGCCGACGGCAACTGGCTGCTGCGCGGATCGGTGCTCGCACCGTATGCGCAGGTCGGCGCCACCGGTGCGCTCGGACCCGGCCGCAGCGGCGCGGAAAGCACGCACGTGTTCCGCGGCCTCTACTACGGCGATTCGATCGGCGAAGGCCCGCGCGCGTTCGGCGCCACGGCGAACGATCCGGCCGATTCGCCCGACGACGCTTCGCAAGGCATCTGGCTGTGGGACGGCACGCGCAATGTCGAGGTCGCGCGGCTCGGCCGCGACGACGTGCTCGGCCCCGGCCTCGGCAGCGGCGTGGTCTACAAGAGCCTGCACAACGTCGATTCGGCCGACGACGTCGACGTGCGTTCCCTGCCCAACCGCCGCGTGCTGTTCGCCGGCCGCATCGGCACGGCTTCGACGCTCGGCAGCGACGGCCTCAGCGTGTACACGCCGGGCAGCGGAAACACGCCGTGCCTGCTGCAGGGCTCGACGGAGCCGAGCCTAAGTCCCGGCCTCGGCGCCAGCACGTTTGCCGGCATCAGCCCGAGCTTCGCCGTCAGTCCGCTCGGCGAGGTCTACAGCTACGCCTATCTCGCCGCGAACGGCACGGGCCTGAGCGACGGCATCTGGCAGCTTTGCGATGGCGCTCCGCGTGCGGCGGTCCTTTCCGGCGTGAGCGACGCCTACGGCCCAGGCCTCGGAGACACCGCCGTGTTCGGCGGCGACGGCAACGGTCTGCGCAGCTTCCTCGCGCCGAGCCTGCCGGGCTCGTTCTATTTCACCTCGGGCGGCCGCATGTCGACGACGTCGGGCGCGCCGACGTTCCTCGGCCTGTTCCACCACGACGGCGCGCAGCATCGCAACGTGCCGATCATGCTCGACAACAGCGAAGGCACCTATGGCCCGCAGATCGCCGGCTACGTGTTCCACACGGCCGTCGTTCCGTACAGCGTGCGTGCGGCCGGCAAGTACGCGGCGCTGCTGACCGACATGAGCCCGGTGGGCAACAGTTCGTCCTTCACCGGCGGCCTGTGGCGTCTCTCGGCCGACGGCACGATCGAACCCGTCGCGATCAGCGGCGACACCGCCGCCTACGCACCGGCCGCCGGGCGCATCTGGAACGGTACTTACTATCGCTTCGCCGTGTTCGACAACGGCGACATCGTCACGCTCGCCGACACGAAGAACACGGCGAACTCGACCACGGCGATCAGCTGGTGGCGCCTCAGCCGCGGCGCGGCACCGGTCGAGATCCTCAAGGTCGGCGACACCGTGCAGGTACCGACGCCCTCGGGCGTGGTCGGCAAGGTGGTGACGGACATCGATCCTACCTACGTGATCGGCCTCCCGTCCTTGGCGGGGCGCGATACGTTCTTCACCGCGAACGGCGACATCCTGACCAGCGACCTGACGATCCAGGATTTCTCCAACACGACCATCGTGGTACGCGGAGCGGTCGCGCGGCCCGACTACCTGTTCGCCAGCGGCAACGACTGATCGCTGCCGCGCGCCTGATCGCCTCCGCACGAAAGCGCGGCGGCGATCAGGTGTGGTCGATGCCGGCCTCGGCGAGCGCGCGTTCGATGTCCGGGTGCGCACTGCCGAACACGTACGGCACCAGCCCCCAGAATTCGATCGCCTTGCCCTCGCGCAGATGCGGCGCGTAGCGGCTCTGGCGCGCGGCGCGGCGTACCGCATCGTCGATCGCGATCATGCCGGACGAATGCACCGTGCGCACTTCGTGCGGCGATCCGTGTTCGTCCACGTGTACCGCGACGATGACGTACGCGTCGCGCACGCGTTTGGGGTCGCGCAGCGCCGGTCCGCCCGGCTTGACGGCGTAGACGAATGTGATGCGTTTGAAGCTGCCGGCTTCGTCGCTGCCGTTGCGGCCGCTGCCGGCGGCGCCGGAGCTGCCGCTGTCGGCCAGCGCGCGCGTCGCGGGCGCACCGGCGACGACGCCGCCATCGGCGCGAATCGGATCGATCGCGGGCAACGGCAACGGAGCCGGGACGAGGACCTTGGCGACCTTCGCCAGCGCCTTCGGCGCAGCACCCACACGACGTGCCGCCGGTACATCGATGCGCGCCGGTGCCGCCGACGGCGCGCGCGCATGCAAGGCTTCGGTACGCGGGCCCGCTGCCTGGCCGCGAGGATCGACGATGATGCGCACGAGCAGCGGCATCGACGCCGGCGTCCGCTGCGAAGCTACGTCCGGCTCCTGGAGCAGCAGCGCGAGCAGCAACGAATGCACGAGGAGCGTGGCGACGGCCGCAACGATTCGCCGCGGCTCGAATCGATCTCGTTCAGCCACATGCCGCTCGATCCGACGTGCTCGGCGTTGCGATCGCATGGAGCGCCTCCTCACCCTCTGCTGTGCGAATCACCCGAAGAAGACGGCCACGCCCGCCTTGGCGTCGCACCGGATGCATGCATGGCCGGCCGCCGCGTCAGCACGCGCCCAGGCTTGCGCGCACTTCCTCGTAGGGCTGCAGCTGCTCGCGGATCCATTCGCGCGCCGTCGGCCCGAACAAGGTCTCGAATTTCGACGCGGCCGGCGACAACCGTCCGCTCAACGCGCCCTCTTTCCAAGGTTCGGTCTCGATGTGGGTGATGCGATCGGTCGCGTCGAGCCGCGGCGGCAGCGGCGCAACGCCGATGAAGTCGCACAGGCGCTCGAACTCGCGCGGGAAATCGCGCACGAGATCCTCGTAGAACACGACGTGGTGGTTCTCCATCCCCGCATACCGGCGATGCATCTGCACCGCGGCATTCCAGTAGGCGACCCACCAAGGAATGCCGTGGCAGAACGACAGCCCTTCGCCGATGCGGCTGTAGAGGAACGAGGCCTCGACCGCGGAAGCGACGACGTCCTCGCCGCGGCGCAGGAGGTGGATGCAGCGCGCCTCGGGCACGTAGCGCTCGATCAGATCGAGATAGAACACGTGGCTGGGCGTCTTCTCCAGCCATGCGCTGCAGCCGCGCGCATGCGCCATCGAATCGAGCAGGCGCGTGAAGGTGCCGACGTAGCCGGCCAACCCCGGACGTACGCCGATGCGGCCCGGCGGCAAGCCGAGTTCGCGCGCGATGCGGCGCAAGGCGCGGCGCGCGCGGCGCTGGATGCGCAGGTATTCGCGTCCGCGGCGCCGGCGCGGATTCTCCGTCGCGAAGTCCAGGCCCACGACTTCCTGGTCGACGCGGTCGGGCAGCGTGCGTTCGAAGAACGCCGTTTCCGGAATCGATGCGATCGCCGGATGGCCCGACAGTGCAGCCTGCAGGAACGTCGTGCCCGAGCGCGGGCATCCCAGCAGGAAGACGCGCTGCATCGGCGCCGGTCGGTTCCGCGCGGCCGCCGCGTCGTGCGCCAGCGAGTGCCGCTCCGCCGATGCCTGCGCGGGGTCGTCTTCATTCATCGCGTATCTCCCCAGATTCGCGCACGTTCAGTGCGCCGGTGGTGTCGGAGCCGCAGCCACGCTCGTCGCCGCAACGGGGCGATCGAACACGCGCACGAATTGCGTGTCCTGGTCGGCGCCGGGCCGCTTCAAGCGGATATGCAGCTCCAGGTGGTGGCCGTCGTCGGCAAGGTGGTAGCGTTCTTCCAGCGAGTAGCCGGAGTCGGTCAGCGTCTGGATCACGACGTCCGGTTTCGCATCGGTCAGCGCGACGGTGCCGCCGACGCCCGGACCGCTGACGTTCATGCCGTCGCGGTCGAGTTCGACGACGTGATCGCCGTCGTCGAGGCGGATGCGCTGCTTCAGCGACGTAATCGTCACGTTCTTCGCGAACATGCGCGACAAGCCGCGCTCGCTGCGCTCGGCCAGGTCTTCCTTCGTCGACGCGCCGCTCGTCGTGGCCGGGGCGGCGTGGTCGCCGCCATGGTGACCGCCGCCGTGGCCACCGCCGTGGCCACCCATGCCGCCGCCACCGCCGGCGCCGCCCGCCCCGCCGCCGTGGTGGTGCCCTGCACCGGCCGAAGACGGGGCAGCGGAGGTGCCGTCGCCGGCGTCCGCTTGCGGAGAGCTCAGGGCGGCGTCATAGGACCAGGTGCCCGCGATCGCATCGCTTGGGGGCGTCGCGGGGGCATCGGCCCGTGCAGCGGAAACCGACAGCAGTAGGCCGAACAAGGCGGATCGACGCATGGCTTTCACGACCGGACACGTTGTGTACAAGTCCAAAAACTAGCAGCGCGTCCGGGGCGGCAATGTCTGGATCGTTCAAGCAAAACGTAAATTCATAGTTTCTGCACGGCCGGCGCAGGCACTACCGGCCGTTTCGTAAAGCGTTGCAAAGACGCGCAAGCGCTTGAAAAGACGCGGGGTCCTGCGAGGCGTTGGGCGGTATGCTTGGCCCATGAGCCGCAACCATATCCTGCTCGCCGACGACGACCAGGAACTCGCGCAGCTGCTGCGCGACTTCCTTTCGCGCGAAGGCTTCGATGTCGTCCTCGCCCACACGGCCGACGATGCGATCAGCGCCGCGCGCGCCGAACCGTTCGATGCGCTCGTGCTCGACGTGATGATGCCCGGCCGCTCCGGCCTCGAGGCACTGCGCGAACTGCGACGCGAGTCGGCGACGCCGGTGCTGATGCTGACCGCGCTCGGCGAGGACGTCGACCGCATCCTCGGCCTCGAACTCGGCGCCGACGACTACATCCCCAAACCGTGCAATCCGCGCGAACTCGCCGCTCGGCTGCGCGCCGTGCTGCGCCGCGCGCGCGGCGAGGCGCACGAGGCGCTGACGGACCTGCGCAACGGCCCTATCTGGCTGCGCGCGGCTTCGCGCAGCGTCAGCGTCGACGGCCGCACGATCGGCCTGACGGCGACCGAGTTCGACCTGCTGGTGCTGCTGCTGCGCGAAGCCGGCCGCGTCGTCAGCAAGGAGCGCATCTCGCAGAGCGTGCTCGGCCGGCCGCTCGGTCCGTTCGACCGCTCGATCGACGTGCACGTGTCGAACCTGCGCCGCAAGCTCGGCGACGGACCCGACGGCAGTTCGCCGATCACCACCATCCATCGCAGCGGCTACCTGTTGCGCCAGCTCGGCGAAGCGGACACCGCGTGAGCGTGCGCCCGCCCCGCGGCGACGTTCGGCATGCCGCTCCGCCGTGCCGGATGCGCCACGGGCGAGGAGCTTCACCGCCATGATGCGCCGCCTGTTCTGGCGCATCTTCGCCGCGTTCTGGGTCGCGACCGTCGTCGTGCTGGTGGCCTTCGCATGGATCTCGACCAGCCACTTCGAGACCGAGAAGATCCCGGGTTTCGACATCACGCGCCTGCAGGCGATGATGGACGACCTGCTCTCGCGCACCTCGCGCGAGCTGCGCCGCGAACGCGACGGCGGTGACGACGAACTGCGCCCCTGGCTGCGTTCGGCAGCCGGCTTCGGCCCGAGCACGGTCTACATATTCAGCGCCGACGGCCGCGAGCTGCTCGATCGCACTCCCTCCGCGCACGTGCGCGCCGCCGCCGCCGCGGCGCTCAGCGAGCCGCCGGCGAGCGATGTGCCGAACGGCGTCACGCGCGGCGACGAGCGCCTGCGCGCGCGCGCGATCCGCACGCGCGACGGCCGCCTCTACGCGGCCGTGGCGACGCTCGAAGGCAGTTTCCTGACGCGCCTCTTGTCGCGCAGGCCGTGGACGTTCTGGTCGAACATCGTCGTCGCGATGACCGTCAGCGCCGTGTTCGCGCTGCTGCTCGCCGGCTACGTCACCGCCCCGCTCACACGCATCCGCAACAGCACGCGCCGCTTCGCCGAGGGCGACCTCGACGTGCGCGTCGGCAGGCTGCCGTTCGGGCGCAGCGCCGAGATCACCGCGCTCGCCAGCGAGTTCGACGGCATGGCCGAACGCATCAAGGCACTCGTCGAGAGCCATCGCCGCCTCGTCCGCGACGTGTCGCACGAGCTGCGTTCGCCGCTGGCGCGCCAGCGCGTCGCGCTGGAACTCGCGCGCGGCGGCGACGCCAGCCAGATCAATGCCTCGCTCGATCGCATCGAATGCGAATCGGACCGCCTCGAGACGATGCTGTCGCAGGCGCTGGAGCTGTCGCGGCTGGAGACGGCCACGGTGGCGGCCCACGACGACATCGCGCTCGATACGCTGCTCGAGGACGTGATCACCAACGCCGACTACGAAGGCGCGCCGCGCGGGCGCAAGGTCGTCCTGATCGAGTGCGAACGCCTGAACCTGGTCGGCTCGCACGCGGCGCTGTACAGCGCGTTCGAGAACGTGATCCGCAACGCGCTCGCCTACACCGCCGACGGCAGCGCCGTCGGCGTGCGGCTCAATCGCGCCGCCGACAACCTCAATTTCGCGCAGATCGTCGTACGCGATCATGGCCCCGGCGTACCGGCGGACGATCTCGCACGCATCTTCGAGCCGTTCTACCGCGTCGACAACGCCCGCACGCGCGCCAGCGGCGGCACCGGTCTCGGGCTTGCGATCGCGCGGCGCGCGATCGAGCGGCACCGCGGCAGCATCATCGCGCGCAATGCGGAACAAGGTGGACTCGAAGTCGTGATCCGGCTTCCGCTGGTTTGACGGCAGCAGCGGCGGCGCAACGGGTGGCGGCGCATTCGGGCCAACGCGACCGTCGCTAGGGCCCCGGCGCGGCTGCGAGAAGAGGCAGCCGACCTCGCGAGCATCTTCCTCAGGCTCGACGATCGCGTCACCGCTGCCATCAGCGGCGACGCATCTTCGTGAACTCGAACGCGGCGGCAGAGGCCCTCGCGAGGCGCACGGCGATGGGTTTCGCGCCGGTTCGAGCGAAGCGTCGCCGCTGCCATCAGCGGCGACGCCTTCTCGTCAGCGCAGTCGTCGCTGCAAGGCCAGCGTGGCACCGGCAGCGAGCAGCAGCGTCAGCACCGCGAGCATCCAGCGCGCATCGACCGGTACCGTGCGGGCAACCGGTCCCGGACCGCCGCCGCCATCGACGACGAGCACGTTGACGAAGGCGACTGCAGCGCCGGCAGCGCCGACGACGACCTGTTGCGGCGCCGGCGTCGACGACCACCGATAGCTCTGCGGGGCCGTCGATACCGACGATTCGGCAACGCTGCACGTGGCGCCCGCGGGAATGCCGCTGATCGACGTGTTGCCACTGCTGGCACCGGCCAGCGCGGCGCTGGCGGCGAACGTGCCGTCTGCCCCGCAATCGGCGGTGAAGCCGAAGCTGCCGGTGATGCCGCCCGCCGGGCCGCCCTCCACCTGCTTGGCGATCGCGAGCGTCGACGCGCCGCGCTGCAGCGTATTGACGATCGTTGCCGCGGCGCTGCCGCCGGCGTTCAGCGTCAGCGTCGCCGGGGGCGGCGGTGTCGTCGCGGTATCCCACGCATAGTTCGCCGGCGCGCTCGGCAAGCCGGCGCTTTCGGTGACGGTGCAGGTATTCGGCGTGGGTATGTTCGAGACCGTGACGGAAGCCCCTGCGGCGACCGCGACCGTGTTCGTGAACGGCTGCGCCGTGCAGGCGACCGTCATGTCGAAGGTGCCGCCCGGTGCGGGTCCGCCGACGACCTGTTTGGTCACGACGATGGTGCCGAGCGGCTGCGCCTGCAGCGGATTGACGAAGGTCGCCTGGTTCGGTGCGGTCGCGGAAACCGTCAGCGAGACCGGCGCCGGGGTCGCCCCCCACGCATAGCCGGCGGGCGCCCCCGGCAGCGGCAGCGACTCGCTGACGACGCACTGCGCGTTGGCCGGAATGCCTGTGATCGTGCCGCTGTTCGACGTCTGGTTCGCCAGCGCGACGTTGCCGCTGAAGGAGCCATCGGCGCCGCAGTCCGCGCTGAACGCGAACGTGCCCGTTACGCCGGCCGCCGGACCGCCGGAGACCGTCTTGGTGATCGTCAGATCGGTGCCGATGCGCACGAGCGGGTTGGTCACGGCGACGAGCGGCGTGTCTCCATCGACCAGATCGATCGATGCGGCCGGCGTATAGACCGGCGTGCCCCAGGTGTACCCGGCCGGCGGCGCAGGCAGCGCGCTGGTGTCTTCGACCACCGTGCAGGTGCCCGTGTTCACCGTCGCGCTCGCGTTGCCGTTGTCCGCCACCTGCAGATTGACGGTCTGCGGGCCCGGGCAATTGATCGCCATCGAGAACGGCCCTGCGGGAACGTAGCCGGCAGGAGCGCCGGTGACGGTCTTGCTGACGGTCAGCGTCGCCTGGCCGCGCCGCGTCGTGTTGGTGACGACGACGTCGGCCGCCTCGCCGCTGGGAATCGACACGGTCGCCGGCGCCGTGAAATACGGCGACGTCGAGGTGTAGGTTTCCGGCACGACCCAGACCCACTCGCTCGGCAGCGCGGCGCGCGCGGTTTCGGCGAGCGTGCAGAGCGTCGAGCCCGGCACCAGGACGGTATCGCTGCCACCGTCCGGAATCGTGACGCTGCCAATGACCGAGCCGCCGCAATTGACCTCGATCGTGAACAGGTCGCCGGCGGTGTAGCCCGTGCCCTGCACGATCTTGCTGATCGTCAGCGTGGCGGGAGCGCCGACGCCGGCGTTGACCGTCGTCTGATTGTTGGCGGTGTTCGTGTCGGTGTAGTTCGCGTTCGCGGCGGCCGCGATCGACGCGGACAGGCTGAAGCTCTGGCCTTGCTGGCCGGTGAAGGGCCCGAAGACGCGCAGCGTGAACGAGCTGTCCTGCGGCAGGCTGTCGATCAGCAGGGCGAGATTGCTGCCGCTGAGGCAGGCCGCTCCCGAACAGATCGTGTCACCCGGACTGGTGCCGCCCGGACAGAACGTGCCCGCGGTGACCGCCTGACAGGTCACGACGAGGTTGTCGACGCCCGGCGCGGTCAGGTCGATGCCGGCGTTGGTGAGGTCCGCGAGCAGGTCGATGTTCGTCAGCGGCGGCGAGCCGGCGGAGTTCGTGACGGTGAGGTCGTAGCCGACCGAGCCACCCGCGACCGGCGGCACGCCGAGCGTGCCGGCAATCGTCGGATCGCCCGGCAGCGCGCAGACGCCGCCCGGAGGCGCGCTCATCTGCACCGAGGTCAAGCCCGGCGTCGGCGGCGGCGTCGGTCCGAAGCCGATGTACTGCACGCGTGGGTCGCCGGTGTCGTCGCCGCGCGACACATTGAGCGGGCCGCCGTAGTTTCCGACGATGCGGAACAGGTCGTAGAAATTGCCGCTCTCGTCGCTGATGAGGTTCTGGCCTGGGGCCGTGGCCGGCTGCACCGGCATCACGCGGATCAGGTTCGACAGCCACGTATCGGCGCAGGCGGCCACATTGGTGGCGACGACGTCGTAGTCGACGACGACGCGGCCGCCGGTCGGCACCACGAGATCGCCGGCCGGGTACGGCATCAGCGTCTGCCAGGCGTTCGCATTGCCGGTGCTCGTCGTGTAGCTGCCGGTGATCGTCGGATACGTCGTCCAAGGACAGGTGGCGCCGCCGGTGGCCGTGCAGTTGACCACCTGGCCCTGCAGGGTCACGGGACCACGGTTCGTCCAGGAAACGCCGATATCGGCGAGCTGCAGGTGCGCCGGCACGTAGTCGTGTGCCGAATCGTTCTGCACCGTGAGGCGGTATTGCACGGTCGTTCCGACCTGCAGGTCGGTGATCGTGTCCGGGCTGAGCCGCTGCTTGTCGATCGTGAGGTTCAGGTCCGCGGTCGTGCAGCGAGGCACGTCCTGCATCGGCGCGCGAACGGTCAATCCCTGCGGATTGCCGCTGTCGAGCGGGAAGAGCTTGCCGCCGGCGTTCGGCACGTCCGGATTGGCCGGCCGGAAGTACATGTCGTAGTTGAGGCCGGCCTGGTTCGGCAGACCCGGCAGTGGATCGACCGTGCACGCGGGCGGCGTGGTGTAGGTTTCCTGGTATTCGACGACGACCGACTGCCCCGGATAGAGCACGTCGTCATCCCAGTAGATGTTCGGAAGCGGCGCCCCGAGGTTGGGACCCCCGTAGGTCGAGCCCACGGTGAACGGGCAGGCACCCTGCGCGATGCCGGCCGGCGGCGCGCCGTTGAGCGAGCACGCGGTCACCGTGGACGCCGAGGTGACGGTACCGAAGCCCTGGTAGCGATACAGCTGCGTGTTGTTGTAGAGCGCCTGATGTTGATCGCGGAAATACACGCGCGGCATCGGGCGCGTACCGTTGTTCGTGTAGGTCACGCGATAGGTGATCGGCGTACCCCAGGCGAAACCGCCCGCCGGCACCGGGTCGAGGATCTGCTTGTCGACCAGGCTGGTGACCTCGGCGGCGACCAGAGTGCTGGTCGTCTGCGCGCTCACCGCCGGCAGCGCGGCGCCGCCGCTGTCCTGGCCGGTCGCGTTCACCGTGTGCACGATCGCGCCGCGCGGATAGCCGCGCACGACGCCGCGCACGATGCAGTCCAGGCGCGCTTCGCTGGGACCGAGGCCGCCGACCGGCAGGCTCGCCAGTGGGATCGTCACAAGGCCGGCGCTGTAGCCGTCCGCGATCGTGATCGCACCCGGTGCCGCAACGCCGCCGTTCGGCGTACAGGCGACGGTCACGTCGTAGAGCGCATCGGCGCCGAACGCGTGCGTCAGCACGACGTTGCTGGCGGTGTCGGTGGCTGCGTTCGCGCCGTTGTTGTACAGCGTGAGCTTCCACTCGGCGAAATCCGGTGCCGCCACCGTCGACGACGTCCCCCCGCTCGGGGCGATGTTGACGACGAGGTTCGGCGCAGCGGATGCGTGCGCACTCGCGAGCATCAGCAGGAGCGCGATGCCGATCGAACTATGCTTCATGATCCCATTCCTTAGATTTTCCGCAGGCGTGACGCATCGCACCGCCGATGCAGTGGTGGTTCACGCCTCAATGAGTCGGTCCTTGCCCGGCGGCACCCACCGCCCGACCGACGCGTTACAGTAATCGAACGAAAGAAGCCGCTGGCATCGTCGACGTTACGAATCGCATGCGTCGCGCAAACAATTGCAACGCATCGGCCCCTGCGATTGCAGGCGTCACGAACGAGGCGATGTTCGAATCCGCGTGGACGAACACGGAGCAAAGACCGATGACCCCGACGCCAACCACCGCCACCGGCTCGCCGTTGCACAACGCGCGCGAGCTGATGGGCACGCTCGCCTGGCTGCGCCTGTGCGCCGTCTCCGGACAGGCGCTGACGGTGGTCGTCGTCGCGTTCGCCTTCGGCATGGCGATACCGATGATTCCCCTCGGTCTCGGCGTCGCCGGGCTCGCGCTGTTCGCGCTGTTCGCGTTCTGGCGCCTGCGGCAGCCGTGGCCGGCAAGCCTGCCCGAAGCGTTTGCGCATATCTCGGTCGATATCGGCGTGCTCGCGTTCCTGCTGTACTGGTCGGGCGGCGCGACCAATCCGTTCGTCTCGCTGCTGGTGATGCCGATCGCGCTGGCCGCGGCGGCCATGCCGCGGCGCCACGTGATCGCGGTCGCGCTGTTCGCAGCGGCGTGCTACCTGCTGCTGATTCCGTGGCACGTCCCGCTGCCGCCGGCGCCGCACACGCCGACGGGCGACTTCAACCTGCATGTCGCCGGCATGGCGATCAACTTCGTCGTCACAGCCGCCGTGCTCGCGTTCTTCATCGCGCGCCTCGCGCGCGCGCTGCGCAACCGCGAGGCGGACGTGCAGCACGAACGCGAGCGCGCGCTGCGCGACGAAGGCATCCTCGCGATCGCCACGCAGGCCGCCGGCACCGCGCACGAACTCAACACGCCGCTGTCGACGATCCGCACGCTGCTGGC
>Ga0105249_10001624_pt1 | contig 19689 bp, 16 predicted proteins | sample KBSS44metaG_FD_81522 | JGI IMG/M metagenome (GOLD analysis project Ga0105249, IMG submission 81522) | Switchgrass rhizosphere microbial communities from Kellogg Biological Station, Michigan, USA - KBS S4-4 metaG | ecosystem: Host-associated > Plants > Roots > Rhizosphere > Soil | place...
ACCATCGGCATGGCGGTCGACTCGAACGTGCTGATCTTCGAGCGGATCCGGGAGGAGCTGCGGGCCGGCCGCGCTCCCAAGACGGCGATCGACAACGGCTTCTCGAAGGCCTTCGCGACCATCATCGACACGCACCTGACGGTCATCATCTCGGCGATCTTCCTCTTCCAGTTCGGGACCGGCCCGGTCAAGGGATTCGCGGTGACACTCATCCTGGGTCTCCTCATATCGGTCTTCACCGCGGTCTTCGTGTCGCACACGATTTTCGAGCTGATGTACGGGCGGCGGCAGCACATCGACGCCCTCTCGATTTAAGGGGATCGGCATGGAACTGTTCCGCCAGACCAACATCAACTTCCTGAAGTACAAGTGGCTCGCGATCGGAGCCTCATGGCTCCTGATCGCGGTCGGCCTGTTCGCGATCTTCGTCCAGAAGGGCTTGAAGTTCGGGATCGACTTCGCCGGCGGCACCCAGATCGCGGTGCGTTTCGCGCAGAGGCCCGACCTCGACCACATCCGGAAGATCCTCGACTCCGCGAACCTGGGGGACACCGGGATCCAGCGCTACGAGGAGCCCGAGAAGAACGAGGTGCTGATCCGGGTGCAGCAGCAGCGGCAGGAGGGACGCGACGTCTCCCACGACGTCCAGAACGCGCTGCGGGCGGGCCTGCTCGGTCCGGCCGAGGACGCGTCCAAGCTCGATCTCAACCGCGAGGGGCGGGATACGCTCGCCGCGCGGCTGGTGGCCGCCGACCCCGATCACGTCTCGGGCCGGCCGGACGTCACGCCCGCCGACTACTACGGCCGCATCGCGGAGCGGATCATCGCCCACCGGTCGGAGACCGGCATCTTCCGCTCCGCCGCGGAGTTCGACCGTCTCCCGGAGACCTCGGGGCCGGTCCGCGAGTGGTTGAAGGCAAATTCGTACCCGGGCCCCTTCGTTCTCCTCTCGGCCGAGAACGTCGGTCCCCAGGTCGGCGCCGACCTGCGGAAGAAGGCGGTGCTGGCGGTCTTCTGGTCGATCGCGGGAATGCTCGCCTACATCGCGATCCGGTTCCGGTCGCTTCCGTTCGGCGTGGGCGCGGTCGTGGCCCTCATCCACGACACGCTCATCACCGTCGGGCTCCTCGCGCTGTTCGGACGCGAGTTCAACCTGGTCGTGGTGGCGGCGCTCCTGACGCTCGTCGGCTACTCCGTGAACGACACGGTCGTCGTCTACGACCGGGTCCGCGAGAACCAGCGGACCCCGAAGAAGGAATCGCTCGAGTCGGTCATCAACCGCTCGATCAACCAGACGCTCTCCCGGACCGTGCTCACCTCGGGGGCAACGATGCTCGTCGTCGTCGCGCTCTTCTTCCTCGGAGGCGAGGTGCTGAACACCTTCGCCCTCACGCTGATGATCGGGATCATCGTCGGGACCTATTCCTCGATCTACGTCGCGGCGGCGATCGTGGTCATCTGGAAGGACCTCCGGGGCCGCCGGAAGCTCCAGGTGGTGCCCGCGCCGAAGCCCGCGGCGCCCGTGTCGCCGAGCCCCGCTTCCGGAAAGAAGAAGAAGTCCGGCCGCCGCTAGGCCGGGACACGGAACAAGGGACACGGGACAGGAGAAGTCCCCCCGTCTTCTTCGTGTTCCCTGTCCCGTGTCCGTGGTCCCGGCTCCGGCTCTGAGGGCGTAATCTAGATCTCGTCGTGATCCGCTTCGAGGACATCCTCGACCGCGTCGAGGCCTACAACCCGCAGTCGAACCAGGACCTGCTGCGGCGGGCGTACGTCTTCTCCGCCCTGGAGCACAAGGGGCAGGTCCGGCGCTCCGGCGAGCCGTATCTCATCCACCCGCTGAACGTCGCGGCCATCCTGGCCGAGATGAAGGCGGACGACGTCTCGATCGTCGTCGGCCTCCTGCACGACGTCCTGGAGGACACGCTCACCACGAAGGAGTCGATTGCCCAGCAGTTCGGCGGAGAGGTCGCCGAGCTGGTCGACGGCCTGACGAAGATCGGGAAGTTCTCCTACGTCTCGCGCGAGCAGGAGCAGGCGGAGACGTTCCGGAAAATGATCCTCGCGATGGTGTCGGACCTGCGGGTCGTCCTCGTCAAGCTCGCGGACCGCCTCCACAACATGCGGACGCTCCAGTTCCTGCCGGAGGAGAAGCGGCGGGAGATCGCGCGCGAGACGCTCGACATCTATGCGCCGATCGCGAACCGGCTCGGGATGGGGCTCGTGAAAGGGGAGCTCGAGGACCTCGCGTTCATGCACCTCGAGCCGGAGGAGTACGCCCGCGTCGCCCTGGATGTCGACCGTCGGATCCGCGGTTCGCAGGCGACGATCGAAAAGGTGCGCCTGCGGCTGGCGTCGAAGCTCGCCGAGGCGGGGATCGCCGGAGAGGTCACCGGACGGGTCAAGCGGTACTACTCGATCGCCGAGAAGATGCGGCGCCGCGAAGTGGACGCGGCGGAGCTGTACGACATCCTGGCCTTCCGGATCGTCACGCCCGAGACCCACGACTGTTACGCCGCGCTCGGGCTGGTGCACCAGCTCTGGCGGCCGGTGCCCGGCCGGATCAAGGACTACATCGCGATGCCCAAGCCGAACTTCTACCAGTCGTTGCACACGACCGTCATGGGAGAAGCGGCGCAACCTTTCGAGATCCAGATCCGCACGCGGGAGATGGACCTGATCTCGGAGCGCGGGATCGCGGCGCACTGGAAATACAAGGAGGGCAAGCTCGGCCCGCACGCGGACGACGCGCGCTTCCAGTGGCTCCGTTCCCTGGTGGACTGGCAGAGCGAGGTCTCCGACCCGCGCCAGTTCCTCTCGTCGTTGAAGGTCGACCTCTACCCGGACGAGGTTTACACGTTCACGCCGAAGGGGGAGGTTTTCGCGTTCCCGAGGGGCGCGACACCCGTCGACTTCGCCTTCCGCGTTCACACGGACGTCGGGCACCACTGCGTGGGGGCGCGGATCAACGGCCGGCTCGTCCCCCTGCGCACGCCGCTCGCGAGCGGCGACATCGTCGAGATCCTGACGGCGCCCAACCAGACACCCTCGCGGGACTGGCTCTCCTTCGTCGCGACGAGCCGGGCGCGCCACAAGATCCGCCACTACATCCAGGGTCACGAGAAAGACGAGGCGGTCGAGCTCGGGCGCCGAGTCCTCGAGCGGGAGCTCAAGAAGTACCGGAAGACGCTCAAGAAGGTGGAGGCGGAAGGGAAGCTGGCGTCGGAGCTGCCGACCTGGGGCTTCTCCCGGCCCGAGGACCTCTATGCCGCCCTCGGCTACGGCAAGCTCGCCCCGCGGAGCGTGCTCGAGCGGCTGGTCCCGGCGGAGCAGCTCGATCGGCCCGAAGCGCCCCGACCGGAGACCGCGGTCTCGCGAGTCGTCCGCAAGATCCTTCCCTTCGGCGCCCCGGACATCACGGTCGTCGGGCACAACGACCTGCTGGCGTCCCTCGCGAAGTGCTGCAGTCCCGTGCCGGGAGAGAAGATCCTGGGGTACATCACCCGCGGCCGCGGAGTGTCGGTGCACTCCGACAGCTGCCCGAACGTCCGGAACCTCCTCTACGACCCGGAGCGCCAGATCGACGTCGCGTGGGCCGGGGAGAAGGGGGCGTCCTACGCCATCGAGCTGGACGTGGTCACGGACGACCGGCCCGGACTACTCGCCGACCTGACCCAGGCAATTGCGGGCGAGGGCTCGAACATCCGCCGGATCGAGGCGCGGTCGGCCGAGGACCTCCGGGGCTACGTCTCCGTGTCGCTCGAGACGAGCGACCTGAAGCACCTCGAGAAGATCGTCAGCCGGCTGCGGGGGGTCTCCGGAGTCCGCGAGGTGATCCGGAGGTACAACGTGCCGAAGGCGGGAGAGAGAGAGTAGTCCTCAGCTGGCCGCGGTCTTCCGCGCGGCCGGCTTGACCACCTTTCCGGACCGGAGGCATCGGGAGCACGCCCGGACCCGCCGGGTCGTGCCCGGCGCGACCACCGCGCGAACCGACTGAAGGTTCAGATGCCACTTGCGGTTCGTGACGTTATGCGCGTGGCTGACGTTGCGGCCCGTCATGGGGGTCTTTCCGCAGAAGTGGCAGTGTTGAGCCATCGGATCTCTCCTGTCCCGGCGAATCGATCGCGCCAAAAAGCGGGGCATCGTACAACAGACGGTTTCGCGCGCCAAGGGTGACGTTCTTCGAACACCCGAAAGCGCGCTGCACCGGGGCGGCGGACGGGCGCCACACGCGGCCGGAGCGCCTCTAAACCTTGACGGGAGAAAAATTTCCTGCTATTTTTCTCTGCAGCCGAAATAACCCAAGGTCAAAGCCCACAACCGTATGAATTTTTTCGGTGGGGCGAAGATTTGTTGTTCCGAAAGTCGAAGAACCTCGTAGGGCTCGACATCGGCTCGTCAGCGATCAAGCTGGTCGAGCTGAAAGACGCCAAGGGCGGGGGGTACCGGCTCGTCAAATCGGGCCTGGAGACGCTCTCGCCGGAGGCAATTGTCGACGGCGCGATCATGGACGCCTCCCTGGTGGTCGATACCGTCAACCGCCTGGTTTCGACCTCGAACGTCCGGAATCCCGACTTCGGGACCTCTCTTTCGGGCCACTCCGTCATCGTCAAGAAGATCAGCCTGCCGGCAATGTCCCCGGAAGAGCTGGCCGAGTCGATCCGCTGGGAGGCCGAACAGTACGTCCCCTTCGACATCAACGACGTCAACCTCGACTACGTGGTTCTGGAGTCGGGGGCGGGCGACAGCATGGACGTCCTCCTCGTGGCGGTCAAAAAGGACAAGATCGGCGACTACACGAGCGTGATCTCTCAGGCGGGCCGCAACCCGGTCCTGGTCGACGTGGACGCCTTCGCGCTCCAGAACGCGTTCGAGGCGAACTACCCGATCGAGGCCGGGCACGTCGTCGCCCTGGTGAACATCGGTGCCTCCGTGACCAACGTGAACATCCTCTCCGGCTCGAACACGATCTTCTGGCGGGACATCTCCTTCGGCGGCAACCAGTACACCGACGCCATCCAGAAGCAGCTGTCGCTCTCCTTCGACCAGGCCGAGTCGCTGAAGAAGGGTGAGGGGGGAAGCGACCACTCCGTGTCCGAGATTTTCCCGATCCTGCGCTCGGTGACGGACGACCTGGCCCAGGAGCTCCAGAAGACCTTCGACTTCTTCCTGGCGACCACTTCGACGGCGCGAATCGACCGGCTGCTGCTCTCGGGGGGATCTTCCCGAGTGGTCAACTTCGACACACAGCTGAAGGAACGGTTCGGGATGTCCGTCGAGATCATGAACCCCTTCCGCCAGATCGACATCACAGGATCCTCGGTTTCCGCGGAGTGGCTGACCGAGAACGCGCCCAGCCTGGCGGTGGCGGTCGGCCTCGCCGTTCGGCACGTGGGGGACGAGGCCGCTTGATCCGGATCAACCTTCTGACGGAGGCCCGGGCGACGGCGACGCGGAAGACCTCTCTTCTGCCGTCGGGCGCACGGTTGAACAACCTGATCCTGCTGGGGGGCGTGGCCGCCGGAATCCTCTACATCGGCATCATGGCGCTCGTCCTCCACGCGCGGAGCAAGAATCTGGACGAAGAAATCGCCCGCGCGCAGGAAGAGGTGGCGCGTCTGAAGTCGATCATCGACGAGGTCAAGGGATACGAGGACAAGAAGGCGAGCCTCGAGGCGAAGATCCAGCTCATCAACAACCTGAAGACGAACCAGAAGGGGCCGGTCCGCCTGATGGACGAGATCTCCCGGGCACTGCCCGACCTCGTGTGGCTGACGGAGCTCGCGGTGTCGGGAGACCAGGTCTCCCTCAAGGGGAGGACGCTTTCCCCCAACGCCGTGGCGACCTATCTCGAGAATCTCAAGAAAAGTCCCTTCTTCGCGGAGCCGGTCTTCCGGAACCTCGGTCGGGACCAGGGGAGCCAGGGAATCTACACGTGGGAAATGACCCTCACTTTCACCAACACCCAGGCGCTTTCGGTCGCTCCGGCGACCGCTCCCTCCGGAGCGGCCGGCGAAAAGCCTGCGGCGTTGACGCCGGCGCCGGGGACGTAGGGGCAATCGCACGTGGCCATCGACCTGAAGCTCGAGGACAAGAAGTGGTACATCGCGCTCGCGTACGGCCTGGTGATCGGCGCTTTCGTTGCCGGAGCCGTCCACTATGCGTGGTTCCGCCCCCTGAACGCGGAGATCAAGGAGAAGCGCGCCCAGCTCGAGGGCCTGCAGCAGGAGATCCAGAAGGGACGCGCGGCCGAGCGGAAGCTCGCTCAGTTCCGGGAGGAGGTCCGGCGGCTCGAGGCGGAGCTGGCCAAGCTCCTCCAGGTGCTGCCGTCCAAGCGCAATACGGAAGACCTGATCAAGCGGATCGAGACCCTCACGCGGCAGGGCGATTTCACTCTGAAGAAGTTCACGCCGCAGGACTTCGTGCCGAAGGAGTTCTACGCGGAGTGGCCGATCGACATAGCGCTCGACGGCACGTACCACAATCTCGCGCTCTTTTTCGACCGGATGAGCCGGTTTTCGCGCATCATCAACGTCGAAGCTCTGAGAGTTTCCGAATTGAGGGATGTTCCGCAGAAGTCGATTTCCGCGACGTTCACGGCGAAGACCTTCATTTACACGGGCGACGAGGCGGCAACGACGGCGGGCGGACAGCCGCCTCCGGGCACGCCCGCTGCGCCGGCGGCCGTGAGCGCGCGGAAGCTGAAAGAGCGCGCCGAGGGGAAGGGCATCGAATGAGCCGCGTCCCTTCCGCCCTCATCGGCCTGGCCGGCGTCGTGCTCGGAGGAATCGCCTTCGCCGCTTCGCCGACGCCGACGCCGACGCCGGTCCCGGCGCCGGGGACGATCCAGTCGCCCGGCCAGGCAATGATCGAGCAGGATGAGGCGGCGCTCGCCGGCCGGGCTTACACCTACGACCCCGCCGGCCGCCGCGATCCGTTCCGATCGCTGCTCGTCCGGCCCGAGGACCGCGCGCTCGGCGCCCGCCCGCCCGGTGTCGCCGGCATGTCGATCGACGAGATCGTGATCCACGGCATCTGGAAGACCCGCAACGGTTACGTCGCGCAGGTGCGCGCGACGGATAACAAGAGCTACCTCGTCCGGGCGGGAGATCTTCTCTACGACGGCGAGGTGACCCGCGTCGGACCGAACGAAGTCGTGTTCCGCCAGAACATCAACGATCCACAGAGCGTCAAGCCTTTCCGGGAAGTGACCAAGCAACTGCACGTAACGAGCAGTCCGTGAAGATCCGCGGATCCAGGGTGCCGCCGGGACGGGAGGGACGATGAGAAGGACTTTGAGAGCAGCCGCGACGGCGATTGCGATGGCCGCTGTCCTGGCGGGGGCGTCCGGATGCTCCGCCGTGAAGAAGGGCAACCGCGTCGCCGCCGCCTCCGTGACCAACGCCCCGACCGAGCCGGCTTCCGCGCCGGCCTCGCCCGAAGGGCGGGGACAGGTCACGCAGGCCGCCTTCAACGAAGACGCCGACGGCGCCCGGATCGTCGTGACGTCGGATGCGCCTCTCCTGTACACGTCGTACGAGCCGCGCCCGAATCTTCTGATCGTCGAGATGCCGAACGTCCGGCTCGCCGACGACTTCGCGGCTCCGACGGTCGCGGGCAGCCTCGTCCAGTCGGTTCGGGCTGAGGAGCTGGACGAGCTCGGGAAGAAGATCACGCGGCTTTCCGTCGAGCATCAGCCCGGGTTGAAGTATGAACTCCGCTCGGTGGGGCGCGGCCTCGCGGTCGCGTTCGCGCCGAGTGAAGCGCCCGCGCGCGCGGAGCCGACGCTCACGGCGGAGGCCGCGCCGGTGCCCGCGCCCCCGAAGGTCGAAACGGAGCCGATCGCGCCGCCGGCTCTGACCCGCGCGGAGCTCGCTCATCTCCTCGAAGAGGTCACGGCGGAGAGCTCCGCCGACGGCGTCGCGGTCCGCCTGCTCGCCGACGGGACGATCTCGGCCAAGGACTTCATGCTCGCGAACCCGCCGCGGCTCGTGATCGATCTGCCCGGCGTGCGGAACACGGTCCGTCGCCGCGTCGTTCCGGTCGCCGGTGGGCTCGTCTCGCGCGTCCGGATTTCGCAGTTCCAGTCGGCCCCGGATCCGGTGACGCGCATCGTCCTCGACCTCGCGCGACCGGTCTCCTACTCGCTCCACGCCGACGGTGAACGGCTTTCGGTCGTCGTCGGTGACGCGTCGGCGTCCACTGCGGCTGCCGCCCCCGCGGCGCCAGCGCCGGTGCCTGCGGTCGCCGAGCAGGTCGTGACCCCGCCGGCGGCGCCTGCGGCCGCCATCGCAGCGAAGCCGGCCTCGACGGACGTCGCGGCGGCGCCGGCCGAGAAGCCCGCCCCGTCGCGCACGGAAGTCGTCCCGCCTCCTGCGGAGCGTCCGGCCATGCCCGCGGTCGTGGCCGCGCCGTCTCCGGCGCCCGCGGAAACGGGCTCCAGGCCTGCCGCGGCCGCCGCTGTCCCGGAGCCCGAGAGATACTCGCCGCCCGCGGCCCTGCCCCCCGGCATCAAGATGGAGGCGCGGCGGTCGCGGCCGGCCGAAGCGAAGAAACCGGCGGCCCGGGAGGATGCGCTCTTCGAGGCCGCGGCCGCGGTTCTGGCGCAGCAGGAGCAGACGCAGAAGGCGAGCGAGCTGACCGCGTTCCAGTCGCGAACGATCGCCGAGGGCGTCACCCAGTTCACGGGCGAGCCGATCTCGCTCGACCTCAAGGACGCCGACATCAAGGACGTCTTCCGGACGATCTCGCAGTTCACGGGCCTGAACATCGTCATCGATCCGGACGTGCGGGGAACCGTCACGGTGCAGCTCGAGAACGTTCCCTGGGACCAGGCGCTCGACCTGATCCTCAAGCAGAACGGCCTCGGTTACGTGCTCGAGAACAACATCATGCGCATCGCGACGACCTCCAAACTCCAGGCCGAGGAGATCGATCGGGCGCATCTCGCCGAGGCGCGCCAGGCCTCCGAACCCACCCGGACCGTCATCAAGAAGCTGTCGTACGCGCGCGCTCTGGAAATCACGCCGACCCTGAAGAGCATCATGTCCCGCCGCGGCGACATCGTCATCGATCAGCGGACCAATACGCTCATCATCCGCGAGATCCCGACGTTCCTGCCGGCAGTCCTCCAGCTGATCGACAACCTGGATACCGCGACCCCGCAGGTCATGATCGAGGCCCGGATCGTGGAGACGACGAAATCCCTCGGACGGAGCCTCGGGATCAACTGGGGGTTCAACGGGGTCGCGGACGTCGCCCACGGGAACACGACGAACCTGACGTTCCCGAACAACATCGACGGCGGCTTCCGCGTCGGCCTGGAGCAGGGGCCCGTGGTCGCGCAGATCCGGCTCGGCAACATCCTCGACACGTTCAACCTCGACGTGTCGCTGACGGCCTCCGAGAACCAGGGCCTGCTGAAGATCGTCTCGTCGCCGAAGCTCGCGGCTCTGACGAACACGGCCGCCCTCATCCAGTCGGGCGTTCAGATTCCGGTGCAGACCACCGTCAACAACACGACGACCGTCATCTACGTCGATGCGACGCTCCGACTGGAGGTCACGCCGCAAGTGACGGCCGAGGGAACGATTCTTCTGACGGTCAACGTCCAGAAGCGCGAGCCGGCCGTCGCCCTGAACCTGACGCTCGGAAACAACGTTCCGCTGACGATCCGGGAGTACCGCGGGCAGGTGCTGGTGCGGGACGGTGGCACGACCGTGATCGGCGGGATCTTTCAGCTGAACGATCAGGACCAGAACAACATGATCCCGGGACTCTGGAAGATCCCGATCCTCGGAAACCTCTTCCGGAACAAGACCCGGACCGAGAAACACGACGAGCTGCTCATCTTTCTGACCCCGCGAATCCTCCGATGAGGGAAAGGGACGGACTCATGAAGAAAAGAGCATTGATCGCGGCGGCGCTCGTTCTGATCGCGCTCGCCCCGGGATGTACGAACGACGAGGGTGAGACCGAGGCGCCCGTATTCATCACGGTTTCCATAGACCAGCAACCGGGCTTCGTCGACGTCGGCACCGCGGCGCCCGTTCAGATTGCTTTGATAACGCTCCAAAGCACTCTCAAGAATCCGACGCAGACCGACCCGCAGGGGTTTGCGGACACCCAGCTCAACAGCTATACGGTGCGGTTTCGCCGGACCGACGGGGGAACCCGGGTGCCTCCCGTCCAGACTTTCGGGGTCGGAGTCGTCGTCCCATCGGGCGGCACCTCGAGTCTCAACAACTTCCCGATCCTCCCGGCGTCTTCGCTCCAGCAATCCCCCTTCGATCAGCTCCTTCCGTTCAACGGCGGAGTCGACCGCGAGACGGGGCGCAACGAGATCCAGATGACCTATGACCTCACCTTCTTCGGAAAGACGGTGTCGGGGCACCGGGTCCAGAGCGAAACCGCCTCGGGAACCCTCGTGTTCTCCTGCGCCGGATGTTTCTAGGGTTGGGGAACAGGACATAACGGAGGCCTTCATGCGCCGGATCGCCATCACCCTGACCGTTCTCGCGCTCGTCGCGGGTGCTTTCGGTTGCTCTTCGGACGCGCCGACGCCCCCCAAGCCGGGACCCGGCCCGAACCCGAACGGCCCGAGCGCGCTCCAGATCCGGCTCTTTACGAGCGATCCCAACCCGACGGCCGGCACGTGCACGCTCATCCAGGCGATCGTGACGCTGAACGGCAACAACGTTCCGGACGGAACGGGCGTCTCGTTCTCGACGGACTTCGGAGTGTTCGCCCAGAATGGACTGCCGCTCATCTCCGTCACGACGCAGAGCGGCGCCGCGGTGACCGCCCTCTGTTCCGAGTTCCCGGGCACGGCAGTGGTTCGCGCCACCGCCAGCTCCGGCGGCCAGACCGGCGCGGCCACGATCACGATCGTTTTCCAGCCGGCGTCCTCCGGCGCCGGACCATTCGTCTCGTTCTGTGATCCGAGCTTCGGTCCCTCGACGGGAGGAACGGCTCTCACTCTCCACGGCGGCCGTTTCTGTCCGAACACGGGTTGCACCGGCAGCGAGGCCGCGACGACCCGGGTCAGCTTCACCGTCAACGGCGTTTCCCGGGAGGCCACGGTAACGTCGGTGACCACGGACTCGATCTCACTCCTGACGCCGGGCTTCCCGGAGGCCACGGCGCCGACCACGCCGGCCGAGATCCGCGTGACCCTGAACAACAACACGGCGACCCCGACCGTGCTCTCCCTGCCGAACTGCTTCGCGTTCGGAACGACGATTTCGACCACGCCGAGCATCACCGCGGTCCTGCCGGCCTCGGGCGTCAACGAGGGTGAAACGCGGGTCACGATCGTCGGAGCCGGCTTCCGCGCGCCGGTCCAGGTCTTCTTCGGAGAGGTCGAGGCCACGATCGTCTCGGTCTCGTTCAATCAGATCGTCGTCCTGACACCGCCGGCTTTCGGATCCGGCCGCGACAACCTCAATCAGCAGGTCGACGTCCGCGTCCACGACGTGACCTCCGGCCTGGATGCGACGCTCGCCGGCGGCTTCCGGTACGTTCAGCCGCTCCAGTTGATCTCGATCGTTCCCAGCGAGATGCGTCTCGACCAGCCTTTCAGCCCGGTGACCATCTTCGGGCACGGCTTTCAGGCGCCCGTCGTCGTGACCCTGGCCGGACGACCCGCGACGATCGTCTCGGTTTCGGAGAGCGAGCTGGTCGTGTTGCCCGGACGTCCGACGGGCTGCGGCGATGTCAGCGGAGCTGTCTCCGTCACCAACATCAACACCGGCGACACCTTGAGCGGTCTGACCTTCCGGTATCTCGGGATTCAGCCCACGATCACCCTTCTCACGCCCAATACCGGCGCCCCCGGCACGAACGTGACGATCTCGGGTACGAACCTTCCGATCAGTATCTCGAACGCGCGTGTTACGTTCGGAGACGCGGAGGCCTCGGTCACCTCCGCGTCGGCAGCCGGAACCGAGCTGGTCGTGACGGCGCCGACTCAAACGACTCTCGTCGCCCCGCTGTGTCTCCCGACGAATCCGGTTGGAACGCTTCAGAATGTGGGAACGCCTCTTCAGAACACGATCCGGGTCACGAACGTGCTCACTGGCTGTTTCGACACGGAACCGTTCCAGTACCAGCTCCCATGCGTTGCCGCCACGCCGACGCCGACGGCGACGGCGACCCCGACTCCGACGGCGACGCCGCTGCCGGGGGCGGACCTCGCGGTGTCGAAGGTCGACACGCCCGATCCGGTTGCGAGCGGCGGTAACGTCACCTGGACGATCACGGTGACGAACAACGGTCCGGGAATCGCAACGAACGTCGGCGTGACCGACCCGCTCCCGAATGGAACGACGTTCGTCTCCTGCGCCACGAGCCTCGGGTCGTGCAGCGGCCCGAACGTCGGGCAGAATGGCATCGTCACCGTGAGCGGGATCGGCAACCTCGGACCGATGGGCGGGGTGACGATCACGCTCGTCGCGAACGTCACTGCGGGTTCGGGCACGATCATCTCGAATACCGCGACCGCGACGTCGGCGGCCACGTCGGACCCGGTGCCGGGGAACAACAACGGAACGGCCTCGACGACGGTCGGTCCGTGATCCGCCTCGATTCGTGATCCCGCCGCCCCCCTCGGGGGGCGGCTTCGTTTGAGGCCGCGTCTCGACCGGAGGATGAATGTCGGATCGCGATCCCGAGGCCCGGATCCGTGAGCTGAAGAAGCGGGTCGAGCGCGAGCCCGGCTCGCGTTCCTTCGTACCCCTGGCCGAGGAGTACCGCCGCGCCGGCCGCATGTCCGACGCTCTGAAGACCCTCGAAGTGGGTCTCCTCAACCATCCGGGCTACGTCGCGGCCCGTGTGGCATTGGCACGCACTTACCTGGAGGTGGGGAGGACGCAGGAGTCCATGGAGGCGTTCTCGCAGGCGCTCGTGGACGACCCGTCGAACCTGGTCGCCTCGAAGGCGCTCGGCGACCTCTATCTCTCGCGGGGCGAGAAGGTCGAGGCTCTCAAGCGATACCTGCGCTATCGCGGGATCTCCGGGGACCCGAGGCTGGACGACGTGATCGCCAAGCTCCAGTCCGAGGTGCAACCCCCCCCACCTCCGGCGCCTCGGGCGCCGGAGGTGCCGCCGCCGCCCCCGCCGACGTTCCGGACCACGCCGCTCGAGACGCGGCGTCCGGCGCTGCCGGATGTCCTCGTGAAGCCCTACAACGGCGGACCGAAGGCGGAGGCGCCGGCGTCGCGTCCGACCGACCCCGGCGACATCTCCGGAATCACCTTCGAGCGTCCTGCGGTGACCTTCCCGGCGGAAGAGCAACCGGCCGTGCCCTCGCGCGATCAGTCGCTCGACGCTCTCCAAGCGCCGCGGGACGACGACGAGATCGTCACCCGGAAGATCCGGCTCCCCGAGGCGACCTGGCCGTTCCAGCCGCAGTCCGCGCCGGAAGCCGAGCCGACCGCTCCGCCGCCGCCGCCCGCCGAGCCGCAGGGGCGCGCCCTGGCGGATCTCTACTTCGCGCAGGGGCACTTCGGAGAGGCGCGGTCGGCCTACGAGTCCCTTCTGGCGGCGGCGCCCGCCGACGAAAGCCTGCTGCGGGCGAGGGACGAGGCCGCGCGGCGGTTGGCTGCTTCGCCGGCGCTGCCGGCCGGTGGGGATCCGTCGCGGGAGCGGCGGCTGGCGAAGGTCGGCGTGCTCAACCAGTGGCTCTCGACGGTCCGGAGGTCAGCGGGACCGGCGGCCGATAAGCTATTGGAATGAACGTCTTCGAAAAGGCGCTCGCCCGGATCGCGGAGCGGGTCGGCGGAACGCGGGCCGTCACGCTCGTCGGCGCCGATGGAATCCCGGTCGCGACCTGGGGGTCCGCGGAAGGTCTTTCGATCGAGACGGTTGCGGCGGAGAACGGAGCTCTTGTCCAGGCGGCCCGGACGGCGGGGAAGGCATCGGGGGCGGGCGAAATCCGGGAGATCTCGACCGTCACCGACCGGGGGATCACGGTCCTTTCGCGGGTGACCGGGGAGTATTATCTGCTGCTACTGTTGGCCCCGGAAGGCAACTTCGGGCGCGGCCGCTTCGAGCTGCGCAAGGCTGCAGCGGCCCTCGAAAAGGAGCTTCTCTAGACAATGCTCTCTTTCAAGGAAATCAAGGAATTGATCGACCTGGTGACGGACCGGGGTCTGTCGGGCCTCGAGATCGAACGCGCCGGATTTCGAATCCGGATCGAAGGGGCCCGTCCGCCGGTTGCGAACGGGACGATCGAAGCTCCCGCGAACGCGGCTCCCGCCCCCACCCCGGCGCTCGGCGCCGCAGCCGTCGCGGCGGCACCGGAAGGAGAGGGGGTGCACGTCATCACCTCGCCCATCGTCGGGACGTTCTACCGCGCTCCGTCGCCGGAGGCCGAGGCCTTCGCGGACGTCGGGTCGCGTGTGTCGAAGGGCAAGGTCCTCTGCATCATCGAATCCATGAAGCTCATGAACGAGATCGAATCGGACGTGGAAGGCGAGATCGTCGAGGTCTACGCCCGGAACGGCCAGCCGGTCGAATACGGCGAGAAGCTCTTCGGAATCCGGCTCGCGGCGTGAACGCCGCCCGCCCCGTGATCCGGGCCGCGCATGTTTAAGAAGATCCTGATCGCCAACCGGGGCGAGATCGCGCTCCGGATCATCTCGGCCTGTCGCGAACTCGACATCAAGACCGTCGCGATCTACAGCGAAGCGGACCGGGACGCCCTGCACGTCCGATACGCGGACGAGGACGTCTGCGTCGGTCCGTATCCGTCGGCCGCCTCGTACCTGAACATCTCGGCGATCGTCTCGGCGGCGGAGATCACGGAGGCCGACGCGATCCATCCAGGCTACGGATTCCTGTCCGAGAACGCCTACTTCGCGGAGATCCTGCAGGACTGCCACATCGCCTTCATCGGTCCGTCCCCCGACGCGATGCGCCGCATGGGGGACAAGTCGCTCGCCCGGCGCACCGTGACCGCGGCCGGCGTGCCGACCGTGCCCGGCTCTCCGGGGCCGGTCGAGACGGTCGACGAGGCGCTCGCATTCGCCCGGAAGGCCGGATATCCCGTGATCCTGAAAGCCGCGGCGGGCGGGGGAGGTCGCGGGATGCGCGTCGCCCGGGACGAGCGGGAGCTCTCCGGTGCGTACGAGACCGCGCGCAACGAAGCGGACAAGGCGTTCGGAAATCCGGACGTCTATCTCGAGAAGTACCTGGACGCGCCGCGACACATCGAGTTTCAGGTCTTCGGCGATTCCTTCGGCAACGTGCAGCACCTGGGAGAGCGCGAGTGCTCGATCCAGCGACGCCACCAGAAGCTGATCGAGGAGGCGCCGTCGGCGGTGTTGACGCCCGAGCTTCGCCGCCAGATGGGGGAAGCCGCGATCACCGCGGCGAAGGCCGTCAACTACACCAATGCCGGGACGATCGAGTTCCTGCTCGATTCGCAGGACCGCTTCTATTTCATGGAGATGAATACCCGTCTGCAGGTCGAGCACCCGGTCACCGAGCAGGTCACGGGCCTCGACATCGTCAAGGAGCAGATCGCGGTGGCGGCCGGCGCGTCCCTCTCTTTTGCGGGCCGCGAGCTCGCTCCCCGCGGCCACGCGATCGAGTTCCGCGTCAACGCGGAGGACCCCGTCACGTTCGCGCCGTGCCCCGGCCGGTTGACCGCGTTTCATCCGCCCGGGGGAATCGGCGTGCGGGTGGACACGGCGGCCTACCAGGGGTACGTGATCCCCCCCCACTACGACTCCCTGATCGCCAAGCTGATCGTTCACGGCCGGACCCGGATGGAGGCGATCTCCCGCGCCCGGCGGGCGCTCGACCTGTTCGTCGTCGAAGGGATCAAGACGACCATTCCGATGCACCGTCGGATCCTGGACGACCCGGATTTCGTGGACGGCCGGCTCTCCACGCGGTTCATGGAACGGTTCGCCGCGGCCTCCTGACGCCCGATCCCTCCGGATATCCTCCAGCCGCGTCCCGCGCCGCGGGACGAGGACTGAGGACTGAGGACTTGGGACTGGTTCGCCTTCCCCCGATCTACGCGATCCGCTCGGGTGGCGCCGCGGGTCCGGCCGGCGTCCTCGATGACGCCGGGCGGCTCTTCGCCGCCGGAATCCGCTTCCTCCAGGTCCGCGAGAAGGACCTGCCGGATCGCGAGCTCCTCGACGCCGTGGAGGGCGCGGATCGCCTTTCCCGGGGGTGCGGCGCGACCGTCCTCGTCAATGACCGCGTGGACGTGGCGATGCTCGCGGGAGTCGGCGTCCACCTCGGGGAAGAGGACCTTCCCGCGTCCGCCGCGCGGGCGCTCCTTCCGGACGGAGTTCCGATCGGCGTGTCGACGCACGATGCGGAGGCCGCGGGGGTCGCCGGCGCGGATCCGTCCGCGGACTACGTCGCGTTCGGGCCGATCTTCTCGAGCTCCACGAAACCGGGTCGGGCGCCGCGGGGCATCGAGGCCCTCGCCGCGGTTGCCGCCCGCAAGACGAAGCCCGTCGTGGCCGTCGGCGGCATCACCGAGGAAACGCTGGACTCCGTCTTCGACGCCGGCGCCGACTCGGCCGCGGTCGTCGGGGCGCTGGCCGCCGGCGGGCGGCTGGAGGAAAACGCGCGGCGGCTCCTGGACCGTGCGCGGCGGCGACGTCCCCCCGGGCGGATCTATCTCGTCGGCTTCATGGGCAGCGGCAAGACCGCGATCGGACGCCGGATCGCTGAACGGCTCGATATTCCGTTCGTCGATCTGGATACCGAGATCGAACGCATGTCCGGCCGCACCATACGGGCCCTCTTCGACGAATTCGGGGAGCCGGCGTTCCGCGAGCGCGAGTCGGTCTTCCTGGAAGGAACCGGCGGGATTCCCGACGCGGTGATCTCGACGGGCGGGGGTTCCTTCGTCTCGGACCGGAATCGGCGGACGATCGCCGCCCTCGGTACGCCCGTCCACCTGGACGTTCCGTTCGACGCAATCCGCGCGCGACTCGCCGGAAAGACGGACCGTCCGCTGTTCACGACCCTGGCGCAGGCGGCCGCACTCTACGCCGAGCGCGAACGCTTCTATAGAATGGCGCCGGTGCGGATCGCGCTCGCCGGGAGCGAGTCCATCGAACAGACAACCGACCAGGTGCTCTCCGCGGTCTACGATCCGCGGGAGCGGGGAGCGAAGCTGTCAGCCGGGAACTCCCGGTGAACCGGTTCTCATGCGATATCTGATCCTTTCCGACATCCACTCGAACGAGGAAGCCCTCGCGGCCGTGATGGCCCGTGTCGCCCACCGAAAGTACGACCGGGTGGTGATCCTCGGCGACTTCGTGGGATACGGCGCCGACCCAAACGAAGTGATCGACCGCATCCGCAAGATCCGGAAGCGCAAGACCATGATCCGGGGGAACCACGACAAGGTCGTGTGCGGCCTCGACTCCGGCGAGCTCTTCAATCCGGTGGCTTTGAAGGCGGCGCGATGGACGACGGATCAGCTCTCGGCGGGCAATCGGGTCTTCCTGGAGGAGCTCCCGATCGGGCCCGTGGACGTCGACGGCGCGTTCGTCATCTGCCACGGCTCGCCGCGGGACGAGGACGCCTACATCTTCTCGGATTACGACGCCTACCTGAATTTCACTTTTTCCGACGCCAGCGTCTGCTTCTTCGGGCACAGCCACATCCCCTCGGTCTTCTCCCTGGAGCCCCATGGAATCCGGGTGGACGTCGTCCGCGGGGATCGCGTCCGGATGCGCCTGAAGAAGAACTGCCGCTACCTGATCAATCCCGGGTCGATCGGGCAGCCCCGCGACCGCAACCCCGCGGCGTCCTATGCCCTGTACGACGGCATCCAGCGTGTGGTCACCTTCGAGCGGGCCTCCTACGACGTCGAAAAGACGCGGGACAAGATTCACCGCGCCGGCCTGCCGGGGATGCTGGGCGACCGGCTGGTCATCGGCGCGTAGGGCCGGCCCGCCCGCCGGGCTCCGACCCCGTATAATCCGCGAAAATTTCCCCGGGTGGAGAGAAAGGACTCACTATGACTTCTCGACGCACGTGGGCTCTCTGCTCCGCGCTCGCTGCCGCGGCCGTTCTGGTCCGCTGCGGGAGCGCTCCCGTCTCTCCGGGCGAGCCACCCGCGCCGCCCGTCGCGATCCAGACGTTCGGCAGCGCGGCGGAAGCCGAGGCCGCTCTCCTCCAGCTCGAGGACCGGCGCGCCTTCGACGCGTCGGTACTGACGTCGGCGGCCCGGTCCCCGGATCCCACCGTTCGTTCGCGCGCCGCTCTCGCGCTGGGACGCATTGGAGATTCCCGGGGGCGACAGCTGCTCGCGGGCCTCCTGACCGACTCGTCTCCCGAGGTCCTGTCCGCGGCGGCGTTCGGAAGCCAGGTCCTCGGGGATCCCACGCTGACGACGGAACTCCTCCCGCTTCTCTCCGGACGCGATGCGACCGTCGCCGCCGCGGCGGCGAAAGCGATCGGCTTCCTGGCGCGGGGAGACGGGCAGGATGCCCTGGTCGCCGCGGTCGACCGGGCCCCCTCGCCGGAGCCGCGGGCGACGATCCTGAGATCGCTCTGGCGATTTGCAGCGCCGCCGACGGAGGCCGCCGCGCTCCGTTTCGTCAACGATCCCGACGACCGGGTTCGCTTCGGAGCGGTCTACGCGATCGCCCGGAAGCCCCTGGAATCTTCGCTTCCCGCCCTGACGGCGGCTTTGAACGACCGGAACGCCGACACCGCCGCCTACGCCGCCCGCGCCCTCGGCATCCTGGCGAAGAAGGAGTCGCTCGACCCGCTCTTCGGGGCGCTCGACAGCGGCAAGCCCCCTCTCGTGACGAACGCCCTCGTGGCGCTGGAAGGCGTGCTCGAAAAGAACCCCGGCTCCTCCGCCGGAAAGGAGAGGATCGCCCGGGTCGTCACTCTCGCCGGAGACGCAAACCCGAACGTCGCGGTTCCGGCGTTGACCCTGCTGCGCCAGTTCGCGGGCGCCGACCGGGAGGTTTTCCGCCGGCTGTGGTCCATCGCGACCACGGGGGCGGGCCGCCGCCGCCAGATGGCGCTGCTCTCGGCGTCCGCCGTCCTCCGCGACAACGCTTTTCCGGCATTGGAGACCGCCGCCAGGTCGCCGGAGCCGGCGCTCCGCGCGACCGCGGCGGAGGCGCTCGGTTACCTGTCCTTCGCGAAGGCCCAGCCCCTGCGGGCGACCCTCGCGGCAGACCGTGATCCGCTGGTTCGCGGCGCGGTTCTCGGAAGCTTCCGGACGGCCGAGGCCGTGGTTCAGAACCGTGCTCTCGTGGAGGCGAAGCTGAAGGACTCCGATGCCGGGGTGGCGGCGGCCGCGATCGATGCCCTGACCCGGACGGGCGACCCCGCCATCCTCCCGCTCCTCGTCGATGCAGTTTCGAGCTCTTCGGGCCGACCGGAACCGGACGTGCCGATCGCCGCGATCACCGCGTCCGAGAAGCTGCGCAACGATTCGCGGGCCCGAACCGTGGTCGAGACCGCTTACCGCAGTCCCAACCCGCTCGTCGCCCGGATTGCCCGGAGATCGCTCATCCAGAACTTCCGCGCCGAGGCCGCCGCGTTTCCGGTCCCGGAGTACAAGATCTCCCGGAGCGCCGCGGACTATGCGGCCCTCCTCGCGGAAGCCCGGAAACCCTGGACGGCCACGGTCGAGACCGCCCGCGGGCCGTTCCGGATGCGGCTCGCCGGGGCTTCGGCGCCGATGACGGT
>Ga0105249_10001626_pt1 | contig 19674 bp, 12 predicted proteins | sample KBSS44metaG_FD_81522 | JGI IMG/M metagenome (GOLD analysis project Ga0105249, IMG submission 81522) | Switchgrass rhizosphere microbial communities from Kellogg Biological Station, Michigan, USA - KBS S4-4 metaG | ecosystem: Host-associated > Plants > Roots > Rhizosphere > Soil | place...
GATCGTGATGTCCTTGAGGTACATCTTGATCACCGAGTCGAGCACGATCGTCTTGCCCGCAAACGCGGGGCCGAAGCGGATCGTCTGGCCGCTGCCGGCGTAGCTGAGCACCCAGCGCAGCGACCCGATACCGTGGTCGTTCAGGTTGGTGACGGTGAACGGGTCGGCGAGCGTATTGGCGTTAGGCTCCAGCGAGGCTGAGCGCAGGGACGACGTCGGCTCATCGGCGCAGGCGGTGAGTACGGCGACGGTTGCGAGCGCGCCAAGGGCGAGCGCGAGCGGCCGGCGGCCGGCGCGCGAAGTGAACGAATACATGTCTGTTTCCTCGAGAGCGAGTGAGTTTGCGGAGAGAGTGTGAGCGCTCGGGCGCCGGTGAACGGGCGCCCGAGCGGTTGGCGCGCTACTTCTTGGTGCGAACGAGCGAGACCGACCGCGCCGCCGTCGCCGGCGTGACCTAGCTCGCGGTCTCGCCGCCCGTTGCCTGCTTGACGGCCCACCGCAGCGACCCCGTGAGATCGGGTCCGTCGGTGGCGGTGGTCACGGTGATGACGTCGCCCATGGCCAGGTTGGGCGCGAGATCAGGCGGTCGGGTCGGCGCGGCAACGTCATCGGCGCATGCGCCGGCGAGCGCGCCCCAGGTGAGGACGAGCGCCACGCGCGTCACGCGAGTCGCCCGCCGGATGGCGGTGTGCATTAGGATTGTCCCTCTTGTGCGAGTAGTGGATGCGTCGTGTGTGATGCGGCGCTTGCGGGCGCGAGGGCGCCGGATGTGGGGCCCTCTATCACAGAGTGCGGAGGGACGGGCGCTCCGCGGACACGCCGGTGGGAGGACGCGCACCGACTTTGTTGCCGGGAATCGGTTGGGCGGCCCGCCAGCGCCTTTCAGCGCGCGGAAAAAGGCGGCGTCGGCGACTCGGACGCGGCTCGCGGACCTACTACGAGGACGGTCGTGACAGCATGGCTGATGCGCTGGGCCGCCGCGTCCCAATCTTTTTTCGATTCCGCCGATCCAACGAATACCCCGGCCCGCCGGCGGATTCGCGCGAATGTGTGTAGGACGCAGTGAGGCTAGGCGCGTCGATCACGCAAGAACCCGTTAGGCGCCTGGCAGAACCTCGTAACCGTAAGGTGTTTCGGCTCTACGCAGCGTCGCCGGAGTTTCTCAAGTGACCTTCTTCGCCGCAGCGCGAAACGCGTTCCAGTCCTGGGGGCCCAGCAGGTCGATCTTTTCGGAGAGTGAGGGCAGCTTCGCCACCACGGCTGCCTTCTCCTTCTGGCCGTTGGGAATCTTCGGCGCCGCCGACGACTTGAGGAACGTTGCCAATTCCCGCGCCACCTGTTGCCGCTCCGACTCGGTCCACCGCGTGCGTTTCTGGCGGTCGTAGATCACCTTCTCGCCCGTGATGTCCGACCGGCTCCGCGCCTTGGCGATCTCCTTCAGGATGATGGCCTCGAGCTCCTGCACACCCGAGGTGCCGATGACCACTTCGACGTACGGGCGGGAAGGGAGCCACCGGATGGGGTCGAACGCCAGCTCGTAGAGCATGATCTGGCGGCCGGCGTCGCTGTAGAACCACTTCGCGACGAAGTGGATCTCGCACAGCAAGTTCTCCGGGGGGATCGCGTTCGCGCCGCGCTCGGGGAACGGCGTGTGCCCGTGCGATTTGAAGTAGGCTTCCGTGTTGAAGAGCTTCACGCCGTCCAGCAGGAACGCGTAGATGTAGTTGTCCTTTTCGAGACGGTCGATGGTCCCGGCCTCCCGCACCGTGCGCACCCTCTGCGAGTGGGTCCGAGCCGCCATTTCGTCCTGCGGCGTCCATTCCGTGAGCGGCTTGAGCGCAAGCGGGCGCCCAGTGGCATCCTTGGCCTGGAAGACCAGCACGTAGTCGTTCAGGATCGGGAAGTGCGTAATGCCAGCGAACTCCGCGCCCACGGAGATCACGGTCTGCAGGCAGTTGTCGGCGTTCTTGGAGCCCAGGCGCAGGAACATCGAGTCGCGGTACACCGGATTGCTGAACGGATGCCACGGCTGGTCGAGACCGTATATCGCATGGATCGGCGAGTCCTCCGAGCGGGCACGCGTGCGAAAGCCCTTGTGCTGAATGAGGTCCTCGTAGGACCGGGCGTCGGCGCGGAAGGCGATCGGCGTCGGTTGCCCGCGCTTGCCGCTGATCATTTTCAGGTTCATCGACATCGCGTCGCTGGCCACGAGCGGCGCTGGGGCGATGACGCGTCCGCCGGGCGAGCGGACGGTCAGCTTCGGCGAATCGAGCGCGACGCGCTTGAAGCCGATCAGCAGGAGCTGGCGGAGGATGTTCTCCTTGAAGGCATTGTCGCGCGTCGCGAAGTCCGGCCGTAGCGTGAACGGCGCCGCCGCGCCCCCGAACACCTGGAAGAAGATCTCCGCGGCCTTCTGCTGCTGCACGAGGGTGATGTTGGCGTAATCCTTCACTTCCGCCCAGAAGTAGTTGAACCAGAACGCGAACGTGTTCGACGCCGGATTGCCCGGGAAGGGATCGCCGACCCCCTGCACGAGGGGCCAGCGGCTCGTGCGGTCCTTCGGCGCCACGCGGTCGACGTTAGGCGCATACGGCTGGATCTTGCCGATCATCGTCTGCTCCGCGGGTGTGAGTCCAGCGAGTGCCCGGTCAACCCCTGCTTGGACTGCGATCGACAGCCCGGCTGAATTCCACTTCAGCCTCGCTCACTTCTTCGGCGACTGCGTCGTCTCCACGGCCTCCGTCGACCAGAAGAACTTCCGGAACGGCTTCGACTCCGGCCAAATCTGGTCCAACGTGTCGCCCTCGTACAGAACACCGCCCTTCATCACGTAGCGAATGTCCGTCGAGTTGCGGATGTTGACGAGCGGATCGCTGTTGAGCACAACGAGGTCTGCGACCTTCCCGACGACGATCGAGCCGACGTCCTGGTCGACACCAATGAACTTCGCCGGAAACAGCGTCGCGGTACGGAGCGCCTGCATGGGTGTCATGGCGCTCGCCATCTGCCAGAGCTCGAAGTGCGAGTCGATGCCCTGCAGCTGACCGTGCGCGCCGATCGCACCGTAGCCGCCGGCAGCGACGATGTCAGCCACGCCCTGGGCCGTGATGGGGAACGGGTAGGTGGTGACCGGCCGAAGCGTTCGGCGCTGCGTGTGTGGATAGAGCCAGCGCCAGGGGATGAACCGCTGCAGCTTCGGGTTCTTCCAGAGGTCTGATTCCTGATAGAAATAGTCCTCGCCCCACGGTCCCGCACCACCCACGTTCAGTGTGGGTGAGTAGAAGAAGCCGGCCTGCCCGAGGAACTGCGTCACGTCGCGGTACAGCGGAAGCGTAAGGATCGGGTGTTCGCATCCCGTATGGCCGTCCATGGCGATCGCCAGGTACTCCAGGTGATCGGCGTCCCCCTCGCAGGTTACCATCAGCCCAGCCTCCCTTGCTGCCTCGACGGTCTTCTGTCGCTGATCCCGCCGACGCTGCTGATACTCCTTGATCGACCGAGCGCCGTAGCTCTTCAACCGATTCACTTCGTGCCGCGCGTCGTCGAAGCTCTCGATCATCGCTTGTCGTGCGGACGTGCGGCTCGAAAGGGAAGGACCGGTGCTGTACATCCGCGGCCCCACCTGCGTTCCTGCTTCCACAGCTTCGGCCATCGTGAAGATCGCTTCGGGCGTACCGGAGGGCTCGAGCGCAGTCGTGATGCCGAAGGCCAGGTTCGAAGCCATCTCCCAACTCTGCTGTGACAGGATGTCGCGAGCTTCTCTGGCGGTGTGCTTGTGCGTGTCAATGAGTCCAGGGATGATGGTCTTGCCCGTCGCCTCGATGCGCCGCGCCCCGGCGGGAACCGAGACCCTCCCGCTTTCGCCCACGGCAGTGATGCGGCCGTCCTGAACCACGATGTCGCCGCTGGCGATCACGCGATCACCATCCATGGTCACGATGCGCGCCCCGGTAATCGCGACCGTACCCTTGGCACGCGCGCGTGGTACCTGCAACGCAATCTGGACGGTGTCCGTGGAGCGGCCGTCCACGCGATAGCGGAAGTACCGGTTGGCGCTCCCCCACTCGAGGATCCTGGCACCGACCCAATTCGGAAAATTGCCGCCCTCGAGACTCATGCGTCGTGCGATAAGGGCCGGCTTCTCGACGGTGAGGCCCACCGGCTCGCCCGCCATACCCGGCCAGGGGAGCGGGGCCAGGAACATGTTGTCGCCGCGCTGAAAGGCGAGCCATTGACCGTCGGGGGATGGAGCCGCTTCGTCGACCGCCTCGAGCATCATGTGGGTGCGCGCGTCGAGCCCGTCGAACAGGACCGATTTCAACGCCGCGCGCGCTCCCTGACCTCCTCCCCCTCCTCCCGGTGCGGTCTCCAGGTAGAAAATCCGTCCATCGGGCCCGAACTTCGGAGCGACGATCTTGCCCCCACGGCTGACGACATCGGTGATGGCCTGCGCGGGCCCTCCAGCTGCCGGCACCCACTCGAGGCTGAACGAGCCTTCGTCCGATGGCATCCGCCCACGCAGCATCTCCCCCGACCCTCGGGCCACCACCACCCGCTGCCCATCGGGTGACCACGCGGGGTTGGCATACATCCCCGGGACCTGTGTCAGGCGCTGCGGTGCACCGCCCGCTTTCTGCACCTTCCACAGGTGACCGAATTCGGTGTCCGACCAGCTGGTGAAGGCCAGCCAGTTGCCGTCGGGCGACCATGCCGGGGCGTACTCCTGGGCCGTGAACGTGGCGTCGGTGAGCCGGTGCGGCTTCCCGTTAGGCAGGTCCATCACCCAGATCCTGTCCACCGCGACGAACGCCAGGACCCGCCCATCGGGCGAGGCGGTGTGATAGCGCATCATGTGGATGTCCACGGCGCCGTCGGGAATCCGAGTCGGCGCGTAGACCTTCTCGGAGATGACCTTCTCGACGCGGGCCGTGAACGGGATGGTGGTGATCCGGCCGGTTGCGAGGTCGAGGCGCCGAAGCTTGCCACCCTCGGGGATCACGATCGACTTGCCGTCCGGCGTCCAGCTGTACCGGGGCAGCGCACCGTTGTTGTTCCGCTCCTGCACGTCCGTCGTGATCGGATCCATGACCATCCGTTCGGCGCCTGTCTGGAGGTCGCGCAGCCAGAGCGCCGTACGCGGGCCGTACTCATGCCCGCCGATCAGCTGCGTCCCATCGGCAATGCGGCGGCCGAATGCGAGCCATCGCCCGTCCGGCGACAGGGCCGGTGCTATGGCACCTCCACTGGACCGTCGGCCTCCTCCACCGTCCTGCAGCGGACCGACTCCACTGGTAATCTCGGCAATCGTCCCCGTCTTCCGGTCCAGGCGTCTGAGCTGATACAGCCCGCGCGCCGGATTGCGGTCTCCGGGGATGTTGCCCACGTCCTCATAGTAGATGTACCGGCCGTCCGGTGAGACTTCGGGCCAGGATGCGCTGACGGTTTCGCCGGTGACGCGCACGCCGGCCCCACCATCGATGTGCCACATCCAGAGCTCGCCGCGGCCGTCGTTGTTCGAGTCCCCGCCCAGTCGCGCGATGATGTAGTTGCCGTCCGGGGTCCAGGCCGGCAACGCCATGCGCTTCTCCCGCTGATTCGAGATCTTCCGGGGGTTGGAGCCATCCGCGTTCATCACCCAGACGTTCTCCTGGCCATCCCGATCGGAGATGAACGCGATCTTCGAACCGTTAGGCGAGAAGACGGCGTGGTAGTTGAGCGCCATACCGCTCGCTCTCGTGAGTGGTCGAGCCTCTCCGCCCTCGATGGGCAGGAGCCAGATGTCCCCGACCATGTCGACGACGATGGTGCGGCCGTCCGGCGACACGTCGGGCGAGAGCCACGTGCCCTCATCCGTGGTGAAGCTGATCTTGCGCGTGGTGCCGCGCGGCCGGGTCACGTCCCACGCGGGAGGCTCGGCGGGGGTCTGCGCCTGAGCCCGGAGCGGAGCCGCGTCGGCGCCGAATAGCGCCATCGCCGCCCCGATGCCGGAAGCCAAAGAGCGATGCAGGACTGGCATTGGTGTGCTCCTGGGGAGCTCTGCAAGGGCTACCAGAGGCGGAGACAATCGCCGCGTCGCCAGTCGATCGTTAGGCGCCGGCAATCGCTGGGCGCACGTGCAGCGGGTCCCTGAGTCTTGGGGTGAGTCGGCTCGCTCGCCCGTCGGTCGCCGGAGAGCTCGCTCGACCGTACCGGCGACTGGAGCGCCTGTCAAGGAAGTAGCCAGCCTATTGACAAGCATCGGACTGGCTCACTTTATCACGACTCATCCCTACCGAAACGGCGGGTCGTCCCATGCGGGATTCGACCAGGAAAGATGTCGCGATGTGGACAGGCCCGTCGGTTCGGCGCCGTCGCCCGTGCTTCTTCGCCCTCCCGAGAAGGAGTCGCCTATGTTCTCACGCGTACTTTCCTGTGGCTCGGTCCGGTCGATAGCCATCCTCTCGTCGGTTCTCTCGTCCACGCTCTTCGCGCAGACCGGGACCATCGTCGGGAAGGTGACCGATGCCGCCACGCAGCGGCCCCTCGCTGATGTTCGACTCGCGATTTCCGGCACTCAGCTCTCGACGGTGACGAACGCGCAGGGCGACTACCGCTTCGTCAACCTGCGGCCCGGCCTCATCACGGTCACCGCGTTTCGCATCGGCTACAAGGCGGTCGGGGACACGGTGCGCCTCGCCGCGGGTCAGACCGACACCCTCAATTTCCAGCCGTCAGCGTCGCTCGTCACTCTCTCCGAGCTCGTCATCACGGGAACGGCCGGCAACCAGGAGCGCCGAGCGCAGTCCGCGCAGGTCGCCTCGCTCAGCGCCGCGCAGATCTTGAAAGAGGCCCCGGTGACCAACGTCGGCGAGCTGCTCCAGTCGCGCATCCCCAGCGTCGCCGTGAGTGCGAACTCGGGCGTGGTCGGCACGGCAAAGACGATCCGCATTCGTGGTGCGTCGTCGATCAACCTCTCCAACCAGCCGCTGCTCTACATCGACGGCGTGCGGATCAACGAGGGGCACCTCGCCGGGAACGTGCAGGGCCAGGCGTATGACCGGATGAACGATCTCAACCCCGATGAGATCGAGAGCATCGAAGTGGTGAAGGGGCCCGCGGCTGCCACCCTGTACGGCGCCGACGCTTCGGCCGGCGTGATCCAGATCATCACGAAGAAGGGGCGTCCGGGCGCCAACCGGTTTCTCCAGAGCGTGCGCTTCGAGGCTGGCCGCACCGACCAGGATTACATGCCATACGATAACTATGGCAACTGCACGGCGGCGCTCGTCGCCCCCACGAGCACCAATCCTCTCTGCCGCGGGCAGGCGGTCGGCGCGCTGGTTCACGACAACCCGATCAAACGCGCTGACATCTTCCGCATCGGCAAGGGTTTTTCGTTCGGTTGGAACGGCACCGGCGGCGGCCAGAACTACGGGTACAACCTCACGTTCGGCAGAGAGAGTGCGAACGGCACTCTGCCGAACAGCGGCCTGGACAAGATCAACGCCCGCGTGAACTTCAACTTCGTTCCCGATTCGCGCCTAACGATCGATGCCGGGATTGGGCTCGTGCGGAACATGACGCAGCTGCCCAACCTGGACAACTCCGTCACCGGCTGGATCGCCGGAGGGATGCTCGGCTCCCCCCTGACGCGCACCGACCGGCCCGAAAACAGCAACGATGGTTGGTTCGGCTACAACCGCCAGTACAACGCGATCCGATCGGTCGACAACCGGTTGCGCACGCACCGGTCGATGCCGAGCCTGACGGCGAACTATGGGCCGGTGTCCTGGTTCACCAACCGGTTCGTGGTGGGCGCCGACGTCGCAACCGACCGTCAGGACGAGTACTACCCGAGGAACGACAGCTCGTGGTACACGCCTGCGCTGCAGAACTCGGGTCAGGCGACCGAGGCTGCCCGCACCGCCGAACGGTACACGTTCGACTACCTCGGCAACATCCGCCGCACGTTTGGACGGCAGGACCAGTGGGAAGGCAACCTCTCCTTCGGGCTGCAGGCGGTGGCTACCAAGAACACGACCACCAACTCGCAGGGTGTCGGGTTCGTGACGAACTCCAACAATACGATCACCTCTGCGGCAACGACCACCGGGGGTAGCCAGTTCACCGAGCAGACGCAGTACGGCTACCTCAGCCAGTTGCAGGTGGGCCTCAACAACCGTGTATTCCTCCAGGCCGCCGTGCGCGTCGACAAGAACTCTGCGTTCGGTGAGACGGCGCCGGCGTTCGTGCTCCCCAAGTTCGGTGCCACATGGACGCTCTCCGAGGAACCATTCTTCGAGAGCCTTACGAAATACGTGAACACGCTGCGAGTGCGCGCGTCGTGGGGCACGACGGGCCGTTCGCCGGCCCCCGGGGCGGCGCTCTCCACTCTCGTCGCCGCGCCGTACAACATCACGGGCACGACCGTCGCCGGGGCCAACCCGGGCAACCCTGGCAACGAGGACTTGAAGCCGGAGCGCGGCACCGAGTTCGAGGCCGGCTTCGACGCGAGCTTCTGGAAGGACCGAGTCACCGCCGAGCTCACGTACTTCGACAAGAAGACGACCGACCTGATCATCGCCAGGCCAATCCCCCCGTCGCTCGGCTTCAACAGCAGTCCGCTGGCGAACATTGGCGAGGTGATCAACCGAGGCATGGAGCTGGGGCTGAACGTGACCGCCGTCCAGACCACGAACTTCAGCTGGGATATCCGCGGCGGCCTGAACACGCTGCAGAACGAGTTGACGGACCTGGGCGGCGTCGCGCCGTTCTCGCCCAGCACCAACGGCCGCACCCGCGCAATGAAGGGAGAGCAGATCGGCGTGTACGTGTCGAAGAAGATCCTGTCGATCGACGATGCCTCGGGCGTAGTCACTGTCAGCGATACGCTCACGCCGATTGGTAACCTGTACCCGACGCTCGAGTGGAACCTCACGAACGGCGTCACTCTGATGAAGCATTTCCGAATCACCGGGTCGTTGGACGCGAAGAAGGACTTCGTCGTCGACAACCTGCGGGATTGGTACACCGAGACGCTGCTCATTCACAGCCAGAAACGTCTCGATCCGACTTACCTGTCGCGCCACGAGCGCCTGCGCCGCTACGGCAACGACGCGCCGGGCAAGCCGGCCTTCGTAACGAAGAGCGGTCTCTCGGCCACGACGAGCGACGTCTACGAGGCCTTCGTTCAGCCAGGTGATTTCGTTCGACTCCGGGAACTCTCGGCAACCTTCACGTTTCCGCAGAAGCTCGTGCGCAATCTGGGCGCCAGAGTGCAAAATGTCTCAGTCGTCGTCGCGATGCAGAACCTCAAGCTCTGGACCGACTACGAGGGCCCCGATCCGGAGGTCATCGCCCAGAACGGGACCTTCGATCGGCAGGATTTCTTCTCGCTGCCGCAGCCAAAGAGGGCTCTCCTTCGGTTGAACTTCACCTTCTGACCCGCCGAGGACCGTCATGCGAACCATCCGACGCGCGGTCTCGCGCACGCTGATCGCCACGGCCTTCGTCGTGAGCGCTACCGCCTGTTCCGACAACTTCCTCGAGGTTTCCAACCCCAACGTCATCGACGCCTCCACGGTCGATCCGAAGGATGCGGCTACCACTCTCGCCAACTCCACGGAGCAGAACTTCAAGACGGCGGTTGGCACGTACATTCAGTTCAGCTCGCACTTCACTGGCGAGACATACATCATGGAGACCAGCGGGGCCCAGAACGAGTTCGGCCGGCGCGAGGTCTCCGAGCTGAACGGCCAGGCGTTGGCCCAGTGGCGAGACATGTCTTTGGCTGCAGCGTCAGGCAAGCTGCTGCTGGACCTCACGCTGCCCGAGCCGACGACCAACATCAACATCGCGCGCGGCGCGACGTTCCGGGCCTACGCGATGCTGTTTCTGGCGACCGACTTCTGCAGCGGTGCGCTCTCGTCCGGGCCGGAGCTCACCAACAACCAGATGCTCGACTCGGCGATCTTCTGGTTCACCAAGGCGATCGACGTGGGCAAGGCGAACGGCACTGCGACCGCGGTGAGCCTCGCCAATGCGTCGCTCGTCGGACGCGCTCGCGCGAAGCTGCAGAAGGGCGACAAGACCGGCGCGCTGGCCGATGCGAGTGCGGCGCCGGCGGGCTTTACCTTTATGATGACGTATCAGGACGACCTGGCGAATCGAACGCGCCTGTCGAACGCGCTCTGGCGCGGTACGGTCGACCGCAGTGTGATCAGCGTCCCGCCGTACTATCAAACCACCGATCCGCGCGTGACGTGGCTCCCGCCGGGCAAGCACCCGTACAACGCGTGGGACGCGGCTGCGGGTCCGTACTTCATCCAGCAGAAGTACCCGGGGTACGCCTCGTCGATCCGGCTCGCCTCGAAACTCGAGGCCGAGTACATCGCCGCCGAAGCCGCGGGTGACATCAATGCGCAGCTCGCGCTGATCAACCGGCAACGTGCTGCCGCCCAGCTTCCGGCGTACAGCGGTCCCCAGGATGCCGCGAGCGTGCTCACGGAACTGTTCAACCAGAAAGGCTTCGACTTCTGGCTCGAGGGGAAGCGGCTCGCCGACTTCCGCCGCCAGCCGGTCGCCGCCGCGCAGTACGTGCCGGTCACCGGAACTGCGTACTGGAGGCCGAACCTCGGGAATATCGGGGCGCAGACCTGCTATCCGATGCCGTTCGCCGAGCGCGACAACAACCCGAACATTCCGTAGTGACCCCGGCCACTTGGAGGCTCCGTGAACCACCGCCTAACGCTCTCTCGCGCGGCATGCTGCCTCGTCGTCCTCTGGGCAGGTTCTGCGCTCCCGGCGCAGCAGCAGCGCCCGCAGAACAGGATCATGCTCGAGCAGTATCTGGATTGGGAAGAAGTCCAGGCTCCGCAGCTCTCTCCGGATGGCACCCAGATCCTGTTCACCCGCCGTTGGGTGGACAAGATGAACGATCGGTGGGAAAACAGCGTCTGGCAGATGAACGCCGACGGGTCTCATCCCCGGTTCCTGGTGCAGGGCGCCAACGTCCAATGGTCGCCTGACGGCAAGCGTATCGCGTACATCGCCCAGGGCCAGCCAAGCGGATCTCAGATCTGGGTGCGGTGGATGGATGCCGAGGGCGCGGCCTCGCAGATCTCGCACCTCACCGACTCACCGGCCGATATCGAGTGGGCTCCCGATGGAAAGTCCATCGCGTTCACGATGATCGTGCCGGCGCCGCAGAAGGAGTTCCGGATCGCGATGCCCACACCGCCGAAAGGCGCGAAATGGGTCGAGCCGCCGAAGATCGTCACCCAGCTTGCCTTCCGATCCGACCGGATCGGTTTCACCGACGAAGGATACCGCCACATCTTCGTCATCCCGGCCGACGGCGGGACGCCACGGCAGATCACCAACGGCGAGTGGAACCACAGCGCGCCGAGCTTCTCGGCCGACAGCAAGTGGGTTGCCTTCTCCTCGTACCGCGTTCCTAACGCGGACCGCGCGTTCATCGGGCGCGGGCTCGAGACGGAGATCTATGTCGCGAGCACCGAGACCGGCGAGATCAAGCGGATCACGAACCATCCGGGGTCGGATGTCAACCCCACGTTCTCACCGGACGGCAAATACATCGCCTTCATGTCGGCCGACTCGATCGATCATTCCGCGTGGCCCGACACGAAGCTCCTGCTGATGAACGCCGACGGCTCCGGCCGGCGCGTGATCTCGGGCAACCTCGACCGGCCGATGGCGGGCATCCGCTGGGCGCACGATGGCAGCGGCGTCTACGTCAACGTCTCCAGCGAGGGCTCGGAGAACCTCTACTTCGCGCCGGTCAGCGGCCAGATGAGGGCCGTGACCAGCGGAACGCACATGCTTACGGTCAGCGACATCAGCCGGAACGGCTTCGCGGTCGGCGTGCGCTCGACATCGGTCAAGCCTAACGACGTGGTCACCTTTACCGTGCCAAGGACGGGAACGGTGAGTGCGTTCACTCAGGCCACCGCCGTGAACGAGGACGTCCTCGCCGGCAAGGCGCTCGCGCAGACCGAGGAGGTGTGGTACACGTCGACTGACGGGCTCAAGATCCAGGGGTGGATCGTGAAGCCGGCGGACTTCGACGCGCAGAAGAAGTACCCGCTCATTCTCGAGATCCACGGCGGGCCGCAGTCGATGTTCAATGTCGGGTTCAACTACGCGCGACAGCACCACGCGGCGAACGGCTACGTGGTCCTGTACACGAACCCGCGCGGCAGCACCGGCTACGGCAACAAGTTCACGGACCAAATCAAGAACGCGTATCCAGGCAAGGACTTCGACGATCTGATGGCGGGTGTCGACACCGTGATCGGCCGTGGCTACATCGACACGAAGAACCTGTTCGTCTACGGCTGCTCGGGCGGTGGCGTGCTCACGGCGTGGGTCGTCGGCCACACCGACCGCTTCGCGGCAGCCGCTTCGCTCTGCCCGGTGATCAACTGGATGAGCTTCGTCGGCCAGACGGACGGGTCGGGCTGGTATCAAACGTTCGACAAGCCGTTCTGGGAGGATCCGAGCGAGCACCTGCGTCGGTCACCGATCATGTACGTGGGGAATGTGAAGACCCCGACGATCCTGATGACGGGAATCCTCGACCTGCGCACGCCGATGCCGCAGTCCGAAGAGTTCTATCGTGCGCTGAGGCTTCGCGGGATCCCGACAGCGCTCATCCGATTCAACAACGAGTACCACGGCACCACGAGCACGCCGTCGAACTATCTGCGCACGCAGCTCTATTTGCATGACTGGTTCGACAAGTACAGCACGAAATCCGCGGTGCGCGCGACGTCGTCCCGGGGGACGCCGTAGGATGGTCGTGAACGGGCCGGAGTCCGTGCGAGTCCGGCCCGTTCGATCCAGCGGCTCAGATGGTTTTCCCTGAAGGATCCTGACGGCATCGCCGGCGTCCAGGAAGCCGTGGCTACCGGTGGCTCGCATTCACGTCGTGTAACGCTTGGGCGTGCGATGCGAATCGCGTCGCGTCGAGCATCAACCCGGGCGGCCCCGAGCTCATTTGATGCTCCCACCAGGCGGGCTTCGGCGGGGCGTCACCCGTCCACATGGTGTTCCTGTCGAACAGCATCCACGTGTCCCACGCGGCCGCCTTGCTGCCGACGATGGGCTGGTACGCCGAGCCCACGAGCTTGCCGCCATCCCAATAGTGCCGCGCACGCGCGTCAGGCACGAGCGCCGCAGCGCCGGCCACGTACTTCTCTTCGGCGCCGAGTTGGGGCGACCACACGACGTAAATCGCCACGTCCTCGAGTGAGTCCTTCGCGAGCCATTCTTTCTCCAGCGCAACTGCGCCGCGCATGCAAGCTCCTCACGTCGGCGATGCGAGGAATATCGCTCGCACCTTCCCCGAGTCAGCGTTGAAGGCGCGGCGTAGTGGGTCGAGGCTCGTTAGGGTCTCGTGTGCCGACGCGGGCGCAGACCGGTTGCACGCGGCGAGCGCCACGGCGGCGACCAGGCCGACGCCGCCGAGCGCGAATCGAGAACGCATTGGTTGCCAGCTCCGTTTCCGGGGTCGAGGACTACGGGAGGATCACGCGGACCATCACGCCAGCCACCCAAAACGCAGCGCCGATCCACAGGGACAGTTTCGCCAGGCGTTCCATCACTCTGTTCGGGCGCCGCACGTCGGCGGTCGTGCACGCTCTGCGCGGTCGGTAGACCGACCAGAAGCCTAACGCGAGAAACGCGGCCGACGCGCCGAGAATCCACCAGCCGTACGGCTTGAGCCCGGCCGCCCACACGGCCCCGCTCGCCCCGAGCACGCTGACGAGAATCGGCGCGAGCACCGGGCTCACGCAGCACGCGCCCGCGACGACGGTCAGCAGGGCACTGGCCAGGCCGGTCGACGCGGACGCGATCGCTCCCGCCGTTTCGGTCACGCCGGTGCGGGATTGCGCGCTCGCTCCGGGTTCATTCATCGGCCTGGTCCCGCGTTGATGGCGTCGACAATGATGCGCGAGGTTGGGGCCGCTCATGCCGTTCCTCGAAGAGCGCAACCGGATGCTCGCCGGCTTCGCCGTGGGGGATCGAATCGAATGCCGACGTAGAACGCTGCGGCACAACCTGTACGGCGTTCGTGACCGCGACGTGGGTTTACTTCACGCTCGTCCGCCGTCGCAGTTCCTCGAACCAGTTGACCACGACGACGAATCTGGTCGCGCTGGTTGAGTCCGGGCGAACCATCAGGAACTCCTTTCCACTCGGGAACACGTCGTACTGAGCATGGTATCCCTCGGAGCGCGCGTACCGATCCTCGAACAGCGTATCGCGCCGGGACACAGCGAGCTCCGGGCTCTCCTTGATACGGGCTGAGATCAGGTGTGTCGACCCGCGGTAGAAAAGCTCCTCCCCAGTTGACGACCACACTGGCTCGGTCCCGCCGCCAGTTGAAACGATCACACGGCCCTTCGGCCCGGGCAGCCGCGTGATGTAAACCTCGGCGCGGCCGGTTTCATCGGAGACATAGGCCAACAATCGGCCGCTCGGCGACACACGCGGAAGGTATTCGGCGGCCAGGGTGGCGACGAACTTCCGTATCGCACGTGGGGAATCGAGGGGCGCAACCAGCAAGTCTCCCGACTGCTGCACGACCACGAACGACTTCGGTGGCCCGACAGACACGGAATTGATCGTCGCGTCCGTGCGCAAGAACACCTCGGGCGTTCCGCTGCCGTCCGCGAGGCTTTGCTTGATGACGAAGCGCCCATCGTCGAACCCGTGGTATGCAACGCGACGTCCGCCATCGAACCACACGGCGCGTCGGCTTATCCCGTTGTTGGTCAATCTGGCAAGCGTGCGAGAACCTATCGTGAAGATCCAAATGTCATGCCCTCTCGAGTCGATGATTGTCATCGCGACGCGTTGGCCGTCGGGCGAAAGGCGCGGCGAGTCTATGTCTCGCGAATCACCCAGAACGGCCGAGACGGAACCCCGCCGGTCCAATCGTATCAGGCGACGTCCCGGGCGCACTGCCGACAGATACGCAAGCGTGCCGTTAGGCGCGATATCCATGTCGGTCGACCACCAGCGGCTGTGCACTGCGTCCTCGAGCACCGCAGTGGGAACGCTGAGCGCGCGCAGACTACCGAGCGAAAACCGCGCTGCCATAACGGTCTCGCCGCGGCTGAACAGGATATGGCCTGTCGGCACGTAGCGTGCGTTCGCTCCAGGAATCCCCAGCTCCGTGATCTTGCCTCCCGGGAGAGCCACTATGCCAAGTTGCTGCGCCGAGATCGCCGTACTTCCCTTATAGATGGTTACGAATGCCGCGTGCCCTCCGGGCAGCACTTCCGGCTGATAATACCAGACGTGACCACGGCTTGAATCCGGACGCGCCAGCAGCTGAGGAACTCCACCGTCAGCAGAAACTCTCCACAACGTCCCGTTTCTTGTGAAGACGACGACATTTCCCTCACCAACGGCAAAGTCCCTCGCTGAATCTGCGACGACCAGTGGCAACCCTCCGGTCAACGGCACCTTTTTCAATTTGCCTTCTGCGGTGAAGAGGATGGAGCTTCCATCCCACGAGAAATGGGGAGCATTGGCCCCCTCTGTTCCAGGAATGGGCTGCGTGTTGGCGTCGTCGAGACGTCGCAGATAGAGTGATCGAGACGCTCGCGACTGCGCGACGTAAGCGAGCTGCGAGCCGTCCGGGGAGAACGCAATTCTGTTCCCGCCTTCGTCCTCGGCGGCGAGCGGGGCGGAATCTGGCAGCACGACCTCGAGTCGCATCGGCGATGCCGAGGACGTCGATCGGAACCAGCCAGCCCGCGCGAGCATGACTGTTCCGCCGATTCCGGCAGCGGCAACAATCCAGGGCAGCCAACGGGACAGCGCTCGTTGCTGGCCGGACGACGTGCTCACCTCGCGCGGGCCAGCGGGCGGCGTGCTGACACGCGCGGGTGTGATGACTGCTCGCACTCCGGTAAGTGCCTCACCAAACTCCGCGGCCGTTGCGAAGCGGTCGGCCGGGACCGTGGCGAGCGCCTTGAGAAGCGCCGCATCGACGTGCTCGGGGACAGTGTTGCGCACGCCGCGGACGGGCCGGACGGTCTCGCTGAGCGCCTTCGCGATGATCGCTTGCGCGGTGGATCCCGTGTGTGGCGGCTCGCCAGCAAGCATCTCGTATAGTACGGCCGCGAACGAGTAGATATCGCTGCGCGCGTCGAGCGCGCGATCGCCCGCGGCCTGCTCGGGACTCATGTACCGCGGTGTGCCAAGCGTTAGGCCGGTCTCGGTCAGGCGCGTGCCGCCCGCGTGACTGATGGCCAGTGCAATGCCAAAGTCCGCCACCAGCGGCTCGCCATCCTGCAGCAGAATATTCTCCGGCTTGAGATCGCGGTGGATCACGCGGTGTCGGTGCGCGTAGTCCAGAGCACTCGTCACGCCCACCGCGATCCGCATCGCGTCCTCGAGCGGCAGTTGTCGTTCGCGCTCGAGACGTTCGCGCAACGATTCCCCCTCGACATACGGCATGACGTAGAACAACATGCCGCCCGCCTCACCGGAATCGAAGAGCGGGAGAAGATGCGGGTGCTGGAGGCTGGCCGTGACCCGGATCTCAGAGAGGAAGCGCTCGGTGCCGAGCAGCGCGGCCAGCTCCGGGCGGAGCACTTTAACGGCGACCATGCGACCGTGCTTGATGTCCTGCGCGAGATAGACGGTCGCCATCCCGCCACGGCCCAATTCCCTCGTTAGGCGATATCGTTCGGCGAGGATCTCCGGGAGTTGCGGAGTCGGGTCCTGGAGCAGGGCAGCAAAGCGCTCGGCCGCCGGTCGTTCCAGCAGCGGAATTGCGCGCTCACACTCGGCGACCAGACGTTCGAGCTCCGCCCGCTTGGCCACGTCGTCGCCGGCGAGCTCCGCGATCAGGTCTGGCCGCCGGTCCGGTGCGGCATCGAGGACGGCGTCGACGAGTTCCTGGATCTGCTTCCAATCGTTAGGTGGGAGATCGCGTGACACTGGATTCTCGGCGAAGGCCACCTGGCTCAGGACGAGAGCGCGCGACGCAGTAGCATGCGCGCCTTCGCCCAGTCCCGCTCCACAGTACGGACGGTGACGCCGAGTGCCTCGGCGATTTCCTCCTCCGTCAGTCCACCGAAGAAACGGCACTCAACGACGCGAGCGAGACGTGGCTCCACCTGCGCCAGGTGATCCAGCGATTCGTTGAGCTCCAGCAGCACACGCGGCTGATCGTCGACGCCGATCTCCTCTTCGTCCAGGGTCAACCGCTTGCCCTCTCCCCCGCGCTTCAGCGCAACACGCGCTCTGGCTCGGTCGACGAGCACGCGGCGCATGGCCAGCGACGCTACAGCCAGGAAGTGGGCGCGATCCCGCCACTCCGAGCGAGACTGGTCGACGAGCTTGAGATAGGCCTCGTGAACGAGCGCGGTGGTTGACAGCGTTCGCCCGCGGTCGCGTCCAACGATCCGTCGATGTGCAATGGCGCGCAGCTCCTGGTAGACGAGCGGCAGCAGACGGTCGAGCGACTCGCGCCCCCCAGTCCGCAACTCGGTCAGGACATCCGTGCCGTCAGTCGAGGCTCCCATCGGCGCTGGAGGACAGTCGGACCACCACGACAGCTCGGTCGAGCGGTGCCATGTCGGGTTTCAGCGCGACTCTACGCTCTGCTCCGGTGAACACCATCAGTCGCCTGCACCCGGTCAGAACATGGGTTTGCTCTGGCGCGAAGGCAATACGAGGAGACCTCACGATGCTTACCGAGCGACTACTCATCGAGCGGGATCGATTCCGGCCGTCTTTGGAAAGGGCGAACAGACAGGCTGTGTTATGGCGTCGCTGCGCTACGTTGGCGTGGGCCGTTGCAGCGATTCTCAGCCAGGCCTGCGCAACCGGAGTAATGCCGAGTCACGCATTGCCTGGAGACGTTGCGGCCGACGTTGCCATCACGATCTCGAACGACATGTCCCGCGCGATGCGCATCTATCTCCACGCTGGATCCGCAGAGCTCCCACTCGGTACGGTACCGGCCCTGGCGACACGTACCTTCCGCGTTCCGGGCGGATTCACGAATGGCTCCAGCGAATTTCAGATCGAGGCGAGGCAGCGCGGTGCCGAAGTCGGCTTCCTCTCGGAGCGATTCACACTGGGACCGCGGCGCGTCGCGGCGTGGGGGCTGAGTCGTGTCAGCAGGAGCACGGTGACGGTGCGATAGAGCACCGCTTGTCCCACGGTGGAATACACAGCAACGGCCACGGGGCGTGTGAATCCCGTGGCCGTTCCTTTCGCTGCGGTGCTTGTTCACCTCACGTTGACGAGCACCTGGATCCTCCCCGTACCCGGCCCCGTGAATGGCGCGCCGTCAGCTACAACTCCTCGTTATGCGGAACGGGCCCGTCGGCGCTCTGGTGGCGCTCATCCCTTTCTCGCTTTCCAGGCCGCGAGCACCGTCGCCTCCTGCTCAGGCGTGAGCGCGAAGCGCGGGGCGTTACGGCGCGCCTCCGGCACGGTGGGCCACCAGGCAAGCGTGTCGCGCACCGTCGGGGCGATCGGACGGAAGCCGAGCCCCGCGGCCTTCGCGCGCGCGTTGCTGATCGTCGTGTGGCCGAAGTTGTTCCCCGTCGGCAGCACCCACGGCACCATGCTGAAGACCTTGTGCTCGGTGAGGAAGTCGTAGTCGTCCACCTGCGTGAACGTGACCTTGGCGTCGAGCGCGCGCGCCGCCGCCTCTACGAATGCGCGGATGGTGATTGGGTCCCGGGGGCCGGCGACGTTGAACGGGCCGGAGCGCTTGTCCTCCACCACCTTCACCATGAACTCGACGAGGTCGCGCACGTCGATGAACTGCGCCGAGTCGTCGCGCTTGCCGGGCACCAGCACCTCGCCACCGCGCGCGAGGCGCACCGGCCAATACGGGAACCGGTCCGTCGTATCGCCGGGGCCGACGATGTACGACGGCCGCACGACGATCCCACCTTCGCCGAAGGTGTCGAGCACGATCTTCTCGCACTGCGCCTTCGCCGTGCCGAACGCCGCCGAGCCGTCCTTTGGGTCCCCTTCGAGCAGCGGCGGCGTTGACTCGTCGAGCCCCTTCTTGAGATATGGGTAGTAGACGCCTGTGGACGACGTAAAGAGGTACTGACCGACGTTGCCCTTGAGCAGCGCCGCGGACTGGCGCACCCAGTCGGGATTAGTGGCCGAGTCATCGAAGACGGCGTCCCACTTCTTCCCCTCGAGTGCGCCGAGCTGCCCATTGCGGTCGCCGACGAGGCGCTCGACCTCGACTGGCAGCATGCTGTCGTCGCTGCGGCCGCGCGTGAAAATGGAAACCTTGTGGCCGCGCCCAACAGCGTGCTTCACGAGGTGGGGTCCGATGAACCCCGTGCCGCCGAGGATGAGTAAGCGCATGGGCGCGCGCGCGCGCTCGGGCGTGGCGGGCGCGAGGAGGCCGGGCGCGGCGGCGCCGACGAGCACCGATCCGCCGACGGCGGCCGAGGTCTTCAGAAAGTCGCGTCTGCTGGGCATCTACGGGGCGGGGGATAGGTGGTCTGGTGACGCCGAATCGCCCGACCGCGGGACCGAAATCGGAGCGCACGCCAACGAGAGCGACGAAAAGATGACCCGAAGTGCGTCGATCGGGCAGACCGGTAAGTCCACCGTGGTTGTGTCCACAAGAACAGATTGGGGCATCTATCAGACCTCGACCCCGCGTGGGAA
>Ga0105249_10001628_pt1 | contig 19666 bp, 16 predicted proteins | sample KBSS44metaG_FD_81522 | JGI IMG/M metagenome (GOLD analysis project Ga0105249, IMG submission 81522) | Switchgrass rhizosphere microbial communities from Kellogg Biological Station, Michigan, USA - KBS S4-4 metaG | ecosystem: Host-associated > Plants > Roots > Rhizosphere > Soil | place...
TGCCCGTGTTCGAGCGAGCCTGACATGCCGCGCACCAGCCCCGAAAGCCGCGCCCGATGACGAGCAATCCACCGCTCCCCAGCGATCTTGCCCCCACTTCGGTCGACCAGGTGCTTGACCCGGCGTGGCTGACCAGGGCGCTTTACCCTGGGCAAGCCGTGCGGGTCGAGGCGGTCGAGGTGGTCTGGACACTGTCGAACACTGCCACTAAAATCCGCGCGGCACTCACCCTGTCCGGAGCCGATGCCGAGGCCACGACCGGCATCTGCATCAAGGGCTTGCTCGGCGAGCAGGCGCAGGCCTACCTCGCCAGCGGCGTCTCGCGCAAAGAGGCGATGTTCTATCGGGAGCTGGCCGGACCACTCGGCGAACAGGGCCTGCTGGTGCCCCGCACACGCTATTGCGGGATCGATCCGGCCAACGATCACGGCCTGATCATCATGGACGATCTGGTCGCCGCCGGGTGCGAATTCCTTTCGCCGCTGACGCCCTATACCCAGGACGAAGCCCGGTGCAGCCTGGCCCAGTTGGCACGGCTTCATGCCGGGAGCAGAAAAACCGGGCTATGCGACCGGCCGTGGATCGAGCCGATGCTCGACCGGATTGCCGAACATTCGCTGGTGCCGCTCGATCGCGTCCAGGTCCTGCTCGAGGATTCGCGTAGCGACGCGTTCCCGGCCGCCCTGCGCGATGCTCGCCGGGTCCACGGGGCATTGGCGCTGCTCGCCGAAAAACTCCGGAACGATCCCGTTTGCTGCGTCCATGGCGATGCCCATGCCGGCAATCTTTTCAAGACCGCCGACCGGCAGGACATCGGCGTGATTGATTGGCAGCTGATCCAGTGCGGACATTGGGCGCAGGACGTGGCCTATCATCTCGGCGCCGCGCTGTCGGTCGAGGATCGCCGCCGGAGCGAACGCGCCTTGCTGAACCACTACCTTGATCGCCTTGGCGCGCACGGGGGGCCGCGCATCGACCCCGAACAGGGCTGGACCCAATACCGCATGGCGATGCTCTACGGGTATTACCTATGGGCGATCACCCAGCGGGTCGACCGGCCGATCATCGTCGAGTTCATCAAACGGCTGGGTTCGGCGGTCGTCGACCTCGACAGTGTGCAACTGGTCGAAAGCTGAAAAATCAACGGACGAGCGCCGGAATGTGACGAATGACAAGGGAGAGACCGAGCGTGGATGAGGCCGACTTCATTATCGTGGGCGGCGGCAGCGCGGGTTGCGTGCTGGCAAACCGCCTGTCCGCGGACGGCCGGTCGCAAGTCGTGCTGCTGGAGGCAGGCGAGGCAAAGGAAGGACTCTTGGTGCGGATGCCCGCCGGCGTCGGTAAGCTGATGGGCAACCCGCGGGTCGATTGGATGTACCCGACCGAGCCGGACCCCTCGATCAATGGGCGCCGGATGGTGTGGTCGGCGGGCAAGATGCTTGGCGGCAGCTCTGCGATCAATGGAATGGTCTACATACGCGGCGCGCGCCACGATTATGACGGCTGGGCCGCGGCGGGCTGCACCGGCTGGGGCTGGGACGAAGTCCTGCCGTACTTTCGAAAATCCGAGGATTATGTCGGCCCGCAAACGGCCGCTCGCGGGCAGGGGGGGCCACTGACCGTATCGCCATTGCGGATCAAGCATCCGCTTGCCGATGCATTTGTTAATGCCTGCCGCGAAGCCGGCGTGAAGGCGATCGCAGATTACAACGCCGGTGATATGGATGGGACGTTCTTCAACGACGTGACCCAACGCAATGGTGAACGCTGCAGCACGGCGCGGGCCTATCTCGACAATGTGCCGCGCCGGCCCAATCTCCACGTGCTGACCGCAACGCTCGTAAACCGGACCATTCTCGCACGAGGCAGGGCGGTCGGGGCCCGCCACCTGCGGGCTGGAACCATCTGCCAGACCCGGTGCCGGGGTGAGGTGATCCTCGCTGCGGGCACTGTGCAGTCACCGGCGCTGCTCATGCGGTCGGGTATTGGTCCCGGGGATCATCTTCATGCGATGAACATTCCGGTTGTGGTGGAGGCCAACGCGGTCGGGCAAAACCTGCAGGAGCATGCCAGTTTCGGCAGCAGCCGGTTCGTCGACGTGCCCACTTACAACGCGATGCGGGGACCATTTGAGCTGGCACGCAACCTGATCCGCTATTTCGCCAGCCGGCGCGGAATGCTGACAACGGCGCCCGTGCACGCGATGGCATTTTTGCGCTCGCATCCCGATCTGGCCAATCCGGACATCAAGCTGCAGTTCGCCCCTTTCTGTTTCGATGAAGCGCGCGGAGCGATGCACCGTCAGGCGGGGATCACAATTATCGCGAATGTTTCATCACCGCGCAGTAGAGGGAGGATCAGACTCCGCAGCAGCGATCCGAGCGATGGGCCGGTGATCGAGCATCGCCTCTTCGGCGATCCCGGCGACGTCACGGCATTGACCGCCGGTCTGAAGATGGTCGATCGGATATTCGAGGCGCCTTCGCTCGCCCGCCATGTCACGGGACGCAATGTACCCCCGGTAAATCCAGAGAATGACGAAGCCTGGGACGGGGAGATTCGTTCGCGTTCACGGATAGGGTTTCATCCCGTCGGCTCCTGCCGCATGGGTGCAGACCCGCAGTCGGTCGTCAATCCGCAATTGCGGGTTCGTGGCGTTGCCGGATTGCGGGTGGCCGATGCTTCGATCATGCCAGTCATGCCATCCGCTAACACCAACGCGCCAACCATCATGGTGGCAGAAAAAGCGTCCGCCATGATCCTTAGATCGGGCTAACCGCCCGTCACCTCCTGTTGACAATCGGGCCGAGCGCCCCGGTTTGTTCTCAGGCCCAAATTTCACAAATGGATCCGCCACATGATTCAGGACTCACCTTTACGCGCCGAACGGGGTGCCGCCCCCCTGCCACCGACCAAGCCCTGAAGCCGATCATTCCCAAGGAGAGCAATGACATGCCACACAGTCGATTGGAAAATCTGCGGCCCGCATCGGAGCGTTGGCCCCACGTAAGCAGCGATTTCTACCGGACAGAGCAGTGGGGCGATATAGAAATCGGCTATACCATCGTGCCGCCGATGGATTGCACCCAGGCCTATGCCGGCGGCGGCTTGCCGGGCGGGGTTTGCCCCTGTCCCCATTACGGCTACGTCTTCGAAGGACGCATTAGGGCGCGCTATCCCGATTCGGATTGGCCCGATGAAGTGGTCGAGGCCGGCGAAGCCTTTTTCATCCCCTCTGGCCATGTCCTTATTTATGAAGAAGAAAGCAGGGTGCTGGAACTCAATCCTGCGCATGCCCTGAAGATGTGCATGGATGCCATGCAGAAGCACCATGATCGGCTAGCGGAAGCGCAACAAGGCGGCAAAGCCTGATCGAGGTAGGATCGAAGATGCTCGTTCGCACCCGAACGGGGCGCCCGAGCAGTGATCCAACCGGTTTGGTTCGTTTTGAGGTTCAGACAGCGACCGCCCGGGCGTTCTGGCGCTCGGGCGCTTGCCATGATGGGCCGGTGCGAGAGTGTGCGGTCGGCACGTGGGGTCACGCTCCCGGCCGGCGGACGCCGTGTGTCGCTGGCCGGCCGCAGCCTTGCCCCGAGCTTCGACGCAGATCGTTCGTGTTGTAGTTGCCCGCACCCTCGTCTAACCAGATTGCCCGTCTGGCGCGGGGGCGACGGCAAGCGAGAGACGATTGGACGATGGACCTCCGACAAATGCGCTATTTCGTTACCCTCCTCGAGGAGGCCCATTTTTGGCGGGCGGCAGCGAGACTCAAAATTGCGCAGCCACCGTTGAGCCAGGCGATTCAGCGACTGGAGGCAGAACTCGGGGTCGCGCTCCTCGACCGGTCTCGCCGGTCGGTGCAGCTGACAGAGGCCGGTGAGGTATTTCTAAAGCAGGCTCGGCAAACGCTGCAGCAGGCTGAACTTGCGCAAACTCTAACGATCCGAACCGGCCTTGCAAAACCCGAGGTTCACGTCGGCTTCATTGGTCCCGCCCTGTACAGTCTTATCCCGGATTTGCTTCGGCATATCCGCTCGGAGCAGGGGGACACGCTCTTCCGGCTTTTCGAGCGGGGAACGCTGAACCAGATGGCCAATCTGCTAGCGGGTCAGCTTGACGTGGGTTTGGTCAGCTCGAGTGTTGGACGCTCTGACGAATTCGAGATCCTGCCGGTTGAACGCAGCAAGTTTGTCGCGATCGTTCCTGCGAACAGTCCATTGGCGAACGAGACCTCGGTAACGTTGAAGCAGCTGGCCGATCATCCGTTCATCCTGCCGCCCAAGACCCAGCTTGCCTATGCGCCCGACATCATCACTCTTTTCCAAAGGGAAGGGGTGGTGCCTCAGGTTATTCAGGAAACCCTGCAGACCAATACGACCCTGAATTTGGTCGCGGCCGGAATGGGATGTAGCCTGGTCTGTGCGACTGCGGCGGCGATGCCTCCACGCAATGTCAGGTTCATTCCGCTCAAGCTTCCGGCCGGGAGCACAGCCTATTACGAAATAGCGTTGATCTGGTTGCCCGGTCATCTGCGCGAGCAGTCCGAGAATTTCATCGAAAGCACCAAGGCATTCATCAAGGCCCGTCCAAAACTTCTTGACCCCGATGTGATTTTCGAAACCTATGGCAGCCACTAGCCCGATGAATTAGTGTCCCGTCTTCCGATAAGATATCATGATGCCCCATATTAATTTGATATTATAATGATATAGCGCGAACGGTCACTGATATTTGACGTTAGATCATGGTGCGCGCAGCGTTCGGACCTATCTTGGCAGAAGGCTGACATTGACGCCGCTAAAATGAAGGAATGAGGACGGGATGAGCGCGCCACTGAGCGGGGTAAAGGTCGTTGAAGTAGCGATGTGGGCCTTTGTTCCTTCCGCTGGGGCGATGCTATCGGACATGGGTGCAGAGGTCATCAAGGTGGAGTCACCCATGGGCGATCCCTGCCGGGCGCTATCGACAGCTGGAATTGCTCCTGGCGCTAACGGTTTCACGGCCCAGTGGGAAACCTATAACCGGGGCAAGCGCAGCATTACGCTGGACCTGCGGATTGATGGATCCCATGAGGTGCTCCACAAACTGTTGGAAGACGCCGACGTTTTCCTCACAAGCCTGCTCCCGGCCGCAAGACGTCAGATGAAGATCGACATTGAGGACATTCGAAAACGGCAGCCGAATATCATCTATGCGGTGGGCAGTGGAACGGGGCCGCGCGGCAAAGAGGCTGAAAAAGGCGGTTTCGACTTACTGTCCTTCTGGTCACGCGGGGGCGTTTGCGCAAGCGTCAGCGCGCCTGATTCCCCCTATCCGACGAGCATGCCTTCTGGCGCTTTCGGCGACTGCATCGGTGGAGCGATGCTTGTGGCTGGCATCAACGCCGCGCTGTTTCAGCGGGCAAGGACCGGTCATGCGTCGGTGGTGGACGGAACACTGCTGGCATCCAGCATGTGGGCCATGCAGAGCAAGCTGACGTCGATTACATTACAGGGGCTGGACGATTTGCCTAGTCCTCCGAGATCGCAGGCGAACAATCCACTCGTCAATTTTTTCAGGACCAGGGACAACCGGTTCTTGACGCTTTCAATGTTGCAGTCGCAGCGCTACTGGCCGGGCTTGTGCGAAGCGATCGGCCATCCCGAACTGATCGATGATCCGCGGTTCGCCACTGACGAGGGACGGCGTAAGAACATCGATGAGTGCGTCGGCCTGCTCGACCAAATTTTCGCGGAAAGAGACCTGGCTGAATGGGAAGTCGCCCTAGCTGAGCAAGAAGGCCAATGGGATGTCGTGCGAAAGCCCGGCGAAGTGTCGCGCGATGGGCAGGTGATTGCGAATGATTACATGCAGGAAGTCGACTATGCCGACGGGCGCAAGCTGAAGATGATCAGCGTGCCCGTGCAGTTCGACCGGCAGGCTCTGCGGGCAAGGCCTGCCCCGGAACTGGGAGGCGATAGCGACGCCATCCTGGCTGAACTTGGTTATGGTGAGGAAGCAATCATCGATCTCAAAGTCGCCGGGATCGTTTTTTGACTCCAGTATTTTCCACGTCGGGATCCAAGCTGAAGATGGTTCTGCCGCGGGCTAAATAAGAAACTGCTTCAATCTGTGTGCAGCAAAGCGACGCCATATTCGGATCCGGCTGGCGTGCGCCTGACCTGCCCCGGGTAAAATCTGATTGCGCTCGAGGACGAGAACGCCCAGCTGAAGTTATACCGTGTTCATCGACGCGATGGAGCATGCTGGCACCCCTATTTTATAGGCCTATGCGTAGTCGCGATACGATACTGAAGTTCAGGTCAGAGAGATTGTCAGGCACTCAATCTGCGGATCGGCGGATAGGAGAGGCGCCGAGGCATCTCGGTATCTTATTAGGTAACCATTGTTGCTCCAGAGGCTCTTCCGCAACGAGAAGAATCTCAGCAGGAGCAATGCGTTGGGGCGACCGAGAAGTGCAGTTAGCCGTTACAAACACCGTAAGAACAACGATCCCCGGAAACGTCGCGAAGCGGTCCTTTACTTGCGGGTTTCGACGCCCGATCAGCAGCGTGAAGGCCATTCGATCCCCGCCCATGTCAAGGTGCTGGAGGACTCCGTTGATGATGGTTACGCCCATTTCGTCGCACACCTGCCCCATAGCCAGCAGCCGGCTGAAGCAGAGGGTTTGCTCCCCACGTGGGACACTAAACTGGCCCCGTAATACATCGGTCGGGCCGCAGAGCGGCGCACCCGCGGTGCGGTCAGTCCAGATTCGCGATGACCCTGTCTCCGAAATCCTGTGCGAGCTGACACCAAGCCGAACGCTGATTGGTTGAAATCATGATGCTGACGGCCTGCACGCCTTTTGTCCGATTGGCACCGATGCGGTCCACGATTTCCTGCGGATTATAGTCTGGAGCGATTGTGGCCAGCCCAGCTGCGAATATCTGCTTCCGGGCGCCAATGATGCGGTCCCTAACGTCCGAGTTTGGGCGCGTAGCCGCTGCAGCTATCGCTGCCGCTCAGACTCCCTTATATCGAGAGGATAGCCTCCCACGTCGCGAATGCCGTGACGCCGATTAGGGACCTAACTCGAAGGCCGTGTGAGAGGGACAGGCGTGTCGATTCTCTTCTGTAACATCTCTTGGATGAAACATTACGCCGGCAGAACCGCGAAGGATCCTCCGCTTGGCGGGGGCGGATTTCCAGTGGCTGAGGGCTATTGCGGCGAGGAATGTAATTTCGTGCCTTGCGAGGACGGCTTCGTCTACGGACACTTTGAGACGATCAAAGGCGAGAAGGATCGTCAGGTGCGAATCGAGCGTCTCGGTGCCGGTCTCTCGGACACACAAGTAGATGGCCTCGATATTGTCTGGACCGCCCCGACTAGGGGAAACGATCCACGTACCGTTGTCGGTTGGTCGAGGAGCGCGACACTGTACCGTCGACGCCAGCTGTTTGGCGACGACTTCCCGTCCGAGCAGCACCGCCGAGACGAGATAGGATCCTATCGCGTCCGCGCCAAGAGCGAAGACGTCTTCCTTCTGCCGGTGAAGCAGCGGCGCATGAATCTTGAACGCGGCCCCGGTTGGAGCGGGCAAGCTAGCTGGTGGTACGCGGACGACACAACCGATACCGCAGCAGCCGAATTCGTCGCGGTCGTTAGAACAATGATGGACACCGGTGACGTTCCGGCTGTCACGACTCGATCTAGAAACCGCAAGGCCGGACGAAAGGGTCGCGCTGGCGCCGCCGCGAGCGATCCCTACCAGCGCTACGTCGCCAAGTACGAAGTTGTGATACATCCACGGCACGATAAGCTGCAGCAGCATTTTAAGGCATATCTCGCCGGCCAGCACGACGAGATCGACTTTCCAGCGTGCGTCCGAGACGATCTACGCTATGTCGTAAAGGGTAGTCCCGGGGTGATGGTGGAGGTTAAGCCGACCGATGCTGCCACTCTCCGGTACGCGATCCGTTCCGCGATCGGCCAACTCCTAGACTACCGCCAGGACCAGCGGTGGACTGGGCCTCAGCTGATCGTCGTCGAAACAAAGGTGGTAGCGGAAGATGACTTCCGACTGGCCTTCGATAACGGCTTCGGGCTGGCTTGGCCGGCGAGGGGCGGGTTTACGGTCCGATGGCCGGACGGAAGCGGCGGCTCAAAGCGAGGATGAACGAATGACCGTTTTTGGGATCGCGCGCCCAGATTCTAAACGGCGACAAAAGGGCGCAGTGCCGCCCGGTCGCTTTTCGGCCGGAGCTGGCCGTTAGAAGAGGTTTTGCTTTCAGGCAGCGAACCCGAATAGCAGACCGCCTCAGATCGGGCTTTGAATGTCAGCTTTCGACCCGAATGGACGTTCCCTCCAAGGCAAGGGTCGTCCTGCGACGTCCTCTCGCGCGCGAACCGCGCTTCCCGGAACCTGCGCGGGTGACTTGGCCTTATCGTCGCAAAATGCGAAAGTGATTCGGCGCAAGGGGGATGCAATGGCCAATCAAAGTGCAATCGAATGGACCGATTCGACGTGGAACCCGGTTACGGGTTGCACGAAGATAACCGCTGGTTGCGACCACTGTTACGCCGAGCGCTTCGCTGAACGGTTTCGCGGTGTGGCGGGCCACCCGTTCGAAAATGGTTTCGACCTAACGCTTCGGCCCGACCGCCTTGATCAGCCGCTTCGCTGGCGCCGGAGCCGCATGATTTTCGTTAATTCCATGAGTGACTTATTTCACAAAGGCATTCCGAAAGCCTTTGTCGATCGGGTTTTTGACACGATGGAGCTAGCCGATTGGCACACGTTCCAGGTCTTGACGAAGCGAAGCCCGCGAATGCGGGACTATCTGGCGAGGCGATACGCCGACCGGACGCCGCCGCCGAATATCTGGACTGGCGTGTCGGTTGAAAATCGCATCGGCTCGGCTCGTGTGCAGCACCTTCGCAAAACACGGTCGGCGGTTCGCTTCCTCTCGGTCGAGCCGCTAATCGGGCCGATCGGCCCGATTGATCTGTCGGGCATCCATTGGGTGATCGCTGGCGGCGAAAGCGGGCCTCACGCGCGCGTGATGCATATCGAATGGGCGCGCGAAATACGCGATGCGTGCCGCGCACAGGAAGTGCCATTTTTCTTCAAACAATGGGGCGGCATTCGGCCTAAGTCGGGCGGTCGCGAGCTAGACGGCAGGGAATGGAGCGAATGGCCGCAGCCCCAAAAGGCGTTCGCCTGAATGCTCGACCCGCAATGGTATGAAGGCCGCGAAGAGGCGTTCGTCAAACATACCTTCATCGACAGCTACATGCCCGATCAAATTCCCAAGGTGGTCCGGTTTCGGGCGGAATTCGCCTACATCGATTTGTTCGCTGGGCCTTGGCAGTCAAAAAGCGGCGATTATTCCGACACGTCCTTTGGTATCGCCCTTAAGCACATGACGGCGGCGAAGGCTGCCCAGGCGCGGCTCAATCGGAACGTGAAAATGGTCGCGCACCTAGTCGAAAAGGACAATTTCGCCGAGCTGCAAGAGGCCGTGACGCGTTTTCCCGATGTCGAGGTGCATTGCTATTCGGGTCTAGCAGAGGCCCACGCTGGCAACATCGCGGACCGTATCCCAAGTGGCGCTTTTCGGTTTGTCGTTATCGACCCGAAGGGCATTCCCGACGTGCGGAATTTTCGACGCCTAATTACGCCCAGAAACACGGAAGTGCTTCTGAATTTCATGTTTGATTTTGCCAACCGGTTCGCGGGTAGCCCCAGCCGAATGCCGACGCTAGAAAGTTGGGTCAGCGGCCTCGCCAACGGCGAGGCTAACTGGCGGGCGGAGATTGCGAAGCTCAGTGGGTCGCAGCGCGAAGCGGCGCTTACCGATGCTGCCCGTGCGGCGTTGGGCCGGATGGGCGACTATTGTTTCGCGCCCGCTATCACCGTCGACAAAGCCGAGGCGGATAGACCGCTCTATAAGCTCATCTATTTGACCCGCCATCCGGTCGGCCTTCGCGTATTTCGCGATGCACATTTGAAGGCGTTGAGGGCTCAGGCAGCCACGCGCACGGCTATCAAAGTTGAGGATCGCGCGCGGAAGTCCGGCATGAACGACTTGCTGGCTCCGCTAACCCCAGTTGACCCAACTGAACGGAGCGCCCGGGAAATTGAAAATGGCGAGGTCGCGGCGCACGCGCTGTTGCTTGACGCCATCTCCAATGGGCCAAGTGAAGGGCTCGCCTGGAAAGATCTCTGGCCGCGCATCCTCGACCCATGTGTCGTGACGGAAAAGCAACTCGGGGCAATCGCGGCGAGGCTTCGCGACGAACAATTGATCGAGGTGCCAGGTTGGACAAGCAAGGCTTTAAAGCGCCTTAAAGACGACTTTCGCCTTCGTTTGTGTGTAAGTGAGGCATAGCAGCCACCGTAACGAACAACCCTCTCCCAATTCTGCGGAATGGCCCACCGTCGGATCGTCTGCTTGCGGCGGCCGGTGATGGGCCCAAGAACGTCCGTATCTGGGCGCGAACCGACATCGACGGTCAGGCGAGGCCCCCTGATTGTAGGTTGCGACTTGAATAAGCACCGTGGGTTCGATAGACATTTCCTCCGCCGAACTGGTTCGACAAGAGTCTGATTCAGAACGGAAAACGTCACGTGGCTCCAGACGTGGACCTGGTGGGATTTTGGGCAAATTGGCCCAAGGAAAATCAGCCATTTGCAGGCTGAGTTCGAATCCCACCCTCTCCGCCAATCAGCCGAGTGTCCGGCCCGGACACATAGGTAACAGATTGTACCGGAGACATGGGTTACAACCTCGTGCCGAATGGGTTGTCGAGGGTTTGCAGTGTTTTCTGTTCCAGGTCGATATATCCAAGATCATAGTGCATGAAGCTGACGAGCCATATGCCGTCGTCGACCTCTTGATGCCGAGTTTCTGACCGGCGAGAGCGGTTGAGACATTGATTTTCTTGCGATGCATGCAGACGCACCCGCAGGTTGTGACGAGCACTTCCCGGTCGTGGAAGGGGTAATCAAACTTGGGGATGCCCTGATAGGGTCTGGGCGAGGGGTTGTTCGATCCCCGGTACCTGCTCTACCTTATTATTCGATAGGTTATGCTCGATCTCGTGACGCAAAAAATTGTGGGATTTGCGCCTAGCAATTACCTAACGATCACGCGGCACTCCGTCCTAAATCAATCCTGCGTGACACCCCACTCCCGAAAAATCGACGGCCCCGCTCCGCCCAGAGGTGGATTGATCGCGCCTATTTTACCTGGTGTGAGAGAAAGGTGGGGTGTTGGGGCGGGCAGCAGCACGTCGCCGAGCTCGGGGTCGCTAAGCGTCACGATACTCCGCCGTGCCCGCGCTTGCGGATCGGCGAGTAACGCGTCGATATCATTCACGGGCGCGACCGGAACTCGATGCTCGACGAGTGTGGTGAGCGACTCATCTAGTGGGCGGCAAATAATCCAGGCGGCGACGGCCCGATCAAGATCCTCACCTTGCTTGGCAGAGGCGAGGGTAGCCAGCGCCTCGATATGACGGCTCGTACTGGCGGAGACAGCAACAAATCTGTCGTCAGCCGTGGCGTATAAATTTCGCAGGCCACCGCCCTCCGGCATCCGGCTGCCGTTGCGCGATGGACTGTTGCCGGGGCGCCACCATTGAAACGCTTGCCCAATTGCGGTGAGTATGGGTTCATAGAGGCTAGCATCGACCTGTTGCCCATGGCCTTTGCCATGATCGCGGGCATAAAGTGCAGTCATCGTACCAATCACTGCGTTCATCGCACCTAGGGCATCGCCAAGCGCAACCGAGGGCAGCATCGGGGTATCCTTGGCACGTCCGGTCAGATGAGTAAGACCGCCGAACGCTTCGCCAATGGTGCCGGAGCCAGGGCGGTCTGCGTAGGGACCGCCTTGGCCGAAGCAAGAGATGCTCAGCATGATTAGACGCGGGTTAATCTCCGACAGCGCATCCCAGTCGAGGCCCCGCTTTCGAAGCACCTCTCCCGGGAAATTTTGGACGAGCACGTCTGCCTTTCCGGCCAAGCGGCGCAGTACTATCTGACCCGTTGTGCTGCGTAGATCCAGAACAAGCGAGCGCTTACCACGCGCCACCATGGGCCACATGCCTGTGCCGCGTAAGCCGTCACCCTCGGGCGGTTCAACTTTAATGACGTCTGCGCCGAAATCCGCGAGCATCGAGGCCGCGAGTGGCGCTGCGTAGAGTGAAGAGATATCGAGAACGCGTAATCCGACGAGCGCGCCGCTCACTTCGTCGGCTCCTGACAATAGCGCTCGCGCAACACGCGCTTTAATATCTTCCCATTCTCGCTTCGGGGCAGGGCGGCATCGAAAAAAATTCGGCGGGGCCACTTGGTTTTGGCGAGCCGACCTTCAAGATGCGTCATCAATGCTGATTCGTCGGCGATGGCACCCTCCACTACCGCGACGTGGGCGATTAGCCGCTCCCCATAGTCTGGATCGGGCACTCCGAAAGCCGCAGCGTCCATCACGCCAGGATGAGCGAGCAGCGCTGCTTCAATCTCAGCCGGATAGATGTTGGCACCGCCGACGATCACCATGTCGTCGCGTCGATCGCAAACATAGAGCCAACCTTCTTCGTCGAGCCAGCCCATGTCGCCCACAGTGACCAGACCGTCGCGCTCCATAGCAGCCCGCTTCGCTGCATCGCCAAGATAAGTGAAATCGGGCGCGCCGTGCATCCACACGTAGATATCGCCGATCGCGCCAGGTGGGAGCGTGTGCCCCTTGTCGTCAAGCACCCGAATCTCGCCTGTGGATACCGGACGGCCAACGCTTCCCGGACGCGCCAGCCAATCTTCGCTGGAGATCTGTGTCATCACACCTGTCTCTGTTGAACCATATGTCTCGTAGATGACTGGCCCTAGCCACTCAATAAGTGCGCGCTTCACATCTGCAGGGCAGGGCGCGCCGCTCAGCGTCACGTGACGGAGGGATGATAGATCATAGCGCATCCTTACCGCATTGGGCAGTCGCAAAAGCCGGACGAGCATGGTCGGCACCGCGCTCGTATGTGTGATGCGATCACGTTCGATTAGGCGTAACATATCTTCTGGATCGAAGCGCGGCATGATCGTGACGCGCCCGCCAGCAGCAAAGTTGGTCATCGCAGTTGCGAGGCTGAACAGATGGTAGAGGGGGCCGGTGACGAGCGCGCTATTTTCGGCCGCGCCGTCGTAAACTAGACGCAGAACCTCGCGGCGATGCGCGGCCTGCTCGGGACTGGAGGGTAGGCGCTTAACTCCCTTAGGTCTTCCCGACGTGCCCGACGTGTAGATTAGAGCGCCCCCAAGACCTAGCGGCCTGGCCACGCAAGGAGCGGTGCCTGAGATCGCATCCTCAAGCATACAAAAGTCCAGCTTTGGCAATTTGGTTTTTGTCGCGGCAAGCAAATCGGCATCGCCGACTAGAATGGTGGGTGCGGCATCAGCTAGGATATAACGGGCGTCTTCTCCAGTGCCATGCCAATTGAGGGGAACTACATTCGCATCGAGCAGCCGTGCGGCGAGATGCGTCTCAAGAGTTTCGATACGGTTGCGCGCGAGCAACGCGATAGTGCTGCCGGGCGCGGCGGAAAAATTCCCGAACACGCTCGCAATTCTGGCTGCCCGGTCGAGTACCTCTTCCCGGGATCTCCGCGTTTCCTCGCAGCAGATATCTCCTTTCATTCGTGTAAGACTGCCGAAGTGACCGACAGACAGGTCCCCCAGCTGTGGATTAAATGTCCATGCAACCCGCCCTCGCCGCCAGCGACCGCGACTAGAATGTCATTGGGAGTTGGGCAAAGATGGATTCGGTCGTCGGGCGTGGTGTGACCGAGCTTCGTAAGGGGCTCGCGATACTCTGGGCGGAATGAGTCGACCGGGAGCGAGGCCTGCTCCCATAGTCTCTGCTGAACGTCCTGGATGTTCGGATAGGTGCGGCCGATCATATCGGCCCACACGGGGTTGATGAATACAAGTGCTTCGGAAAAGGCCGTTGATGGGAGGAACCCGTTCGCGCCCGGATAGGCGAGCGAGGCACCGATCACGTCAAGTAGAGCATCTGCACTGTCGGCGACGACGTCGCACACATTCATGCTCCCCATCGCGCCGTAGACAGTTACGGCGTTGCCGGTCACGCCACGACGCGCCGCAAGTGGGGCCCATGGAGACCGCTCCTCCCACTCCCCGACGACAAGACCTGCGACGCGCGAGGGATTGCCGTAGACGCTCTTTGAAGTAGTACCGACATGCTGCCCGGCGATGTTGCGCATAACGAGTCGAATGGCGCGACCGATCGCCGGCGCGTAACCATCAGCCCCGCCCATAAGCCCGGCCCCGAACGGAATCCGCAGGTCATGCCGCTGCTGCCCATTGACGATGACTGCAGGGACGACCGAGCCGGTAGTCGCATTCAGGCCCGCGAGATCAAAGCACGGCTCGGCCATCGCCGAAATCGCAGCATAGATTAATGGCATTGCTTCGCAGGGAGCTCCCGCCATCGCCGCGTTAATTGCGATCTTCTCCGCAGTCGCTTCGGAACGCAGGGGCGGCAGAATGGCGATGACTTCGTCAGGGAAGCGGCGGCCAGCGACGACATACTCCTGAACCCTTTCTTCGGTCGGCGGAACCAGGGGCAGTCCATCACCCCAGCCTAGGCTTTCGGCGAAGAGTGTAAACTCGACAACATCAAGTGATGTTTTATACCGCCGGGAGCTCAGCCAATCTGTCATGCACCCCGAGGGACCGCAGGAACGATCGATATTGCCTCCGGGCGATGTCATGAACTTGGTCCTTTGCCAAAATGTCCAGTGGGTAAGGCAGGAGATGCAGGCGCAGGCCCGAGCGCCCGCCGCGGCGCGCGAGATTGTGTGCTAGATCTTCGAAATGTGCTGTAGCTACAGCTATCGTAGGCAGACCACGTTCTGCGGCGGAGAGTGCATCGTGAATGGTCCAGCTAGTGCACGAACCGCAATTTGCGAGGCCAACTACCGCAACATCGATAGAATTCAAGAAGGCATCAAGTTCTGCTCTCATACGATCACCTTCCTCGCCGGTACGTGCCATCGATCGCCAGAAGCGCACCTCGGCACCAGCCGAGCGAAGTTCCTCCGCCCAAATGTCAGTGACCCAGTCCCAACTCCGCCACAACATATCGATGCGGAAGCCGATCACTTTGCCGGCCAGCGTCCCTACGTCGGGACCGGAGCTAGTGAGGTCATGGGCGAGCGAGGACGTAGGGTCGAGCACTATGCCGGCTGATGATGAGGGCATTTCAAAGATTTCCGACTGTCGAGTTTTCGCCACCGGTGATATGCTTGTCCACGCGCAGCGTACCACGCCGGGAGCCGATTATCAGGCGCTTATCGGACTGATACGCAGAGTGCATCGCCGCTGCAGGGTGGGAGATTGAATTGAAACGAAGGCGAACTGCCCCGAGTAGGTTGAAACTTCTCTCACAGCTCCAGAGGGAAACGTGAGCTACCAGCTGGTGATAAGGGGATGCATAGGTATTCATGCAGCGGCGAGGGAATGTAGTCGATGCCCACATGGGAGCAGAGCCCCTTTTCATGTATGAACTAGTCTAAGTATCCGGCAATCGCGCGGGCTCTGCAAATTGATAATGTGGGTTTAGCATTAGTATCGTCTATCTGATAGGAACTCACCAATACGCTAACTGAAGTAAGGCAATGCGACATTTTGGTGCCCTACTATCTATCTCTCCCATCATGTTGTGGCGGCGCGCTACGCGGGGACGAGGGCCCCAAAGAAGCTCACCACCGACGTGCAAAGATTGCTAGCCGATCTCGCCGAGCACAGTACCGACCGGATAGGGACCGCCGGGTTCGACCAATATCCTAAGCGTCCCGGTTGCGGGCGCTTCGACCTCCTGTGTCGATTTGTCGCTTTCGAGCGCATAGAGCGGTTGGCCTTCGACAGCCTGACCTCCATCCGGTACCAGCCATTCAGCAATCATTCCTTCGTTCATTGAAAAGCCTAGTTTGGGGAGCAATATCTCGGTTGCCATTGCTCAGCCGTTCCAAATCGCGCAACCAGCATCAGCGCGGCGACCGGCTTGCTGACCAAAAGCTTGCAATAAACTCCATCGGCCTACTTCCATTGCGGAAAACCTATTTTGGCTATTGAAATGTCTCATCATAATAAAGTTTCCTTTTGAACGGTCGGCAGCGAACTTCCCGACTATAGGCCCTAATACTCTCTATCGTCGGAGCAGCATTATTACTCGCAGAGTGTCGAATTTGACTCGGGTTAGCTGGAAGTATCTGGCACTAATCATTTATGAAGCCAACCGACCATCCCCAAACTCCTCAGTTCGCCAACCGCAGGAATGCGTGGCATATTGTACTCATTGTGCTAAGTTTTGTTGCGCAGATTGCCGGTCTAGTGCATTTGCATTTAGGGCAAGGTCAATCTTAACAGACTCGAACAGCCAGCCTTCATCAGTTCGCAAGTAGCGCTCATCGTAAACGCCACCAAGCCAGACAATATCGCTGCTTCCCATCGGGATGAGCGGGAAGAGACCGTACCAGCGGCCGGTGGCGCGATCTTCATTCACGTCTATGAGCGGGCTCATCACGCAGTGGAATGCAATGCGCCACGGCCTTATGGCCGAAGTTGCCTCATTCTCTATGGCGCGTCGCCCCACCGTAACTTTCCCGTTCACGGACCACTTTCCCTGCTCCGTAAACAGAAGAGCGAGCTCCTTAGCGTGTGTGGTTCCGTCGATGCCATCCGCAAATTGGCAGTAACGATGCTTTAGCCGGCCTATCTCCTCAATATCGCGGAGGCGCTTGATCTCCTTTCGAAGCGTCTCCATCTCCCGGTCCCGATCCAACATTACAGCCGCTCCATGGTTCAAACGATGACTGCTTCAATCGAAGGATAACAAGTGCATTTCGATTGCAACGCCGCGGCGCGTCTCGACCGTCGATAATGTGCTGTCCTGCCAACCATTGCCGGGTCAGGCGCGCCGAAACCTTTCGCCATACCGCTGCATGTAAGTCGCTAGACGCTTCTCGACCTTTTCGCGGCTCAAGCCGAAATCCGCTGGCTCATACAAGTGCTTACCGTGCTTTGTCTGGTTGTTGTCGCGCAGCCATGACGCCATTCGCAACTCTGCCTCAGCAGTGAGGCTGCGGCCAAGAAAGTTCACATACATGTACCGGACTCGCTCAACGGGCTCTTCGACGAGGTCTTCGTAGTAAGAATCGAAGAAACGCGATGAGTCAGCGCGGTCCCGAGCACTCATTAGCCGCTCGAATACTCCAGAGACGATATCCAGAGCCAAGTCACCCATGGAGTGCAGGTCCGTAACAGGTCGTCCGCCATATTGACGAACGACCTGGAGATTGCTGGCAAGCGATGCAACGTGGGCCAGCGGATCGCGATGGGTCCAAATGAACTTGCCGTCTGGATATTGGTGACACAATTGGTCTAGGTAGACACCCCAATCGATAGCCTTGCTAACCCAAAATCGTCCGGATCGACCCCATTGAAGATGCTGCAGCGCCATCCGATGAAACTTTACTGCTTCCTCCGGATCTGAGTTTAAGAACCAATTTAAATAAGACCGGAGGGGATAAAACGCGGGAAGCTGGATACTGGAAAAGCTCCACTCGGTAGCGCTGTTGCACTCGGCGAGTGCCCGATATCCTTCCTCGATGAAATAGGGATGTTGGTTCGAGAAACCCGGCGCGGCTTCAAGATGTGCCTTCATGATCTGAGCCGCCCTGGCCTGCCGCTCGGCTCCAATACCGAACTTTGGTGGCGGAGACGGTAGCATCATTTCCCAGAATTCTGCTGCAAGGTTGGCGGGATCCTGTGCGAATAAAGATTGGATTAGAGTAGATCCGGTTCGCGCCATTCCGATAAAGAAGATCGGTTGGGTGATGCATTCCTGCGCAATCTCGGGATACTTCTTGCGGTCATCGAGAATTTGCAGCCTGCTTACCAATAGGGCGACCAAGCTCGGGCCCATGTAGCCCACCACCTCTTCGCTCATCTGAGCGAAGCCCTCCTCCCGAAATGACTTTACAAGCGCCTCGAGCCCCTCGAGAAAACGCATGTCGCCCCATTCGTGAAGCCCCGTTTTCGCCTCTGCGGCCTTCATCAGCGCTTCCACCGTAAATTCTACCGGCGCTTCGTCGCGAATAGCGAACATGCAATCACCTCTCCAAATATACGATCTACGCTATCAGGTTGCCCGTTGAATTGTCCAATATCGTTGAAGGCATATCGATATCGGATTGTTATCTATCCAATGTAGGCGGCCTCGGATGTCGGAAACTCACTTATTCAAGTCTGATCGGCAAGGATTGCTATTCCCGGGATCAGAAGATCGGGACGTCGCGAGAGAGGGCTCGACGGTGGACTAATGCGGCGCCACATTCTCGTGGAATAAAGCCGGAAGGATATGATCCCGTAGCATAACTAGCTCGCAAGACTGCCCAAATGAACCGATTGGAAGGCAGGTCGGCGACGGAAGCGTTCCAAGTCCGGAGCGAGGACTTAGCTCTCTAATCGCGTCAGGTCTCGCTGAGGTTTGGCGTCGCCGACGCTGCCCTAAGGTACGCCACACAGGCGAGTAGATTGGCCTGGCAGCAGATCACCAGCGCATAACGCAGATCACCACGAAATAAATCATAAAGCAGACCGACCACCAGAGGTCCGCATCCTGCCCCTAATAGGTTGACAGTCAATTGCGTGGAACGAAGCCGTAATCTCCCGAACGTCTGGGAGAGTGAGCGCAAGAAGGAGCCCTAGAGGTGGACCGAGCGCGGCACCACAAAAACGGCAACACAAAACGAGACAAAAGCAATAGGTGTTGTCGTCGCCAAAGCAAATGCGACGCCGAACGGTACGCTGAGCGAGGGGAAGACGGCGGTCACCTGCCCAAGACCCAACCTTCCATTACGCGCGGCAACCCGATCAGCTAATATCCCGCCGCCACAAGAACCCCCGGCTAACGCTACAGCGTCATGCCTCCTTCAAGAGGAATCACGGCACCGGTGATGTACGAAGCGCCGGGGGATGCAAGGAAGGTAGTGAGCGCGACCATATCCGTCGCAAGACCTATCCGGCGACGGGGGACTCGACCAATCAGCTCACTTATGCTCTCTTCACTGAAGTCTTTGGTCAACTCAGTCCGGAAAAAGCCCGGCGCTACGGCATTTACTGTGATATGGTCGGGACCAAGACGCCTGGCGAGCGATCCAGTCATGTGATGAAGGGCTGCTTTCGAAGCCGCATAGGAATAGTTCTCCTTAGGCCCGATCCGAAGACCTCCGACGGACCCGATGTTGATCACGGTGGAAGGGTGCGTGCTCGTCGCACCCCGCTGGAGCAGGTTCAGAAGCGCTTGGACGAGGAAGAATGGCGACTTCAAATTGACGGCAAGCACGGTATCCCAGTCTATTTCGGAGAATGTCTCCAGCGTGGCGATACTTTCAATTCCTGCATTATTAACCAATGTGTGCAAAACGTCTTCGCGTGCCTTGAGGTACTCGGCCAGCGACTGCACTCCATCGAGGCTGGTAAGATCTCCTGACGTACCCCAGCAGGATCCCCCGCACGCATCCCGGATTTCTTCAGCCGCAGTCTCTGCCCGATGACGATCGCGTCCCACTACATAGACGCGAGCGCCCGCCGCGGCGAAA
>Ga0105249_10001630_pt1 | contig 19652 bp, 16 predicted proteins | sample KBSS44metaG_FD_81522 | JGI IMG/M metagenome (GOLD analysis project Ga0105249, IMG submission 81522) | Switchgrass rhizosphere microbial communities from Kellogg Biological Station, Michigan, USA - KBS S4-4 metaG | ecosystem: Host-associated > Plants > Roots > Rhizosphere > Soil | place...
GGGCGATCCCGTGCTCGTCGAGGTCGCCGGTGACGATGATCCTGGTGCCGGTGGCGCCGAGCGCGTCGAGCTGGGCGCGGGCCGCGCGCACGCCGGCGGCCAGGTCGCCGCTGTCGATGCGCACCGCTCCCAGGCCGGGGCCGGCGGCGGCGACCGCCGCTTCGATGCCCTCGGGCGTGTCGTAGGTGTCGACGAGCAGGGTGGTGCCCGGGCCGAGGGTGGCGACCTGGGCGTCGAACGCGGCCCGCTCGGTCTCGTGGACGAGCGTGAAGGCGTGCGCGGCGGTGCCCGCCGTGGGCACGCCCCAGCGTCTGGCCGCCTCCAGGTTCGACGTGGCGGCGAAGCCGACGAGGTAGGCGGCTCGCGCGGCGGCGACCGCGGCTTCCTCGTGGGTGCGCCGGGAGCCCATCTCGATGAGCGGCCGGTCGCCCGCGGCCTGCACCATCCGCGCGCCAGCGGCGGCGATGGCACTGTCGTGGTTGAGCACCGACAGCGTCAGGGTCTCCAGCAGCACGCACTCGGCGAAGGTGCCCTCGACCACCAGCACCGGCGTGCCCGGCAGGTAAGGCTCACCTTCGGCAAAGCCGTGGATATCGCCGGTGAAGCGATAACTGGTGAGCCAGTCGGCAGTGGCCTCGTCAATGGTGCCGTCGCCGACGAGGAGGCTCAGTTCGTCGGAGCCGAACCGGAAGTCGGCGATCGCGGCGAGGAGCCGGCCGATGCCGGCGACGACACCGTACCGGCGGCCGGCGGGCAGCGACCGGGTGAACACCTCGAAGGTCGCCTGCCGGTACGCGGCACCTGATTTGAGCGCCGCGCGGAGCATCGTCAGCTCGTAATGATCTGTAAGCAGCGCCGTGGACATCCGAACCAGGGTAGGTATCCGCGCGCCGCAACGCGCGGGAAAGGTCCAAAGACTGGGCGCCAAGTACCCCCTTGTTCAGGGCGGCGGGCGCGGGGCGTCGTCAGCACAGAAGGGCCATGACCGGGTGGCCTGGGGTGACGGTGCCCACCCGGCACCGATGGCGGAATCCTTGTCGTCGCAGGCGTCCGTGCCCTGGCCAGGAACGACGGTTCGCCGGAGCACACAGGGAGATCACACCCGACGCGGGCCGGTCGCACCGAAAGCCGGGCGGGATCGGGCAGGCTGGGACGTGCGCGGGCTCACCGGACGTGCGCTGATGAATTGGTCACTTCATGTGGCGGCCGGCGCTCGTGTCGTCGGGGTCCCGGACTGCCGAACCGCCACCAGCACCCGGCGAAGCGGTCCGGGGATGACGCGATCGTCCGCCAGGGGTGGCATGGGATCGTGGAGACCGTGCACGGCAACTATGCAGGGGTATTTCTGGTCGTCGTCGGCGGAGCGCTGTTCGCCCTGTTGGTACTGGGCGGCCGGGCCGGAAGAAGCCTCGCGCGGGAGGTCTGGGGCCGCATGGGTCTCCTGCGCTGGGTGGCGGTGGCCATCGTGGTCGTCGTCTTCCTGGACCTCGCGGACGGCATCCCGAACAGATAGCGCCCAATAGCAACAAAAGAACAACGGAATACGAAGAAGTCGACGGGATATCACCGGTAGCCGGGCGGGAACGGCCGCCGTAGGCGTAGGCCTTCGGAACCCGAGCAAATTTTCATGAGCTTGGTCACCGACAGTCAGCCGGGGCGCCGCCACGCGAGCAACCCGTCCGCCCAACTCAGCCACAGGAAGTGACGGCGCATCAGCGCTGGCGTCAACGCGACCACCCCGCTGGCCCCTGATAGCACCAGCCCCGGTCGAGAACGCCAGCCCCGTGACCAGGCCCGGGAGGGCCCCTAGGGGCCCGACCAGGCGGCGCCCGGCTGAAGGCGCTCCGCGCCTGCCGCCAGGCGCCGCCGTACGAATTGTGCCGATGCGCCCATGGATGCCCGACTAGTTAGGCTTACATCCTGTAACCCAGCTACGACCCGAGAGGACACCGGGTGACCGGTCAGACCTGGCTGTGGACATCGCCGCCGCCTACCCCTGCCCCCGTCGGAGTCGGCCAGCTGCTTCGCGCCTACCGCCAGGCGCACGGTCTGACTCAGCAGCAGCTCGCCGACCAGCTGGGATTCGACCAGTCCTATGTCTCCAAGGTCGAAAGCGGCCGGCGCGCCATCCATGACATCTCGACGCTGCGGCATATCGCCCGCCACCTCGACCTCGCGCCAGAGGACGTCGGCCTCGCCCCCGGAACGCTCGCCGACCGGCGCCGCGACGCCGCCCGGGACGTGTTCGCCGAGCAGGCGGCCGCCAGCCAGCGCTCCTGGCGGGTCACCCGCGACACCCTCAACCGCAACCGAATCAAGCTGGCCAAGGCCGCGGCCGGACTGTACCCGGACACCTACCGGCTCTTCTCCGGCCTGTTGGCCCGGCCGGGCTGGATCTGGCCACGCCCCCTCGACATCGACGAGGTAGGACTGCGCTGGGCCGACGACGTCCCCGAGCCGGTCCTCACCGGCGGCGAGCCGCAGACCGACGGTGCCCGCCCGCTGATCGCCGACGGCGGCCCCTACGTGCGCTACCAGCGCTACACCCGCGCCATGCGCGACCTGGATCGGCCGACCCTGTTCGAGAACCGGTTGAGCTTCCGCCTGCTAGACATCGCCGGCGCCTCGGCCACCCCGGGCACCGTCGCCGGTCCCGGTCCCGGGGCCTGGGCCAGGGACGACTCCGGCGGTCGCCCCATGCTCTCGTTCGGCCACACCACCTACTTCGACGCCGTGGACGTCTGCGAGACGGTGGCGCACGAGACCGCGGCCGCGATGATGTCCGGCGGTCTCGCCTGGTCGTCGCTGCCGTTCCGCCGCCACGTCGGCGACCCGTTCGACCTCTCCAGCCGGCCGGTGCTGCCGTCCATCAACACGCTGACCGTCCGGGCCGACCGCGACTCGGCCAGCTTCCTGCTGCATCGGCGCAGCGCCGGCTCGGTGGCGACCGCGGGCGGCGTCTACCACGTCATCCCAGCCGGGGTCTTCCAGCCGTCGGGCATCACGCCCGGCCACCACCGGGCCGACTTCGACCTCTGGCGCAACATCATGCGCGAGCTGTCCGAGGAACTGCTGGGCAACACCGAGCACGACGGCAACTCGTCCACACCGATCGACTACGAGGCGGACGAGCCGTTCCGCGCCTTCGACGAGGCGCGCCGGGACGGCCGGGCGCGGGTGTACTCCTTCGGAGTCGGCATTGACGCGCTGACGCTGTTCGCCGAGATCCTCACGGTCGTCGTCATCGACGCGGACACCTTCGACAGCCTGTTCGCGGAGATGGTGCACAGCAACGCCGAGGGCAGCGTCGTCGCCGCCGGGCCGCACCGCACCGTCGCCGAGGGCATCCCGTTCACCTACACCACCATGCGCCGGCTGGTCGACAGCGAGCCGCTCGCCCCGGCCGCCGCCGCCTGCCTCGAGCTCGCCTGGCGCCACCGTGAGCTGCTGCTGCCGGGGCTTCGGCTTCGAGCGGCGTCCTGAGTGAGCCTGCTGCGTCCATCGGAATCCGGGGCAGACGGCACATCAGCGGCAACCAGCGGCCGAGCGGGCATACTGGCGGCGCGCGGGGGAAGCCCACGGGTCCTGGTCACCGGTGCCGGCGGGTTCATCGGGGGCGTCGTCGCCGACCTGCTCGCGGCCCACGGCCACCAGGTCACCGCGCTGGTGCACCGCGACGAGCCGGCGCGCAAGCCGCCGGCGCTGCGACCTGGCATCGAGATCGTCGCGGCCGACCTGCTCGACGCGCGCTCGCTCGAAAGAGCCCGGCTGGACCGAGGGTTCGACGGCGTCTGCCACCTCGCGGCGCTGACGAGGGTGCGCCAGTCCCGCGCCGAGCCGCTGCGGTACTTCGAGACCAACGTGACCGGCACCGTCAACCTGCTCGCCGTGCTCGACCGCGGCGTCGCGGCCGGTGGCCCGCCGCCGGTCGTGGTTTTCGGCTCGACCGGGACCGTCTACGGCGACCCCGGCTCCGCCCCGGTCCCCGAGACCCGGCCGGCCAAGCCGGTGCATCCGTACGGCGCCTCGAAGCTCGCGGCCGAGTACGCGATCACGCACCAGGCGGCGACCGGCCGGATCGGCGCGGCCGTGCTCCGCTCCTTCAACGTGTCCGGCGGCGTGCCCGGGCACGTCGACCTGGACGCGACCAGGATCATCCCGGCCGCGCTCCTCGTCGCCGCCGGCGGGCGGGACACCTTCCGGATCAACGGCGACGGGCGGGCGCTGCGGGAATACGTGCACGTGCGTGACGTCGCCGAGGCCTACGCCCTGGCGCTGGCGGCCGTCCCGCCCGGCGAGCGACGCATCTACAACGTCGGCAGCGGGACCGGCGTGTCGGTCAACGACGTGCTCGCCGCGGTGGAGCGGGTCACCGGGCGCCCGGTACGGCGGGAGTTCGGCCCGCCGGTGGCCGAGCCGCGGGCGCTTGTGGTCGACAGCAGGCGGATCCGGGCCGAGCTGGGCTGGCAGCCCCGCTACTCGGCGCTGGATCAGATCATCGCCGACGCGTGGCGCTGCTCCCTCCCTTCGGACGCCCTGGACCACGCGGGCCCCGGAGCTGGGCCAGCCTGGACGGCCGATCGGACACCTACGCCGATGTGAGAAGTACCGCAGCGCTATGCCGCGGGGGCCTTGGACCCGGCTGGAGTGGTCGCCGGAACCTGGAAAGGTCTGTGACGTCACGACGGAAGCGGGGCCCATGACCGAATGCCTCGGGATGCATGAGGAGAGCCATGCGCCAGCGCCTGCCGCCCGAGTGAGCCGGCCTTACCACGTCTACGACCACGAGGGCGAGCACCTCGGCTCCTTCACGGCCTGGGAGACCGCCCACGAGTGGGCCCACCTACAGGTAGTGGTGGGCTCGCTGCCCGCGCCCCTCGAAGTCGAGGACAGCGGCCGGCAGGCTCGCCGCCACGTGTGGGCCGACCGTTGCCTGCCCGTCGCCTCCCCGGCCGACGTCACCGACCTGGCTGGCACCACCGATCTGGCCGACGCCACCGACCTGGCCGACGCCACCGACCTGCCCGAGACCGCCGACCCGGCCGACGCCACTCACCCGGCCGAGACCGCCAGTCGGGCCGGCGCCACCGCGGAGACCACCGACGCGAGCACGCCGCTGACGGAGAACACCGCTTTCGGCTTCGCCCCGCCACACCCCCGCCGGCCAACCTGACAGTAGACGTTTCACGTCCGTCCCCGCGAACCGTTCGTTCACGGACGGTCACCCGATGGCCCCTCAATCGGCTCGCGCGGCGTCGCATTGACGACCGATACCTGCGAAGGCGCAGGTCGGCGACCGGGGCAGTCGTGTGCGCGATTCTGTTTGGCCACCCCCATGGGCACACCTCGCCACCTCCGCACACTAATCTGGCGTCTAACGGCTGGCGATCTCCTCCGCGCGCGTGTCCCACGTGCCGCGGCACGGGTCGCCTTGGCGGAAACCGGCGGGTACCCCGCCTGACTTCAAGATGAACACGTTCCTGGGGGAACAAAGTGGACGAACAGAGCGCTGGCGCGGCGGAGTCGCGGACCACCTCGCGGCTGGTGGTGGACGTCGTCCGGGCGCTGCGGGGATGGGTGGTCATCGCGGCGGGCGCTGTCCTGCTGCTCAGCTGCTACCTGGGGGTCTCCGGCGAGACGGACCCGGGGCTTCAACTGCCCTTCGTGGTCTCCGGCGGGTTCGGCGGGCTGGCACTCGTGCTGGTCGGCTGCGCCCTGCTCATCGCCGACCGCCTGGAGTCGACGCGGTCCGGCCGCACCGCGGCTGGCCAGGCCGGCCAGGCGCGCCTCGCCGCGCAGGTCGACGATCTGCACGCGCTGGTGGTCACCGCGGCGAACGCCGCCCCGGCCGCTCCCGCGGGCGTCGCCACCGTGCCGGCTCCGGCCGGGCCGGTCGGGCCGGCCACCCAGTCAGTGGAGCAGCCCGTCGCGGCCGACGACACCTCGGTCTACGCGGTGCCGGGTGGGCGTACCTTCCACCGGCCCGGGTGCGAGCTGCTGGCGGGCAAGGCGGCGCAGCGAGTCGAGGCGTCCCAGGTCGCCGGGCGCGGTCTGTCGCCGTGCTCGGTCTGTGCGCCGATCCTGGTCGGCTAACCGATGGTCAGCGTCGACCTGGCGATCGCCGGCCTCGCCATCGGCGCGATCGCCGCGCTGTCCGGCATCGGCCTGCTGGTCACCTACCGGACCAACGGCGTCCTGAACCTCGCCCAGGGCGGCATCGCCACCCTGGTCGCCTACGTCTACCGGCAGATGACGGTCGAGTGGGGCCTGCCCAAGTCGCTGTCGGCCGTGATCGCGATCGCCTTCCTCTCGCCACTGCTCGGCGTGCTGCTGGAGCGGTTCGTCTTCCGGCCGCTGGCTCGCCGCCGGGCGTCCGCGGCCGAGTCGCTGGTCGCAGGCCTCGGCGTCATGGTGCTCATGCTCGGCATGTGCGCCGGCATCTGGGGCCTCGGCTCCAAGAGCGACACCCCGGCGCTGTTCCCGAACGACTCGGTCGGGATCAGCGGGCACCGCATCGGCGTGGACACGATCAGCACGCTCGCCCTCATCGTCATCTTCTGCGTCGCGCTCGGGCTGGTGCAGAACCGCACCAAGTTCGGCCGGCAGATGCGGGCCGTCGTCGACGACCGTCAGCTAGCCGAGCTGTCCTCGGTGCCGGCCGACCGGGTCGCCGCCGTCGGCTGGGCGTTCGGCACCACGCTCGCCGGGTTCACCGGCGTGCTGCTCGCGCCCAAGCTGCAGCTCTCGCCGTACGGGCTCTCGCTGGTGGTACTGGAGACGTTCGCGGTGGTCGTCGCCGCCCGCCTCGCCAGCCTGCCGGTGGCCGTGCTCGCTGGCCTCGCGATCGGCATCCTGCAGAGCGAGCTGACCCAGTTCAAGGTCACCGGCCGGTTCGAGGACGTCTACCGGTCGCTCGAGTCGAACCTCTACGTCGTCGTCCTCCTGGTGCTGCTGCTCGCGATCCCGAAACTGCAGGAGCTGGGTGACGCCGGCTCGGCCGGCCGGCTGTCCAGCCGCGGCGCGCAGGACGCGGCCGGGACGGTCGAGGAACGCAGCAAGGACCTGGTGTGGAAGCTCGCGGGCTTCGTCATGCTGCTCACCCCGCTGCTGTTCGGGGCCGCCGACCTGCGTTCGGCCTTCGACGTCCCCGCCATCGCCCTGATCATGCTCTCACTGGTCATCGTCACCGGCTACAGCGGACAGGTGTCACTCGGTGTCGCCGGCTACGCCGGCCTCGGCGCGCTGTTCTCGCTGAAGCTCGCGAACGGGGACTTCCTCGGCCTGCCGAAGATGCCCGGACTGCTCGCGATCCTCGTCGGCGCGATCCTCGTCGCCCCGGTCGGTCTGATCACCGGCTACCCGGCGATCCGCCGCCGAGGCCTCACGCTCGCCCTGACCACCTTCGCCGTCGGCGGCGTCGTCAGCCACTTCGTCTTCGACCAGCCCAGCCTCTCCAGCGGCCTCTACGTCCAGCCGCTGTACCTGGGCAACTGGATGCTCAACGACAAGGCGTTCTACATCGTCGAGCTGATCGGCCTGGGCCTCGGCCTGCTCGCGGTGCGCAACCTGCACCGGGGCCGGCTCGGCCGGGCGCTGCTCGCGGTCCGGGACAACAGCGGCGGCGCGGCGGCGGTCGGCGTCGACGTGCGCAACCTCAAGCTGATCGCGTTCACCATGTCCTCGGTGGTCGCGGGCCTCGGCGGCGCACTACTGACCCTCGGATCGTCGTCGTTCTCGTCGACGACCTACCAGCCGATCCAGAGCCTGCTGTGGTTCACCGCGGTCGTCGTGTTCGGCGCCGACAGCGCGATCGGCGCGATCATCGGGGCCTCCCTGATCGTCGCGCTCGACACGCTCGCACCATCCGGATCGTCGACGCTGGCGATCGGCATCCTCGCCCTCTCGCTCGGCTGGCTGCCCGGCGGACTCGCCTCCGCGGTCCGCGGCCTCATCCGGTTCGTGGCGCAGCGCCTGGCGGACCAGTTCGTGGACCCCGCGGACCTGGTGGCCCGTCCGCTGCCGCGGACCCCAGCCCAGGCGGGTCTCGGCCCGGCCGGAACGGCCATCCCACGCCCCACGGCCGCGCCGGGCGCCGCAGCCTCGTCAGCGGCCGCCGGGACCGTCTGGCCACGCGGTGGCATCTCACGGGGCGCCAGCCCTGTCGCCGCCGCCAATCCCGCCGGCCTCCTCGCCGCCGAACAGGTCGCCGCCGAGCGCGGGCTCGCCCTCACCCCGTTCGGCCGGAGCCTGCTGGGCATGTTCGGCGCCGGGGCCACCGGGCCCGGTGCCGCGATCCCGGGACCGGCTGGCCAGCTCGACCCCACCGACGCCGACCCGCCCGCCACTCGGACCGGGGGCTGGGTTCCGGTCGTGTCGGGCAGCAACCACACGAACGGAGGCCTGCGGTGAGCCGCCCCGAACTGCGCGCCGTCGGCCTCGTCCGCCGCTACGGCGGGCTCACCGCGGTCGACCACGTCGACATGACCGCGCCCCCCGGCCTGATCACCGGCCTGATCGGGCCGAACGGCGCCGGCAAGTCGACCCTGTTCAGCCTGCTCACCGGCGTCGAACAGCCCGACGGCGGCGCCGTGATGCTCGGCCACCGCAACATCACCAAGCTGCGGCCCGACCAGCGCTCCCGGCTCGGCCTGGTGCAGACCTTCCAGCTGCCGTCGCTGTTCACCAGCATGACCGTCCGGGACAACCTGCTGGTCGGCGTCGAGAACCGGCGCCGTGACTACGCCGGTGGCCTGTTCGGCCGCGGCGTGCGCGGCAACCCCCGCCACGACGAGCTCGTCGACGAGATGCTGGCCTCGCTTGGCCTGACCGACCTGGCAGGCGTGGTCACCAGCTCGCTGCCGACCGGCGCGCTGCGGCTGGCCGAATGCGCCAGGGCGCTGTGCACCCAGCCGGACGTCCTGCTGCTCGACGAGCCGGCCAGCGGCCTCGACGCCACCGAGACCGACCGGTTCTCCCAGCTGCTGCGCCGGATCGCCGACCTCGGCGTGGCGATCGTCCTCGTCGACCACGACGTCGACCTGGTGTTCACTGTGTGTGACCAGGTTTACGCGATGGTCGGTGGCAGGGTCGTCGCCCAGGGCGCGCCGGCCGCGGTGCGGGCCGACCCGACCGTCCAGTCCGTCTACCTCGCGCAGGGATCGATGGCCACATGACCACCCCCTACTCCTCGGCCGACGCCATCGCGGCCGGCTCGTCCGCAGGTGCCCTCGCGGCCGCCGCGGCGGCGACGCGCCGGGCCGGCGCCCCGACGGCCGACGGCATCGAGCTGCGGCTCACCGGCGCCCGCGCCGGCTACGGCGCCGTCGAGGTGCTGCACGGCCTGGACATGCTCATCCCGTCCGGCAAGGTGACCGCGCTGCTCGGCGTCAACGGCGCCGGCAAGAGCACGACGCTGCGGGTGCTCGCGGGCCTGGTGCCGCTGCGCAGCGGCACGCTGACCTGGCGAGGGCAGGCCATCACCAAGATGTCCGCGCTCGACCGGGCCCGGCGCGGCCTCATGCTGGTGCCGGACGAACGGGCCGTGTTCGCGAGCCTGTCGGTGCGCGACAACCTGCTCGTCGTCGCCGAGGCCACCGGGCACCCGGACATCACCCCGGCGCTGGAAGCCTTCCCGAAGCTGCGCGACCGGCTGCCCCAGCGGGCCGGCTCGATGTCCGGCGGTGAGCGGCGGATGCTGGCGCTGGCCCGCGCGCTGCTCGCGCAGCCGTCCGTGCTGATGGTCGACGAGCTCTCGCTCGGCCTGTCGCCAAAGGTGGCGGCCGAGCTGTTCGAATGGCTCGCGACCGTCGCCGCCACCGGCACCACGGTCATCCTCGCCGACCAGTACACCGACGCCGCCCTCGGCATGGCCGACCTCGCCTACGTCCTGCACCGCGGCGAACGCTCCTTCGTCGGCGACCCCGCGGAACTCGCGCGTAGCTGAGTTTCTGGTCCGCTGTGTTTCTTGGTCCGCTCCGTCCGGGCGCGGCGCTGCGCGGCCGTCCTCGCCTGGCGGCTCGGACGACCACTCCGCGCCGCGTCCTCCTCCGCGGACGGGCCCTCCGGCGACCTCCGCTGCGGCCCAACCACGTCGCTGCGCTCCGTGGCCGGGCCTCCGCGGAGGCACGCCTACGGGCCCAGCTCGGTTGCTCGCGGGCTGCACGTTACGAGCCGGGTGGACGCGGCAGCGACGGCAACGGACAGGTTTGTGGGTGTCTGCGGCGTATGGCGACGCGAACGCCGAGGGGTGCTGACCGGGCGGCTACCGGGTCAGCACCCCTCGCTTTGTCGATCTTTCGGACTTGAATCCGAGCCTCGGCAGGCCCGTCGTCAGCTGCGGGTGCGGCCGGTCAGGCAGCCGAGAAGCTGTAGAGCGGGACGTTGAAGCAGTTCTTGGCCATGTCGTCGGTCTGCGACGTCCAGCCGGCCTTGCCGGTCGGGGCCGAGTTGGTCCAGCGCGCCACGTTCAGGCAGGCGTTGTCGGTCGCCGGCGGTGGCTGGCGGACCTTGAAGTTGCGCGGGATGAGCAGCCCGCCCGCGTCATAGGTCGTCGTCGCCATGTAGTTGTCGACGCACTTGCGGGTCAGGTCCGCGCCGCAGGACTTCATCGCGTCGGTCAGCCACATCGCCGAGAGGTAGCCCTCGAACATCCACATGTTCATCTTGGCGACGCTGCCTGGGAAGTACTTCGCGATGGCGTCCCGGTATGCCTTGACCCCCGCGATGCTCACGTTGTTGTAGTTCTCGGACAGGCTGATCGCGTAAAGGTTGTTCAGGCAGGTCGGCGTGAACTTGTAGGCCTCACCGGCGGTGTCCGTCCAGCTCTGGGTGGTGGTGACCTTCGCCTTGAGCGGCATGTTCTGCGACTGGATCGACTGGCACAGCGAGACGTTGGCGTCGGAGGTCAGCGCGTCGAAGACCAGGTCGGTGTTGTTGCGCTTCATGTCGAGCACCGCCGCGTCCCAGTTCGGGAGGCCGAGGTTGATCGACTCTTTGAGGACCTTGTAGCCCTCCTTCTCCAGGCCCAGCGCGACCGAGTCGGCGTACTGCTTGGACGGCCCGATGTCGAAGTACACGACAGCCGCCGTCTTGGCGCCGAGCTTCTCCTTGAACCAGCGGTAGTTCGCCGTCGTGGAGTACAGCTTGCCGTCGTAGCCGGGCGCCTTGCCGTCCCGCGGGTAGCCGAAGCCGCCGTAGATCGAGTACAGGTGCGGGTACTGGTAGTAGGCCGTGCCGGAGACCGGCTCGCCGCCGACGTCGGGAACGCCCTTCTGGCTGACGTACGGCGCGCCCGCGTAGTCGAACGAGGTCGTGCCGGCGAAGGCGAAGACCTTGTCGTCGTCGATCAGCTTGTGGACGCACTCGACGTTGCCGTCGCCGCTGCCCTTGTCGTCACAGGTCTTGGCGGTGACAGTCCGGCCATTGACCCCGCCGGCGTCGTTCAGCGCCTTGAAGTAGGCCTGCGCGCCGATGAGCGACGCCGAGAAGGTGTCCGGGCCGAGGCCACTGGTCTGGCCCGCCATCACGCCGACCTTGATGTCGGACGCGGTGACGCCGGTGTCGGACGCGGTGTTGGCGGACGTCCCCTGCGTGCTGCCGCCGGTGCTGTTTCCCGTGCCGCCGCCAGCGTCGTGGACCCGGCTGCCACAGGCAGCCAGGGCCAGCGACGACAACGCCACAGCGGCGACGAGCGCTCGGGCTCGGATGGACATGCTCTCCCCTGGTGAGTTCCGTAACGCTGCCACGCTATTCCCGCGTTGACAGTCCGCAGGCTGCGGCCGGCGGGGCCGGCTCACACCTGCGCACCGCACAGAAGTCCCGCGGGCAGGCAGCGGGCCGTCTCACGACGGCCGGCCGGTCTGGCGCGGCTAACGCAGCGGCAGCAACCGCCGCCACCACGGACGGCGGTTGCCGGAGGCCGATGCTGGTTGATCTGGCTCGGTCGACGTTTCGGCATCCTCGATGTCGCTGTCGTCGCTGTCGTCGGCGCCCGCGCCCGTCGAGTCCGGCTCCGCGACAAGCTCCGCCTCGGCCACCGCGCCGTCGGCGACGGGCTCCGCCTCGGCGTCGACGGCCGGCTCGGCGTGGGCGGCCGGTGGCTGCGCGGCTGGCTCCGGTGCGGCCGTGGCTTCCGGCTCGGCCGGCTCGGCCGCACTCACCACCGGTTCCGGCTCATCAGCCGCGGGCTGCGGCTCATCGGTGGTCATCGGCACGTCGTCGCCGCCCGACTCCGCGTCGCCGGAGGCCGCCGGAACGGCCGACGCGGCCTCCTCCTCCGCGGGCACAGGCGCAGGCGCCTCGTCGTCGCCGGGGTTGCGAGCCGCAGGGATACCGGGAACGTCATCCGGCCCCTGGCGCGCGGCCGGGATCCGCGGCGGGGCGACCGCCTCCGTGCCGGCCGGCTCCGCGTCTGCCGCATCCGTGTCGACTACGTCTGCGTCGACCACGTCCGTGTCGGCTGTGAGCGCCTCAGCGGCCGCGGGCGCGATGGCGTCCTGCGTCCCAGGGGTGCTCGTGCCGGCCGGCGTCTCGGCACCGACCGCGGTCCGATTAACGATCTTGCCGTCAGGACCGACGGCTCGCACCAGCCGTCCCTGCTCGGCGAGCTTGCGACACGCGTTGTTGACAGAGCTGCGGCTGGCACCGACTGCCTCCGCGAGCCTGCCGTCGTCCAAACCGGCCGGCACCCCGGCCAGATGGCCGAGAATCCGGTCCGCAACAGTAGCCACGAAGCGGACGCTATACGTTATCCGCGCCTCACCGACAAGCGGGGTGTAACTGTCGGCGCGGCGTGCTCATCCTGCCGCGCGCCGCCCACCCGCCCATGCCCGTCCGCCAGAAAACCGCCACCCTACGTCATCGGCGCGCGACGGCCAGGCAGCGAGAAGCCACCTTGGGCGCCTACCCGTGTTCGGTTCGCCACCCGCGCGCCCGGCCGGCGACGACGGCCGGTCCGCGCGTCCTGCTGGCGGGGCAGGCGATCCTCCACCCGCACCGAGGTGCCCGTCCGGCAGCCGACACCGAGGCGTTCAGTCCAGGTGGAGAGCGTCCTCTTCCGGCGCCGGTGGCCACGCCACCCGGTCACTGAGGTCGCGCACCCGACGCCCGGTCAGCGCCCCGCCGCCGAGGCCACCGTCGTCCTCCGCGACCAGTCCGACCAGGCGCGAGCTGCCGGTGTCCTCACCGAACGGGCGGTTGAGCCCCTCGACGTCGTCGTCCAGCACCGGGCCCGACTCGGAGCGCTCCGCCTCCAGGTAGGGGTCGACGTCCGGGATCTCCTGGGCCAGCTGGTCGTCCAGCGAGGCGCCCGCCAGCCGCTCGGCGGCCGTCGGGCGCTGCAGGGTCTCGGCGCTCGGCCGGTCCGGGGCATCCCAGCTGTCGTCGAGAGGGTCCAGGCCCGCGTCGGTGTCACCCAGGTCGTCGCTGTCCAGGCTTTCCTCGACGGTCAGCGGAAGCTCATCGAGAAAACCGGACGAGGCGGACCCGTCCTGCACGTAGTCGGCGGGCTCGGTCATTGTTGCCTCCCGGTGGGTCTGGGTCGGGGCCCGGCGGAGTTCCCCCGCTCACTCGGGTGTTGCGCACTCGGTGCCTGCTTCGCCCGTTCCCGGCGTTGACCACAGTAATCGGCCTCGCCCGATACCCGGCCTGCGCATGGGCGGCGCCCACGGGACCCGCTCCGGTAGATGGCTCGCCACGACAGCCACATCCACAGCCACGATCGACGGCCACGATCGACGGCGGAGAACTCTGGACGGACCGCGGACGATTGAGAACCCGGTCGGCGGGAAACCGACGAGGTGTCAGGCTGCCGGCGCCCCCGCCGCACGGTCATCGGTCGTCGTCAACGACTGCCCGGTGCCGGCCGGATCGTCGTGGGCCGACGGGTCCGCGGGACCAGGCCGGGCGACCGCGTCCTGGGCCGGCTGGGCCTCGAGGAGAAGACGCCCATCGGACAGGACCGCGACGCGGTCAGCCGCCGCGGACGCCTCGCCCGCCGACCGAGTCGCGTACAGCAGCGTGATCCCCAGCTGGCGATGAAGCACTCGCAGGTCGTCGGCGAGCCGGACCCGCAGGTCCTCGTCGTCCACCGTGGCTAGCGGTTCGTCGAGGACGAGGACCCGCGGGCGCAGGACGAGCGCCCTGGCGATCGCCACCCGTTGCTGGTGCGCCGGCGAGAGCTGCGGCGGCCGGCGGCGGGCGTAGTCACCCATCCGGACCAGCTCCAGGGCCTCGCGGACGCGACGAGCCGCGGCGGCCTGGCCGGCCGGGGTCGCCGGTGCCCGCCCGCGCAGCTCGGGCGCGCCGCCGCGCAGGCCGAAGGCGACGTTGGCCGCGACGTCGAGGAAGGGAAAGAGACTGTAACGCCCGAACACGGCGGCGACGTGGCGGCGCAGCGCCGGCAGGTCGGCGGCCTCGGCCCCGTCCAGGAGCACGTGTCCCTCGGTCGGGATGTCGAGACCCGCGACCAGGCGCAACACCGTCGTCTTGCCGGCGCCGGCGGGACCGACCAGGGCGAGCGACTCGCCGGGGGCGACGGTGAGGTCGATGCCGGACACGGCAGCGGTTGCGCTGACCACGGATGCCTGGGCGTCCGCGTCCTGCACCGGATCCCGCGTCGGCGAAGGCGGGACCGACCAGTGATGTGTCAGCCCAATCAGGCGCACCTCGCTAGCCCATCGGCCCACGCCCTGCATCACGCTCACCCCCAGGGGTTCCCTGCGCTACCGCCCGAACTGTAGCGAAGTCAGCCAAGCCGCCGGATCGAGCCGTCTCGGCGAGCAAAGAGGGTGATCAACCGATTCCGGCTTCATACCGATCCAGCCGATCCAGCCGATCCGCGGACACCAACCGGCGGACGTCGACAATCGGACATCGACAAATCGGACGGCGACACGTCGTCAGCGGCCAGCGGCAGGCGACAGCCGACTCACGTTGACCGTCGAAACGTCGATGTCCAGCGGCAGTCGACGCCCAGCGGCCAGCGGATGCCCCGCTGGCTACGAGTGCAGCCAGGCCCCGACGGGCCCAGGAGCGTTGCGCACGATCCAGAAGGCCACGACCAGCACCGGGATCGCCTTGTACAGCCACGCGGGCATCCGCGGCAGCCTGATCTGCGGGCCCCCCAGCAGGCGGGTCATCGAGACCAACCAGCCGATCACCAGATAGGGCGCCGCGGCGATCAGGAGAATGTTGTAGTTGGCTGCGTGGCCGATGTGGCCGTGCAGCAACTGGTGCAGCCCGCGCATCGAGCCACAGCCGGGGCAGTCGAGGCCCGTCACCAGCTTGAACGGGCAGGTCGGGTAGTGGCCCGGCTCGGCGGGGTCGACCATATAGATCATGGTCGAGCCGGCCACCGCGAGCGCCGCCACGCCCACATAGCCCGCGAGCCGTGCCCGTCGCGACCAGCGACGCACCGGCCAGTTGGGAAGGGCCGCGTCGCCGTTGCCACGTCCCGGCACCGACGGGTCGATGCCGACCGACCCAGCCATCTCGGCGCCTCCGACCGGCACGGGTGGCTCAGCCGGCCGAGGTCCCTCGGACGGCGACAACAGCGACGGCGGCGGCGCAGGGTGCGTCGAGGTCGAGGGGCCGGGCGGGTCCGCCAGACTCATACTGACCAGCGTAGACCGACGCGGAGAGGACACGAAGGTGACGGACCGGGCCGACGAGACATCCGCGCCAGCGGGCCGGCCGGTGCCGCCGTACGCGGCCGGGGAGCGCGCCGGCGCCGCCGACGGGCCAGGCTATGCCGGCCTCGCGACGTTCTGCGGCCGGCCGTGGTGCGAGACCGAGGCGGAGCTGCTCGCCCGCCACCCCGACGTGGCCGTCGTCGGCGCCCCGTTCGACATCTCCACGACCCACCGGCCGGGCGCCCGGTTCGGCCCCCGGGCGCTGCGCGCGCAGGCCTACGACCCGGGCACCTACCACCTCGACCTGGGCATCGAGATCTTCGACTGGCTGAACGTCGTCGACGCGGGCGACGCGCACTGCCCGCACGGCCTCACCGAGGCCTCGCACGCGAACATCCGCGCCAAGGTCCACGAGGTCGCCCGGGCGGGCATCTTCCCGCTGATCGTCGGCGGCGACCACTCGATCACCTGGCCGGCGGCGACGGCCGTGGCGGAGGCGGTCGGCTGGGGCGAGCTGGGCCTGCTGCACTTCGACGCGCACGCGGACACTGCCGACATCATCGACGGCAACCTGGCCTCGCACGGGACCCCGATGCGCCGGCTGATCGAGTCGGGCGCGGTCCGCGGCCGCAACTTCGTCCAGGTCGGGCTGCGCGGCTACTGGCCGCCGCCGGACGTGTTCGGCTGGATGAAGGACAACGGGCTGCGCTGGCACCTGATGCACGAGGTCTGGGAGCGCGGCTCGCGCGCCGTCATCGCCGACGCGATCGCCGAGGCGGTCGACGGCTGCAAGGCGCTGTATCTCTCGGTCGACATCGACGTTCTCGACCCCGGTTTCGCACCCGGCACCGGCACCCCGGAGCCCGGTGGGATGAACCCGGCGGACCTGCTGCGCGCCGTCCGCCAGATCGCCCTGGACACCCCGATCGTCGCTGCCGACATCGTCGAGGTGGCCCCGCCCTACGACCACGCCGACACGACGGTCAACAGCGCCCACCGCGTCGCCATGGAGATCTTCGCCGCGCTCGCCCACCGACGCCGCACCGCCGCCGGTGGCACTCCGGACCTGCCAGGAACCGCGCCCGCCTGAGGACTTGTCACATCAGGTCGCCGATTCGGCGGGCGGAGTCCCACGGGTATCCGGTGGCCGGCGGTCGATGGCCGGACCGACGCCCAGCAGACGTGCCGAGGCGTTCTCCTGGGCGAGTCGCCGCACCGCCGCGATCATGACGTCACCGAGCGCGGTCCCCAGCACGACGCCTTCGATCATGGCCTCGACGCTCGGGCGGCGGCCGATCACGTCGACCTCGGCTGCGGCGAACCGGTCGGCGGCGTCGGCGTAGTCATCGAGGAGCGCGATCAGGTCGTCCTGGCCGAGGGCGTGCAACGTGGCGAGCAGCCCGGCCAGAGCGGCGGTCGCCGGGCTGGCCGGGCGCACCTGCCAGCCGCGCCGCCGGATCAGGTCGGCCACCCGATCCTGGGCCTCCGGGTCGGCGTCGTTCCCCCCGTCCGCGCGGGAGAACGCGACGGCGGCCTGCGCCTTGCCGAGGACCTCGTGCAGCGAGCGGCTGGGGTCGTCGATCTGGGTAAGGACGTTCCCGGTCGCGGCGACGGACAGCCCGCCGACGTCGATGAGCGCGCGGATGAGGCGCAGGCGGTGGACGTGCCACTCGTCATAGCGCATCTGGTTGGGGCTGGTGCGCTCGCCGGGTGCGAGCAGCCCCTCCCGCAGGTAGTACTTGATCGTCGGCACGGGCACGCCAGTACGGCGGCTCAGCTCGCTCATCCGCACCTGCGCCTCCATGTCCCCGGCAGCGTCCCCGGCCACGTCCCCGGCAGCGTCCGTCCCACCCGCGCATCCTGGCGCAGCCAGGGTTGCACTCGGCGGCACCGCCGACTATAACGACGGATAGCGGATAGTTCTGTTATCCATATTTACTTCCCAGCATGGCCTCGACGCGACAGCCAGCCGCAGTGGCGGCCACGGTCTCCGCCGGCACCTCGCCTCGGCCGCTCCGACGTCGAATTTCCCATGCCAGCAGATGGGAGCCCACTCGATGACCGACGACACCAACGAACCGACCACCGGCCAGGATCTGGCCACGGACCAGGAAGGGAGCACGTCCGGGCACAGCAGGCGCCGAATCCTCACGACCGGCGCCATCGCGGGAGCCGCCGCGCTGGCCGGGGCCGCGGGCGGCGCCACGGCCACCCGCGGCGACGCCGCTCCAGCGGCCGACCCGACGCCGCCGGTCGTCGTGCGCCCAGCGCAACGCCAGCGCTTCCAGAACAAGGTCGTCATCGTCACTGGCGCCACCTCCGGCATCGGCAGGTCAGCGGCGATCATGTTTGCGGCCGAGGGTGGCAAGGTCGGCTTCTGCGGCCGCCGGGAGAACCTGGGCCGCCAGGTCGAGGCACAGATCCGCGCAGGCGGCGGCGAAGCGACCTACCTCCGTGCGGACGTCCGCGTCGAAGGCGACGTCCGGCACTTCGTCGACGCCGTCGCCGCGAAGTACGGCGGCCTCGACGTGTGCTTCAACAACGCCGGCATCACCATCCAGAAACCGCTGCACGAATACACGGCGGCCGAATGGGACGACGTCGTCGACACCGACCTGCGGGGCAACTTCCTCGCGCTCAAGTACCAGATCCCGCACCTGATCAGGCGCGGCGGCGGGACCGTGGTCGTCACATCCTCGTCCAATGCGATCTCCACGTCCCCCAACCGGGCCGCCTACACCGCCGCCAAGCGTGGCCTGGTCGGGATGGTGCAGTCCGCGGCCCACGACTACGCCGCCGACGGGATCCGGATCAACACGCTCATCCCCGGCACCACGAACACCGAGCTCGTGCGGCGAGTGGCCGGGATGCTGGACGCTCCCGACACGACGTGGAACGCGTTCGCCGCCGAGTGGGCAAGCACCAACCTCCCCGATCTGAAACGCATGGCTACTCCCGATGAGATCGCCACCTTCGCGCTCGCGCTCGCCTCCGACGACTTCCCCTACATGACCGCCGCCCAAATGGTCATCGACGGCGGCAAGACCGCCTACGCCTGACGACGCGGACGCTCCGGCCAGCCGATCGAGGCCGCAGGGAGCGGTCGCTTAGCGACGTCCCAACGCGTAGCAGGCGATGGCGGCGGTGGCGGCGACGTTGAGGGAATCGACGCCGGCGGCCATCGGGATGCGGACGCGGCGGGTCGCGGCGGCCTGCACGGCGGCCGACAGGCCCTCGCCCTCGGTGCCCAGCAGGACGGCGACGCGGGCGTCGGGCTCGGGCCGCAGCGCCGCGAGACTGGTGGCGTCGGCGGCCGGCGTGAGGGCGATCAGCTCGAAGCCGCGGTCGGTCAGCGTGGCGAGGCTCGCTGGCCAGGGGTCGAGTCGGGCGTAGGGCACCGCGAAGACCTCGCCCATCGAGACGCGGACCGACCGCCGGTACAGCGGGTCGGCGCAGCGCGGGCTGAGCAGGATGGCGTCCATCCCGAGACCGGCCGCCGACCGGAAGATCGCCCCCAGGTTGGTGTGCGAGACCAGGTCCTCGAGGACGAGGACCCGCAATGCCCACGACAGCAGCTCGGCCGGGTCACGCGCCGGGTGACGCGCCATCGCGGCGAGGGCGCCGCGATGGACCTCGAAGCCGGTGATCTCGGCAAGGACGTCCCGTCCGGCGAGGTAGACGGGTACATCCGGCCCGATTTCAGCGGGGACAGCGTCCAGGCGAGCAGGCGACACCAGCACGGACCGCGGCCGATAGCCGGCGTGCAGCGCCCGCTGGATCACCCGCTCGCCCTCGGCGATGAACATCCCCTCGGCGGGTTCCTTGAGGCGGCGCAGGGCGACGTCGGTGAGGGCGACGTAGTCGGCCACGCGCGGGTCGCCCGGCTCGTCGACCGGCACGATCGTCAGCGCCGCCGGGACCGACGCTCCTGCCGAGGAGGCCGAGGAGGCCGAGGGCCGCCGGCTGTTTGCCGTCATCCGGACGAAACCCCAGGCCAGCAGAATCGGCCCACATGACCGCGCA
>Ga0105249_10001633_pt1 | contig 19629 bp, 16 predicted proteins | sample KBSS44metaG_FD_81522 | JGI IMG/M metagenome (GOLD analysis project Ga0105249, IMG submission 81522) | Switchgrass rhizosphere microbial communities from Kellogg Biological Station, Michigan, USA - KBS S4-4 metaG | ecosystem: Host-associated > Plants > Roots > Rhizosphere > Soil | place...
CTTCGGCTTCAGCTTCTTCGGCTTCAGCTTCTTCGGCCTCGGCTTCGGCTTCTTCGGCTTCACTTTCTTCGGTTTCGCCACCTTGAGCGCTGGTGACTGCAACCGTGGTGGTCGTTTCGTGACCAGTGAAATGGCCGAGGAAATAGCCGGCGAGGAAGGCAACGATGACGCCTATGCCGACGGCCCCCAGAGCTATCGCCGACCAGACGGTGACCGAGAATCCTTTGCCGCCTTTTTTCACGATCTCGACCCTACCTTTTCACCCATTGAACTTCAGTCTCACCACCGGAACCGAGTCTATAAAACCGCCCGAACCGGCGTAGAATCCAGCCGTGGGCGAGCTCGGAGAAACCGCGGGAGACACGCCCGGGCAGGTACCCGATCTCCGCTCGCTGACGCGCGAGACCGTACGCGCGCAGATCGCCGAGACCGCCTGGAGCGTCTTCGCCGAACGCGGCTTCGACGACGTCACCGTCAACGAGGTCGCCGAGGCGACCGGGATCTCGCGGGCCAGCTTCTTCCGCTACTTCTCCTCGAAGGAGGAGGCGGTCTTCGTCGCCCTCGAGGCGATGGGCGCCGAAATCGCCACCGCGCTGGAAGAGCGGCCGCCGCAGGAGAGCACGTGGGAGGCGCTGCGCCGTGCCTTCGACGCGGCGACCCCCAACTACGCCAGCAACCCCGCTCGCTCGCTGGCGCGGCTCAACCTGACTCGCGAAACCCCCTCGCTGCGCGCCCACCAGCTCGAGCGGCAGGCGCAGTGGCGCAGCCTGATCGGGCCGGCGCTGGCGATCCGCACCGGCAACGATCCCGACGACGTGCGGATCGAAGCGGTGGTCGGCGCGGCGCTGGCGGCACTCGACGCGGCGACCGAGAAATGGGCGCTCTCGGGCGGCACGCTCGACCTGACGGCGCTGATCGACGACGCCTTCGCTGCGATCGCCGCACTCGAGTAGCGCCCGCCGGCAAGCGGCAGGCCGCTAGACCAGCTCGCGGACCGCGGCGAGGGTACGCTCGACGGCAGCGGCGTCGACGTCGAGGTGGGTGACGGCGCGGACCCGCGCGCCGAAGGCGCTCAGCTCGATCCCCCGCTCGGCAAGCCCGGCGACCAGCCCGGCCGGGTCGGGCACCTCGAAGATGACGATGTTGGTCTCGACCGTGGCGGGGTCGATGGCCACCCCGTCGATCGCCGCCAGGCCCTCGGCCAGGGCACGGGCGTTGGCGTGGTCCTCGGCCAGGCGCTCGACGTTGTGCTCGAGCGCCCAGAGCGCCCCGGCGGCGACGATCCCGGCCTGGCGCATCGCGCCGCCGTACATCTGCTTGTAGCGCCAGGCCTCCTCGATCGTCTCGCGCGAGCCGGCGAGGCAGGCCCCGACCGGGGCGCCGAGCCCCTTCGAGAAGTCGATCCAGGCGGTGTCGAAGCCGCCGGCGTACTCGGCCGCGCTGACCCCGGAGGAGACGACCGCGTTGAGCAGGCGAGCGCCGTCGAGGTGGGCGCGGAGGCCGTTCTCGCGGGCGACGGCGAGCACCGCCCCGATCTCGGCCAGCGGCCAGATCCGGCCGCCGCCCATATTCGTCGTCTGCTCGACACAGACCAGGCGGGAGCGCGGCTGGTGGCGGTCGGCGGGGTCGCGCAGAGCCGCGGCGAGCGCGTCGGCGTCGAACATCCCGCCCGCACCGTCGAGCTCGAACAGCTGCGCCCCGGCCAGCGCCGCGGCGCCCCCGGCCTCGGCGATCACCGGGTGCGAGCTGCGGTGCAGGTAGACCTCGTCGCCGAGCGGCCGGGTGTGGAGCCGCAGCGCGATCTGGTTGCACATCGTCCCCGAGGGCAGGAACAGCGCCGCCTCCTGGCCGAGCAGCTCGGCGACCCGCTCCTGCAACGCGTTGACGGTCGGATCGAGCCCGCGCTGCTCGTCGCCGACCTCGGCCTCCGCCATCGCCCGCCGCATCTCGGCGGAGGGCAGCGTCTGGGTGTCCGAGTAAAGGTTGACCGCGGCTTCGCTCATCCGCCGCAGGCTAACGAGCAGGCTGCGCCGGGTCTCCTACCCGCTTTGGCCCGCCTCTGCGGAGGAGGCCGGAACCGACCGCGGGATCGCGGGGAAGAGCCGGGTGCGGTTGCCGGCGCGCTTTTCCCAGGCGGTCCAGCCGGCGAGGATCGCGCCGGCGTAGGCCCAGCCGAGGAAGACGTCGAAGACGTAATGCTCGCCGCAGGCGACCAGGGTCAGGCCCATCGCCAGCGGATAGAGGAGCAGCAGCGGCCGCAGCCAGCGCTGCCGCACCCGCGGCCAGATCGAGAGCGCGACCAGCATCGTGAAACCGGCGTGCAGCGAAGGCACGGCGGCCACCAGGTTGACCGAGGCCTGGCCCTCGGAGAAGAGGCCGGCGGTGCCGATCCCGATGATGTCCCAGCCCTTGCCGGTGGTCCGTTGCACCGCCCCGAGCAGGCCTTCCTGGGAGGCGAGCCAGGGCGGCGCCGCCGGGAAGAGGATGTACGTCGCGAGGCCGGCCAGGGCGAGGGTGATCAGCCGCCGCCGGTAGCGCAGGAAGTCGAGCCGGTCGCGCACCCAGAACCAGCCGGCGAGAGCGAAGGGGGTGATGAAGTAGGAGGTGTAGGTGAGGGTGAAGCCGACGTTCCAGGCAGTCAGCGCGTGCGGGTCGTACATGTGGGCCTGCAGCCATTCGGTCGGCGTCTCGCCGCCGAACAGGGCTTTGTCGAAGTCGATCATCGGCGTGAAATGGGTGCTGATCCCGAAGGTGTCGGCGGCGCCGCGGGTGAAGTCGTAGGCGACGAGGACGAGGACCATCGGCAGCCAGTCGAGGACCAGCAGCACGATCTGGCGCGGGTTGCGGCCGATCGAGGCGCAGGCCAGGGCGCCGCAGGTCCAGAGAATCACCAGCTCGCGCTGGACCGGGATCCCGTACTCGGAGCTCCAGAGGATCAGCCCGGCAAAGTAGAGGACGATCGCCGCTCGCCGTACGGCCAGCCAGTGCTGGAAGCGGAAGTCGGTCGCCTGCTCTGCCGGTGCGACCGCCGTGTATTCGGCCGTGCTCATCCCCACATCTTTACGCGACGGTCACACGTCGCGCAGGAAGAACCGTTAAGCGTCGCTAGCCCTCGGCGATTCCGGCGCTGGCGAGCTCGGCGTCATCTCGGGCGGCGCGCTCCTGCTCGGGGCTCGGCGGGCCCTCGGCACCGCGCGGCGCGAACAGCAGGGCGACCAGCGCCGCGGCGGCGCAGATGCCGGCTCCGATCCAGAGCGCCAGCGTGTAGCCGCCGACACTCGGGAAGGAGGCGCCGGCGACCTCGTGGGCGGCCAGCACCGAGGCGACGAAGGCGCTGCCGACCGAGAAGCCGATCGAGCGGATCACCTGGTAGAAGCCCATCGCGCTGCCGACCTCGCGGTCCGGCACCGAGCGGGCAATCAGGCCGGGGATCGCGGCGAAGGTGAAGCCGAAGCCGACGCCGAGCAGCCCCATCGCCGCGAACGCCTCCCAGAGGGCGTCGTGGACGAGGGCGAAGAAGGCACCGCCGGCGGCGATCGCCAGCGAGCCGGTCGCCAGCACCGCCGGGGTGCCGAAGCGCCGCGCCAGCGCCCCGACCACCCGGCTCGCCGTCAGGCTGGTGATCGAGAACGGGACCAGGCAGAGGCCGGCGACCAGGGTCGAGGCGTCGAAGCCGAAACCGACCCGCGACGGGGTCTGAACGAACTCGGTGACGACGGTCAGGAACATGTAGAGGGCGGTGCCGAGCAGCAGCGCGGCGAAGTCGGCGCCGAGCACGGCGCGGTGCCGCAGCTGGCGCAGATCGACGAGCGGGTTGTCCAGCCGCAACTGCAGCCGCACCCAGCTGGCGAGGACCACGGCGGCAACCGCGAAGCAGCCGAGCACCGCCGGCGAGAGCCAGCCCCACTGCGCGCCCTGGCCGACCCCGATCAGCAGCGCCACGACCCCGAGCCCGCCGACCAGCGCCCCCGGCACGTCGAGTGGCACCGTCGCGGTGGCGCGGCTGCGCGGGATCACCAGGAACGCCGCCGCGAACGCCGCGGCACTGAGCACGGCGCCGAAGTAGAAGGCGACATAGACGTCGAAGCGCTCGGCGATCAGGCCGCTGATCGGGTAGCCGGCGCCGACCCCGGTGGCGCCGCTTACCGAGAGCAGCCCGATCGCCGCCGGCACCCGCTCGGCCGGCAGATGGTCCCGCGCCGACGCCATCGCGATCGGCGCCAGTCCGAGCCCGATTCCTTGCAGGACGCGACCGACGATCAGCAGCGGCAGCGAGCCGGCGGCACCGGCGACGATGCCGCCGGCGGTGACCACGGCGAGGACGCCGAGGATCGCTTTGCGACGGTGCGGACCGTCGCCGAGGCGGCCCAGCACCGGCGCCGCCACCGCCCCTGCCAGCAGCGCCGCGGTCAGCGACCACTGGGCGCTCGAGAGCGAGACCGAGAGAGCCTCGGCAACCGAGGGCAGGAGCGGCGCGCCGAGGCTGCTGATGATCGAGACGACCAGCGTCACACCGACCAGGACCGGCAGGAAGGCGCGCCCAGCAGTGGCGGCGGGCGGCCTCGATCGGAGCGGCAGGGCTGTGGTCACCGCCCCACCCTAGATACGCCGTCTCAGAACCCGTAGGTTGGCTGCAATGGACAACGAGGGGATGAGGGTGATGCTGCTGCCCGCGGCGCGCCGCGACCGCGCCGACTTCATTGCCGCGATGCGCGCCAGCGCCGATCTCCACCAGCCCTGGATCTCGCCGCCCCTCGACGACGACGCCTTCGACGCGGTGCTCGCCCGCGCCCGTGGCGAAAGCTTCGAGTTCCTGTTGGTGCGCCGCCGCTCCGACGGCGCGATCGCCGGCTACTTCGACGTAAGCCAGATCATCCGCGGCCCGCTGCAGAGCGCCTTCCTCGGATACGGCGGGGTCGCCGCCCTGAGCGGCCAGGGGTACATGAGCGAAGGCCTGCGGCTGCTGCTCCGCTACGCCTTCGTCGAGCTGCGGCTGCACCGGATCGAGGCCAACATCCAGCCCGGCAACGAGCGCTCGCTGGCCCTGGTCCGCCGCGCCGGCTTCGTCCGCGAGGGCTTCTCCGAGCGCTACCTGAAGATCGGCGGCCGCTGGTGCGACCACGAGCGCTGGGCGATGCGGATCGAGCAGTGGCAGGAGATCTCCGAGCGCGAGGGGTACGCTCCCAGCCAATGGAGCAGCGAGTCAGCCTGATCACCCTCGGCGTCGCCGAGGTCGCCGCCGCCCGCGCCTTCTACGAGCAGCTCGGCTGGCAGGGCAAGGAAGTCGAGGAAACCGTCTTCTTCCAGGCCGGCGGCCTCGGCTTCGTCCTCTGGGGCCGCGAGAAGCTGTCGGCCGACAGCGGCTTCGACCAGGATCCCGGCAGCGACGGCTTCGGCGGCGTCTCGCTCGCCCACAACGTCCGCTCGCGCGAGGAGGTCGACACGATCGTTGCCGATGCCGAGGCGGCTGGCGCGACGGTCACGAAATCGCCCGGTGAGACGTTCTATGGGGGCTATGCAGCGTGTTTCACTGACCTGGATGGTCATGTGTGGGAGGTTGCGCATAACCCTGGGTTCGCGATTCTGGAGGATGGTTCACTGAGGTTGCCGTTCTAGGGACGGCGGGGGGATTCGAGAGCACCGCCAACCAGGCGAGCCCCGAAGGTTCGGGGCCACCCCACTTTCTTTTTAGCTTCTTCTCCTTGAAGCGTTGGCGGTAGAGCGGAGCGCGCTCCGAGTCGCCGGCGCTCGCTTGAAGCTTCCAAACCTTGGGGGTTTTAGCCGAGCGCTGTGCCGTATCAGCTGGCGCGCTGCGCCGCTCAATCCGTCGTGAACTTGGCACTAAATCCCGGATGCACGCCCCTGCCAATCGCCTGCTCATCCACAACCTTCCCCAGCAGCTCGACCAGCCGCTCGCGCTCCTCGCCAGTCAACCCCGCGGTCAGCTCCTCCTCGTGCTGCCGGGCGACCTCCCTCCCCCGCGCCAGCGCCTCGCGGCCGGCGGCGGTGAGGTAGAGGGCGCGGACGCGGCGGTCGCCGGGGTCGGCGCGGCGCTCGACCAGGCCGCGCTGCTCGAGCTCGTCGACGAACCCGACCATCCGGCTCGGTGGCGCCTGGACCGCCTTGGCGATCTCCTGCTGCGAGCGTCCCTCGGCGGCGTCGACCAGGTTGAGGACGCGGAACAGTGGCGGCAGCAGGTCGACCTCGGCGAGCCGCGTGGCGAAGCAGGCAGAGGCGTGGATCCCGACCTGCGAAAGGAGGAAGGCGACGTTCTGCGGCGCCTTGTCAGCGGCCAGCGGCGACGCACCGCCGTCGTCCGCCGCCACTTCGGGCGGCGACTGAGCACGTTTCGAGAAGACATCGGCGCGCTCCGCACCTAGATTCGCCCCTTCACCCTTGCCGTCGCTCATTTGAGACTGAGTCTATCCGAAAATTGTGATAGGAATGATTCCAATCTTGAATCTCTCACGCCGTAAGTTAACGCTTCGTTATCTCCCCGGGGAGGCAGTTGTATGACCCGCAGTCTCGCTCGTATCGCCGACATCGCCTATCGCCGCCGCGGCCGCATAGTCGTCGGCTGGATCGTCGCCACGATCGTCCTGATCGGCCTCGGCTCCAGCCTGGCCGGCGAGTACAAGGCCGACTACGACACCCCCGGCTCGGAGTCGAAGGCCGCCAGCGACCTGACCGAACGTGAATTCGGCGGCTACTCGGGGCAGGAAATCTACGTCGTCTGGAAGGACGAGAACGGCGCCGAGTCGGCCGCCGCGAAGCAACAGATGAACGCCTTCTTCGCCGAAGCCGAAGAGGTCGAGCACATCGGCAAGCCCGGCCCGACCCGCGTCTCCGAAGACGGCAAGGTGGCGACGACGACGCTGCCGCTCAACGTCCTCGGCTGGGAAGTGAAGAAGAAGCAGGGCGAAGAGCTGATCGACGCGGCGGAAGCGAACAGCGGCGACGGCCTCGAGATCAAGCTCGGTGGCGAACCGATCTACACCGCGCAGGAACAGACCAGCCCAGAGGGCATCGGCTTCCTCGCCGCGGCGATCGTCCTGCTGATCGCCTTCGGCTCACTGGTCGCCGCCGGCCTGCCGCTGGTGATCGCCCTGTTCGGGGTCGGCATCTCCTCCGGCGGCCTGATCGTCCTGCTCGCCAACATCATCGACGTCCCCAACTGGACGACCGCGGTCTCCGGCCTGATCGGGATCGGCGTCGGGATCGACTACGCGCTGCTCGTCCTGACCCGCTTCCGGGCCTCGTTGAAAGCGGGCAACGATCGCCACGACGCGGTCGTCGAGGCGGTCACCACCGCCGGCCGTAGCGTGATCATCGCCGGTTCGACCGTCGTCATCGCCGTCCTCGGCCTGTTCCTCACCGGGCTGCCGTACATGTACGGGGTCGCGATCTCGGCCTCGCTGGCGGTGCTGGTGGTGATGCTCGCCTCGATCACCCTGCTGCCGGCGATCCTCGCCTTCCTCGGCCCGCGGGTCGACAAACTGCGGATCCCGTTCCTCGGCCGTCGCCTCGACAAGGTCGAAGGCGCAAGCGACTCCCCCGCCGCCCGCTGGAGCCACGCGGTGCAGCGGCGCCCGTGGCTGGCGGCGATCGTCGCCACCGCGATCCTGCTCGCCCTGGCGGCGCCGGCTCTCGGCATGCGGCTCGGCTTCCCCGACGCCGGCAACGACAAGCCGGGGACGATGACCCGCGAGGCCTACGATCTGATCAGCGAAGGCTTCGGCCCTGGCGCGAACGGTCCGCTGGTGATCGCGGCACAGCTGCCGAGCGAAGGCGGCGAACAGGCGATCGACGGCCTGGCCGATGACATCCGCGCCGACGAAGGCGTCGCCTACGTGCCGGCGCCCCGCTTCAACTCGGACGACAGCGCGGCGATCGTCACCGTCATCCCCACCACCTCGCCGCAGGACGAGGAAACCACCGAACTCGTGCATAGGCTGCGCGACGACATCATCCCCGGGGCGCTCGCCGACACCGGGGTGCGGGCCGAGGTCGGCGGTGTCAACGCCGCCCTCGAGGATCAGAGCGAATTCATCACCGACCGGATCCCGATCTTCATCATCGGGGTCCTCGGCCTCTCGTTCCTGCTGCTCCTGGTCGCGTTCCACTCACCGCTGATCTCGCTGAAGGCGGGGATCATGAACCTGCTCTCGGTCAGCGCCGCCTACGGCGTGATGACCCTGGTCGCACAGGGTGGTGCGGTCGGCAACCTGATCGGCATCGACCACGAAGTGCCGATCGCACCGTTCATGCCGGTGATGATGTTCGCGATCCTCTTCGGGCTCTCGATGGACTACGAGGTGTTCCTCGTCTCGCGGATCCGCGAGGAGTACCTGAAGGACGGCAACACCAGCCGCGCTGTCGCCGACGGCCTCGCCAAGACCGCACGGGTGATCACCGCGGCGGCGGCGATCATGGTCGTCGTCTTCCTCGCCTTCGTCGCCTCGCCCGAAGTCTTCCTCAAGCTGTTCGGGATCGGGCTCGCGGTGGCGATCTTCCTCGACGCGACGCTGGTCCGGTTGGTCCTCGTGCCAGCGGTGATGCAGCTGCTCGGGAAGTGGAACTGGTGGATCCCGAACTGGCTCGAGCGGATCCTGCCGCGGATCGACGTAGAGGGGGCCGCGAAAGAGCCGCTCACCGAAGGATCGCGATAGTTACCCAATCAGCGGCTTATCATGCCGCGATCTGGGGCAGCGCGCCAAAGTCTCGACTACTGGAGCGGGAGCAGGACCTCGCCGCGGTCGCCACTACGCTCGATGACGTGCGCGGTGGCGACCGCGGCGGCTCGTTGCTGATCGAGGGACCGGCAGGGGTCGGCAAGACGGCGCTGCTCGGCGAGCTCGAGCGGCGCGCCGAGAACGACGGCTACCGGGTGCTGCGGGCGCGCGGCTCGGAGATGGAGCGGGACTTCGGCTACGGCCTCGTCCGCCAGCTGTTTGGGCCGCTGCTGCGGGCGCTCTCGCCGGAGAGCCGGGCGGCGCTATTCGCCGGGCCGGCCGGGCTGGCCGCCGCGATCTTCGGCCTCGGCGGCGACGCGCTCGAGGTCGGCGCCGCCGAGAGCTCGCTCTACGGGCTGTTCTGGATGCTCGCCGGGCTGGCCGAGAAAGGACCGCTGGCGCTGGCCGTCGACGATGCACACTGGAGCGACAGTGCCTCGCTGCGCTTCTTCCGCTACCTCGGCCAGCGACTGGACGGACTGCCGATCTTGCTCGCCCTGGCGGCGCGACCGAACGAGCCCGGGGTCCAAGCCGAGCTGCTGCGCGGGCTTACCGCCGAACTCGAAGTCCCGACCCTGCGGCCGGCGCCGCTCAGCGAGGCCGGCACGGCGGCGCTGGTCCGCGAGCGCCTCGGCAATGCCGCCGACACCGAGGTCGAGGCCGCCTGCCACGAGGCGACCGGCGGCAACCCGTTCCTGATCGAAGAGCTGCTGGTCGAGCTCGGCACCGAGCCTGGCGACGGCGCGCCGTCCGCCGCGAAGATCGCGGCGATGGGTCCGGAGCGGATCGGCGCCAGCGTCGACGAACGGGCGCGCAGCCTCAACTCGCTCGGGCCTGAGCTGACCCGCGCGGCCGCAGTGCTCGGCGACGCCGCCGACGTCCGGCCGCTGGCCGCCCTCGTCGAGTGCGACCACAAGCAGGCAGCAGAAATCGTCGACGGGCTCGTCGCCGCTGCGATCCTCTCCCCCGAGCCCGGCTACAGCTTCGTCCACCCCCTCGTACGAACCGCCGTCTACGAGCGCATCCCCGCCGCCGGCCGCGCCAACCTTCACGCCCGCGCCGCCGCCGTCCTCGCCGCGCAGGGGGCCGACGCCGAGGCGGTCGCCGCCCACCTGCTGGTCTGCGAACCGGCCTCGGTCGAAGGCGGCCTGGAGGCGCTCGAGCTTGCAGCGGCCGACGCCGGCGAGCGTGGCGCTCCCGACAGCGCCGCCGCCTACCTGCGGCGCGCGCTCGACGAGCCGGGCGCCAACCGGGCCGAGCTGCTGCGCCTGCTCGGCAGCCTCGAGGTAGTGCTCCGCGACCCGGCGGCGATCGCTCATCTGCAGGAGGCCGCCGACCTCACCGAGGACCCGGAGAAGGCGATCGGGATCTACCTCGAGCTGGCCGACCTGCTCTCGCTTGCCGGCCAGTGGGACACGACGGTGCAGGTGATCGACACCGGCCTCGCCCGCTTCGACGACCCCGACCTGCCGAGCCTGCTCGACCTCGAGGCGTACCGCGCCGCCTACCGCGGCTACGACCCGGCCCACGTCGCCGATTTCGACGCCACCCTGCCGCATCTGCAGACGCTGGTCGCCGAGCGTCCGGCCGCGGAGTCGCTGCGACTGCGCTGGATCCTGGCCGCGCTCGGCGCGATCCGCGACATGCCGCGAGCCGAGGTCGAAGCGCTGATCGAGCCAACCGCGCAGCAATGGAGCACCCGCCAGGACGGGCGCGAGACCTCGACCGCCACCCAGGGGGCCTGCGCGCTCCTGGTCGCAGAAGCGTTCGAGCTGACCGAGTCGGTCGCCCAGCAGCTGACCGAGGACGGCAGGCGGCGCGGCTCGCTGCTCTCGATGATCGCCGGCGTCGGTTTCAGCGCCGCCCGCAACTCGCGCCTCGGGCACCTGGAGAGCGCCGAAGCCGACCTCAACGTGCTGGTCGAGCTGACCGAACGAAACGACCTCAACTTGATGGCGCTGACCACCTTCCTCCACTTCTGCATCGACACCGTCGTCGAGCGCCGCGACCTGGCCGGCATCGCGATGATGGTCGAGGAGCTGGTGCTGCCGCCGGTCTTCGCCGCGACCCAGAGCGGGGCCATGTTGTGGGAGACGCGGGCGGCGATCCGGGCGGCGCGCGGCGACCGTACCGGCGCCGCCGCCGATCTGCGGGCCACCGCCGAGATCTTCGTGCCGCTGCAGGCCGGGCCGCGCTTCAGCCAGTGGCGCTCGCGACTGGCGTTGGCGCTGCCGGAGGCCGACCGCGAGGAGGCTTTCGACCTGGCGCTCGAGGAGCTCGAGCTGGCCCGCGAGGTCGAGTCGCCCCGGGCCGAGGGGGCGGCCCTCCGCGCGCTCGGCGTGATGCGCGGCGGCGAGGAGGGCATCGAGACGCTGCGTGACTCGGTGGCGGTGCTGCGCGACTCGCCGGCGCAGCTCGAGCTGGCCCGCTCGCTGGCGGAGCTGGGGGCGGCGCTGCGGCGCGGCAACCAGCGCGGCGAGGCGCGTGAGCAGCTGCGCGAGGCAGCCGAGCTGGCCCAGCGCTGCGGCGCCGAGCGGCTCGAGGAGAAGGTCTACGAGGAGCTGCGGATCGCCGGGGCCCGGCCGCGGCGGCGAGCGCTCTCCGGCGCCGACTCGCTGACCCCGGGCGAGCGCCGGGTCGCCAGCGCGGCGGCCGGCGGCGCGACCAACCGCGAGATCGCCCAGGACCTCTTCGTTTCCCTGCGGACGGTCGAGATGCACCTCACCAACGCCTACCGCAAGCTCGACATCTCCTCGCGCTCGGAGCTGGCGGGGGCGATCGACGAGCCCGAGGCCAGCGCCGCCGCCCTCTAGCGGAGCCTGATCAGACCGGCAGTTTGCGCGCCTTCGCCCGGCAGCGCACTCGTTTCGCTTTCGTTTTCTTCAGCTTGCATTTGGCCATCGCGGCGGCCCGCTTGCCGGTTTTCGCCGTGGCCGTCGGCGCGGACTGGGTCGTAGTCGACGAGGACGTGGTCGTCGTTGGCGTGGACGGCGTCGAGGGAGGCGGCGCCGGCGGCCCGACCGGCGGTTCGACCGTCAGCGTCAATGCCCAGCTGGCGATTTCGAAGCCGGCCACCCCTTCCTGGTCGTCTTTGACGTAGAGATCCCAGGAGCCGTTCGGGTCGTTGCCGGCGAAAGTCGCGAGCGTGGTCGGAAAGGGCGGGAAGATGGTGCCGCCGACGCCGAACTGATCAGGCTCGGGCGGGTTACCGACGAAGTCCGCCGGCTTGAACGACGTCGGCGCGGGGACTGAGCATGGGCCGTTGTCCGAGAGCGTCGACGGCGCGTCATCGTCGAAGGTCCAGGTCTGCGCCGGGGAGAACGGCGTTTCGCCGCAGGCGTCGGACATCAGCATCACCGAGTCGCCTTCGGGGCTGACTAGCAGCATGTCGATGTCGTCGGACCTGCCGGAGAGGAAGCCGATCATCGTCGCGGTCACCTTCGTCAGGTTCCCGCTGAGCCCGCCGACCTCGACGCTCCAGGGGTACTTGGTCGCCGGGCCCACGATCCCTCCGGACGGTCCGATGCCGCCGGGGCCGCTGAAGAAGTTGAAGCTCGCCGCGCCGGCCCCCGAAGGAGCGAGCGCGGCGAGCAGGAGTCCCCAGAGCGCTAGGGAGCGGACGAGCCTCATTCGCTAACCGATCTGCGCGCAGATGACCTGAATCTTTGCGACTTCCACGTTGGCGGTACCCCCCTGGACGGTGACCGCACCGAACCAGCCGGTCGCCGGGCCGCTTTGCCCATCGGGCTGCTGATACGGCTCTTTGCCACCGATCGCAGGCCCCGACTCGCTGACCTTGGCGGAGAAGACGTTGCTCGGACTGACCCCGCCGGCGATCGCCTGGTATCCGGACGGGCAGCTCACTTCGCCGAAGGCAAAACCGGTCGGAGCGATCGGGCTGGTGTTGATCGTCTTGTTGACGACCACGGTGGCGCCGAGGCGCCCTTTGATTTCGGTCTTCGCCGACCCGAGTTCGGTCTTCGTCGCGTAGTTGGAAAGGTTCGGCAATACGCCCGTTTTCAGGGCATTTCCGGGGACGGTCCCGGGCTGCAGCACCGAGCCCGGCAAGGAGCCGGTCTTGACTTTCGGCCCGGTCACCGATTCGGGCTTTAGCTGCCTGGTGCCGACGCTTTTTTTCGGCAGTTTGAAGGCGGCGTAGCTGACGCCTCCGAGAGCAAGGAAGAGCGCGATCGTGGCGACGATGTTGGCGTAGGTCAGCCGCTTGCGGATCCGAGACATGCGAGTCCTTTCGAAATGAAGACGTTTCCCGGCACAGTGGCGTCAGCGCAAGCGACACCGCAACGTGGTCATACCGAAGGATTTGGAAGGTTTTTCGAAAATTCAGTGTCGCGCCAGCGACCTCAGGTGGTCGCGGAAACCGACCCCGAAAGCGGTCGGCGTCCCGTCGTAGTCCTTGATCAGCGTCGGCCCGCCCTTGCAGGTCCACCCACCCTGGGCGTTCCAGGCCCAGGCCAGGTAGGAGATGCCGTGGCGGTCGGCCCAGTCCATGTAGGGGTCGATGTAGCCGTGGGCGCAGTCGCCCTCGCCGATCTCGCCGCTCACTACCGGGAAACGGCGGGCGATTCCCGCGAGCGCGGCGCGGCAGCTGCCGCCGCAGGCGGCGAAGTCGTAGGTGTGGTTGGAGGCGACGATCGCGCCGGCCGGATCGCTCGGGACGTGGTCCAGCCACTGCGAGAGGTCCCGCGCCCAGTCGATGCCGCCGAGCAGGATCGGCTGCTGCGCTCCGGTCGAGCGCACCGCCTCGACCAGCTCGTCCATCCCTGCGGCCCGGTAGGAGCCAACGCCCTTCCCCTCGATCTGGCAGCCGTTCTCCCAGCAGCCCCAGCCGACGTCATGCGGCTCGGTGTAGAGGTCGAAGAGGACGGCGTGGTCGCCCTTGTAGGCGGTGGCGACGCTGCGCCAGAAGTCCGGCGTGTGGTCGGCGTCGGGCATCGGTGGGATGCTCGTCGCCTGCTGGGCGCCGGGCCCAGCCCACTCGAGGTTGAGGATCACGTAGAGGCCGGCCCGCTCCAGCTTCTCGACGTAGGAGCGGATCGTCCGCTGGTAGGCGGCGCCACCGTAGCGCGGGTCGATCCCGTTGATCCCCAGCCAGCAGCTCTCGTTCAGCGCCACCCGCACCGAGTTGACCTGCCAGCGCGTGATCGCCCGGATCGAGGCCATGTCGCTCGGGCCGTCGAAGAAGCCCCAGCCTTGCTGGCAGGCGTACTCGGTGCCGGAACGGTTGACCCCGAGCAGCCGCACCGTATGGCCCGAGCGGTCCACCAGCTGGTTGCCCCGCACGCCGATCCAGGGCGTGGCCGCCGCGGCAGTCGGCACGAGCAGCGCTGACACCGCGGTGAGGAGCAGAGCGGCGGCGCGCCAGTTCAACGTAGTAGCACCGAAGGATTCACTAGCCGGTGACGGTGAACCTGGTGGTCTCGAAATCGCCTTCTTGGCCGCCCGCGTAGGGGGTCACCGTGACTTCGTAGCGACCCGGAGCGAGCGCTGGACCGGTGAGCGTCAGCGTCTCGGCGCCGGCCTGCAGCCGCTCGACAGTTGGCTTGCCGACTGCGCTCGCGCGACTGCAGCTCGGGCCCTTGCGGTTGGCGTCGGTGGGTTTCACGCAGCGCCCGCGCACCAACCGGCCCGGGGTGAGGCGGTCGAGCTCGACCGTCACGGTTGCGTCGGTGTCGAGCTTGAGGTGGAGCGGTAGCTCCAGCCGGCGCCGGCAGCTTGGCTTCTGGCGATTGGCGGCCGTCATCGGCACGCATTTGCCGCCGACCAGCCGGCCCTCGAGCGAGACGTTCGCCTGCGGGGGCTTCAAGCCGAGCAGTCGCGGTACGAATTGCTCCTTCGCCGGACCCGCCGACGCCTCGGTCTGAGGAGGAGCGGCATCGCCGCCCGGGGGCGAGCCACCGCTGTCGGGAGGCTCGCCGGTGAGGACCAGGGCGTGCTCGTCGCCAGCCGCTACGTCACCGACCGGGGCACCGCCGCCGAACGACATCAACGTCGGCGTCGGGTTGGTCAGCGTGCCGAGGCCGGTCGAAGTCGCTAGCTGCCCCCAGCGGTTGCTGCCAAATCCAAAGAGCTGCCCGGTCGAGGTCACCACGTAGCTGTTGTAGGTGGCGGCGCTGGCGCGGACGACCGGCCCACTCGCCCCGGGCAGCGAGACGAGTTGCGGCACTGGGATGTCTTTGAAGGTGCCGGCGGAGGCCGGGATCCCCAGCTGTCCGTAGAAATTCTCGCCAAACGAGTAGAGCTGGCCGGTCGAAGTGACCGCCAGCCCATGGGCATAGCCAGCGCTTGCCCACACCACCGGGCCGGTTGCGCCGGGCAGCGAGACTTCCTCCGGCAACGGGTTCGGATTACCGGTGCCGAAGTTGAGGGATCTCCCGAGTTGTCCGTCGGAGTTGCTGCCGAAGGTGTACAGCTGGCCGGTCGAGGTGACCGCCATGCTGTGGTTGCGACCGCTGCTCGCCTGAATCACTGGTCCCGTGGCGCCGGGCAGCGAGATCAGCGTCGGGGTCGGGGTGGGGTTGCCGGTACCGCTGTTGGTGAAGGTGCCGAGCTGCCCGGAGGCGTTGCTGCCGAAGGCGTAGAGCTGGCCGGTCGTGGTCACCACCAGGCTCGCCCTCTCGCCGGCGGCCACTTCCGCCGCCGGACCCGTCGCTCCCGGCAGCGTCACCAGTTTCGGCGTTGGGCTGGGGTTCTGGGTGCCGCTGTTGTCAGCAATGCCGAGCTGCCCGGAGGAGTTGTTGCCAAACGAGAACACCTGGCCGCTTGCGGTCAGGGCGAGGGTGTGGAAACGGCCGCCGGCGACCTGGACCACGTCGCCAATCGATCCGGGCAGCAGGATCTGCGACGGGTTCGGGTTCGGGGCGGGGAATTCGAAGACCGCGACGCCGTTGTTGGTCGCGCTCCCAAGCTGCCCGTAATAGTTCTCGCCCCAGCCGTAGAGCTGACCGAACGAGGTCACCGCGAAGCTCGAGTGGGCACCGGCCGAGATCTGAACGACGACGCCGGGCGCCCCGAACAGGGCCACCGGGAACGGGGTCGGGTGGGCGACTTCGGCGGTGTTGTCAGTCGCGTTGCCGAGCTCGCCCTCGCGGTTGTCGCCGACCGTGTAAACAGTGCCCGAGACCGCCCGCGCCGCGGCGGGCAGCACGAGGAAGGCGCCCGCGATCGCCGCGAGAGCCAGGAACCGCCGCCAGCTCGCGATCGCCGTGACTGGCCCGAGAAGCGTTCGATTAGACCGAGGCACAGCCCCAGATGATCGGGCCGCCTACTGCCCGAGCGCAACGTGGTCGGACCGCAGGTTTTGGGCGGGGCGCGCCTCCTCTGTCGCGCCCCGCCGTCGAGCCGCCGGCTGCCTAACCCTCCTGCGGCTCGAGCTTGCGCTCCGGCGGCTCGATCGAGAGGTGTGGCAGCCGCCGCTCGAGCCAGCCCGGGAGCATCCAGGTCGTCCGCCCGAGCAGCTCGAGCGTCGCCGGCACCAGCAGGCTGCGGACGACGAAGGCGTCGATGAAGACCGCAGCCGAGAGGCTGACGCCGAACATTTTGATTACCCGCTCGTCGAGCAGAACGAAGGAGAGGAAGACGCAGATCATGATCGTCGCCGCCGCGGTGATCACCCGGCCGGTCGAGCCGAGTCCGCGGACCATCGCCCGCGAGGGATCGCGGCCGTGCGTCCACTCCTCGTGTACGCGCGAGATCAGGAAGACCTCGTAATCCATCGAAAGCCCGAAGACGATCGCGAAGACGAAGACCGGGATGAAGGCGTCGATCGGCCCGGGCTCGACGCCGAGCAGGCCGCCGAGCCAGCCGTGCTGGAAGATCAGGACGACGACGCCGAGCGAGGCCCCGATCGAGAGCAGGTTCATCAGCGCCGCCTGCAGCGGGATCACCAGCGAGCGGAAGACCACCATCAGCAACAGCGCCGAGAGCAGGACGACGATCGCGATGAAGAGCGGCAGCTTTTCGGCCAGGACGCTGCTGAAGTCGACCTGGCTCGCGGTCGTGCCCGCGACCAGCAGGGTCGTCCCCGTACTCGCCGCCACCGGTGGCAGCACTTCGTCGCGCAGTTCGTCGACGAGGTCGGTGGTCGCCGCGTCCTGCGGGGCCGAGCTCGGGTAGGCGGTGATCAGCGCGGTCCGTTCGTTCGGCGAGAGCTGCGGCGTACTCACCGAGACGATGCCCGGATCGGCTTCGAGCCCTCTGCTCACCTCGGCCAAAGCCGCTTCATCGCCGGCGCTTGGCAGCGCCGCGACCACCTGCAGCGGTCCGTTGAAGCCGGGGCCGAAACCAGCGGCTAGGAGGTCGAAGGCGCGGCGGGTCGTCTGGCTGGTCGAGTCGTTGCCGGCGTCGCTGCTCGCCAGGCGCATCCCGAGCAGCGGCGCGGCAAGCGCCAGCAGCACCGCGAGGCCGGTGGTGGCGGCCCCCCACGGGTGGCGCTGGATGAACTGGGCCCAACGCTGCCAGAGGGTCGGGCTGGCGACCGCGCGGCGCCGTTCGCGGCGCGCGGTGGCATCGTCGACGCGACGGCGCCGGCCGCCGCCGATCCGCTCGCCGAAGCGAGAGAGCAGCGCCGGCAGCACGGTCAGCGCTGCGACCATCGTCATCAGCACCGCCAGCGCGGCCGCGACCGCGGCGCCCGCGAGGAAGCTGACGCCGAGCGCAAACATCCCAAGGAGGGCGATGATCACCGTGCAGCCGGCGAAGACGATTGCCCGGCCGGCGGTGTTCATCGCACCGACCACGGCGGTATTGACGTCCTCGCCGCGGCCGTAGTTCTCGCGGAAGCGGGTGACCACGAACAGCGAGTAGTCGATCCCGACCCCGAGCCCGATCATCACCGCCAGCTCGGTGGCGAAGTCGGGCATGTCGACGACGTAGGAGCCGAAGGCGATCAGGCCGAGCCCGGTGCCGAGGCCGAGCAGCGCAGTCAGGATCGGCAGCCCCATCCCAACCAGCGAGCCGAAGGTAAGCAGCAGCACGACCATCGCCGCGACGATCCCGATCAGCGTCGTGAAGCCGAAGTCGGGCTGCTGCGCCTGCTCGATCGCTTGCCCACCGAGCTCCACCTGGAGCTGGCTCGAGCGCCCAGCTTCGGCGATCGAGATCACGTGTTCGATCGCCCCTTTCGGCAGCTCGTCGGCGCGTTCGTCGAAGGTGACGGTGGCGAAGGCGATCGTGCCGTCTTTGGAGATCTGGCCGGCCCCTTCCCTGCTGAACGGGCTGGTGACCGATTCGACGTGCGGGGCGGCGGCGATCGCGTCGAGCGTCTTGCTGACATCGGCGCGCATCGCCGGCGTGTCGACCTGCCCCTGCTTGGCCCGCACCACGACCTGATCGACGTCGCCCGAGCGGCTCGGGAAGTCGCTCTGAAGGAGGTCGATCGCTTCCTGGCTCTCGGTCCCCGGCAGCGTGAAGTTGCTGGCGATGCGGGTCCCGACCGAGGAGGAGATCGCGAGGATCGCGACCACGGCGACGACCCAGCTGGTCAGGGTCAGGCGGCGGTGGGCGATCGTCCAACGGGTGGTTCTCTCGAGAATGCTCATCCGGGGCCCTCCAGCAGGAGCGATAGACTATGTTTACAAACCTATTGATCTTCAAATACTTTGAAGATCGACGTAATTTGTAGCACAGCTATGGCGGGAGTGAAAGCGAAAGGGAAAGAGCGCGGGCGCAAAGGCGCAGCGCGCGGCTTCGACGAGAGCACCGTCGAGCTCGCAACCCTGCTCGGCGGCATCCTCCACGCCGCCAAGAAGCGCGGCGCCCCGTCGCCTCAGATCGCCGAGGCGGCAGAGCGCGAGAACCTGGGGCCCCGCCACGCGCCGGTCCTCTTTGCGGTGGCGATGGACGAAGGGCTCAGCGTCAGCGAAATTGCCGAGCGGGTCGGGCTCAGCGTCGCCACCACCAGCCTGATGGTCGGCGAGCTGAGCCGCGCCGGCGTCGTCGCCCGGGCCGAGGACGAGCGCGACCGCCGCCGCACGATCGTCACCATCCCGGCCGAGATGCAGGAGGCGATCGGCACCTGGAAGAGCCAGGTGCTGGAGCCGATGCGGCGCACGCTCGAACGCCTCCCGGTCGAGGACCGAGAGGCGTTCATGCGCGGGCTCCGCCTCTTAGCCGAGGAAAGCGGCGGCGCCCCGGAGGACTGCTAGCCGCTCAGACGCGCTGGATCAGGGTGCCGGTGCCGAGGCCGCCGCCGCAGCACATCGTCAGCAGGCCCATCTCCTTGTCGGAGCGCTCCATCTCGTGCAGCAGGGTGGTCAGCAGGCGAGCGCCGGTCGAGCCGAGCGGGTGACCGATCGCGATCGCGCCGCCGTTGACGTTGACCCGGTCCATGTCGGGTTCGAGCTCGCGGCGCCAGGCGGCGACGACCGAGGCGAAGGCCTCGTTGATCTCGATCAGGTCGATGTCGTCCAAAGTCATCCCGGCGCCGTCGAGCGCCCGCCGGATCGCGGGCACGGGCCCCATGCCCATGTAGGCGGGATCGACGCCCGCGACGCCGATCGAGACCACCCGAGCAAGGGGGCGAGCGCCGAGCGCCTCGGCGCGCTCGGCGCTCGCCAGAACCAGGCAGGCAGCGCCGTCGTTGAGGGTCGATGCGTTCCCGGCCGTCGGCGAGGGTCTGCGCGGCGAAGGCCTCGTTGATCTCGATCAGGTCGAACGCCTCGATCGGCATCTCGATGCGGTCGAGCAGGCGGCGAACACCCTCGACGGGTGCCAGGAAGAGCCACTTGGGCGCGACTTCGGCCTGGGCGTAGCCGACGATCCGCGCAAGCGGGGTCAGGCCGAGTCGCTCCACGGCCCGTTCGCTCGCGACGACCGTGGCCGCCGCCCCGTCCGTGATCCCGGGCGCGTTGCCGGCGGTGACGGTGCCCTCGGTCGCATC
>Ga0105249_10001637_pt1 | contig 19621 bp, 16 predicted proteins | sample KBSS44metaG_FD_81522 | JGI IMG/M metagenome (GOLD analysis project Ga0105249, IMG submission 81522) | Switchgrass rhizosphere microbial communities from Kellogg Biological Station, Michigan, USA - KBS S4-4 metaG | ecosystem: Host-associated > Plants > Roots > Rhizosphere > Soil | place...
CCCGCGCGGGCCGCGTAGGTGGCTGGGTCGATCACTTCCAAGCCCAGGTTCCCCGAACGCGACCCGCGGCTTTCACGGCTGAAAGTGCGGCCCACCCGCGCGGCGTCGCGGAGCTCCCGGAGCAGCGCGGCGATGACCGGGGAGATGGCCCCTCCGCCGTCGCGTGCTGACCTGGCCACGAGCCCCTCTGCGACCACCCGGGCAACCGCGTCGGCGAGCTCAGCGCCGATGAACACGCCCTCCGGCATCGCTGCGACACGCCAGACGAGCGCGTCCAAGAGGACCACGGCGATGGACCACTCCGGCGGGTAGTTCTCGCCGAGCACGGATCGCAGCACGCGCAGGCCGTCCACGTCAGCGCCGCCGCCGCCTCGGCGAACAAGACCACGCCGCAGCTCGGGAGCCGGCTCAAGTGCCCCACCAGCACGGCGAACGTCTCCCTGGCCATCACCGGGGCGAGCCGGCAGCACACCGTGCCGATGGCCCGCTCGTACCGCTCGGCCCGCCGTACCGACTCGGTGACGTCCAGGGCAACCAAGCTGACCAGCCGACGGAGATCGACCCCGCCATCAGCCATCGTCTCGCCAGTTGCTGGGCGAAGGCCCATCCGATCCCGTGAACAGGCCGGGCGGCGGGGGTGGGGTCATGGCTCGGATCAGCTCGGCGTCGGTCTGTAGACGCTTCGCACGTTCCAGATCGGCGTAGAAGGTCGGGCGCCACGGGTCGTCGATCAGAGGGTCGAACAAACGCCAGGACTCGGTCTCCATCGCCCGCGCGACCCGCAGGGGCCGGGTGTAGGCCTGGCGACGCTGCCGAATGGAACGCCGAGTGTCCGGCCGGACCGACTCGCCCGCGAGGGCAAGCAGGCGCTCGGCGACGGTCACCGGGTCGCCGGGGTCCAGGGCGAGCGACAGGTACTTGACCGTGGCAACGCGGGGCCTCCGGCGGCCCGCTTCAAGGTCGCGGATGTGCCACAGGCTCACACCCGAATAGCCGGCGAGACATCGCCGGGACCATCCAAGTTCGTATCTGAGCGCCTTGAGAGCGGCCCCAAAGCCAGCCGCGAGGGCGGCCTGCTCCTCAGAGTCGGGGCGCCCACGATGCGGCAGATTATCCGGCCCCAGCTCGGCGACGAGGCCGTCAGCGGACGCAGGGACGACGAGGTCCGACACTTGGTCCTCCTGATCGCTGGATACGGGTATCTCGGTGGGTGCCAACACGCGATCTTCTGCAAGTAGGCCAACGGGCGCGTGTACGCCCGACCCGGTCACGGCTTGCTGGAGTGGCCGTCTTGGGGGCATCTGTAGCAGTCAGGCGGCCAGGTCGCTGGGATGCGCGGCCGCGACTTGCGGCGAGCTGATCAAGTGCGGGTGCGGTTCGTAGGAGCGCGATGGCGGGCGGCCCGCAGTCCTTGGCGGGCCGGGCAGGTGACGAAGCCAGCCCATCTCCACCAGCTCGTCGAGCACGGCCTCCACGTCGGCCGACTTCTTCACCCAGGCCTGCCCGTGCAGCCCACGCCAGGCGTCGCGGGCGGTGAAGGCCGTGCCAAAAGCGCCGGAACCCACTTCGGGCACTTTTGGCGCGACCTTCCGCCGAACCCACGCGACCACGGCAGCCTGCTTGGCGTGCTCGCCGTGGGCGTCGAGCGTGAACGCGGCCCGCGCGTGCGCGATGAGGTAGTCCGCGAGCCCGACGGCGGACTTCATACTGCCAGCCCGAATCCAGTCAGTGCCCGGGTCCGCGGCCAGGGCGAATAGACCGGCGATACGGACCACGGTGCCCGCCAGCTTGGACGCCCACGCCGCGATGTCTGCCAGGTCGCCAAGCTGCGGATGAAGACGCGGCTCCAAGGCCGACCGCAGACCGTCCAGAATGCGCAGCGCGTCCGAGTCCACATGCAGGCGACGAGGCTCGCCGCCTGCGAGATCAACGGCGGCCTGGAGCACCCGTCGCACGCACTGGTCCCAGTCGATCGCGTCGGCATCCGGCACGTCGGGGGCATTGAGCGCTCGGGTTCCCCGCGTCGTTGCGGGAAGGCAGAACAGGTTGCGTGGGAGAAAGCCTCGTGCCACGAACCCCGGGACCTTCATCGCCTCGGCTATCACGTCCGGCTGCACGATCATGCCCATGGCCAGGAACGGCCGGTCGATGTCGGTGTGACCCCGGTTGACGCGGTCGCTCTGGTAGCGCTCGCAGTCGTAGGCCTTGAGCACCAGGTCGATGTTCGGCATGCCCGAGTAGCGCCCGGCCAGGGTGCCGAACAGGCCGCCCTCGGACGACAGGATGGCGATCGGCCCGTCCTGCCCCGCCATGATCTCGGGCAACTGTTCGGGGGTCGCGTCGTCGGCGAGGAGGCGGAAAAGGGCTGGCGGCCGGGTTTCGGCAAGCTCCCGTGCGAGGCCGCGGGCGTTGGCCTCGTCGTCCAGCGTCGCCTTCACCTTGGCCGCCGCGTTCATCGCCGCGTCGACCCGCCGCTTGAGGATGTCGTATGCGGCCTTGTCCTCGGCATACGCAGCTTGCTGCTTCTCTCGCTGTTCCTTCTCAAAGCGGCGCAGCGGGCGCCCCATCTCCCGGAACACCGGCGACTTGCGCTCCCCCGAGTCGGCCAGCGCCGACAGGTAGAGCGCGGTCTGTTCGATCCATGCCGGCTTGATCTCGATCTCCCAGTGCCCGCGTGTGGCCGCCGACAGAACCGCTAGGCCGACGAACGCGGCCAACTCGGGCGCTGTCTGGGTGGTCGCTGCGACCGACAACGTGATCCGGCCGAGCACGTCGGGCAGGCACTCCACCGGGAAGGACGGCAGCGAGGCCGACAGAGGCATCGGGTCGGGCCACCGGCGCGCGGAGCCTCGATGGTCCGCGACGGCGCGGGCAATCTCGGCGGCCTCCTGCTCGACGTCAGCGCCATTCGTGATGCGGCCGGCGGCGCTCAGCATGGCCTGCGTGGCACGGCGCCGGTAGCTGGCGTCGGCGACCTTCTGAGCGTAGTGCCCGGCCATGCCGGGACGTCCTGCGTTGATCATGCTCGACAGGTCGATTGCCTGGACGCCGAAGTATGGGGTGGCTCCTTCCTCGGTGGCGCGGCGGCCGAGTTCGGCGAACACGGCGAGCGGGTCAGGAGGGATGTCCCGCGCCCAAAGGCCCGTGATGACGTCGAAGATCGTGCCGTGTGCCGGGCGCCAGAAGTCGGACGCCTCGATCCGGCCAGCGAGATTGACCAGGGTGTCGGGAGCAGCCGACATCATGGCGCCGAGAACGGCCCGCTCGGCGTCGATCACAACACTCTCATGTGCGGCCTCCGACCCAATCAGAGTCACGTTGGAGGGGTCGGGCAGTACCATTGAGGCACCTCTTGTACGTGGGCAGCGGACAAGGAGGGCACCGAGAGGGGTCTCGGGGCAGACCTTTTGGCGAGGGTCGATTTCTTGCGACGGCCGGGCTGGCGAAGCCCGGCCATTCGCATTTCTGCAGTCTTTCGGCCGCGCACCATCAGGTAGCGGCTGGCATATCTGAGTGCTGTGAAGTCCGGCGTGCAGCAGCCGCCGCTCGACGTGCGGCGATGGCGGGCGCGACGGCGGCTTGGCGCTCACCGGGGTTCACCCCGGACCAGCGCTTCTTCGCCGCGGTGCGAGAGTTCTCGATGCGCTGGCGGCAGCGCTCACAAAGGGTGGGCTCGGGCATGGGAGGCTCCAGGAAAAGGGGTCGCGGGAGGTTCCATCGCGTCGCCTTCGTCCCGGGCGCCCGGCCCGGCGAAACGTCTCGGGAGGGCGCCGGCTCCTGACCGGTCGCCACTCCCCAGGTGACGCCCAAAACGTAACACGCACGTTCTCCGCTATGCGGCGACGCCCTCGGTCCCGTCGCTGTTGGGCCGCGCCTCGGCGTCGAGCCGAAGCGCCGCGAGCAACGGCTTCACAGGCACCACGAACCGGGAGCCCGCCTCAATCACGGGCACCGGGAACTCTCGGGCGCGGGCAAGCTCGTATGCCTTCGTGCGGCCGATTTGGAGCACGCTCGCGGCGGTCGTCAGGGTGGTGGTGACTCCGAGCGCGCGAACTTCGGCCTCGGTCCACACGCGCCGCCCTCGGGGCTGATCCCCGGGCCAGGGGCCGTTGACGACGGCGCTCACGCGGCCTCCTGGCCTCCGGGCGCGGCGATGCGCGCCTCGATCCAGGCGTTCAGGTCGCGTTCGGGGTAGAGACGCTGCCTGCCACTGCGGAACGACGGCGGAGCCTCCCCGCGGCGCCGCGCGTAGTAGAGCGCTTGAGGGCTGATCCGGAGCCGCTCGGCCGCCTCCTTGCTGGTGAGCAGTCGCCCGGGGTCGAGCTGGGTCGCGCCAGTCACGATGACATCCTCATCACGAGTAGACAAATTCACATGATGTGGATACGTTACACCGCGCGCCTGATCACCTCGCCAAGATGGCGCACACTGTGGCGGTGATGGCAACGAAGAAGATCGAACTGGGCCCGACGAGTGAGCGCGTACGCCTGCGCGTGGCCGCGCTCCGTGAACGTCGGCGGCTCACACTTGCCCAGCTCTCGGACCGGCTCACACATCTAGGTCACCCGCTGGGCACCACGGCGATCTCCCGGATCGAGCAAGGGGACCGGCGAGTCGACGTCGATGACCTGGTGGCCTTGGCCGCCGCGCTCAACGTGTCGCCTCTCGGGCTCCTTCTGCCCCACGAGCAGCAAGGGCACGCACCGCTCACCGAGGACACCGAGGTCGCCGTGGACCACCTATGGCGATGGGCCAACGGGACTGAACCGCTGTCGATGTTCGTCTTCGCCGACGAGCAGGAGGCGGCGCTGGGCGGCCCCGACGAGTTGCACGAGTACCTGTCCGCATCCTCGCCGTTCGCCCCGCAGCCGACCCAGGACCGTCGCGTCGAAGCGGCACTTACCCGGTTCAACACGGCCCTCGCCTCGTTGACGCGCATGGAGGCAGCCTTCGTCGCCGCGGTCGAAGACCCGGAGTCGCGGGACCGCGCGGCGGCGGCCCTTGCAGTTGCACGGGCGGAGGAGGCCGCCGCCAGACACGACGCGGACCTTGCGCGACGGGATGCGGATCTGGCCGCGGCCAGCCAACTAGAAGACGGCCAGCTGAATAGCAGAGGCATCACGGAGGATCAGGAGTGAAGGTCGCAACCGAGAAGCGGTGTGGCTGTAAGGGGTCGGACGGGAAGCAGCTCGGGAAGCGCTGCCAGAAGCTCAGGCGCTCGGCCCACGGCACCTGGTCGTGGCGTCTGGATGTACCGACGGAGCTGGTCCCGCTGGTGGGTCGCAAGCGGCTCTCGGGCTCGGGCTTCGCCACCCAGGAGGCCGCCGAGCGGGCCGGGGAAGACCGGGTCGAGAAGGTCCGAGCCGGTCAGCGCCACGTCGGCACGCTGGCCACCGGTGACTACCTGGACGAGTGGCTGGCCGGCAAGCGGCGGCTTCGCCCGAGCACCCACCGCGGTTACGAGTCCAACATCCGTCTGTACCTACGGCCGCTCGTCGGGGCAGTTCCGCTCACCGCGCTGCGCAAGGGCCATATCGACGCCATGTGCCGGCGAATCGAGGCCGACAACGCGACGCGCCGCCGTCCGGTCGGCCCGAAGACCATCGCGGAGATCCACGGCACCCTCCGGGCGGCGCTCAACGACGCGGTTGACGATCGGCTGATCAGCCACAATCCGTGTAACGGGGTGGAGCTCCCGGAGAACAACCGGGCGGAGATCGAGCCGTGGCCAGCCCGCGATCTCGGCCGGTTTCTCGACGAAGCGGCCGAGGACCGGCTCGCGGCCATGTACGAGCTGATCGCGTTGCACGGCCTGCGTCGTGGCGAGGCCTGCGGCGCCACCTGGGCCGGCCTGGAGACTGACCCGCTGACCACCGACGACGAGGACGGGCCGTCCGGCGTCCTGACGATCCGCCAGCAGATCACCGACTCAGGCGGGACGCAGGGCGTCTGGGAGCCCAAGACGAAGTCCGGCAAACGCAAGGTGGATCTCGACCCGACCACGCTCGGTTCGCTGGTGGCGCACCGGCTGCGCCAGGACGCCGAGCGGGAGAAAATCGGCGAGGCGTGGGACAACGGGACACTGCCCGATCAGCACGGTCGGCCAGTGAAGCTGTCGGGCCTGATGTTCACCCGGCCGGACGGTCGGCACCTGCACCCCGAGTACGTCACGTCGCACATGTGGCACATCGCGAAACGGGTTGGCCTCTGCGCGGCTCTCGTGCGTGCCGCCGAACCGGGTGAGATGACGATCGTCGTCGGCAAGCGGTATGCCGAGCCGGCTGGCAGGTGGACGCTCTACGTCAACCGTGAGCCCGTCGGCGAGGTGGCCGTGACCGGGTGCGTGAAGCGGCGAGGCGCCGGCGCGGTGCTCACGCTCGCGGAACCTCTGGCGGCCGGCGTACCGGTCCGTGCCGAACTCGGCCGCGACCTGCTCTCGCGTCGCCGGCTGCACGATCTGCGACACTCGTCGGCCTCGATCCAGCTTGCAGCGGGCGTCGACATCACGTTGGTGTCGAAGCGGCTTGGGCACAGCAACACCGCGATCACCGGGACCCTGTACGCCCACCTGCTGCGGCCGGCTGGTCAGGCAGCGGCCAAGAAGGTCCGGGACGCGGTCCCGCGGTCACGTTCCTCTCACATCCCTCTCACATCTAGCCAGGAGGGCGGAGAGGGTCGGGTGCGCGGAGAGGACATGCAGGTCAGCGGCCTATAGACGGGTGGGCCGTCAGGGACTCGAACCCTGAACTCGCCGGTTAAAAGCCGGCTGCTCTGCCAATTGAGCTAACGGCCCGCTGGCTGATCGTACCCGGACCACCTGTCGTGCTGGTGGCTTCCCGGCCGCTCGGGCCCTGCCGGCTGGGTTGGGATGACCCGATGGTCGGAGTGTTACCCTCTCCTCGCCGAACGTGAGCAGGCGCCGGCGGCTCCGTGTCACGCTGAGCGCGTGGGCGGAGGGCGTGATCGGCGCTCGGCGGTGACGAGGCCAGGGCACTCTCCGTGGATGCCCTGGGTGCGCTGCGTGCCCGGGTAGCTACTTGTTCGGGCGGATCCGGTTAGTAGACGGGATTCCGGGCACCGGACGGGCGAACTCATGTGGAGGGAGCCGACCCATGACCCTCACCGGAGATACCGGATTCAACCGCGCCCGAGGTAGCTGGCGGATCCCGCGCAGCCGCGGTGCGGTCACTGGACTGTTGCTGATGCTCTTGGGCGCGTGGGGCACGCTGATCCCGTTCATCGGGCCCGCGTTCAACTTCGGGTTCGGCGGGGCTCAGACCTGGGACTGGACCGCCGCGCGGTTCTGGCTGGAAGTGCTGCCCGGTATCGCCGCCTTCGTCGGCGGACTGATGCTGACGGTCAGCGCGAACCGCGGAACGACCATGCTCGGTGCCTGGCTGGCCATCGCGGCCGGTACCTGGTTCATCATCGGGCCGACGCTGGCCACGCCGTGGAACCTGGGTGACATCGGTGTCCCGATGGGCACCACCGACTGGCGTCACGCGCTGACCTGGCTGCTGTTCTTCTACGGTCTCGGCGCCGCCATCCTGTTCCTGGCTTCGACCGCGCAGGGGCGGCTCAGCGTGCGCAGCCTCCGCGACATCGAGCACGCCCAGATGCGAGCGCAAAGCAAGATGCTCGCGCGCCGCGCGCACGGAGGCGGCCTGCTCGGCCGGCTTCACGGCGGCCGGGAGCGGCGGCCGGAACCGGTCGGGGCTGGGCGTGCTGGGCGCGATGACCGTGACTGGACGGATCGCAGCGACCAGGCCGGCGTGACGGAACGCGAGCGGGCCGGGACCGCGCCGACCGGGCGTTCCAGCCAGGCTCGGCGAGACGAGCGCGTCGACCACACCGCCGCCCGGGACGTCTACCCGAGCGATGCCGCCCGCGCCAGCCGGACCGAACAGGTCGACGACCGAGCGCCGCGCGACAGCCGGCACAACGGTGAAGTCTCGTCTCGTGGGGGGAGCGCGACCACGACGACCACCGAGTCCAGCGCCTACCCGAGCGGCGACCGCGCCCAGACCGACGAATCGGCCGGTGGCCGCCATGAGGCTCCGCACGAGGGGCTCGGCGACAAGATCGGCCGGACCCTGGCCCGACACGGGATCGGCGGCCGACACTAGCCACCGACACCGGGCGCGCTAGCCACCGGCGTTGGCCGTCCGGCTAGGAGACCAGAGATCGGCCCAGCTACTAGCGCCGGAGATCGGCGGTCGGCACCAACTGGCGTCAGCGGCGTCAGCAGGCGGAAAGGCTCCCTTCTCGCTCGTTCGCCGCTGCGGGATGCTGTGGCCGGCTGGCCAGCGGCCACAGCACCCCGGCCGACTGGCCGGCCGCCATCCCGGCTCTCTCGGCTCGATTGCCCGACAACCTCCGTCGATCTGTCTGACGGCCTCGGACCTGAACCCGCGGGACCCATACGCGGTCGGTTCGAGGCCGTCGGCCTTTCTGCTCGCTGGTCTGTCTGTCCGCCCTGCCTGCCGGTCTGCCGGTCTGCCGGTCCGCCTGTCGGCCAGCCAGTCGCCTGCCGCGACCCGGACCCGATCCCAGACCCGGACCCGATCCCAGACCCAGACCCGATCCCAGGCCGGGGCTCGGTCCCAGGCCCGGACCCTGTACCGGGCCCATCGATTCGTGCGGATTCAGGCACCAAAGGTCCCAAGCGCCCCTAACGTTGCCCGCGAAGCCTTGGCCGGCGGGCCTGGCCGCGAGGGGACGAGGGACTGGGGGCGAGCGTGACGACACCGGAGAAGGTGCGCGTCGGTCGGGGGAGCTGGCCGTCGGACGGCCGCGGCGGAACGATCAACGCCGCGGGCGACGGATTTGGGCCCTACTACGGCATCGGTGCCGGAGAGCGATCTCCAGAAGGCAGCACCGCGGACGACATCGCGGCGGTCAAGGCCGGGGTGAAAGCGATCCAGCGGGCGTTGAACTGGCACCAGGCGACCAAGACGGCCATCCCGACCGATGGCAAGTTCACCCAGACGACCCGGAACGCGCTGATCGCGTTCCAGCAGCAGAAACAGCCGACCATCAACCGAGACATGTACATTCCGGCCAACGAGCGCAGCCCACTCGGCCTCGTCCACAAGGAGACGTCGTACGCCCTGTTCATGCCGATCGCGGACCGGTACGCGCTGAAGTACACCGTTCCCCGCGGGCTGCTCCGAGGCATCACGACAATTGAGAGCAACTGGGACCCGGCAGCGGTCGGCTATTACACGAACTCCGACTTCGGCCTCTGCCAGTGGAACACCACGCTGCCCGGCATCACAAAGGAAAACGCGCTGGACCCCTACTGGGCGCTCGACTCCATCGCGCACGCGATGCGCGACCGGATGGATTCCGACCGGTGGGCCAAAAACTGGATCTACGTGATCGCCGCGCACAACGTGCCAACCTGGGCGGCCGACTGGGCCCAGGGCAAGATCACAGCGAACAACCCCGACGACAAGCCCAAGCTCGACCGGATGACCGGCTACGTCACCAACGTCCTCGCCCGCACCTGGTAAGGCGCGATTGGACTGCCGATCCGTAGGTCGTGCTCGCCGGCCCGGCCACGATGTGCGTGATCGTCCGGTCTGAACCGGACGATCACGCGGGTCAGGTGCGGGCCGGGCGCGGGTCAGGCGCGGGTGGCGAGGTTGTCGAGGACGGCGGTCCAGAGCTTGCGGACGCCGATCGGCGCGAAGATCCCCTCGAAGAATCCGCCGACGCCGCTTGCGCCCGTCCAGGTGGTCGTCACGGTGACGCGGCTGCCGGTGCCTTCGGGCAGCACCCGCCAGACCGTCCGCAAAGTGGAGTTCTGGTCAGCCTCGACGATGGTCTGCTCGTCCGGCACCGTCACCTCGGCGGTGACATTGCGGATCCGCTTCTTGGTCGCGTGCAGCCGGTAGGAGATCCGGGTGCCCGCTCCCTTGCCGCCGGCCAGGACTTGATAGTCGGTGATGTTCGCCGGCCACAGGTGTGGACGCGTCTGCGCATAGTCCGACGCGAGCTCGAGCACGCGGCCGGGTGCCGCGTTCAGGGAGCGTTCCACTGCGACGTTGATCTGGCCCATCTGCCCCGTCCTCCGTCCACATCTGGCGCCCCGCGGCGCGGGTGGCGCCGCTGCCGCCAGCCACCGGCTGCGCGCGTGCGCGGGTGCGCACCGCGGCAGACCTTGCCCTTCCGGCATGACCTTGCCCTCGCACAGACGTTAACGAGAGCCGCCGAGTGTCGCGCCGCCGCCGGCCGCTCCCTCCTCATCCACTACCTCCTCGTGGATGATTGAATGCGGAGAGTGATGGTGCCGGCTATGGTGCCGGCATGGACTCCGGCGGCGAACGGCTGCACGGTGGTGACCTCGTCGACGACTCCGATGAGCGTTACGAGGTAAGGAACTCGGCTTTTGACCTGGGTTCGGACCCATATCCGGATCTGGATTCGGACGAGACGCCCGGGTCCGATGATGACGGTGATGCGCCGCGTCGTCGCGAGGCATTTGTCGAAAGCGATGACAAATACGTCGACGAATACGAGGAAGAACACGAAGGCCGGCGCGGTCGCGACACCGGTCTCGGTCGCGACGAGGACGACTACGCCGGCCACGCCGACTACGCCGACTACGCCGACTACGCCGACTACGCCGACTACGACGACTACGCCGGCCACGACGACTACGCCGGCCACGACGACTACGCCGGCCACGAAGGCCACGAAGGCGGAGAAAGTGCCGAGAGCGGCGATGAGGGCCGCCGCCTCGATGGGAGCCCGCGACGTCCGCGGCCTGTGGTCCGCCGGGTGGTCGCCAATCTGCTGATCAGCTGCACCGGTGCCGATCATCGGATGGTCGCCGAGCGGGACCGGTCTCGATTCGTGAGCGCCGGGGCGCTGATGTTGTTGACCGCGGCGCTCGCGGCCTACGCGGGTGCCTCGGTGGCGGCGTTCGGATTTGGCAGCTCGACGCTGGCGGCGCTGCCGTATGGACTGTTCTACGCGGCGTTCATCTTCTTCATCGACCGTTCGGTGCTGCTCACCGTCCGTCCCCTGCAGGCCAAGGGTAAGGGTGACAAGGAGGACCTGCGGCCCCGCCGTTGGCAGTGGACCGGCGCAATCCGGATCTTTATCGCGGTCTGCGGGGCAATCCTGATCGGCGAGTCGCTGCTGCTGCGGTTCTTCGACTCGTCGATCGAGCCGCGGGTCGCCGAGCTGCGCCAGGAGGAGCTGTCCGGCGTGCTCGCCGCCTGGGACCAGAACCAGCACACCGTCGAGGCGCGGCTGGCCGCGGACCTCGCCGACCGGCGCGCGCAGCTGACCGCGGCCGAGAACCTGGTGACGACCAAGACCGGCGAGGTCAACTGCCAGCTCACCGGCGGCGACGGCTGTCTCGGCGGCCGTGGGCCGGTGTACCAGGTGAAGCTCGGCGAGCTCGAGGCCGCGACGGCGCAGGTGCCGAAGCTGCGGGCCGACCGTGACGCCGCCCAGGCCCGGTTGGACACGTTCCGGGCGACCCGCGACGAGCGCCGTGCGCGGTACGCCGCCGCCCAGTGGACTCAGATCCAGGGCTCGAACGACCTGCTGATGCGGGAGAAGGGCTTCTGGCGGCTGACAGCCGACGACAACTCGGTCAAAGCGTGGCGTGTCCTGCTGAGTCTGCTGATTCTCGGCATTGACCTCGCTCCGCTGCTCTTCAAGCGCAGTCTGGACCGGACGTCCTATGCCCGGGCGGAACGGGCCGCCCTTTGGGAAGGCGAGACCAACGAGTCCGTGGACGCGTTCCAGCTGCACCGCAATGCCAAAGCCCGTCGAAGCCGGGCCGACGAGGTCGCCGATCGCATGGCCGCCCGCTATGCGGAATACGCGCTCGCGCGCGAGGAGCTGCGGCTGGCCTCGTCGCTGGACGACGACTCCGCCGCCTCCTCGCTGCGGCGCGACGAACGGTGGCTCGGACACGACCACCAGGCCGCCGACCTGCGCCGAGCGCATCGGCTCCCAGCTGCGGTTCCGCCCCCCGGAGCGCCGCCCGAATCGACGTGACGGCTTCGAGCTGCTAGGCGCTTCAGCCTGACTGTTGCCCGAGCAGCTCGAACGCCGTCGGGCCGGGCGGTCGCACGGCGATCTGCGCCCCAGTCTGCTGCTATGCGCCCGGCGAGGCTTAACTCCGCGTCTTCCGGGCATCGACCACGCGCCCGTCTCCTGGAGCTACGCAGACGTGGGGAGGCCGCATGACGAGGTCGCAACGGTCGAAGCCGACCGAGCCGATGCCTCCGGATCTCGAAGAGCACCCGTTCAGCGAGGACAGGAATTTCGGCACCTACACGCCGGAGAACGCCGGCAGGCCCGGGTCCACCGGAAATCTTGATCCTGCCGGCACGCCGAGCGGGAGCAGTCCGATGGATCTGTCCGGCCGGGCAGCCGCCGCGCCGCGCGGTTCCACCGGACCCACCACATCAGCGGGAGAACCGCCGTACCCGGAGGAATCAAGGCAGACGCGCCATGGCACGAGCCCGGCCCGGCTCCCCGCGACTGCCGCCGGTTCGGCGACGCGGCCCACCTCCCGGACGTCCGCCCTGACCGACTCCAGCAGCGGCGCCAGCACCGCCAGCTCCACCGGAACCGCCCTGCCAGCCAACGAGCCGATCATCACTCCGGTGGGCCAGATGCCGGAGAGCGTCCGCGCCTCCGCCAGGAGCCCCGCCGGCACGACGGCCGTCACCGTTCCCATGGGCCCTCCCACGACGGCCCCGCCGCCCGCACCCTCGTCCGCGCCGCCGTCCGCGGCAGCGCCCAGGACGGCTCGCCCGTCCGCCGGCGAGCTGGTCTCCGCGGTCGCGGCTGACATGTCGACGTTGTTCCGCAAGGAGGTGGCGCTCGCCAAGGCCGAGGTCCGGCAGTCGGCGAGCCGGGCCGGCAAGAGCGCGGGGATGTCCGGCGGCGCCGCCGGCGCCGCTGTCTTCGCGGTGCTGTTCCTGCTGCTGGCGGCGATGTTTGGCCTGGCGGAGGTAATGGCGCTCGGCTGGGCGGCGCTGATCGTCGCCGCGATCCTGGCACTCTCGGCCGCCGCGCTCGGCCTCGTCGCCAAGCAAACAGTCAAGAAGGTGCATCCCGCGCCGACCCAGACCGTCGAGACGCTGAAGGAGGACGTGCGGTGGGCGAGCGGCCTGAGGAAATAAGGTCCGAGATCGAGGACACCCGGGACCGGATCAGCGCCGAGATCGACGAACTGACCGAGCGATACAGCCCGGGCCGGGTCGCCGGTCGCAAGGTCCACGGCGCGAAGGACGCCGCGGTGTCCATGCGGGCAAAGGTGGGCTCCAAGGTAGGTTCTGGCACTTCCGGGGTGAGGCAGCGTCTGACCTTGCGTGGCAGCGGCCACCTCGGCGAGGGCCACACCGGCAACGGCGAGGCGGGGGCGGCCGGCGCCCGGCTGGCTGACTCCGACAGCCGTGCCCGGAGGGAAATCCGCGAGACCACCGAGGCCCGCGCTTCGCACGGGACTCGGGACCATCGAGGAAGCGATCGCGACAGCCATCGAGAAGGGCACCGAGACGCCGGCAAGCACGAGCGCCGGAGTCGATTCGGCCGCCGCCGTCGCGGCACCGGCGCTGCCAGCGAGTCCGAGCAGTTCCCGGGCGTGCATGACTCCTGGACGGAAGAGTCGCGAACCTACGAGCCGTACCCGACCGAATCATCCAACTACGACGCGTACCTCGCCGGCTCAGCCGAGCGGTCGTACGCATCGTCAGGCCGGGCTCCCGGCGTCGTTGGCGGCGAAGGCGTCCCATCTGGGGCAATCCGTCCAGAGGAAGGCCGAGTGGGCTCGGCTCGACCCGACAGGTATGGAACAGAGAAGACCGAGAGCTATCGGGGAGGGAACGCCCAGCCGGGCGGCGGAGCCCAGCCGGGCGGCGGAGCCCGTCCGACGGCTCGTTCGACGGTCGGCGAAGGCTTCGCGCACCGGCCGGGCGAACGGGTCGACGCCAGCCGCGGCGCCGCCCATGGGGCAGGCGTGTCCGTCCTGCACGGCCACGGCCGGGAGATCGGCCTGGCCGGCGCCTCCCTGGCGATCGGTGCCGTCGGCGTCCGGCTGATGCGGCACACCGGCCGGCGCGAGACGGTCCTGTTCGCCGACGCGGACAGCAAGCGGCCCTACTCCCGCCCGGAACGCCCACGAGGTTCTGCCCGGAAAGCCGGGTCACGCGGCCGGGACGCCGGCCGCGGTGGTCGCGGCGGCGAGCGGTGATCGGGACGATGGGGAAGCGGCCCTGAGGGTCACCCCGGTCTCGGCGTCGAACAGGTGCAGGCGCTCGGCGGCCGCATAGAACGTCAGCCGGCCGCCGGAGGTGACCGGGGTTCGCGGGTCGAGCGCCGCGGTGAAGCGGTGCTTGTCCGGGTCGGTGGGCAGCTCGTCGTCGGCGGTGAGTAGCGCGTGCGCGGCTTGGGCTGCGGCGCCGCTGACCGAGCCGGTGACCATCTCCCCGTGGGCGAGCGTCTCGGTACCGAGCCGTTCGACGAGATCGACGGCGACCTCGAGGGCCAGCGCCGCGCCGTCCGGTGGTTTGACCTCGACGTCGTGTGGCCGCACCCCGACCAGGACGTCCGGGGTGCTGGCGGCGGTGACGGCGGCGGCGATGCCTGCTGGCAGGACCAGCGTCTGGCCGCCGACCCGCAGCGCGGTCTCGCCGTCGGATGTCGTCAACGTGCCGGGGACGAGGTTGGTCGGCGGGCTGCCGATGAACGCGGCGACGAACACGTTGGCGGGGCGGGAGAACAGGTCGTCGGGGGTGCCGAGCTGCTGGAGCCGGCCGTCGTGCAGGACCGCGATGCGGTCGGCCATGGTCATGGCCTCGATCTGGTCATGCGTGACGTAAAGCGTAGTGACCTGGAGGGTGCGCTGGATGCGGGCGATCTGGGCGCGGACCTGGGTGCGCAGCTTCGCGTCCAGGTTCGACAGCGGCTCGTCCATCAGGAACGCCTGCGGCTCGCGGACGATCGCGCGCCCCATCGCGACGCGTTGGCGCTGACCGCCGGACAGCGCCTTCGGTCGCCGGTCCAGCAGGTCGGTGATGCCGAGGATCTCGGCGGCGCGTTCCACCCGCTCGTTGCGTTCCCGGCGGTGTACGCCGGCGAGCCGCAGCCCGAACCCCATGTTGTTGCGCACCGTCATGTGCGGGTACAGCGCGTAGCTTTGGAAGACCATCGCGAGGTCGCGGTCGGCCGGCGGGACCTTCGTGACGTCCCGGCCGCCGACGAGCACCTGGCCAGAGGTCGGCCGCAGCAGCCCGGCGACGATGCGCAGCGCGGTCGTCTTGCCGCTGCCGGACGGCCCGACGAGGACGAGGAACTCGCCGTCCTCGACGACGAGGCTGACGTGGTCGAGAACCGGCCGGACGTCGTAGGTCAGCGTGACGTCGCGAAGCTCGATCGTGGACATGGGCTCCCTCTTCCCTTCCACCATGGCGGTGCGGGGTGTGTTCGGGTGCGTTCGTTGGGTGTGGCTCACCCGCGACCGTTATCGGCAGCACCCGAGCGCTGCCGAGCGGCCAGCCCGCCGAAGCGGCAGGCAGGCAGGCGAGCGGGCGGGCAGGTGAGCGGGCGGGCGGGCAGGCGACTATCGACCGACGCCTCGGCCGGTTGGACGCGCGGGGGAGGGAGTCCCCGGACTTCCGCGGCGGGGCGTCGTGGCGCTCAGGGTGGCATGGTGCGCCCGGTCACGTCCAGCCCTCGACGGGTGCACGGCGGCAACTGCCGCCGTGCACCCCTCGCCGGCTGCGCTGATTGCCGAGAGTAGTTAGGTAAACCCGTTTAGTATTCGAAACTCAAAAGCGACTGGCCCTTGACAGCTTCGCAACCCCCGTTCACAGTTTCGAAGCCATGAGAGCGCTCACACGCGATCAGTGCGGTGGGCGTGGAAGCCAGAGGGAGGGCTTCATGAGGGCACATCGTGGCCGTTTCGCGGCCGTGGCCGGGGTGGTCGCCCTGGCCACCGCCTTAGTCGCGGCAGCGTGCGGGGGCAGTGACGACAAGGGAGGCGGCAGCGGCACGACCACGCTCCACATCAACACGTTCGGCGTCTTCGGCTACAAGGCGGCCGGCCTCTACGCCGCGTTCGAGGCCAGCCATCCCGGAATCAAGATCGTCGAATCCGTCTCGGAGTACAACGACCACCACAACGCCCTGGTCAACCACCTCGCGGCTGGCTCGGGCGCGGCCGACATCGAAGGCGTCGACGAGGGCTTCGTCGCCCAGTTCAAAGCCGAACCCGAGCTATTCGCGGACCTGCTCGGCCTGGGAGCCAGCAGCCGCAAGGCCGACTACCCGGAAGCCAAGTGGAACGCCTTCCTGTCCCCTGATGGCAGCAAGCAGCTCGGCCTCGGCACCGATGTCGGCGGCCTCGCGATGTGCTACCGCACCGACCTGTTCCAGAAGGCCGGCCTCCCGACCGACCCGGCCGCGGTGAGCGCCCTCTGGCCGACCTGGGACCAGTTCTTCACAACCGGCGCGAAGTTCCGCGACGCGAACACCGGCGCCGCCTTCTTCGACGCCGGCCAGGAGATCTACAACGGGCAGATGTTCCAGCAGAGCACGGCCTACTACAAGCCCGGCACGGAAGACGTCATCGTCGGCACCAACCCGGCCGTCAAGACCGCCTGGGACAACGTCATGAAGGCCATCGGCGACGGCCTGTCCGCCAAGCTGGTCCCCTTCGCGGACGACTGGACGACGGCCATGAAGCAGGGCAAGTTCGCCACCCTGACCTGCCCCGCCTGGATGGCCGGCTACATCAAGACCAACGCTCCCGAGACCAAGGGCCTGTGGAACGTCGCCACCGTGCCCGGTGGCAGCGGTAACTGGGGCGGATCCTGGCTGACGATCCCGGCACAGAGCAAGAACCAGAAGCTGGCCTACGAGCTGGTGGACTTCCTGACCAGGCCCGAGAACCAGGTGAAGGTCTTCAAGGCGGTCGGCAACATGCCGTCCACCATCGGCGCCGTCAACGACCCGACGGTGCAGAGCTTCACCGACCCGTTCTTCAACGACGCGCCCACCGGCAAGTTCTTCGGTGAGTCGGCCCTCAAGCTGGTCCCCCAGTACCAGGGGCCGAAGCACGGCGCGATCCGGCAGGCGATCGAGGAGCACGGCATCCAGCTCGTCGAGCAGGGCAAGGAAGATCCGGACACGGCCTTCAAGGGCGCTATCGCCGAGGCCGAGCGAGCAGCGCGCTGACCTCGGCCGGCCGCCGGCCGGCCCCGCCGGCGCCCCGCCCGTCTGACCCTCCAACGAGCCGGGGTCGCGTCGCCCAAGCGTCGCGACCCCGGCACCCAGGACGGTCTTCCGCCGAACCGCCGAACCGCAGATCTGCCGAACCGCAGATCCGCAGATCCGCAGAACCGCCACCGACCCAGGCCGTGACCACGAGCCAGCCGTGCGATCGGGCGGGAGGAGACCCGGTGACCACCACAGCACCCGCGGCGTCCGGGCTGGACGCCCCGCCACCACGGCCGGCTCGCCGCCCGAGCACGGCCCGGGCTCGGGCCCGGTCCGCGATCCGGCGGGTGACCGGCGTGACGGCGCCCTACGGTTTCGTCGCGCCGTTCTTCCTGATCTTCTTCGTCTTCGGGCTCTTCCCGATGGCCTACACGTTCTGGGTGTCGCTGACCGACCGTGACCTGCTGCGGCCCCACGACGCGAAGATGGTCGGGCTGCGCAACTACACCGACCTGCTGCACGACGAGTTCTTCTGGAACGCAGTCAAGAACACGTTCGAGCTGATGCTGCTGTGCTCCATTCCGCAGCTGGCGCTCGCGCTGATCCTGGCGCACATCCTCAACGCCCGGCTACGCGGCCGGACACTGTTCCGGATGGGCGTCCTGCTGCCCAACATCACCTCGATCGTCGCCGTGACGATCGTGTTCGGCCAGCTCTTCAGCCGCGACTTCGGCCTGTTCAACTGGCTGCTCGGCCTCGTCGGCGTCGACAACGTCAACTGGCAGGCCGGCGAATGGTCCTCGAAGTTCGCCATCGCGATGATGGTCATCTGGCGCTGGACCGGTTACAACGCGCTGATCTACCTGGCCGCCATGCAGGCGATCCCCAGGGAACAGTTCGAGGCCGCGGCGATCGACGGCGCCGGCACCTGGCGGCAGCTCTGGCACGTGACACTGCCGGCGCTGCGCCCGACGATCGCATTCACGGCGCTCGTCTCGCTCATCGGGCAGATCCAGCTGTTCACCGAGCCGCTGCTGTTCGACATCTCGCCGGGCAGCGTCAGCGGCGGCACCGACCGCCAGTTCCAGACGCTCGCCCTGTTCCTCTACGAAGAGGGCTTCCGGCTGCGGCACTTCGGCTACGGCTCGGCCGTCGCCTGGCTGATGTTCCTCATGACGGTGCTCCTCGCCGCTTTCGCGTACCTCATCACCCGCGGCGGCGCCCGGATACGGGGAGGATCCCGATGACTGTGACGACCGACAAGGGCGTCGACGCCGTCGACGCCGCTGGCGCGCGCACGTCTCGCGTCGGTGGCTGGCGTCGCCTGGGCCGTCCGTCCGCCGCCCCGGCCGCCCCGGCCGCCCCCGCCGGCGAGGGCGAACGCCGCGGGCCGTGGCGTTACCCATTCCTCATCGTCGTCGTCCTGCTGTCGGCGTTCCCGGTCTACTGGACCTTCATGATCCCGTCCCGGACGAACGACGTCGTCGGCCAGACGCCGCCGCCGCTGCTTCCGGGCGGCCACTTCTTCGAGAACGCCCGCCGGGTCTTCGACACCGTCCAGTTCGAGAAGGCGCTGGTCAACTCGCTGATCGTCGCCGGTTCGATCACGCTGTGCACGTTGCTCTTCTGCTCGCTCGCCGGGTTCGCGTTCGCGAAGCTGCGCTTCCGTGGCCGCGGCGCGCTGCTGGCCATCGTGATCGCCACGATGATGGTGCCAGTCCAGCTCGGGATCATCCCGCTCTACATCGAGATGCAGAAGTTCGGCTGGGCGAACCATCTCATCGCGGTGATCGCACCGGCGGCGGTGACCGCGTTCGGCGTCGTCTTCATGCGGCAGTACACGGAGCAGGCCATCCCGGACGAACTGCTCGAGGCCGGCCGGATGGACGGCTGCTCCACCTTCGGCCTGTACTGGCACGTGGTCCTGCCCGGGCTGCGCCCGGCGATGGCGGTGCTCGGCCTGCTGACCTTCATGCAGGCCTGGAACGACTTCATGTGGCCGCTCATCGTGCTCTCGCCGCAGAACCCGACCGTGCAGGTCGCGCTCAGCACGCTGTCGGCCGGCTACTACCGCGACAACACCCTCGTCCTGGCCGGCACGGCGCTCGGCACCCTGCCCGTTCTGCTGCTCTTCGCAGTGTTCGGCCGTCAGATCATCAGCGGAATCATGGAAGGCGCGGTCAAGGGATGACTATCAGCACCGCCTCGGCCGCCGGTACTCCCGGTACCCTCTCGGCCACCGGCTCGCCCGATACCGGCGAGCTGGCTGCGCACCTCGCCCGCGGCCTGCCCAGGGACTTCGTCTGGGGCGCGGCCACCTCCTCGTACCAGATCGAAGGCGCCACGACCGAGGACGGCCGCGGTCCGTGCATCTGGGACACGTTCGCCCGTACCCGCGGCAAGACCCGCGGCGGCGAGAGCGGCGACG
>Ga0105249_10001638_pt1 | contig 19611 bp, 19 predicted proteins | sample KBSS44metaG_FD_81522 | JGI IMG/M metagenome (GOLD analysis project Ga0105249, IMG submission 81522) | Switchgrass rhizosphere microbial communities from Kellogg Biological Station, Michigan, USA - KBS S4-4 metaG | ecosystem: Host-associated > Plants > Roots > Rhizosphere > Soil | place...
ATACCGTGCTCGTCGCGGATGCGGCGCACCAGGGCGCCGATCTCCCCCACCATCCGCGGCGCGAGGCCGAGGAAGGGCTCGTCGATCATCAGGAGCTTCGGCCGCGCCATCAGGCCGCGCGCGATCGCCACCATCTGCTGCTCGCCGCCGGAGAGGGTGTGCGCGAGCTGCGAGCGGCGCTTCTTGAGCAAGGGAAGGAGGGCTTCGAGGCGCGCGAGCGTTTCCTCGCGATGCGGTCGCGCGCGCTCATTGTGGGCGCCGAGAAGCACGTTGTCGTGCACGGTGAGAAACGGAAACAGCCGCCTGCGCTCGAGGACATGGGCAATGCCGATCCCCGCGCGCCGGTGCGCCGGCACGTCGTCGATGCGCCGGCCCTCGAAATGGATGCTGCCCGCGCTCGGACGGAGCAGCCCCGAGATCGTGTTCACGAGCGTCGACTTGCCGGCGCCGTTCGGGCCGAGCACGGCGACGATCTCGCCGGCCGCCACGTCGAGGCGGACTTCCCAGAGCACCTGGAACTCACCGTAGGCAACATCGAGCGCCTCGACGGCTAGTTGAGAGCTCATGAAACGTAGGCTTGGCCGAGGTAGGCTTCGACCACCTTGGGGTCGCGCGCCACCGCGGCGGGTGCGCCGTCGGCGATGACCTCGCCCAGGTGCAGCGCGATGATGCGCTGCGCGACCGCGGTGACGACCCGCATGTTGTGCTCGATCACGAGGAGCGTCAGGCCGCCCGCGTGCAGCTCGCGCACGAGCTCCACCAGCGCCGGAATCGAGCGCTGGTCTACTCCGCCGGTCACTTCGTCGAGAAGGAGCAGGCGCGGCCCGGTCGCGAGCGCGCGCGCGAGCTCGAGGCGCTTGCGCTGCCCGGTCGAAAGGGTGCCCGCATGGGCGTTTGCCTTCTCGGAGAGGCCGACCCGGCGCAGCCATCCGTGCGCCTGCTCGCGCGCGTGTCTCACGTCGCGTGTCCGCGTGAGCGCGCCCACCATGACGTTTTCCGCCACCGTCATGCCCTGGAACGGGCGCAGCTTCTGGAAGGTGCGGGCGACGCCGCGGCGGCAGACGAGGTCCGGCGAGAGCCCAGTGAGCCGCTTGCCCTCGAGCTCGACCTCGCCCTCGTCGGGCGCGTAGAAGCCGCTGATGCACTCGAAGAGCGTCGACTTGCCGGCGCCGTTCGGGCCGATGATCCCGACGAGCTCGCCGGCGGCGACCTCGAAGCTGATCTCCCGGTTGGCGGTGATGCCGCCGAAGCGCTTGGTGACCTTGCTCACCCGAAGCAACGTCATGACTTCCTGAAAAAACCCATGAGGCCCTGCGGCGCATAACGCACCATGAGTATCAGGGCGGTGCCGTAGAGAATGAGATAGAGGCCGACGAGATGCGAGCCGAGGCCGCCGAACTCGGCGCGCAGCCACGTCTCCACGGTGGTGACGAGCACCGAGCCGAGGAAGGGTCCGAGCGCGGTGCCGAGGCCGCCGATGATCGCGGCGAGCGCGAAGCGCACCGACAGGTCGACCGAGAAGACGTAGAGCGGATCGACGAAACCGACGTACTGCGCCCAGAGCGCGCCGCAGACCGCCGTGAACGCTGCGCTCGCGGCGATCGCCGCGACCTTGAGCCGGCGCGCGCGCACGCCCAGGGAGAGCGCGGCGTCCTCGTCCTCCCGCACCGCGGCGAGTTGGAAACCGCGTCGCGAGCGCTCCAAATACAGTTGCAGCAGATAAACCACCAAGGCAAGGACGAGGACGATCCAGACCCAGATGCGCTTGTCCGCGATGCCGAGCGTCCAGAATCCCGCGCGGAACGGCACCGGGATCCCTTCGGAGCCGGCGGTGAACCCGCGCCAGCGGGCGGCGCCGAGGAGGAGCACCTGCGATACCGCGATCGTGGCGATGACGAAGTACGGTCCGCGCAGGCGGTTCGCGAGAAAGCCGATGACCGTGCCGGCCGCGGTCGCGACGGCGGCGCCGATGGCGACGCCGTACCACGGCGAGATGTTCCAGCGCACGCCGCAGAGCGCGGCGGCGTACGCCCCCAGGCCGAAGAACGCGGAATGGCCGAGCGAGATCTGTCCCGCGTAGCCGCCCGCGATGTTCCACGCGCCCGCCGCGCATCCCCACACGAGGATGAGCACCAGCGTGTCGAGGAGGAACGCGTCGTCCACGACGAGCGGCGCGAGGCCGGCGGCCGCGAAGAAGACGAACGCTGGCGCATAGGTCCTCACACGCCGAGCGTCTCCGAGCCGCGCTGCCCGAAGAAACCCGCGGGGCGCACGACGAGGATGGCGATGAAGAGAAGGAGATACAGCATCTCCTTCCACGAAGTGCCGATCGTGTAGGAGCCGATCACCTCGACGGCGGCGATGATGAGCGCCGCGATCAGCGCGCCGGCCATGTCGCCGAGACCGCCGAGCACGACGGCGATGTAGGCGATAAGCACGAACTGCAGGCCTGCCGTCGGGTAGACCGGGTAGACCGGCGCGAGCAGCACGCCGGCGGCGCCGACGCAGGCGATGCCGACCGACCAGGTGAGGGCGTAGATGCGGCCGGTGTCGATTCCCATCAGCATCGCAGCGGAGCGGTCCTGGGCGGTCGCGCGCATGAGCTTGCCGGTGTAGGAGAAGCGCATGAAGGCGAAGAGCGCCGCGGTGGCGGCGACGGCGAGGACGAAGGCCACCGCCTGCGCGAGGTTCATCACCGCGCCTCCGAGGTTGATCACGGATGCGTAGTAGCTGGTGCGCACGAAGCGCGCGTCGCCGGTCCAGAGCACTAGCGCCAGGTTCTGCAGCACGATGGAGAGGCCGACGGTGGTGAACACCTGCACGTTGTGCGAGGTATGCACGATCGGGCGCATGATGAGCGCGTAGCTTCCCCAGCCCACGGCGAGGAAGAGCGGCACGGCGACGACGAGCGTGAGGTACGGGTCCGCGTGCAGCAGCGTGAAGGCCCAGAAGGCGGCGTACATCCCGAGCATCAGGAACTCGCCGTGCGCGAAGTTCACCACGCGCATGACGCCGAAAATCAGCGTCAGCCCGACCGCGATGAGGGCGTAGATCCCGCCGAGCAGGATCGTCGAGACGACGAGCTGGGAGAGCAGAGCGCTACTTACGCGTGTTACTTACGCTGGTTCCAGGGCCCGAGCGGCACCCACTTCGCCCGGTTGCTCGTGAGGTCCTCCGGCCACACCGTGACGAGCGCGCCGTTCTGCCACTGCAGCATGTAGTGCTGGACGCGCTCGTTCGAGTTCTGGCCCGACTCGTCGAACTTCACGCCCCAGCCATTGATCAGGCTGCCGACCGGGACGTCCATCTTCATCACGGCGGCGCGGAACTTGTCCAGGTCGTCGGTTTTCGCGGCGTCGAGCACCACCTTCAGCAGCCACAGGCCGCCCGCGGCGAGCTGGTGGCCGCCGGTGGGCGCGTCCGACCCGGTCTTCGCCTTCACCGCCTCGCGGAAGGCGCGCTCGATCTTCTGGCCGTCGGCGCGCATCTTGTCCACGAGAAAGCCCACGCCGGGCTCGCTCAGCGCAAAAGGCCCGTTGGACTCGTTGCCGAGCGCCTTGCCGAAGCCGGGGTTGCCGTAGCCGGTCGCGCCAGCGTGCACCACCGCCTTGACGTCGAAATTCTGCTCGCGCGCTTGGCGCCAGAAGAGGATCGCGTCCTGGTCGCGCGCGATGTGGTGGACCACGTCCGGGTTCGCGCTCTTCAGCTTGAGGATGACCGGCGTGAGATCGTTGGTCGTGAAGGTGTAGTACTCGAGCGCCACCTCCTGCATGCCGAATTCCTTCTTGGCGCGCTCGCGCGCGGCCTCGGTGACGCCCTGGCCGTACGACGAGTCCTCGGCTATGTAGGCGATGCGCAGCTCGTTCGGCTTCTTGCCCAGGCGCGGCGCGAGATACTTGGCGATGAACTCCACGTTGTACCAGCCGAAGCCGACGCCGTCGATTTCCGTGCGAAAGACGTTCTTCAATCCGCGGCGCGTGAAGCGCGGGTCGACGCAGGAGGTTTCCCAGTAAATGACGTTCTGGCGCGCCGCCGCCTCGCTCGCCGCGCCGCACAGCGTCGATGAAAACGTGCCGGTAATGATCTTCACCCGCTCGCGCGTCGCGAGCCGCGTGGCCTCGGAGGCCGCGGCGGTCGGGTCGGGCGCGTCGCCCACCACGAGCACGAGCTTGCGGCCCATCACGCCGCCGAAGCGGCTGTTGATGAGGTCGCGCATGATCTCGTAGCCCTCCAGGTGGAGCTTGCCCTGCACCGCGAGGTTGCCGGTGAGCGGCTCGAGCACGCCGAGCCGGTATTCGCCTTTCAGCTCTTGGCCTTGAATGACGCCGATCTGGAAGGCAACCGCGGCGCCGAGCGCGCCGACGATAAGTTTCTTCATGTCCCGCCCCCTCCTCACAGGTTGGAGAACGGCAAGAGAATGCCCGATTGGCCGCGCGGGCGCTAGGGAAACGCTAAAAGCGGCAATCCGTCGTTCCCGCGAAAGCGGGAACCCATGCCTTTCAAATACAAGAACTGGGCCCCCGCCTTCGCGGGGCCGACTTCTTCAGTGCAGGGGGTGACTTCTTTTCTCTACTCGCCCCAGACCTCGCGCGCGGTCTCGATGCAGAGGCGGAGCTTGGCCTTTTCCTGCTCGATGGTGAGGTTGTTGCCGTGGTGAGTGCTGGCGAAGCCGCACTGCGGGCTGATGCAGAGGTTTTCCATCGGCACGAACCTGGAGGCGGCTTCGATCCTTCTTTTTAGGACATCCTTGGATTCGAGCTGGGGCAGCTTCGAAGAGACCAGGCCCAGCACTACCCTCTTGCCCTTCGGGATGTAGCGCAGCGGCTCGAACCCGCCCGAGCGCTCGTCGTCGAACTCGAGGAAGAAGCCGTCGACGTCGAGCGTCGAAAACGCGGTCTCGGCGACGTAGTCGTAGCTGCCGCTCGCGAGCCAGGTGCTCTTGAAGTTGCCGCGGCAGGTGTGGATCGCGACCGCCATGTCGTCGGGCACGTCGCGGATCGCGGCGTTGACGGCGTCGGCGTAGACCGCCACGTCGCGCTTCGGATCGTCGCCGAGCTTCCTGAACTGCTCCTGCACCTTCGGGTCGCCGAACATGGCGATCGTGGTGTCGTCGATCTGGAGGTAGCGGCAGCCCGCCTTGTAAAGGTCCGCGATCTCCTCGCGGTAGCACTGCGCGAGATCGGCCCAGAAGCGGTCGGTGTCGGGGTAGGTTTTCCTGATCGAATCGCGGTCGCCGCGCGCGTGCAGCATGGCGGGCGAGGGCATCGTGAACTTCGGAACGCCTCGGGTCGTAGTTTTTTTCAAGAACTCGAAATGGGACAGCATGCTCGGCTTCGAACGCTTAAGCTCGCCGGTGACGAACATGGTCGGCGGCTTCGGGTCGGCGCCCTTGAACTTCGTATCGAAATACGCGTCGCCTTCGTCGTAGCGCAGCTCGACGCCGTCGAAGCCGGCGAGGAAGTCGATGTGCCACCAGTCGCGCCGGAATTCCCCGTCGGTGATCGACCGCAGCCCTAGATCCTCCTGCAGCTTGACCACCTCGCGGATCAGTCGGTCCTCGGCCTGCTTCAGCTCCTGCGCTGACCCCTCGCCCAGCCTCACCTTCTCGCGCAGCTCGTGCAGCTCGTGCGGGCGCAGCAGGCTTCCGACATGGTCGGCGCGGAAGGGCGGAGCGATGCGCGGTGCCGCCAAGCCTAGACCGTCGCCTTGCTGCGCCAGCCCTCGTGGTATGTCGTCTGCGCCTGCTTGGCGTAGGGCGCGGGGCTGACGATGGCGCGGATCTCGAGCTGCTTGTGGCGCTCGACCGTCGGCTTCTTCGTGCCGCCGCCTTCCTCGCCCCACAGGATCCTCACTTCGGCGCCGAGGGGGACGTCCGCATCGACGATGCCGAGCGAAAGCATCGAGCGCTCGTTGTAGCTGTAGCCGCTGAACATGTTGAGGCCGACCAGCTTGCCGCCCAGGAGCACCTTGTCGTACGAGGCGGAGGTGTAGTTGGAGAGCGGCAGGTCGATGTACTTGTGCGGATCGCCCTGCTCGAGCATGGCGCGCCACACTTTCAGGACGTCGTCGGCGTTCCAGGCGAACGTGACCTTTTTGCGATGCGGCTTGCCCGCCATCTTCTCGAGCGCCTGCCGGCCGATGAAGTCGTGGTCGAACTTGATGAACGGTCCGTAGCCCATCTCGTAGGGCGTGACGTAATAATCCTCGATGCTGGCCGAGTTCATGCTGCCGCCGATCGAGCCGGTCGCCTCGTAGCTCGACGCCGGCAACCACTTGCGGTATGCCTTCATCTTCTCGCCCGTATAGACCGCTGGAAGCGGGGAGGGGATCCAGCCCGACTCGAGCGTGTTAGTGGCGTAGGCGCGCGCGCCGACTTCCTTCAGCCCGAGCTCCTTGCCGGCGGCGACGATGGCGGCACGGATCTTCTCGCGCTCTTCATAGGGCCCCCAGACCTCGAGCCCCGGAGCGCCGGCCATGCCGTGGCGTAGCGCACGCACCTTGCGCCCGGCGATCTTGATCTGGCCCGTGTGGAAGAACTTGATCTCGGGCACGGGCCCGCCGTTCAGCTTCTCGATCACCTTCCAGGCGTTCGGCCCCTGGATCTGGAAGCGGTAGTTACGCCGCTTCACTGCCTTGCCCTTGGTGTTGCCCGGCGAGCGGTCGTCCTTCACCGTGGTCACCTTGAAACCGCCGGTCTTGGCGTGGAACTCGATCCAGCTCGCCGCCGGAGCCCGGCCGACGAATACGAGGTGGTCCTTCTCCAGGTGGAACAGAATGCCGTCGCCGATGACGTAGCCGTCGTAGCTGCACGGCGCGAGCTGCTTGGCGCGGTTCACCGGGAAGTTGGCGAAGCTGTTCATGCCGAGGTAGGTGAACAGCTTGAGCGCGTCCTTGCCCTTCACGTACTGCTCGACCATGTGGTGCGACTGGTCGAAGAGCACCGCGCTCTTCTGCCAGGCGGCCTGCTCGTCGCGCCAGTTCGAGAACTCCCCCGGCACGACCGGATAGACGTACGCGCCGATCTGCGAATTGCGCAGCATTGCCACTGGGTTCCCTGCGGCGCGCAGTACCTCGTCTAGGCTCTTCATGAACGACCCCTACGCAGCTTGCTTCAGAGACAGCGCCTTGTCGGTCGCTTCCCAGGTGAACTCGGGTTCCTCGCGGCCGAAGTGCCCATAGGCCGCGGTCTTCTCGTAGATCGGCCGCAGGAGGTCGAGCATCTGGATGATGCCGCGCGGGCGCAGGTCGAAGTTGGCGAGCACGAGCTGCGAGAGCTTGTCGTCGGAGAGCTTGCCGGTGCCGTGGGTGGTGACCATGACGCTCGTCGGCTGGGCGACGCCGATGGCGTAGGAGACCTGCACCAGGCACTTCGACGCGAGGCCCGCCGCAACGATGTTCTTCGCCACGTAGCGCGCGGCGTACGCCGCGGACCGGTCCACCTTCGACGGGTCCTTGCCCGAAAACGCTCCGCCGCCGTGCGGCGCCGAGCCGCCGTAGGTGTCGACGATGATCTTGCGGCCGGTGAGGCCGCAATCGCCGGTGGGCCCGCCGATCTCGAACGCGCCGGTCGGGTTCACCAGGTACTTGATCTTGCCCTTCACCATGTGCTTCGGCAGCACCGGCTTCACCACGTGCTCGATCACGGCTTCCTCGAGCTGCTTGTGCGCGATCCCCGGGGCGTGCTGGGTCGAGAGCACGACGGTCTCGATCGACTCGGGCTTGCCGTTCACGTAGCGCAGCGTGACCTGCGACTTGGCGTCGGGGCGCAGCCACGGCAGCCGGCCGTCGCGGCGCACCTCGGCCTGGCGCTCGACCAGGCGGTGGGAGAGGTAGATCGCCATCGGCATGAGGCCGGGCGTCTCGTCGCAGGCATAGCCGAACATGAGGCCCTGGTCGCCCGCGCCCTGGTCGAGGTCGACCGCCCGGTCCACGCCCTGGGCGATGTCGCGCGATTGCTCGCCGTAGGCGACGATCACGGTGCAGGTGTGGGTGTCGAAGCCGATCTTCGGATCGGTGTAGCCGATGCGCTGGATGGTCTTGCGCGCGACCGCGTCGAAGTTGACCCGGGCATTGGTGGTGATCTCGCCCGCGAGCACCACGAGGTTGTTCTTGACCAGAGTTTCGGCAGCGACGCGCGAGCGGGGGTCCTGGGCTAGAATCGCGTCGAGCACCGCGTCGGAGATCTGGTCGGCGACCTTGTCCGGATGCCCTTCGGACACCGATTCGGAAGTAAACAGAAATTCGCTCATTGCGTGCGCCTTCTTGTGGGAGGGCGCAAGGATACCAAAATCTTGTCTTTCCCCAGCGTTCTCCTGCGTCTCGCCGGGAAGCTGCCGCTGCCGCTGTTGCACGCGTTGGGAAGCGTCCTCGGCTGGCTGATCTATGGGATCTCGCCCACCTATCGGAGGAACCTGCGCGCCAATCTGCGGCAGGCAGGGTATGCCGACGCGCACACCCGCCGCGCGGCGATCGGCGCCGCGGGCAAGATGCTCACCGAGCTGCCGGCGCTGTGGTTTCGCCCTCACGCCGAGGTCGCGGCGATGGTGCGCGAGGTGCATGGCATGGAGCAGGCGTTCGCCGCACGCGAGGAGAGGAAGCCGCTGCTCTTTCTCACGCCGCACATGGGCTGCTTCGAGGTCACCGCGCAATACGCCGCGCTGCACATGCCGATCACCGTGCTCTACCGGCCGCCCAAGATCGGCTGGCTCGAGCCGCTCATGCGCGAAGGGCGCAACCGGCCGAACGTGCGCCTCGTCCCGGCCGACGTGAGCGGCGTGCGCGCGATCTTCAAGGCGCTGCGCGACGGCGAGGCGGTAGGCTTCCTGCCTGACCAGGTGCCTGGGGAAGGCGAGGGTGACTGGGCCGATTTCTTCGGCCGTCCGGCGTACACCATGACCCTCGCCGCCCGCCTCGCGGAGCGCGAAGGCGTACGCTGCTTCCTCGCCTTTGGCCGGAGGCTCCCGTGGGGGCGAGGCTACGAGATCCGGCTGAAGCCCTTTCCGGAAAAGCGCGAGGGCGAAACCGCTACCCGGCGGCTCAACCGCGCGCTCGAGGAGCTGGTGCGCGAGTGTCCAGGCCAGTACCTCTGGAGCTACAACCGCTACAAGGTGCCGAGAGGAGCGCGTCCTGCTTAGCCGACTGCTCGGCCGCGTTTTCGTCGCGTTCATGTGGCTGGTGCGCTTCCTGCCGTTTCGCGCCGTCGCGGCGATCGGCGAGGCGATGGGGACGGTCGTGTTCTGGCTCATCCCGGAGCGGCGCAAGGTCACGCGCGTCAACCTCGCCAAATGCTTTCCGAGCTGGAGCGAGGAGAAGCGCGAGACGATCGCGCGCGCCCACTTTCGTGTCTTCCTGCGAAGCTTCATCGACCGCGGCATCCTGTGGTGGTCGGCGCCCGAGCGCGTCGAGGCGCTGGTTCGGCTCGAGGGTTTCGAGCATCTTCAGGCGCTTGCGGGGCAGCGCATCGTCCTCCTCGCCCCCCACTTTCTCGGCCTGGACGCGGGCGGAATCCGCCTCGCCAAGCAGTGGCCGCGCATGGCGAGCATGTACTCGCGCCAGAAGGATCCGCTGCTCGACCGGCTGCTGCACGCGGGGCGGCTGCGCTTCGGCGGCGCGATCTATCCGAGGCAGGCCGGCATCCGCAAGATCCTGCGCGCGGTCCAGGCCGGCGAAGCCTTCTATTACCTTCCCGACATGGATTTCGGCCCGAAGGCCTCGGTGTTCGTGCCGTTCTTCGGCGTGCCCGCCGCGACGACCGTCGGACTGTCGTATATTGCCCGCATCACTGGTGCCCGCGTCGTGCCCTGCGTTACACGCATGCTGGCCGACGGCCGCTACGTCGCGCGGCTCTACCCGCCATGGGAAGGCTTCCCGAGCGGCGACGACACGGCGGATGCGCGGCGCATGCTGGCCTTCATCGAGGAGCGCGTGCTGGAGATGCCCGAGCAGTACCTCTGGATGCACAAGCGGTTCAAGACCCGCCCGCAGGGGGAAGCAAAATTCTATTGAGAGTCGCGGTCCTGGGCGCGGGCCACATGGGCCGCTACCACGCGGAGAAATTCGCCGCGCGCAGCGATTGCCGGCTCGCCGGGGTGGCCGACATCGACCCCGAGCGCGCGCAGGCACTGGCGCAGAAGCTCGGCTGCCAGGCTTTCTCGCATTATCAAGATACGTTCAAGCACGCCGATGCGGCCGTGGTCTCGGTCCCGACCGAGCGCCACCACGCGGTCGCGGGCGCCTGTCTCGACGCGGGGCTGCACGTCCTGGTCGAGAAGCCGATCGCGGTCGATCTTGCGCAGTCGGACGCCCTGATCGAGATGGCACGGAAGAAGAAGCTGGTGCTGCAGGTCGGCCACGTCGAGCGCTACAACGCGGCGTTTCGCGCGCTCGCCGCGCGCATGCAGCGGCCGCTCCTGATCGATGCCGAGCGCCTTTCCGGGTTCAAGCGGCGCGGCGCGGACGTCGACGTGATGCTCGACCTCATGATCCACGACATCGATCTGTGCCTCGCGCTCGCGAGATCCGAGGTGGCCGGCCTCAGCGCCTGCGGCTTTCGCGTCCTCACGCAGGAGATCGACATCGCGACCGCGCGCATCGAGTTCGCCGACGGCTGCGTGGCGAACCTTTCGGCGAGCCGGGTGAGCCAGGCGCCGGTGCGCAAGCTCCGGGTGTTCCAGCCGGGCCTCTACGTGTCGGCCGACCTCCAGGCGGGGAGCCTGCGCTACGTCGGCGAGGCGCAGGGGGCGATCACGGAGCGGGAGGAAAGCCATGCCGGCGGCGACGCGCTTGCCTCTCAGGCGGAAGCCTTCGTGAAGTCGATTCAGGGTGCCTCGGCTGCCGGCGTGGACGGGGAAGGCGGGCGCAGGGCGCTCGAGCTGGCGCTCGAAGTGGGGCGGCTGGTGCGCGAGCGCCTGCGGAGGTTCGGATGAGCACGGCGATTTCCATTCCCATGGTGGATCCCGCAGGCGAGTACCGCCTGCTCAAGGCCGAGATCGATGCCGCGGTGAGCCGAGTGCTCGCGTCGGGCCGCTACGTTCTCGGGCCCGAGGGCGAAGCGCTCGAGCGCCAGGTTGCCGCCTACGTGGGCGCGCGGCATGCGGTTGGCTGCAATTCGGGCACCGACGCGCTGCACTTTCCGCTGGTTGCCGCAGGCATCGGGCCGGGCGACGAGGTGATCGTCCCGGCGTTCACCTTCTTCGCCACTGCCGAGGCCGTCTCCTATACGGGCGCCACGCCCGTTTTCGCCGACGTCGTCCCCGGCACCTTCAACCTCTCCGTCGCTTCGCTCATGGAGAAGGCAACGTCGAAGACCCGGGCGGTGATCGCTGTCCACCTCTTCGGCCAGTGCGCCGAGCTCGACCGGATCGCCGAGCTCTGCCGCAGCCGCGGATTTCTCCTGATCGAGGATTGCGCGCAGGCGCTCGGCGCCGAATACCAGGGCCGGCGTGCGGGGAGCTGGGGCGACTTCGGGTGCTTCTCGTTCTACCCGACCAAGAACCTGGCCGCGGTGGGCGATGCCGGCATGATCACCACCAGCAAACCGGACCACGACAAGACGCTGAGAATGCTCCGCCACCACGGCAGCCGGCAGACCTACCTCCACGAGCGCGTGGGCTGGAACAGCCGGCTCGACGAGATCCAGGCGGCGGTGCTGCGGGTCAAGCTCGCCCGCCTGGACGAGTTCAATGCCGCGCGCCGGCGCGTGGCGCAACGCTACCGGCAGAAGCTGAAGGGCGTGCAGCCGCCGGTCGAGGACGCGCGCGGCACGCACGTCTATCACCAGTTCACGGTGCGCAGCGACCGGCGCGACGCCATCCGCGAGGCGCTGGCGCGCGACGGCATCGCCGCCTCGATCTTCTATCCAACGCCGCTGCATCGGCAGCCCGCCTACGAGGCGGCGAACCGCGGCGCGTCGCTTCCACAATCCGAGGCCGCGGCGAAAGCGGTGCTGTCGCTTCCGATCCATCCGCTGCTCGACGATGCCTCGGTCGACCGGATCTGCGCCCGGGTCGAGGCCGCGCTCGCATGAAGCTCGGGTTCACCAAGATGCACGGCGCGGGCAACGATTTCGTGGTCATCGATGCGACGAAGGAGCCCTTCGCCCTGTCGCGCGCGCAGCTCCAGCGCATCGCCGACCGACATCGCGGCGTCGGCTGCGACCAGATCCTGGTGGTCGAGCCGGGCGGCGGCGACAGCGACTTCCGCTATCGCATCTTCAACGCCGACGGTGGCGAGGTCGAGCAGTGCGGCAACGGCGCGCGCTGCTTCGTGAAGTTCGTCCACGGCAAGGGCCTCAGCAGGAAGCGCGAGCTGCGCGTGCGCACGCTCGGCGGGAACATCGTTCCGCGCCTGGAAGCCGACGGCGAGGTGAGCGTGAACATGGGCCCGCCTACCCGGCCGGAATGGGAGAAACTGAGCGTGGATGGGGACACGGTGGAGCTCGCCATTCTCTCGATGGGAAATCCGCACGCCGTCCAGGTCGTGGACGATGTCGGCTCGGCGCCGGTCGGCACGCAGGGCCCAAGGCTCGAGCGCCACGAGCGCTTTCCGAGCCGCGTGAACGCCGGCTACATGCAGGTGCAGGACCGGCACCGGATCGCGCTGCGCGTGTGGGAGCGCGGCGCGGGCGAGACGCTCTCGTGCGGAACCGGCGCGTGCGCCGCGGTGGTCGCCGGAATCGCGCGCGGGCTGCTCGACTCGCCGGTGCGGGTCGAAACACGCGGCGGAGCGTTGACCATCTCTTGGGCCGGCGGTGACAATGCGGTGTGGATGAAAGGCCCCGCAGAGACGGTCTACGAAGGCACCCTGGACCTCTGAATCCATAACGACAAGAGCCCGATGACGAACGACGAAATCGCCCGCTTCCTGCGCACGCATCCCAAGTTCTTCGACCAGCACCCCGAGCTCCTCGAGACGATCTACGTCCCGCATCCGTACGGCGGGCGCGCGATCGCGCTCTCGGAGCGCCAGACAGTTGCGCTGCGCGAGAAGGTGAAGCTGCTCGAAGGCAAGCTCGCGGAGATCATCAAGTTCGCCGAGGAAAACGACGCCATCGGGGAGAAGGTGCACCGGCTGTCGGTGGCGCTCGGCGGCGGGCGCGACTTCCCCGCGCTCGTGCATTCGCTCTACTTCCACCTGCGCGAGGACTTCGCCGTGCCGCACGTGGCGCTGCGCGTGTGGGGGAAATCCGTGCCAGCGGACTTTCAGGAAGCCGAGGCGGTGAGCGAGGCTCAGCGCCAGCAGGCCGAGAGCATGCAGACGCCGCACTGCGGACCCGCCGCCGGCAGCGTGTTCGCACCCTGGTTCGGCGAAGCTGCCGAGCACGTGCGCTCGCTCGCGCTCGTCCCGCTCGGCCAGAGCGCGGTGTTCGGGCTGCTCGCGCTCGGGAGCGAGGACCCGCAGCGCTTCTACCCGGAAATGGGGACGCTCTACCTGCGTCGCATCGGCGAGCTATGCGCGGCCGGAGTGACGGCTCGGCTCTAGCCGGCCAATACCTCGATGCCTTGCGGCATCAGCGACGCCTGTCCCCGGCGACGCTGACCAACTACGGCCACGCGCTCCAGGCGCTTTTCAAGTTATTGAAGGAAGGGGAGCTTGCTTCGCTGGATGCCGTCCAGGTGCGCCGCTTCGTCGCGGTGATGCATTCCCGGGGCCTAGGGCCGCGCTCGCTGGCGCTGATGCTCTCGGCGTGGCGTGGCTTCTACCACTGGCTGGTGCGCCACCACGGCTTCGCCGCCAACCCGGTGGTCGGCGTGCGAGCGCCCAAGGCGCCGCGGCCGCTTCCCAAGGCGCTGTCGGTGGAGGCGGCACAGCGCCTCCTCGACGAGAAGCCGGGCAGCCCGCAGCTCATGCGCGACGCCGCGATGTTCGAGCTCATGTATTCGTCGGGCCTGCGCCTCGGGGAGCTGATCGCGCTCAACGTGGACGACGGGCGCCTCGACCTCGGCCAGGGCGAAGTCACCGTCACCGGCAAGGGCTCGAAGACGCGCACGGTGCCGGTCGGCGCCAAGGCGCGCGAGGCGCTCAAGGCCTGGATGGCGAGCCGCGCACAGCTCGCCGCGCCCGGCGAGCGGGCGCTCTTCGTCGGCGGGCGCGGCCGCCGCATCGCGCCGACAGTGGTCAACTCGCGCCTGCGCGCCTGGGCGCGCCGGCGCGGGCTCGGACAGCGCGTGCACCCGCACATGCTGCGGCATTCGTTTGCCACCCACATGCTGCAGTCCTCGCAGGACCTGCGCGCGGTGCAGGAGCTCCTCGGGCACGCCAGCATCGCCACGACCCAGGTCTATACGCATCTCGATTTCCAGGCGCTGGCGAAGGTGTACGACGCCGCGCATCCGCGCGCGCGCAAGAAGACCGCGCCGAAATGAGCACGCTCATCCTCAAGCGGGGGCGCGAAAAGTCCCTCAGGCGGCGCCATCCGTGGCTGTTCTCGGGCGCGATCGAAAAGCTGTCGGGCAAGCCCGGCGCGGGCGACACGGTCGAGATCAGGGACGCCTCGGGCAAGCCGCTGGGACGCGCTGCGTACAGCCCGAAGTCGCAGATCCGCGCGCGCATGTGGAGCTTCGACGCGAACGAGGAAGTGGACGCCGCCTTCTTCCGCCGGCGCATCCAGCGCGCGCTCGCCCTGCGCGAAGCGCTGCCGGCGCGCCGCCACACCAACGCGCTGCGCCTGGTGCACGGCGAGTCCGATGGCCTGCCCGGCCTGATCGTCGATCGCTACGCGGACGTGCTGGTGGCGCAGTTCCTCGCCGCGGGCGTCGAGCGCTGGCGCGACCCGATCCTCGACGCGCTCTCCGAGCTCACCGCGGCCGAAGCGATCTTCGAGCGCTCCGACGCCGAGGTGCGCAAGCTCGAGGCGCTGCCCGCTCGGGTCGGCTTCGCGCGCGGCAACCGAAACGCCTCGCGCTGCCCGATCGTCGAATACGGGCTCAACTTCCACGTCGACGTCGAGCAGGGCCAGAAGACCGGCTTCTTCCTCGACCAGCGCGAGAACCGGCAGCGCGTGCGCGAGCTCGCCGCGGGGCGCGAGGTGCTCGACGGCTTCTGCTACACCGGCGGCTTCTCGATCGCCGCGCTCGCCGGGGGCGCGCGCAGGATCACCGCGATCGAGAGCTCGGCGCCCGCGCTCGAGGTGGCGCGCGAGAACCTGGCCGCGAACCCGTTCGACGCCGCGAGAGTGCATTTCGTCCACGGCGACGTGTTCGCCCAGCTGCGCACCCTGCGCGACCGGGCGGCGCAATTCCAGATGGTGGTCCTCGATCCGCCGAAGTTCGCGCCCAGCGCCGCGCAGGTGAAGAACGCCGCGCGCGCCTACAAGGACATCAACCTGCTCGCGTTGAAACTGCTCGCCCCCGGCGGGCTCCTCGCCACCTTCTCGTGCTCGGGCGGCGTCTCGGCGGAGCTGTTTCAGTCGATCGTCGCTGGCGCCGCGCTCGACGCCGGAGCCGACGCCAAGATCGTCGAGCGCTTCGGCGCCGCCGCCGACCATCCTGTCGCGCTCGAGTTCCCGGAAGGGGAATACCTCAAAGGGCTGCTGGTGGTGAAGTCCTGATCGGGGTCTGACCCCGATTTATAATCCCGCCCTTCGCCAGGAGCAGTCATGGAAGAGAGCAACATGGTGCCGGTGACGATCCTCACCGGGTTCCTCGGCAGCGGCAAGACCACGCTGCTCAACCGGATCCTGAAGGAGGACCACGGCCACCGCATCGCGGTGATCGAGAACGAGTTCGGCGAGATCGGCGTCGACAACGAGATCATCGAGACCGGCGACGAGCAGATTGTCGAGATGAACAACGGCTGCATCTGCTGCACGGTGCGCGGCGATCTCATCCGCATCCTCGGCACGCTCAAGGAAAAGCGCGACGGGGGCAAGCTCAAGTTCGACCGCGTGGTGATCGAGACCACGGGCATGGCCGACCCCGGCCCGGTGGCGCAGACGTTCTTCACCGACGAGGAGATCGGCAACTACTACCTCCTTGATTCGATCATCACCCTGGTCGACGCCAAGCACGCGCCGCAGCAGCTCGACGAGTTCCACGAGGCCCAGGAGCAGGTCGGCTTTGCCGATCGGATCTTGCTTTCCAAGACCGACCTGACGGCGGAAGACGAGACGCAGAAGCTGGTTCAAAGGCTGAAGCGGATGAACCCGCGCGCGCCGATCAAGAAAGTGCACTTCGGCGACGCGCCGATCGGCGAGGTGCTCGACATCCGCGGCTTCAACCTGAACGCGATCCTGCAGCTCGACCCCGAGTTCCTCGTCGACAGCCACCACGAGCACCACGACGAGGTGGAGTCGTTCGTCTTCAAATCGGCCAAGCCCTTCGACGGGCAGAAGCTCGAGCAGTTCCTCTCCGGCATGATCCAGGTCTACGGGCCGGACCTCCTGCGCTACAAGGGCGTGCTGTGGATGAAGGGCAATCCCCGCCGCGTGGTGTTCCAGGGCGTGCACATGATGATGGGCGGCGACATGGGCAAGCCCTGGGGCAAGGGCGAGAAGAAGCAGTCGATCATGGTGTTCATCGGCAAGAAGCTGCCGAAGGACATCTTCATCGCCGGCATGGAGGAATGCCTCGCCAAGTAGGGCGGGATTGCAAAGGCACCGGATTCGGCAAATACTGTCGCCCCGGCCCGAGCCCGAGACATGAAGACCAAGGCGTTTCTGCCGGCTCTACTCGCGCGGCTGCTGCTTGCGGCGGCGCTGCTTGCCGGGTGGCAGGCGGCTCTGCAGCACCCGATTCAGCACGTAGATTCGAAAGGCGGCCTAGTCCACGTCGGGGACGGCCATTCCGGGAAGAAAACGCCCGACGGTTCCAAGCTGTGCGACGCGCTTGCCGCGCTCACTGCCTGCGCGGCGCATTCGCCGGCCCTGTTCGAGTCGCCGGCAGCCGATCATCACGCTTTCCGTTTTTCCACCTCCCGGCCGCGCGCAGCCGAAGCGCCGCCGTTCCTCTCCCAGGGTCCGCCCGCCGTCCTCTAGCAATGATGTGACTGCGCGCCGCCAGCCGGCGCGCCTTCCAATCGTTCAGAGAGGACAACATGTCGCAAAAGAAGTGGTGCGCCGCGGCGCTGACCGCGGCGGCATGCTCCGCGCAGGCGCAGACTTCGGATGAGGTGAAGCGCCTCGAGGAGCGCGTGCAGCAGCTCGAACAGAGCGTGCAGCAAAGCCAGGCGCAGGCCGCGTCGCGGACGCAATCCGAGAGCGCGTTCAACCCGGCCGTGTCGGCGATTCTCAACGGCGTCTATTCCAATCTCAAGCAGGACCCGGCGAGCTTCCGTATGAACGGCTTCGTGCCGACGATGGGCGAGGTGGCGCCGCCGCCGCGCGGCCTCAGCCTCGGCGAATCGGAGCTCGGCTTCTCGGCGAACGTGGACCACCTGTTCCGCGGCTCGCTGATCGCGGCCATCCAGCCCGACGGCACCGGCGTGGACGTCGAGGAGGCGTACATCCAGACGCTGGCTTTGTCGAACGGCTTCACCATCAAGGCCGGCCGCTTCTTCTCGGCGGTGGGCTACCAGAACCAGATCCACGCCCACGCCTGGGACTTCACCGACGCGCCGCTGGTGATGAAGGCGTTCCTCGGCGGCCAGCTCAACGAGGACGGCGTGCAGGTAAAGTGGGTGGCGCCGACCGAGCTCTACTTCGACGTCGGCACCGAACTCGGCCGCGGCGCGCAGTTTCCGGGCGCGACCGCCGGCAAGAACGGCGCCGGATCGGTCAACGTGTTCACCAATCTCGGCGGCGACATCGGCGCGAGCATCGCCTGGCAGACAGGACTCTCGTTCTACCAAACCTCGCCCACCGACCGCGCCTATGACGATCCGCTCAACGGCATCACCAACAGCTTTACCGGCTCGAGCAAGCTGTGGGCGCTGAGCGGCGTGCTGAAGTGGGCGCCGAACGGCAACAACACGGTGACCAACTTCAAGCTGCAGGGCGAGTACTTCAAGCGCAAGGAGAACGGCGACCTCACGTTCGATCCGACGGGCGCCGCGCTGACCGACGGCTATAGGAGCAACCAGTCCGGCTGGTACGTGCAAGGCGTCTACCAGTTCATGCCGCAGTGGCGCGTCGGCTATCGCTACGACGAGCTGAACCCGGGTACGACGACGATCGGCCTGGTCGACTCCGGCGCGCTCGCGCCTTCGGACTTCCCGATCCTCGCCGACTACAAGCCGAAGCGGCACACAGCCATGGTCGACTGGAGCCCGAGCGAGTTCAGCCGCGTACGCCTGCAGCTCGCGCGCGACTACTCGCGCCAAGGCGAGACCGACAACCAGTTCTTCCTCCAATACATCGTCAGCCTGGGCGCACACGGCGCCCACAAGTTCTAGGAGCAGCACATGAAATGGCTTTTCTTCTCTTTCGCGATGGCGCTGTCGACGACTGCCTCGGCGACCGTGAACGTCTTCGCCTGCGAGCCCGAATGGTCGGCGCTCGCTCAGGAGCTCGGCGGCGACAAGGTGTCCGCGGTTTCCGCCACCACGGCGTTCCAGGACCCGCATCGCATCGAGGCGCGGCCAAGCCTCATTGCGCGCTTGCGCAACGCCAACCTGGTGGTCTGCTCGGGCTCCGAGCTGGAAGTAGGCTGGTTGCCGCTGCTGCTGCAGCAGTCGGGCAACGCCCGGGTGCAGCCAGGCTCGCCCGGCTATCTCGAAGCGTCTCAATACGTGGTCAAGCTGGAGGTGCCGCGCGTGCTCGATCGCTCGATGGGCGACGTGCACCCGGGCGGCAATCCGCATATTCATACCGACCCGCGCAACATCGCCAAGGTGGCCGCGGCGATGGCCGAGCGGCTGGCGCAGGTCGACGGCGCGAACGCCGCGACCTACCGCTCGCGCGCGGAGTCCTTCGACAAGCGCTGGAAAGAGGCCACCGCGCGCTGGGAGCAGCAGGCGGCGCGGCTGAAGGGCGTGCCGCTGGTCGAGCATCACAAGGGCTTCACCTACCTGATCAGCTGGCTGGGCATGCGCGAGGTGGGCGACCTCGAGCCCAAGCCCGGCATTCCGCCCACCACGTCGCACCTCGCGGAGCTGGTGCAGCAGATGAAGCAGGCGCCGGCGAAGATGATCGTCTACTCTTCATACGATGACCCGAAGGCGGCGCAGTTCCTGTCGCAACGCACCGGTATCCCGAGCGTGATGCTGCCGTTCACGGTCGGCGGCTCGGACAGGGCGAAGGATCTGTTCGGCTACTTCGACGACGTCGTGGCGCGGCTGCTCGCGCCGCTGCAATGACGCTCGACTCGGCCGCGCTGAGCATCGTCGGGCCGGCGCTCGCCGCCGGCCTGCTCGTCACCGCCACGCACGTGCCGTTCGGCATCCAGGTGCTGAAGCGCGGCATCGTGTTCATCGATCTCGCGGTGGCGCAGATCGCTGGCTTGGGCGTGATCGTCGCCGACCGCCTCGGCTTCGAGCCGCAGGGCGCCGCGGTGCAGGTGGCGGCGCTCGCCGCGGCGCTCGGCGGCGCGCTGCTCCTCAACTGGACCGACAAGCGCTGGCCGGAGGTGCAGGAGGCGGTCATCGGCGTCACCTTCATCGTGGCGGCGAACGCGGCGATCCTGCTCCTCGCCTCCAATCCGCACGGCGCCGAGAACCTGAAGGACCTGCTGGTCGGCC
>Ga0105249_10001640_pt1 | contig 19610 bp, 14 predicted proteins | sample KBSS44metaG_FD_81522 | JGI IMG/M metagenome (GOLD analysis project Ga0105249, IMG submission 81522) | Switchgrass rhizosphere microbial communities from Kellogg Biological Station, Michigan, USA - KBS S4-4 metaG | ecosystem: Host-associated > Plants > Roots > Rhizosphere > Soil | place...
CCCGGCAGCCACCCGAGGAAGTACCCATCGGGGCTCATCGCCGAGTGCGGAACGAGCCCTTCGTAGCCGGGTTCAGGATCCTGTTGGTCGAGCTGTCGCGAGGATCGCGTGGGGTCGAACTGCATCGTGGCGTGATGCACGGCGCGCGATCCCGGCAGGAATTCCCAGGCTCTGATGTAGCGCGAGGTGGTCGCCTCGATTGGCAGCACGAAGTTGCGGTAGACATCGTCGCCGGAGGCCCGCAATGTGTAAGAGGTCGTCTCGAGGACGAGGTCCGGGGTTCCGAGCTGCCACTGGCCGGTCCAGGTCGGTGGTCTTGGGAGCAATGCCGGATCGCCTTCGAGAAGACCATCTTCAAACCACCGTCGCAGCGTTGCGATCTGGTCGTTCGTCAGACGGCGTTCGTCGCGAAATTCACCGTAGCCGGGCTCAGGTTTCCATGGTGGCATGACCCGGTCGCGCGTCGCCTCGACGATGACCGCCGCGTGGCTCTTCGCGTCGTCGTACGTCAGCAGTGAGAACGGGGCGATTCCTTCCGGTCGATGGCAGGAAACACAGGCGTTGAAGAGGATCGGGGCGACGTCACGTGTGAACGTCACGCGCGGCGCTGCTGGCACACCTCCAGCCTCGCGTCCGAAGGGCGCAAATCCTGTCAACGGCGCGATCCCGGCGAGTGCTACCACGAACGTGGCGGCGGCCTGCCTTCCAGTCATGTTCATGCGTCGCGGAAGTTGGCCGATTAGAGGCCCGGCTGCGAACAGTTGTCAAGGATTCTTCGATCCTTCTGCGCGTCTCAGGGTCGGAGGTGCCTACTCCGCACGAAGCGCAGTGATCGGCTCCACTCGTGCCGCCCGATACGCCGGGAGCACGCATGCGACCAGCGCCGCCACCAGCAACACGAGCGGCACGACACCATAGGTTGGAAGATCGTGCGTGTCGGTTCGATAGAGCTGAGTGGCTACGAAGCGGCCGAGGCCGTACGATAACGCCACTCCGATCGTCAGTCCGATCAGCACCAGTTTCATTCCACTCCCAACGACCATGCGAAGGATGATTGGCGGCTCGGCACCGAGCGCAAGCCGCACGGCAATCTCGCGCCGGCGCTCACCGACCGTGAACGCGAGCAGCCCGTACAGTCCGACCGCCGCCAGCAGGAGTGAACCGACCGCAAATCCCGTGAGCGTCAGCGCGCCGAATCGCCGAGGCGCCACGACGTCGTTCGTGCGTTCGGCCATCGAGCTGACGGCTTCGATCGCCAGCGCGCGATCGATGTTCGCGATTTGCTGGCGCACCGATGAGACGAGCGCCAGCGGATTGCCGTCTGCCAGGAGAGCGACCTTGATCGTGCGGCCGAATCTGAGATTGTCCAGCACCATATCGGGAAACTGCCGGAACGGTTCGTAGGCGTGGATGAAAGGCTCGTCGCCGAGGGGCCCATCGGCAACGTCGGCCACGACACCGACGACCGTCAACCAGGGCGCCTCGCTGTCCGGAATTCCCCACTTGAGACGCTTCCCGATGGCATCTTCACCAGGCCATGTCTTGGTAGCGAAGCGCTCGTTGACGATCACCGCAGCTCGGTTTTCTGCTTCTTCCGCGTCAGTGAAGAAGCGACCACGCGTGAGGGCGATCCCTAATGTCCTGAAGTACGGCCCGTCGACCCACGAGAGATTTGTGGTATCGATCTGCCGTCCACCCGCCCGGCCGCCTTCGATGCTGAACGCGCGCCGCTCGTAGCGCTCGAACGGCAGATCGGTGACGAGCGCCGACGAACGAACGCCAGGGACAACCGACATCGCCGACAGGAGCGACTGGTGGAAGGTGCGCACACTTGCGGCCGTCCGGTAACCCGTCTCCGGCAGACTCAACGAAGCGGTCAGCACGCGATCGGGCGTGAACCCGGGATCGGTCGCCATCAGCGCGGAAAAGCTCCGGATGAACAGGCCAGCGCCGACGAGCAGCACGCACGCCAGCGCGACGGTGGACACCACGAGCATGCCCTGAAGACGATGGCGTCTCAGCCCCGGTGTCGTCCGGGTGGCTTCTTCCTGCAGTGTCTGTCCGAGCGTCTGCCGCTCGCGCGTCAGGAGTGGGATTGCGGCAAAGACGAGCGCCGTCACGATCGCGATGCCGCCGGTGAAACCGAGCACTCGAAGATCGATGGCCGTTCCGTGACCTCCGGGAAGGGCCGAGGCGACGACAGCCGGGACAGCGGCTCCAATCAGATACGCCAGCCCGAGACCCAACACACCGCCAACGGCGGAGAAGAGCAGCGCTTCTGCGAGGAGCAGCCGGAGAAGGGCGCTGCTGCTGGCGCCGAGCGCCGTGCGAATGCCGATCTCACGAGTACGCGCCGCCGCCCGGCTCAAGACGAGATTGGCGACATTCGCGCATGTGACGAGCAGCACCAGACCAACGGCTCCAAGGAGCAGGAGCAAAGGCGTCTCGGTTCGCCCGACGATGTCCTCACGAAACGGCGTGGCACGAAGTGCTATCTGCAAGCCGGCGTTACGAATCATCGGCGGGAAGTTCGCGTTGATCCGCGGCGCAATCGTATCGAGCTCAGCCTGGGCCATGCCGAGCGTCACGTTCGGCTTCAGCCTTCCCACGACCGTGTGATTGAACTCGTTGCCGCGCGCCTCCCGCTGCCGATCGGTGAACGCCATGGGCACCCAGAGCGAGGCAGGCTTGTTGTTGAACTGCGGCCCGCGCAGCGGAAACTCGAACGATGCCGGCATCACACCGATGATGGTGTAGGGCCGACGATCGAGCGTGATCGTCTGGCCGATCACGGACGAGGCGCCTTGATAACGCGATTGCCAGAGGCCCCAGCTCAGAATCGCTACGTCATTGCCCGGCCGATCCTCGGCCGCCGAAAACGATCGGCCGAGCAGAGGTGCCGCACCGAGGGTGGGAAACAATGTTGCCGACACCTTCGCGCCATCGATGCGCACCGGCTCGCCGCGGCCGGAAAGCTCGAAATCGATGTTCAGGAACGACCCGACCGAGGTAAACGACTGCTGCATGGTCTCGAGGTCGATCAGATCCGGCGGTGAAAACGGGGCGCGGTCGGCGAAGCCCGGCAGGACCTCATGGATGGTGACGAGCCGGTCCGGTTCCTGATAGCCGAGCGGGCGAATCAGGACGGCGTTGACGATGCTGAACGTGGCGGTGTTGATGCCAATCCCGAATCCCAGCGTCAACACGACCACGGCCAGGAAGCCGGGATTACGCCGTAACGTGCGAGCGGCGTGTCGAATGTCGTGAGCAAAGCTGGCCATCGCAGGCTTTGACGACGTCGGCGGGCTTGAGGTTCGTATTCTTGGTCAACAAGAACTGAAACATGCCGCGCTAGCTATCCAGTTCGGAGGGTCGATATAACCTCAGGCCCGGGACGTCGTCGAAGTCGCCGGCGTTGAGCGTCCACAGCGCTGCGCCCTGCTCGACCGCACAGGCTGCGATCGCCAGGTCGGCCTGACGGGAACGGGCCCTCTTGACCTGGTGATAGAGCGCGGCCGCTGTCTTCGCATCACCCTCGCCAAATGTCACAAGGCGATCGGTCTCGAAGAACGCGCGGACGGTCTCGACTTCGTCCTCGGTCCGCGGTCCCCGGAGCCACTCGTAAAGCACGATCGAGCAGAACGTGACGACCTCTCCTTTGATCGTCGCGGACTCGAGCATCGCGAGCGACCGGCGCGGTCCCGTGAACGCGTCCACAAGGACCGACGTGTCGACGTGAATCAGCATTGGCCTTGGTGTGAGGCCTCACCCGCGCGACCAGCCAACTTTTCGAGAGCGGCGGAGCTCGGCAAGCTCCTTGTCGACTGCGGATGCATCGCGCGTCTGCGGTTGAGAACGGAGCTGACGAATCATCTGGAGCTTGCGGCTGCGCTCTTCGTCGGAGAGCTTCTCGTCCTTCGCCGCGTACTCGACGATCGCTTCGCGCACGATGACGCTTTGTGGCTTCTGCTTGCGATCGGCCAGCAGCCGAAGCGTGCGGACCGTCTCGTCGTCCAGCGAGAAGGTCATCTTTGCCATATGGCAATACTACCATACCGCCATAGTGCTGGCTCGCTGGGGTCCTTCGGAACCGCCCTGCCGCTCGATGCCTTGGCGCGTCAGCGCGGCACAAATGCGTCAGGGTTTGGAATCGACAGGGGTAGCCTATAGGCGTTCGCGTTCCCCTCGGCGCTGGGTATCGTCGCGTCAAATCACATGGACCTGTTTTCATAGGCCGAGTCCTGCTCTTTGGACCCGGCGGGTCTACAAAGCAAGACCCGCCCTACGCTATCGGAACAGGAGCCCACATGAAGGCCGCGGTCTATCGTCGCTACGGCCCGCCTGACGTCGTCCGGATCGAGGAGGTACCGACACCCGAACCCAAGGTCAATGAGGTGCTCGTCAAGGTGCGGGCGACGACGGTCAGTGCCGGCGATTCGCGTCTGCGTAGCGCCCGCGTGCCACCGGGGTTCGGTGTGCTGATGCGCCTCGGCTTCGGCATCTCCGGCCCGCGCCGACCGATCCTCGGGTGGGACTTCGCAGGTGAGATTGCCGCCGTCGGTGCATCCGTCACCCGCTTCGCCGTTGCCGACAGGGTCGTGGGAATGCGCATGGGGTCTCACGCCGAGTATGTAGCCGTGCCCGAGACCAACGCCGCGCCGATACCACGCAACCTGACGTTCGAGCATGCCACCGCGATCGTCTTCGGGGGCATGACGAGCCTTTTCTATCTGCGAGACCTGGCCCGGATTCAGCCGGGTGAACGCGTCCTCATCAACGGAGCATCCGGCGCGGTCGGTACCGCCGCGGTGCAACTGGCGAGACACTTCGGCGCAACAGTGACAGGTGTCTGCAGCGCCGCGAACGCAGAGTTCGTGAGATCACTCGGGGCGGGTCGCGTGATCGATTACGCCAGGGACGACTTTACTCAGACCGGCGAGACGTATGACGTCATCTTCGATGCCGTCGGCAACTGCACGTTCTCGCGCTGTGAACGTGCCCTGTCGCCGGGCGGGCGACTGCTGCTGGTCGTGGCCAGTCTGAGTCAGATGGTTGGCACAAAGCTGCGGCCGTCGCGAGCCGGACGCAAAGTGCTCGCGGGAGTGAACACAACGCGCGCCGAAGACCTGGTCTTCCTGGCAGGACTCGCCGAATCTGGTTCGTTCAGGCCCGTCATCGATCGAACCTACTCGCTGGCGCAAATCGTCGAGGCGCACCGGCATGTCGACACCGGCCGAAAAAGAGGCAACGTCGTGATCACGTTGCCGTGAAGGATCGAGTCATGCGGACCGTACTGCGTTGCGAATCCGCTCCAGTTGCCGCAGATGAAGCAGGTCGTGCGCGGCGTAAAGCTTCCGCATGTGCCCGACGCTCTCTTCACCGCGTTCGCTGTGCACACCCACTCTCGCCAGATCCGCCGCACTGAGATTCTGCCAGAGGCGCAGGTTCGCACGGCGCAGCGCGCTGAATTGCTCGAAGGCGTCTCGCGTGTCGGCCTCGCTGTAACGAAGCCGGTTGGCCCAGAGGTCCTGGTCATAGCCGATGATCTGAGGACGATCGTGCGCCAGTACCATGCGGAGCCGATAACCGCCGACCAGTTCCGAGTCCGCCAGGTGTGCCACGACCTCGCGAATCGACCACTTGCCGAGAGTCTCGGGAGTGGACAGGACGGCCGCGGGCACTGAGTCGATCAACTGCCTGACTGCGTCCGGAGTGTGCCGCAGGATCGCCACGGGGTCGCTGTCGGCAAGCAATCCGAGCAGCGCGTCGACGTATCTCGCGGTATCTTCGGGGGTCGCCGAGGCGGGATTGGTGAACACGCTCATGGTTTATCCTTCGCAAGGCTCATGCTATCGCAGGCTCTGGGACACAGAGGAGATGTGACGATGACAACTCGAGGATTGCGGACGCGATCGTGGATGGCTGCCGCGATCATGCTGTGTGTGCTGCTGGCCTCTGCCAGCGTCGCGAGCGCAGACCAGATTACGGTGTTGTGTTCGAACGGCTTCAAGGCGGTGCTGCAGGATCTGGCGCCGCAGTTCGAGAAGGCGACGAAGCATGAGGTCGTCATCCGTTACAGCGTCTCCGCGGAGCTCAAGAGACGGATCGACGGCGGCGAGGTCTTCGACGTCGCGATCCTGACGCCGGGCCTGATCGACGACCTGATCAAGACAAAGCGAATCGCGGCCGATTCTCGTGCTCCGCTCGCACGTTCCGGCTTTGCCCTGGCCATCCGTCGTGGCGCGCACAAACCCGATGTCCGGGACGTGGAATCGTTGAAGGCGACGCTGCTGGCGTCGCAGTCCATCGCGTTCGCGAAGGAAGGCTCCGGCGGCGTCTACCTGATGGCGCTCCTCAAGAAGCTCTCGTTGATGGAGCAGATGACGCCCAAGTTCAAGCCCACTACGACCGGCGACGACGTCAGCCACGCGGTGGCACAGGGCGAGGCCGAGCTGGGCGTATTACCCCTGAGCGAGATCCTGCCGGTCCCCGGCGTCGAGGTGGCAGGGCCGTTCCCGGCCGAAGTACAGGACTATTCAGTGATGGTCGGAGGCGTCGGCACGGCGGCCGCTCACTCAACGGCGGCACGGGCGCTCATCGAATTTCTCACCTCTCCGGCGGCGTTGCCGGTCGTCCAGAAGCGCGGAATGCAGCGGTAGAAAAGGCCTAGAGACAGGGCCCGTTCTGGGCCACAATAGCCACGGCCAGAAGGGGGTCCGGAGGACGGGATGCGCCGACTCACCTCGATCTTTGCGCTCCTCGTCGGCGGCTGGATAAGTGCTGCCGTCTCGAGCGTCGAGATCTGGGCGAGACAACCCCAGCAGCCTGCACCGCCGGCGGCGTCCAGCGCGCAAGCTGTCTTCAATCAGTACTGCATTACCTGTCATAACCAGAGACTGCGCACGGCCGGCCTCGCGCTCGACACGCTCGACGCCGCGAAGCCGAATGCGAACGTCGAGATCTGGGAGCGGGTCATCGGGAAGCTGCGCGCGCAGTCGATGCCTCCGCCGGGCCGGCCACGGCCCGACGCTGCGACGTATCGATCCGTTGCTACGACGCTCGAACGCGACATCGACCAGGCATGGGCCGCGCATCCGAATCCAGGTCGAATTGGCGCCGTCCATCGGTTGAATCGCACCGAGTACACCAACGTCATTCGCGACCTGTTCGCGCTCGACCTCGATGTACGTCCGCTGCTGCCCGGTGATGAGACCGCCGACGGCAGCTTCGACAACCTCGCCGATGCGCTCTCGATTTCAACGGCGCACCTCGAGCGCTATCTCTCGGTCGCGCGACAGGTCACGCGCACGGCAGTGGGACTTCCACCGGCGAGCCCCGGGATCCAGACGTTCGACATCCCGATCCACGTGCTGCAAAACGATCGGCAGAGCGACGATCTTCCGTTCGGATCGCGCGGTGGCATCGCCATTCCCTACAACGTTCCCGTGGATGGCGAGTACCTCGTGAAAGTCCGCCTGCAGCGCCAGTACCAGGAGTACCTCAAAGGAATGGGATGGCCGCAGCAGCTCGACGTCCGGCTGGACGGGAAGCTGATCAAACGGTTCACGGTCGGCGGCGACGCCAAGGGACGGCCTGCCGCATTGAGCTATGCCGGCGACGGCGAGCCGGGGTTTGCTGGCGATCCCGAATGGGAAAAGTACATGCAGATGACGGGAGATGCGCAGCTCGAGGTGCGCCTCGCCGTCACTGCCGGACCTCACATCGTCGGCGTCTCCTTCGTGCGAGAGCTGTGGGAACCCGAGGGGCTGCCGCGTCCTCCGCAACGAGGCCGAACAATCGCGAACGACAACGACTACATGGGCTACGCGAATGTGGGCGCCGTTCAGATCGGTGGTCCATACCAGGGGGCAGCGCCGGTGCAGGACACGCCGAGCCGACGCGCGATCTTCCTGTGTCAGCCGCGCTCCCAGTCTGACGAGCGCGCCTGTGCGACGACGATCCTGTCGAAGATCGCCCGGCGCGCGTATCGGCGGCCGGTGACGAAGGGCGATGTCGAAGGCCTGCTGGAATTTTTCGACCGCGGACGCGAGGATGGGCACAATTTCGAGGCCGGCATTCAGCTGGCGCTCGAACGCCTCCTCGTCGACCCCGACTTTCTGCTCCGCGTTTATCGCGATTCATCGGCCAGGGACACCGCCTACCGCCTGAGCGACCTCGAGGTTGCCTCGCGGTTGTCGTTCTTCCTGTGGAGCAGTATTCCGGACGATCGGCTGCTCGATCTGGCCGAGAGCAAACAGCTCACGCGTCCGGCAACGCTCGAGCGTGAAGTGCGCCGGATGCTGGCGGACTCGCGTGCGACCAACGCGCTCGTTGACGGATTCGCTGCGCAGTGGTTGAACCTGCGCCGCGTCGGCGAGGTCGTCGTCGATCCGGATCGCTATCCGACCTACGACGAAAGTCTCCTCCAGGCGTTCCAGCGTGAGACGGAGCTCTTCATCGCGAGCACGCTCCGGGAAGATCGCAGCGTGGTCGAACTGCTGAACGCCAACTACACGTTCGTCAACGAGCGGCTCGCCCGGCATTATGGGATTCCCGACATCTACGGCAGCCGCTTCCGTCGCGTGGCGCTGAGCAATTCGGAGCAGCGCGGCGGACTGCTGGCGCAGGGCTCGGTGCTGGCGACGACCTCGTATCCCGATCGCACCTCACCGGTGCTGCGCGGCAAGTTCCTCCTGAACAACATTCTGGGATTGCCGTCTCCCCCGCCGCCTCCCGGCGTCGACACCAATCTCGCGGAAGTGAAGCCAAACGTCACACCACCGACGATCCGTGAGCGGCTCGCTCAGCATCGAACCAATCCAAGCTGCGCGAGTTGTCACTCGGTGATCGATCCACTCGGGTTCGCGCTCGAACAGTTCGATGCGATCGGCGCGTGGCGGACGACCGACGAATCAGGTCGGCCGGTCGATTCTGCTGCCTCGACGTTAAGTGGTGCAAAGCTCGACGGCCTGGCAGGCCTGCGGGCGTTTCTGCTGGCCGAGCCAGAGCAGTTTCCGCGGACGGTGACCGAGAAGCTGATGGCGTACGCGCTGGGCCGGCGCCTGGAGTACTACGATCGCCCCGCCGTGCGCGCGATCGTTCGTGATGCGGCGGCCAACAACTATCGCTGGTCCGCTTTGATCGCCGGCATTGTGAAGAGTCCTGCATTCCTGATGCGAGGAACTGAATAGACGGTCCGGCTAAAGCCGGAGACGGAAGTAGGTCCGGCTGAAGCCGGACACTACTGGAGACAGAACAATGATGTTTCTCACCGGAAAGGCGCTGCCACGACGCACGGTGCTGCGCGGACTGGGCGCCTCGCTGTCACTGCCGCTGCTCGACGCCATGCTTCCCGCATTCGCGACGCGCGTCCGGGCGGCCACGACACGAGCACATCGTTTTCTTGCCTTCTACGTGCCAAACGGCATGGCGATGGAGTACTGGACCCCGAAAGGCGAAGGCAAGGACTTCGAGCTCTCGCCGATCCTGGAGCCGCTGGCACCGTTCAGAAATCAGATGCTCGTCCTCTCCGGCCTCAACGCGAGCTGGAACTACATTCACGCTGGCGCGTCAGGATCCTTCCTGACTGGCACGACGCGCGGCGGCCGAAACGAAGTGGAGATTCTGGCCGACGTGTCGATGGATCAACTGCTGGCACGTCACTTCGCCAGCGAAACGCAGGTCGCTTCCCTCGAGCTCGCGATGGATCCGCCGGCGAACGCGGGTGCCTGCACCGGGATTCTCAGTTGCGCTTACACGCACACGATCTCGTGGCGCAGCGCGACGCAGCCGCTGCCGATGGAATACAACCCGCGCGCCGTCTTCGAGCGCCTGTTCGGCGACAGCGGTAGCACGGGCAAAGCCGCACGCGAAGCGCGAATGGCGCAGCAAAAGAGCCTGCTGGACTCCGTGAACGAGAAGCTCGCCACGCTGCGGAAAGAACTCGGCGCCCAGGACCAGGCCAAAGTCGAGCAGTACACAGAAGCCGTTCGCGACATCGAACGGCGAATCCAGAAAGCGGAACAACAGCGCGACGTCGAGCTGCCCACTCTGGACCAGCCGCAGGGCGTGCCGCCGGTCTTCGAAGACCATCTGGCGCTGATGCTCGACCTGCAGGTGCTTGCCTTCCAATCCGATCTGACTCGAGTGATCACGTTCATGATCGGCAAGGAACAGAGCGCGCGCCCGTACCCGCAGATTGGCGTGCCCGAGGCGCACCATCCGCTATCTCATCACAACGATGTCCCGGAGATCATCGCGCACCTGTCGAAGATCAATCGCTATCACACCGAGCTCTTCTCCAAGCATCTGGCCCGGCTCCGGGCGACGCCGGACGGTGACGGTTCGCTGCTCGATCACATGACGATCATGTATGGCTCGGGGATCTCCAACAGCACGCGGCACTCGGGGACGAACCTGCCGTTGATGCTCGTCGGCGGCGGCGCCGGGCGCCTCGCCGGCGGCCGGCATCTGAAGTACACGGACAAGCCTTCGATCGCAAATCTGCTCGTCACCTTGATGGACAAGCTCGATGTGCCCGTCGAGAAGATCGGCGGCAGCACTGGCAAGCTGCCACTCGACACGCTCTCGGGCGTGTGATCGGGTTGGTGGATGATGGCGAAGCGTCGTTGGGAGTTGAGAGTTGGAGGTTGGGAGTTGACGAGAGACGTGACGGCAATCGTTTTCTCTGTCCTCCTCATGGGTGCAGCGCCGACGTTGCCGTTAATCAACGCCGCCCGCAACGCCGATCGTGAAGGCGTTCGCCGGCTCGTGCAGGAAAAGGCTGACGTCAATGCGACGGAGCCCGACGGCACGACGGCACTGCATTGGGCGAGTTACCGCGACGATGTGGAGAGCGCGGAGCTGTTGATCAAGGCGGGCGCCAATGTGAATGCGGCAAACGATCTGGGAGCGACGCCGCTGTGGACGGCGAGCCTCAACGGCAGTGCCGCCATGGTGCGGCGTCTGCTTCAGGCCGGGGCCAATCCGAATGCGACGCTTCTACTCGGCGAGACGCCGTTGATGGTGGCTGCCCGCTCGGGCAACGCCGACGTCGTTCAGCAGCTCGTGACCAGGGGAGCGAATGTCAACGCCCGCGCCACGCGCGGCCAGACGGCGCTGATGTGGGCCGTCGCGCAAAAGCATCCCGACGTGGTCAAAGTGCTGCTCGCCAATCGCGCCGACGTCCATACGCGATCCGAGAGCTGGAACCAGATGGAAGCCGTCTCTCCGCACGGCGTTCCCGAGTACAACCGCGAGATTCCGTACGGCAAGAACACGGCACTGATGTTTGCTGCGCGCGTGGGCGATCTCGAATCCGCTCGGCTGCTGGTTGCGGCGGGAGCGAACGTCAACGACGAGGATGCCTGGGGCATCAGTGTCGTGACGCTGGCTACGCATTCGGGCTTCGTGGATCTCGTCGAGTTCCTCCTCGACAAGGGCGCCGATCCGAACCGATCCGCGGCAGGTTTCGCCCCGCTCCATGAGGCCATCATGCGCCGCGATGAGCCGCTGGTCCGCACGCTGCTCGCACACGGCGCCGATCCGCATGCGCCCCTGCAGGCGTGGACGCCCACCAGGAGACAGTCAAGCGATCTTCATTTCGAGCCGGAACTGGTTGGTGCGACGCCGTACTGGCTGGCCGCCCGCTTCTGGCAACCGAACGTCATGCGGCTGCTCGTCGAGCTCGGAGCCGATCCAAAGTCCGTTCATCGCAGCGACAGGATCGTTGACGGCAAGGAAGGTCGCGCCTACGACCATCGCTATGATGCGACGAACGCGCTGATGGCCGCGCTCGGCATGGGTGGTGGCGGCAACGCGTGGGTGCAACCGGATCGGAGCCAGCGGGAGGCGCTCACACTCGCAACCGTGAAGCTGGCAGTCGATCTGGGGATCGATGTCAACGCGACGAACACCGATGGACGCACCGCGCTCGACGCCGCGAAGACACTCAAGTACGAGACCGTGGTCGCGTTTCTCGTGTCGAAGGGCGCCAAGGCTGGTATGCCCGACAAGAAGGAAGAGCCCGCGGACAAGAAGGACGACCCTGCGGCGCCACCAGTCCCACGCGCGAACTGAGCGTTCGATGGGCACGGTCCAGTCGACATTCACGCGGAAAATGCCGCCCCTGGCCGTGCGCTGCCTGATGGGCGTCGCCATGTTCGGCGTCGCCGGACCCATCATCCGCATCCTCGATTGGCTCGGACGTGCGCCGTCGTTTGCGGCGTCAATGGCCGAACGCCGGCAGCGCGCAGCGGCTGCCAGGAATCCCCTGCAGACCTATACACCAACCAGTCATGACGTCTTCGTCGCCGCGCACGTCAAGAGCGGAACGAATTGGATGATGCAAATCGCGCATCAACTCGCGTTCCATGGCGACGGCGAGTACGACCACATCCACAGCGTCGTGGCGTGGCCTGATGTGGCGATGATGGGGCCGATGAACCACTACGCCATCCCTATCGATGATCCGTCGGTGTGGATGGCATCGCCGGAAAAGAAGCGCATCATCAAGACCCATCTCGACTGGAACTGGCTCCCCTACTCTGAGGATGCTCGTTACCTCATCGTGATACGCGATCCGAAGGACGTCTTCGTTTCGAGCTACTTCTTCTTCGTCAAGAACGGTCCGCTGAGTTTCACGAAATTCTCGGTCGAGACCTGGCTCGAGATTTTCCTCTCGGCGGGCATGGGCGTGTGGTCCTCGTGGCCGGTGAACACTGCGGGCTACTGGGCGCAGCGACATCGGAAGAACGTCCTGATCGTTCCTTTCAACGCGATGAAGCGCGACCTGCGCGACACCGTGAGAAGAGTCGCTGATTTCATGGGCGTCCGCGCCGGCGACGAGGTGATCGAGCGCGTATGTGAGAAGGCTTCGTTCGCCTACATGAAGCGCATCGACGACAAGTTTCGCGCGTGGGAGATGATCCCATGGAAGTCCACGGCAGCTCCGATGATGCGCAAGGGCAGCCAGGCGGATTCGTCCGAGCTGTTGACGCTCGAACAACAGCGGCGCATCGATGAACATTTCATGAGCGAGCTGCAACGGCTCGGCTCGGATTTTCCGTACGAAGAGTTTTGCGAGATCAGCCCTGGGCTGAAGGCGACGGCCTGATTGCAGGCGACATCCCATCAGGCGAAAAAAAAGGCCCAGAGAATTGCGCCCAGCGCGATGAGCGCGAGCGCCGTGACTCGCAGGTACCATCTCCCGGTCGAAGGCGATGCCGCTGGCGCGAGCGACTGCGCCGGAGACGAGATCATGGCACCGCTGCCCAGGGTGCTGAGAGCAACGACCAGGTCGGGCGTGGACTGAAAGCGCTTCGACGGATCCTTTTCGAGGCATCGACGAAGCACCTGCTCCAGGGCAAGCGATACTTGCGAATTACTGGAGTGGATTACGGGAATGTCCTCGCGTACGATCGCCGCGATCGTCTCGGGAAGTGTCTGGCGTGCAAAGGCGCACCGGCCGGTCACCATCTCGTAAAGGATGGCGCCGAGCGCGAAGATGTCACTGCGGCCATCGACAGGAGCGCCACGCACCTGTTCGGGCGACATGTAGCCCGACATGCCAAGCCCGAGGCCTGGCCGCGGTTGCGGCGCGCCCGTCGGCACGACGCTTGCCACCTCGATCGCCCCGCTCGCTTCCGTGTCGACTAGTTTTGCCAACCCGAAGTCGAGAATCTTCGCCCGGCCCTCGGTGGTGATGAACACGTTGTCCGGTTTCAGTTCGCGATGGACGATCCCCCTCTCATGCGCCACGGCAAGACCGTGTGCAATCTGCACAGCGAAATCGAGCGCCTCCCGGACCGGCAGAGGGCCGCCGGCTAAGCGCCGACGCAGCATCTCGCCATCGAGCAGTTCCAGCACGATATAGGGAGCGCCGTCGTGCACCCCCACGTCGTACACCGCGAGAATGTTCGGATGATTCAGAGCCGCAGCAGCGCGCGCCTCCTGCTCGAACCGACGCAGCCGACCGGGATCGGCAGAGGCGTTTGCAGGAAAAACCTTGATCGCGACGTCGCGTCCGAGTCGTGGGTCTCGCCCACGATAGACGTCAACACCCATCGACCCCGATCCGAGCAGGGAGAAGATCTCGTAAGGACCGAGATGAACGCCTGAAGTCAGCGGCACGTCGAGAAATACACCTCCGAGATGCTACGCGACTGGAAGGCTGGCCTGAAGGCTCCCCTCTACATCTGCACTAGTCGCGGCGGGTCTTCAGACCCGCCGTTATTCTGACAGCGGCGGCGGGTTTTCGACGTCCTGTGGAATCACGCGCGTGAACTGGCCGCGCTGCAGCAACTCACGCCCCTTGCCGCCGCGGCCGGTGACTTCGTACTTGGTAGTGCTGATCGTCTGCTCGGCGCCGCGGCTCGTTTCGACGCGCATGATGTCGCGATCGCCCGTGGACGCGATGAATCCAAGCACGCGATCCTTGTCACCGAGCTTGATGAGGATCACACCTTTACCCGGCCCTGAGAGGTAGTTCACTTCGTCTGCCCGGCACAGGATGGCGCGCGCCTCCTCCGTCGCAGCAATGACGACCTCTTCGCCGGAGATTCTCGCGACACCGACCACCTCCACCCCTTCCGACGGGCGCGCGTACCGTCGTCCGGCCCGCGTGCTCGGTTCGACGAACGAGTCCAGGCCAAAGCGCAGGCTGTAGCCGTCGCTGGTGACCGCGATTGCATGTACTCGAGGGATCGCTCCTTCCTTCTTCGGAGTGATCTCCCCTGCGACCCGCGGGTCGAGGCTCACGGCGGCGATCACACGCTCCTGATCGCGTAGCTTGAACAGCTTCTGCACTGGCTCGCCGTACCCCGTCGACGCCGGTACGTCGATGATGCGCGAGGTATACGCGGCGCCAAGGTTCGTGAAGAACGCGACGGTGGCGCGCGTACTACCTGGCAGGACGGCGAGCACGGAATCACCTTCGCGCAACCGCGTGGCCGAGAGATCTCGGACTTCCTTCTGACGTTTCACCCACCCGTCGCGCGAGACGATCACGACATTGTCTTCTTCGACGATGAAATCGTCTTCAGTAAAGGCGACGTCTTCCTCGGACTCGATGAGCGTACGCCGCTTGTCGTTCTTCGCGTAGCGTTCCTGGATCTCTTCGATCTCGTCGCGGACGACTTTCCAGCGGCCGTCCTCGTCCTTGAGCAGCGACGAGATCTGCCGCGCGCGCTTCCGCTTGTCTGCGAGCTCCTGTTGAATGACCAGGATCTCGAGTCGTGCGAGACGATAGAGTTTCAACTCGAGGATCGCATCCGTCTGCTCGGCGTCGAGCTCGAACCGCTTCATGATTTTCGCGGCCGCGTCCGCCTTGCCATCCGACTTGCGGATGATGCGGATGATCTCGTCGAGCGCGTCGAAGACTTTCTCGAATCCCTCGAGAATGTGGATGCGTTTCTTCAGCGACTCGAGCTCGTGCTCGAGACGATTGGTGACGACTTCGAGGCGGAAATGCAGGAAGTGCCACAGGATCGCCTTGAGATCCAGGCGCTCGGGACGGCCTACCTCCGCGTTTTCAGTCGGAATCAGGCAGGTCAGGTTGACGATGAAGTTGGTTTGCAGCGGCGTGTTCTTGAACAGATACGCCATCACCATCTTCGGATCGGCGTCGCGCTTCAACTCCAGCGCAATGCGCACATCGTCTGTGGACACGTCCTTCACGTCGAGAAGCGGCGGCAATTTCCGCGACAACACGACCTCGGCGATCCGCTCGACGAGCGCCGCCTTGTTGACGGCGTAGGGAATGCTCGTCACGTGGAGCGTCTGGCTGCCGCGCGTACTCGGCCCTTCAGTCCATGTGGCGCGGAGGCGAACGGTGCCTGATCCGGTCTTGTAAATCTCTTTGAGCTCGTCGGGCGAATTCAGGACCTGTCCGCCGGTCGGAAAGTCAGGGCCCTTGACGTAGCGACAGAGCTGAACGCTGCTGAGATCCGGGTTGTCGAGCAGCTTCACCAGCGCCGTGCAGACCTCCGCGAGGTTGTGCGGCGGGATGTTGGTGGCCATGCCAACCGCAATGCCGGTGGTGCCGTTGATGAGCAGGTTGGGAATCCGCGCCGGCAATACGACCGGTTCGGTCTTGGTGCCATCGTAGTTGGGCCGAAAAGGAACCGTTCGCTGCTCGATCTCGGTGAGCAGCTCGTCCGAGATGCGGGCCAGCCGGCACTCGGTGTAGCGCATCGCGGCGGCGCCGTCGCCGTCGAGCGACCCGAAGTTGCCGGAGCCGTCGACGAGCGGATAGCGCAGCGAGAACGGCTGCGCCATGCGGACCAGCGTCTCGTAGAGCGCCACGTCGCCATGCGGATGGTAACTGCCCATGACGTCGCCGACGACCTTCGCGCATTTTCGATGTTTCGCGTCGGCCGTCATGTTCTGCTGCCACATCGTGTAGAGGATGCGGCGCTGCACCGGCTTCAGGCCGTCGCGAACATCCGGCAACGCGCGGGAGGTGATGACCGAGAGCGCGTAATTCAGATAGCGGCTCTGCGCGGCCTCGTGCAGCGCGACGCCGTCAGCCCCCCCTGGCGGCGGAGGGCTCTGTTCCTCTGGTAGATCGAATAGCGATGGACTCGATTTGCGAGATCTCTTCAAGGCCTCCTAATAGTAAGGTACCTTGATCGATCATGTTCACTCGGAAGACTGTCGCGTTCCTGCGAGCGCTCAAGCGGAACAACAATCGCGAATGGTTTCGCGAGCGGAAGGACGATTACGAGCAACACGTCCGAGGACCGATGATCGACGTGCTCGCGCGATTGTCCACCGATTTCCGCGCCTTCGCGCCCGAGCTGATCGCAGATCCCAAGGTCTCGCTCTTTCGCATCTATCGTGACACGCGGTTCAGCAGCGACAAGACGCCGCTCAAGACGGCGATCGCGGCGCATTTCCCGAGCCGCCACTTCGCGAGAAACCTCGGCGCCGGTCTGTATTTCGAAGTCGCGCCCGCATGGGTCTGGATCGGCGGCGGCATGTATATGCCGTCGACAACCGACCTCCAGGCGATTCGCAACCAGATCGCCGTCACCTATCCGCGCTTCCATCGAGTGCTGACGGCACCCGCGTTCAAGAAGACAGTCGGTGAGTTGACAGGCGAGCGCCTCACTCGCGTGCCCAATGGGTACCCGAAAGATCATCCCGCCGCGCACTACCTGCAGTTCAGGCAATTCATCGGCGGCTGTGAATACGAGGCGGCGTTTGCCACGAGCCCGCGCTTCTATTCCGAGCTGCTGCGAGTCTTCAAGGCGGTGACACCACTCGTGCGGTTCCTGAATACCGCCATACTCGAGGCGGCTACGCCACCACCGGTGCTCGTGGACGAGCCGCCATCGCGAGATCGGCGGCGAACTGCCTCGCCTCCTCCGGCTGCAACGCCGATGTGGTGACTCGAATGGCCGGCGGGCTCTGAAGACGAAAACGCTCTCCCGCGGCCACTGCCCACCCGCGATCGGCCAGCGCCTGCACCGTCGCGGTTTCCTCTCGAACGGGGATCCACACGTTGAACCCCGATCGCCCGAGCGCGCGGATGTCGTGCGCCGCAAGCGCGTCGATTAACGCGCGGCGTCGCGCCGCATACGCCTCCGCCGCTCGCGCGAAGAGACGCCCGCTCGAGGGGTCCGACCAGAGCGCCCAGGTGAGACGCTGCAGCAGGTGACTCACCCACCGGACACTGATCGTCTGGCGCCGCTGCAGTCGCCCGATCGTGATGGGATCTCCGGTCACGAGGGCAACACGCAGATCCGGCCCGAGCCACTTCGATGTGGATCTGACGACCGCCCAGTGTTCTCGCTCTTGTGTGAGCGTGACGAGCGGTGAACCCGAGACCGCCGCCGAGTCGTCCACCTCGATCACGAGCGGTCGGGAGCGATGACCGAGAATGCGCTTGAGGTCGGAGGCACGGCTTCGGTTGATCGCGGCGCCCGTTGGATTCTGCGCACGCGACGACAGCACCACGGCCCGCACTCCTGGCCGCAGCGCGCGATCCAGCGACTCCGGTCGTGGTCCGTCATCGTCGATGCTGAAAGGCACCGGCACCAGTCCCAGCGACACCAGCAGATCGAGGAGCGCGGGAAACGTCGGGTCTTCCACTGCCACTTGATCGCCTGTCCGGGCATGCTCGCGCAAGAGGCGCTCGATGGCGTCGAGACTGCCGCTCGTGACGGCGATCGACCCACCAGGTGTTCCGTCGGAGGCAAACTCGGCCGCGGCAAACGAGACAAGAGCAGGCAATTCCAGCGCTCCGCCGTAGAGCCGCGCATCAGGGTCCACTCCTCGGAGCGCCCCACCGATCGAAGGGAGAAAGGCGGGATCGGGATTGCCCGTTGCGAGATCGACAAGGCCGGGAGCATGACGACTCGCGCCAGCGACTGCAGAAGCCAGATGCGCTCGAGCCCGCAACGCGGTTCCACGCCGGCCACTGCCCAGGGCGAGACCGCGAGAGCGCAACAGCCGGTAGGCGGCAGTCACGGTAACAGGACTGACCCGCAGACTTCTCGCGAGCTCGCGAATCGGCGGCAGGCGATTGCCATCCGACAGCTTTCCCGATGCGAGGGCTTGCTCTATCGAGGCGGCGATGCCGAGGGCCGTGCGGCCGGCAAAGACTGCCGTTTGTGACATTACTAAATTTATTTGTACTGTAACATAATGGCCGTAGGAGGAATAATCTCTTCATTCCCGGTTCGCACGGACGTCTTGAGACACGCTGAGACACAATCTAGACATGGACAGTGACCCGGGAGACGTCTATCGCGCACGGCTGGCGGAGCGCCGCCTCGCCTACGAGCGACAGACCCAGATCGACCGCCAGTTCAGCTACACGCGGCTGGGTGTTTTTGGCATCGGTGTCCTGGTGCTCCTGCTGTCTTTTCGACAATTCGTCGGAGTGTGGCTGCTCCTCGTCCCTGTCGCAGCGTTCATCGTCCTCGTGCGGAAGCACGAGCAGGTGATTCGGCGGCGTGACGCGGCCGCCAGATCGATCGTCTTTTACGACCGAGGGCTCGCGCGTATCGAAGATCGGTGGCAGGGCACGGGTCAATCCGGGGAACGGTTTCGCGACGACAACCATCTCTACGCCAACGATCTCGACCTGTTCGGCCCGGGGTCGCTGTTCGAGTTGCTGTCGATTGCGCGCACGCGCGACGGCGAAGCGAGGCTCGCCGGCTGGCTGACGACACCTGCGTCGCCTGCGGAGATCGCGGCGCGGCAGGAGGCGGTCGCCGAGTTTGGCCCGTTGATCGATCTGCGCGAGGCACTGTCGCTCGCCGGGACCGATGTCGCCGCGGGCGTGCATGGTGGCGAGTTGGTGGACTGGGCAGAAGCGCCTCCGATCCTGAGGCCGTTGTGGGCACGATGGATCGCCGTCGGCCTGACCGCGGCGGTCATCGTGACGGCAGCACTGTGGCTCTCCGGTGGCAGCGAAGCGCCGCTTCAGATCGCGCTCGCCATTCAAGTCGGGTACGCGTGGCCCCAGCAGCGGCGTGTCGAGCGCGCGCTGCATCGCGCTGCGGCGGCCGCGCGTGACCTCGACATCCTCGGACACCTGCTGGAACGGCTCGAGCAGCAACAGTTCACCACGGCGCGTCTGCGATCACTGCGTCAGGCCATCG
>Ga0105249_10001641_pt1 | contig 19607 bp, 22 predicted proteins | sample KBSS44metaG_FD_81522 | JGI IMG/M metagenome (GOLD analysis project Ga0105249, IMG submission 81522) | Switchgrass rhizosphere microbial communities from Kellogg Biological Station, Michigan, USA - KBS S4-4 metaG | ecosystem: Host-associated > Plants > Roots > Rhizosphere > Soil | place...
AACCATTCAACTCGGGATCTTCTTTGATCAGGTCGGGAAATTTATAAAAGGTCTCCTGCGGACTCCCGCTAAATCCATGTACCATACATATGATGTTTCTATTACCAGGCTCCTCCCGGTAAAAAAAAGTTTCTCCTTTATTCTTTCCTGCAAGCGATTTAATTAATCCTTTTCCCAGCCTGGGGCCTTTTTCAATTGCCTTTCTTAAAAAAAAATTTTTTAAAGCGAGTAAGATCGACATATAAAAAAATTTAGAGGGTTTTTTCCCAAATCAGAGTACGCGGCCAGTATTCCTAAGTTAAGAAGTATTTTAACCGAACCCAATACCACAAATGGAGTATTTGAGTTCGTAATGTCAAAGCAGGGGATATTTTATTCGGATAGGTTTAAACCCAATGTGGCCAATTTCATTTGGATCATTACATAAATAGCTAAGTCTTATCTCGTTTAAGTATGTTGTTCATTGATTATAAGACTGTTTACAGGAAGATCTGTAAGTGGTTATTAGTAGCGGAGCTAATGTAAAAAAGATGACTGCAGGTGACAATTATTTTTTTGAAATAGGGATTAATACGAAATTATTTACACAGGGCTATCAGTCGCCTCTAACAAGGAGGTCTTCTTGTCGAACGAAAGAATAAATCGTGTGCCCTTACCTTCTGTCGATTCCACATTTACCCTGACATCATTTGACCGGAAAATATGGTGCGCTGCGGTCAAGCCAATTCCCATTCCGGCCGACTTATTGGTAAAGTAGGGTTTGAATATATTTTTCAGATTTGCCTTACTTATACCGCAGCCATTATCTTCGATTATAATTGCATATTTGCTCTTAATTGAGCTTGTTGCAAGTTTTAATTCTCCTTTCCCGGCGATCATAGCATCAATTGCATTGACAATAACATTTGTAAGTGCAATTTTCATTTCTGGCTTGTTGAGCAGCAATTCACAATCCTGCTTATAATTTTTTCTAACTGAAATATTTTTCAGGTCAAGGCGGTCTTTGGTGAGTTCAAGTATTTCATCGAGCAGTTGATGGATAGTACATTTTTCCAATTTGATTTTTTCCTGGTCATACTTAAGTAGTTCAATAATCAGTTCATTAATCCGTGTAGTACTTCGTAAGATGATGTCCGGGAATATTGAGAGCTGATCATCCTTTATAGCAGATTTAAGGAATTCAACAGCAAGTTGAATATTTGTTAATGGATTGCGAAGTTCATGTGCCAGGGCTGGTATATAATAATCAATTGAAGGTTTTTTACCAGGCGAAATTAGTTGAGATTGCATATTTGAAATTTAACTGATGCAAATTTGAATAAATAAATCTTCAGTAATGTTACATGTTTCAACATATAAATTATATAATTCACACAATTTGCCATCATTACTCGTACCCGCTTTTAATAATAGTCGAGATCATTTTAAACCGGCCGTTTGGTTTTATGTAATTGGATAAATGTGCGGGTATTATAATTCCCTGGCCCGATTCGAGTAAATTAGACACTTTATCAATAACGATCTCTGCTTTGCCTTCAATGATCTGAACAAATGTATCAAACGGGGAGGTTTTCTCCGTCAACCCTTCCCCACTGTCAAAAGACATCACGCTTATATTGCCTGTAGATTTTTTGATTATTGTTTTAATCACAACTGAGTTAGTCATATATTCAATAATTTCAACAATGATATGTGCTTTAGATTTTTCCAGTTCTGTGCTTTCCGGTTTCTCTATTTTAATTTTATTATCCATAATCTGAATTTTAAATGACCTTTTTTATTTCAGTTAATATTAGTATTCCCAATGGTTTAGTGCCAGTCAGGCAAAACTGCAATACTTTTTGTTCCCGAATGTTACACAACTGTTCAGATAAGTTACATCATTCATACCTGCTATATACCTATTATGGCGTCCATCAATTTGATTCTCTATTGGTATTATTTTCCCCGGGCATTACGCAAAAGATAAGTCCCTGTAAAAACAGGGACCTTAACTTAAACTAACTGCTTATGAGAAAAGAGTTCTACAAGATTCTATAAAGTTGCGTTTCTTTTATTTTTAATTGTTATATAATTCAGCCTCCGGGTTCGGTAAGAGCTTTTTTTAAAAATGGAAAGTCCCTGTGTGACCAGGGACCTTGGTTAAAACGAACTGCCAGAGAAAATGGATTGGCTTAATCAAAAGGGCGGACATTTACTGAGTGACGGTACTCCCTGGCGTCGATGCTGATAGACGTTTAAGGCGCGGTTTGCAGGATAGAAACCCGGCCGACTGCTCCTATATAAATATAAACCCGAATTCTAAAAACAGAATTACAACCGAAAATTATCTGCTGATAAAAGGGCCGGGATAGAGATCCAGCCCTTATTCAAATCCAATATCCTATGAAAAACCGAATTAAAGGTAGGGTCTATGCGTAGTCTGACTATTATAAGATTTTTTGATTCTATTATATAATTCACACATTTCCCGTTTTAATCAGGAGCTTGTTTTAGAATAATTATCAAAAAGAGAATCTTTCTATGAACAGACCATCTTTGCCGTGCACAACTCTTTATCCTTACAAAACCGGCTGGCAATTTTACACAATGTTTTTCCCCTGGATAACCCGCAGGATTATAACAATAAGGGCAATGACAAGCAAGGCGTGAATGATGCTACCGGCATGAAATACGAAGAAACCAAGCAGCCAGCCAATGATCAGGATGACTGCAACGATAGAAAGTAAATTTCCCATAAAATAATTTTATTATAATTGACGAATAGAAGAATACCAGTTCTCAGAAACCGGTAAATAAGCTACCTGATAAAGCGAAAGTTATTTTTATACTCGATAATAGTATGCAGCACCTGAATCTTATCAATGATTCTATTTTTAAGGTTACTATGAAATCTGATTTTTTTAACCTCGGTCAGGGCACTTTCATAGGTGACCAGCGCTGCCTCAAAAGACCCGTTATTTTCATTCTTTATTGCTTCATTAAATAATTGAACGGGAATATTTTTTCCTCTTAAAATTAAAAACCGGGCTGACAAAATAACGAGTGTTAACAGCATAAGCAAAAGAATAAAATAATAAAATAGCATGTGCAGAGTTTTGTGAGTACCTGTATTGGCATATATAAAGATGAACAATTTTGAAATAATAACTGTTACACAACTTCGCCTATTACTTATATAATTCACAGATAGAGCTGTTCTCAATCACCGCAGATAAAGGATTTACAATGGAAGCTGGTTTATTTGATACTAGTTAATATTATTATCAAAATCGCTGTTTACCTGTATGATATCCGGCGCTTTTACATAATTACTATTATACCTGAAACGAAGATTAGTCGCAAGAGTGAGTTTAAAAGCATCATGTTGTTGTGTTTTGCGCAGGAAATACATAAATCGTAATTCAATTGTACCTAACAGTATATTCTCATTGCGTGTCCGGATCCCACCACCCACACCAGGATAGAAGCCTGAGTGGGAATTCGATTGTGCAGGTGTCAGGAGTACAATATCGGCCGTTGCAAACGGAGCAAACTTGAAACCCAATGCCTTAAGGTTTAGAAAAAAGATTGTTTCTGTATGCAAACTTAAACGCTGATCTCCGCTCGCTGAGTCTGATGAGATATATTGAAGTCCAAAAACATTATTGATACCAAGCGGTTCGAGGCCCAGCCGGTTGAATTGCTTCGTGTAACTGAATCGCAGGTAATGTCGCATTTTTAAATTCTTATAGCTGTAAAGGCGGCTGAAACTACTGGTGCCTATTAAAATGGCGGCATCCTGGATCTTACCTTTGTATAAAAAAGTTCCTGCCCGAAAGAAATACTGTATTACATTTCCGCTGTTCGTTACAGCATACCGGTTGGCATCAACTCCGCCATAAGGTCTTTCCAGGTACAGTTGTTTATACCAACCTGTAGTAAAGGCAATATTATAACCATACGGAACATCTTCTGTGATGCCAAACCCAAAAACATATTTGGTTTTATAAAAGCTTTGGCGGAAAAAAGTAAACTGTGCCAGAACGGCTTCCCGGTTGTTCAAGCCAAAAATAAATTTGTCGGTCAGCTGGTAAGGAACATGATTAAATTTATTTCGGAAATAGCGAATGCTGATGAAATGCCTGTTTAGTACTTTTTTCATGAACAGAAATTTCCGCACGCCAAGGTTATACCCAATCCATGCATCAAAAGTATTAAGCTGATATCTATAGAACAGGCTATCAGGTTTTAAATAGTTATTATGAGTTTCGCTATGAGCAAACATGATACCACCTGCCACATGCAGGTATTGTGATACCAGCGGCCTTTCAATTCCTGCACGCCAGTCCTCCTCATCCATATTACCATTGTAGAGATTGTGATTGATATTTGAAAAGCCAAGCGTGGCATTCATAAAAGTATTCGCTATACTATTATTCCTGTATTGGATCTTATAGCCAAATTGAGGGTTCCGTGATCTTTCGAGCAATGTTGTAAACTGAATATTTTGCGCTGTGCCTAATAAATTAGCCTCACCTATTTTTGTTTTAAACTTAGTACCAGATGCGTTGTCGAGTTGGAATGTAATGCTAAGGAAGTCTTTTGTTATAACCAGCAAATCAATGGAATCAGGTTCATCTTGAATCGGATTTACAAGTATGCGTGCATCATGTATGTAATTCAGTGAACGGAGATATCTTTCATTATCCGCGACTAAATTAGCATTGAGTATGGTTTTTTCTTTAATGAAAAGATTGTTGCGGATGACCCATTCTCTTGTGTTCTTATGCAGATGTTTTATAAAATCCCTGCCAAAAAAATTGATTTGTTTTGCCGTATCTGTAAATGTTTTTTCAAAACCAAACTCTTTGACCAGTATATACCTGATGACCTTACCCTCGTAAGGCAGAAATGACACTTCATTTTTATTTATAGGCGCAGACGAATCTGTTCCGTTTCGCGTTATCGGTTTAAGAAGAAATTGTAAAAATGTTGTTCGCTTTGGAGATAACCCATTCTCCGTAGAATCGCTTTTTTGAGAATGAACATCACTGTGAGAAAGCAATACGATAAAGCAGACAATGCAACAGCAGGAAATAGGTTTCCCCCTTAACATAACCATCGATTTTCCTTCCCATCAAATATCCTCCAGCATGTTGAGTCTTTTCTCCCTAAGCTGTTTGAAATGGGAAGGTGTGAGACCGGTCACCTTCTTGAACTGGGCGGAGAGATGCGCTACACTACTGTAATGCATCAGGTAGGCTATTTCCGTAAGATTGAGCTCATTATATACAAGCAACTCCTTTACCCGTTCAATTTTGTGAGCAATAATAAATTTTTCAATCGTGGTGCCTTGTACCTCTGAAAAAAGGTTGGCAAGATAGGTATAATTGTGGTCCAGTTTCTGGCTTAAGTATTCTGAAAAATTGATCGCTAATGGCTCCTCCGAATAATGGATCAACTCAACAATAACATTTTTTATCCGCTGGATCAATACACTTTTTTTATCGTCCATTAACTCAAGACCCGATTTCAGCAGGGCGGTCCTGAACAGATCATGTTGTTCGTCCGAAATATTTTCCATGACTTCCACTTCACCTAATTCTACCGTAGTATAATGCAATCCTAATTTTTCGAGTTCCGCTTTCACCACCATTTTGCAACGGATGCAAACCATATTTTTAATGTACAATTTCAAAGGACTAATTTAATACTGATATTTTTTTATATTCCTGCAACCTGTAGAAAAATGGTCGGATAGCAGATTGTGACGACACAATCATCTTGAATGTACGTATAAATTTCCATATTAAATTTTTTATTCTATAACATCTCATTGAACATTAATATTTTTTAAATACAGCAACATTCTGTACAATATCAAACATTGACGTTGTACAAGTAAACGCAAATGAAAACTTTAAGATGAAGATTAACATTTCTATCCGCTGATCACTAAAAAAATAGTCGCCTTGGGAGGCAACTATTATCGCTTTCAAGGAAGGGTTTAATGATATATCTTAAAGCCTGTATCCCAGGGAAAAACCAAAGCCTGTGTTTTTGGCAGAAGTTTTATCATCAGTTACACCTTCATAGTCAGGATTGATTTTGAGAAGGCCCAGCTGTGCATTTAATTGAAAAGAAACTTTATTACTGAACTCATAACCCGCCAGGAAATTAGCCCCTGCGTCAATCGGTTTGAGATAAGCTACGTCGTCAGGATCGGAGATTTTTACTGTATTTTTAAATTTTATTTTTTCACTCAGAGCCGATCCTCCACCGTCAATCTTTGATGTGCCGCCAATACCTAAAGCAACGTATGGACCAAATCCCAATAGCAGATGTCCTTTTCCCAGCGAAGGTTTGTAAAGAAAATTAAGCGGTAATTCCAGGTATGTAATTTTTAAGGTGGTGGTATAAGTTTCACCGAAAACAATGTCTTTATTTTTTGCTCCTTTAATAGTATAAAGCAACCCAGGCTGAAAATAAAAATCCGGTGCTACAGGAATTTCTGCATTGATACCGATGTGAAACCCGGTTAAAAGATCATTTTTTAAATCGTCACCATTCTCATCCTTACCATTTATATTCTGAAAGTTTACTCCACCGCGAAGACCTAAACTGGTTCCTGGTGAATGATTTCTTTGAGACTGTGCCTGTGCAATACTTATTCCTAAAACCAATGCCGCAATTAAACTGATTCTTTTTTTCATTTTATATTTTTTATTAAAGCCAATAATTGTTTTTCTGATTATTTTAATTAATTGTTTGTTGTTACCTGCTGCCTGTTGTTCCTGCTTCTCTGGCAGCATCAGCTTTCATTTTTTCATTTGCCGTAACAAGAAACTCCACTCTGCGGTTTTGGGACTGGCCTTCTTCACTAGTATTGGTATACTTGGGCATCGTTTCACCAAACCCGTTAATGGTAAGCCGCGAAGCGGTAATCTCTTTTCCTGATAAATAATACGAAACAGCGGATGCCCTTCTTTCAGATAAGGCCTCATTATACCGGGCAGTTCCTTTACTATCCGTGTGACCCTGCACCTCAATATTTGTATCCGGGTATTTTTGAAGGATGATTACTAATTTGTCTAAGTTCGCCCGGGCATCTGTTGTAAGATTATACTGATCGAAGCCAAATAATATCTTACTATTGAATTCAATTACGATTCCTTCTCCAACCCGCACTACTTCTGCATCGGGAATTTCCTTTTTAATTTCTTCTGCCTGCTTATCCATCTGGTGTCCGATAACTGCGCCGGCAACTCCACCTACAGTAGCCCCGATGATAGCTCCCATGGCTGTATTGCCCGTTGCTTTACCAATAACTGCGCCGACAGCGCCACCGCCTGCCACTCCTATTGCTGCTCCTTTTTGTGATTTATTCCATGTTTTACAGCCAGCGGAAAAAAGGACGATCGCTAAAAAAGCCGGAAGTAAATTTCTTGTTGTTTTCATTTTAATTATTTAATCAAATACTAAATCATTTTTTATTCCAGGATATCCTGTATGTGTTCGGATTTTTAAATATATAAGGTGGGATGTAAAAGGGGTGTAAAGATGAATGCAATAAAGACAGTAAGTGTTATACAACTTTTGAAATAAGTTATATCATTCACAGATTTCGGGTTATGAAAGATGGTAATTCACCTTAAAACCCTCACATCTATTGGGCTTTTTGTAACATTATCTTCTTACAGGATTATAAAATTTCAATGCCTGCGGCATATATGATTTAATATTAGTCATCCTGGCTTCATCGGACGGGTGACTGCTTAAAAATTCCGGTGGCTTTGCTCCACCTGCTGCAGCCATTCTTTCCCAGAAGGAAATTGCTTCCTGTGGATTGTAACCTGCCATGGCTGCAAAGTAGAGTCCATATTTATCTGCTTCTGTTTCTTCTTTACGGGAGAAAGGTAATATTCCACCTACAGTACTTCCAACACCATACGCTGCCATAAAAAGATTTTGTGTTTCAGCCGGCTTATTAGAAAGAGCAACCTGTAAAGCAACGCCACCTAATTGTTGTAATAATGCCTGGCTCATCCTTTCGCTTCCGTGCTGTGCAACTGCGTGAGCTACTTCGTGACCCATTACAATTGCTAATGCTGGTTCGTTTTGTGTAACAGGTAATAAACCGGTATATATGACAACCTTTCCACCCGGCATGCACCATGCGTTTATCTCCTTATTTTCTACCAGGTTAAATTCCCACTGGTATCCTTCCAACACAGAGCCTTGTCCTTTGCTGTCGTAATATGTCTTAATGGCGATGGCAATACGTGATCCCACGCGATGTACCATCTCAGCATCCCGATTGCCGTTTGCATTAACAACTTTATTTGCATTTAAAAAAGTTTGATATTCCTCCTTGGCCATGGATTGCAATTCCGGCTCCGATACAAGACTCAATTGTTTGCGGCCTGTCACCAGGTTCTCTGTACAACTGGTAAAAAGAAGAGCAGTAAAAAGAAAAGAAAATAGCTTTTTCATCTTAGAAATTTTATTTTTTAGAACCAGCGTTTCGGCCTAATTAATGATAATCATCGTTCATACTATCCTGGAGGCAGGCGATTAGCGAAGGTGGTTGATGCTGAGCAGGTATACATTATACAATTTCAGAAAATAGTTGTATGATTCACAGATACAGAACAATACGAAAAACGGGAATCCTCCTTTAAATGTGTGAATAATGTAACTTATTTATACAACCGTGTAAGACTTTAACAGGGAAAACATCTCATCTTTATCTAACAATGAACAGAGTCTTTTGTGCTAATAATTGCATCACCAACCCTTAATTATCCTGGTATAATGAAAACGTTTTTTTTCGCTATTGGGCTGATTGCTTTTATCGTGTACAGAGGGACTAAAATTAAAGTAAATCTCCGGGGAACATGGGAAGGCATCTATAATAAGAATGAGAAAAAGGTGGATCCAAAAATAATCTTCGGATATAATAAGAGTAGTGAAATGAATAAGGCCGAAAAGATTACCAGCCCGTCTATAATAAGCAATAACAGTAAAATAGCCATCATTAGCAGAGGACAGGAAAACAGCAGATTTGGCTTTCTCCAGGCAACGCCAGTTTTAAGATAGGTCAATTCATTCAGGACGGTTTTTCTATCAGCAAAGGACCCCGGTTAGCACCGGGGTTTTCAATTCGAATAGCTTTTATTTATTTTATCAACCTCATTAAGCTTACATCAGTTTACTGGTATGTGTGAATGATATAACTTATTTCAAAGGTTCTGTAATACTTATGAAGGTAAAGCAACTCACCTTTGAAGGTTCGCAACATTAATGGATGTAGCAAATCATTACAACGATTTCAACTGCGCCAGAAAAAAAGATTTGATGGAGTATTTGAAATCATTGCGAATTCTAATTTTAAAAAGCAGAAAACATGATTCAAAATTTAATCATAGCAATGAAAATAAATCCCGTGTTAATGGGTATAATTCTTATCACAATTGGGATGCTTATAATAGTATATATCATAATTATCTTTAATAAAAAGGTCCCGGTTAATAATCATGCAGGTCAATCTAAATTCAATTAAGGTGTGAATGATATAACTTATTTCAAAGATTGTGTAATGCTTATGAAGACAAAGCAGTTCACTTTTGCTGTTCGAATCTAAAATACTTATATGCCTATTCTTACTATTTTACTTGTACTGATTGTTGCCGGCGTTATTCTCTGGCTGGTGAACACTTATATCCCAATGGATCGTAAGATTAAAAACATTCTCAATATTGTGGTTGTGATCGTTGTTGTTATTTGGCTGTTGGAGTCATTTGGGCTACTGAATTATTTAAAGAATCTGAAAGTGTAAAAAACAGTTACCGGGTAAGTAAATAGGCTGTTCCGTCGCAATAGGGTGTAACAACCCGAACAAACTATAATACAAAAAACAAATTATATGAAACAGGTATCAATATTTTTAATAAGCTTTTTAACAGCTTTATCAGTGCATGCACACCGCGATATCAATGCAAGCGCCGTAACTATTACTGTTAACGGTAATAAGAATCTCCAGATATCGGTGGATGGAAAAATCTACAGTCTTATTAACGGAACGGCGGCCGGCAATAAAACGACAATTGCCGTCAACAATCTTGAAATGGGACAGCATAGATTGCAGGTTACACGTACAGGCAATAATATAAACAGGTCAGACAGGATTTCTGCACCCTTTAATCTCAGATCCGGATATGATATGTTGATAAAAGTAAATGGAAATGGCAGTTTGGAATTAATAGAAACAATAAAATACGGGGTTTCCGGCAACCAGCTCCCGATGAGCAATGCTAATTTTAATGCGCTATTGAATAGTGTAAAAAAATCACAGTCTGCCGGCGCAAGAAGATCTTTAATAACAAATGCATTCAACAACACAAATAATTATTTCACCAGTTCCCAGGCAGGGCAGTTACTTCAACTGGTAAGCTCTGAAAATTTCAGACTTCAGTTAGCTAAATTGTCTTACCGCACGATCACAGACCGGGAGAATTTCAGTCAGTTGTTTGACTTATTAAACAGCCAGAACAGCAGAGATCAATTAGAAGAATATGTGAACAACTACAACGAGGGAAGCAGTTCAGCTACAGCTATGTCCGATGCCAATTTCACTGCTTTATTCCAAAATATAAAAAACCAATGGCCCGTTATCGACCAACAGATGAGTTCGTTAACCAGTGCATTCAACAATACGAATAATTATTTCAGTACCTACCAGGCAGGTCAATTAATTCAATTAGTAAGCGCTGAAAGTAACAGGCTTCAATTGGCTAAATTATCTTATCGTACTATTACAGACCTTGTTAATTTCAACCAGGTTTATAATTTACTCAACAGCCAGTCCAGCAGAAATGAATTGGCAGCTTATGTAAATGATAATTATAATGCCGGCACAAACACAAACCCCGTTGCATCCATGTCTGATGCGAATTTTAATGCATTATACCAGGATATCAGGAGTCAATGGTCCGTCAATACCCAGATGAACTCATTAACCAACGCATTCCAAACCTCCTCCAATTATTTTACCAGTTACCAGGCAAGTCAATTGATTCAATTAGTAAGCGCTGAAAACAACAGGCTTCAATTGGCTAAATTATCTTATCGTACTATTACCGATGTGGCTAATTTCAACCAGGTTTATAATTTACTCAGCAGCCAGGCAAGTAAAAATGAGTTGGCAGCTTTTATAAATAATAACTCCGACGCGGGAATTAATCCTAATGTTGCTATGGCTGATGCGAATTTTAATGCATTATACCAAACCATTCAAAGCAAATTCTTTCCTAATGAAAAAATGAATTCGCTGACTAATGAATTCAACAACACAGCTAATTATTTTACCTGCACACAGGCAAAGCAATTAATTCAATTAGTATCATTGGAGTCTAACAGGCTCCAGTTGGCTAAATTATCTTACCGGACTATCACTGACCGGAATAATTTTACGCAATTGTATGACATACTCAATAGCCAGGCAAGCAGGAATGAATTAGATGCCTATGCCAAAGCATACAAAGATTAGTTTTTAGCATAACAGTAACCATTCATTTCTCTTTCTAACCAGGCCATCAGTTTAACTGGTGGCTTTTTGTTTCGATAGGGATGTCACTATTCATTTGTATCTGCTGTCCAAATACCAGTTGAATTACAGGTATTAAGCAATTCCGGTTTACCGGCTGTTATCTTATTCCTTGAAACATGTGAATCTTATAACTTATTTGAACAGGTATGTAACATTTGGCAGCTCAACTATACTGAATTTTAAATTGCATAAACTAAGGTTGGTATATGAAACCATTTACAAATACAAAATTTGCAGTCGCAGTACTATTCTCAACAATTTTGCTGATTACGGCAACTATTCTTGCATTTTTCTTTTCTGATTAATCAATGATAAATAGAATTGTAAGCGTCATAGCTAAATTCTGATTTATCATTGTGTGAATTATATAACTTATCCCTGCGATTGTATAATATTATGTGCTTAATCTAATTGATCTTTACATCCCTGGAGTTGATTCAATTACCCCGTATTTAATTTATGTATTGGATAATTCTTTCCTAACAAACGGTTCAGGACCAAATAATACTAATAATGGTTAAAAAAGAAAGTGTGCAGCAGGATAATATCCGCCAGGACACAGTTGAAATAGACGATCCGAATACCGTCAATAAATTAAGCGGCGTTCTGTTTATTACAACTTATCCTCCCAGGCAATGTGGTATAGCAACCTATTCACAGGATCTGATCTCAGCATTGAAAGATAAGTTCGATCAGTCTTTCACTATTCATCTTTGCCCCCTTGAATCAGAAAATGAAAATCATGCATACACAGAAGAAATAAAATATATCCTGAATACCAGCCGGCCGGATTCATTTATTCAACTGGCAAAAAAAATAAATGCAGACGAGAATATCAGGGTTGTAATGATACAGCACGAATTTGGTCTTTTTGAAAAAAAAGAAGAGGAATTCATCCAGTTTTTAATAACGCTTGCCAAACCGATTGTTATTACATTTCATACGGTGTTGCCCCGCCCAAATGAAGTATTAAAACTACACGTGCAAAAAATATCACGTGTCGCTGATTTAGTCATCGTAATGACCCATATTTCCGAGGGCATTCTCATAACCGACTATGGAATAGCAAATAAAAAAATAACTGTTCTCCCACATGGTACACACCTGCTGCCCCATTCCGATAAAGAACTTCTGAAGAGTAAATATAAATTAACCGGGAAAAAAGTGCTTTCTACATTTGGATTGTTAGGCTCCGGAAAAAGTATTGAAACCACACTTGATGCTTTGCAGGATATCATTAATAAAAACCCTGATGTAATTTTTTTAATTATTGGTAAAACACATCCATCCGTTATAAAACAGGAAGGGGAAAACTACCGTAAAATGCTTGAAGCTAAGGTTTCAAAATTGCACTTGCATCAGTATGTACATTTTATTAATAATTTCTTACCGCTGCAAACCCTGTTGGAATATTTACAGCTTACCGACATTTATTTATTTACATCGAGAGACCCCAACCAGGCCGTAAGTGGAACTTTCTCGTATGCTATCAGTTGCGGCTGTCCTATAGTCTCTACTCCCATCCCTCATGCCCGGGAGGTATTGCAGAATGATGCAGGAATCATTATTGATTTTGAAAACTCAGATCAATTAGCTGAAGCCGTAACGCGGTTATTGAATGACGAATCATTGAGAAAAAAAATCAGCTCAAACGGTCTGCACCGGATGGCGCCGACTGCCTGGGAAAATGCCGCCATTGCCCATGTCCTTCTGTTTGAAAAAATTACTGATAGACAGGTTGCAGTGAAGTATAATTTACCCGCCATCAATCTTACACATATAAAACAACTGACGACAGGTTTTGGAATGATCCAGTTTTGCAAGATCAATCAGCCTGATATTGATTCGGGATATACATTAGATGACAATTCCCGGGCAATGATCGCTATGTGCCGGTATTATGAGTTAAACAGGGACAAAACAGCTATTGAATTGATAAGCATATACCTGGATTTTATAAAACATTGTTTGCAGCCCGATGGTTATTTCCTGAATTACGTCAATGAAAAAAGAGTTTTTACAGAACAGAATAATACAGCCAATCTTGCTGACTCAAATGGAAGAGCAATCTGGGCTCTTGGCTATCTGATCTCCATGAGTAGCTTATTTCCGGCAGCATTAACAGAGAATGCAGTTTTAGTCATGCAAAAAGCTTTGCAAAATGTAAATAAAATTCATTCCACACGAGCTATGGCGTTTGTAATTAAAGGTCTGTATTACAGGAATAAAAACAACAGGTCGATCCGGAATTATTCATTGATCAGGCAACTGGCTAACAGGTTAGTTCAAATGTACAGGCATGAGGCGGACGGAAAATGGGAATGGTTTGAAAGTTATCTTACCTATGCGAACAGTATTTTGCCTGAAGCCATGTTGTGCGCATGGTTAGCGACCGGGGAAAATATCTATAAGGAAATTGCTCAATCATCATTTGATTTTCTATTGTCCAAAACTTTTGGTGAAAACAGTATAAAAATAATTTCTAACAAAAACTGGCTGCATAAAGATAATCCGGGTATCTCGGTTACAGCGGGCGGTGAACAACCTATTGATGTAGCTTACACCATCCTCGCTTTGGATAAATTCTATGAAGTATTTAAAGATGCCAAATACTTGCAGAAAATGGAAATATCATTTAGTTGGTTTTTGGGGAATAACCACCTGCACCAGGTTATATACAATCCCCGCACCGGAGGATGTTATGACGGGCTTGAAGAAAATTCTGTAAATCTAAACCAGGGTGCCGAATCAACTGTCAGCTACCTGTTGGCGAGGTTAACGGTTGAAAAGTATTTTATAAATAAACAAAAAACCATTCCGGCAGTAACGGCGAATAGAAAGGTAAATCACCTCGAATTGATTATGTAAGATTAAATAAGTACGGATCGGGAAAATGTGAATGATGCCTTTTCAAAAGTCTTATAAAGATGGATAAATGTTCTCATCTTCACTTTCAATAATTAGTAAAATAAAAAAATATGAGTACAAGTAAAGTATTATTAGGTGTATTAGCAGGTGTTGCAGTTGGTGCAATAGCGGGGATTTTATTTGCCCCGGATAAGGGATCAGCAACACGAAAGAAAATTTCGAAAAAAAGTCATGACTACGCAGAAGGCTTAGGGCAAAAATTCAATGAATTCATTGAAAGTATCACGAAGAAATTTGAAAAAGTGAAAGACGAAGCCATGCGCATGATTGATAATGCGGAGGCAAAGGCTGAAGCTGAAATCGATACCTCCACAAACTGAAAAAAGCGCCAGGTAGAATCATTGTCAGAGTATATGATAAAGATTACTTCTTTGTTGCAGGCATAAATTTAAAAGCATGGAAACTCCGAAGAGTTTAATTGAATCATTAATTGAGAAGGCAGAGGCATGCGGGAAAACAACCTACGAGCTTTCTAAACTTAAAGCATTAGAATCATCTACCCGTATCGCTACTTCCCTTATTTCGCGGCTAAGTGTTATCAGTATGTTTTTACTATTTGCTCTGGTTTTGAATATTGGGATTGCATTGTTAGCTGGTGAGTTATGCGGCAAAGATTATTACGGATTTTTTATAGTTGCTGCATTCTATCTTATTGCTGGCATTGTGCTGCATTTTTTTGGTTATAACTGGATTAAAAGGTCGTTCAGTAATTTTATCATAAAGCAAGCACTTCAATAAACTTTTCATGCGAAAAATAAATTCAACAACAAGTCTTAGAGATGCTATCGTCTATTTGGAAAAGAAGCAGGTTGATGAAAAAGAACTGTTGAAGGAACAATTGCATCTTGCATACAACGGTATGAGGCCAATCAATCTTATTAAAAGCACATTTAAGGAAGCTACAGCATCAATGAATCTAAACGAGAGCATCTTAAGCACATCTCTTGGCCTGGCTTCAGGCTATCTTTCTAAAAAAATATTTGAAGGTGCATCCCGCAACCCCATAAAAAGATTCTTTGGCTCTGTACTAATGTTCGCCATTACCAGCTTAGTTGCAAAAAAACCAGACGCTTTTAAATCGCCGGAAAGAAACTTTTGGATTCTGTCAAAATCACACCAGGTGAGAGAGTAAAAGAAATTTAATTAAACAAGTCATTTGGTAATGCAGGATATAAAACGATCAGTGTTTCATCAAAAAACTTTTACATGAGCATTTTTCAGCACCTTCTTTTATTCCTCTTTGGGAACTTTCAGATCTAATTTCAATTCATCGATATCCATTTCTCGTTCCACCTGCCTGATGACTGAATCACTAAACTCACCTTCTTTGTGCATTTTCAGCAATAATTCTCTTTTAAACTTGTTGATCTCCAATTGAGCACTTACCAACGCATCCGTTGCAGGCGTCTTTATTTCTTCATCATTGCGTTTTGCTTTTTTATGACGGCGTATCTCTTTTGTGAGATGCTGTATCAGCGCTTCATATTTCTTTTTTAGCTGCTCCTGTAATTTATAATCCATTGGCACCTGTAAATCCTGGTCAATAAAATGAAGCGTACTGGTAGCCAAATATAATTGCAATTCTTTTTCCTCCGTCGCTGTATTGTCCTGTGGTTTTATCCGAAGCCACCGTATAAGAAGCGGTAACGAAAGTCCCTGTACTACCAGTGTTACAAAAATCACGACAAATGCAAGAAAGATAATGGAATGTCTTTTCGGGAACGCAGCGCCGTTCTCTAAAACCAATGGTAATGCCAGTGCGGCAGCCAATGATATTACACCCCTGGTTCCTGTCCATGCCACAACGAGTACATTTTTCCAGGTGTCATCTGTATGATCATTTGTGGAGATATCATCAGCAGAACTTTCCTTTTTTTGAAAAACATTTTGCCAGGAGGCTCCTGCAAAAACCCAAATAATACGAACGATAATAGTCACCAGGCTAATAAGCACTCCATAACCCAATATTTGCATAAAAGGATATTGACCCATATCCCTGATAATAGAGGGTAATTGAAGGCCAATTAATATAAAAACAAACCCGTGTAATAAAAATATTAATGTATCCCACACTACTCTTGTCCGCATTCTTGTCTGGTAAGAAAAAACCTCGGGTGATCTCCAGGCGATCACTAAGCCGGCACTTACGACAGCCAGCACACCAGACATATGAAACTGTTCTGCTATAAGATAAGATACAAATGGCGTAAGTAATGTAAGACTTGTTTCCACGACAGGGTTATTCTCAATTTTTTTATGTGCCATTACAAACAGGTATCCCGTTACAATTCCAATGAGGATTCCAATACCAGCTACTAATAAAAATTGAAGGCCTGCTTTCCAGAAAACAAAAGTTCCTGTTGTTACCGCAGTTATAGCATACCGGTATGCGATCAAAGCAGAAGCATCATTGACAAGACTTTCACCCTCCAATATGGTGATCACTTTTTTATTCAGCCCCAATCCTTTTATAATACCGGATGCAGCGACCGCATCGGGTGGAGAGACAACAGCACCTAATACAAAAGCCAGCGGCCAGCTAAACCCGGGTATCAGGTAATGAGCAGTAATAGCTACAGCCACCGTTGTAAAAAAAACCAGGGTTATGGCCAATGCGGATATAGGCCGTATGGATGTTCTGAATTCATGCCAGGAAGTTTTGGAAGCTGCATCATACAACAGAGGTGGAAGAATGATGACAAAAACGACATCGGGATTCAAGGCCAGATCCGGCAATTGCGGGACAAAACCGATGAGCAATCCGGCGGCCACCAATAAAATGGGATAAGGGAGTTTTCTTTTATTGGCGATCGCTGTCAGCGTGATCAGGATAGCCATGATAAAAACAACAATTTTAAAATCCTCCATATTTTTTCAAGCTACGGAAAAAGCAGGAGACCTTTTCTTATCGGTTTGCCATCAATTATTTAGCGATCAGATCCGCCCTGAGCATAAGGTGTGAATGATATAACATCTTTTCAAAATCATATAACGTTGAAGAAACCAAAAAAGATCATCTTTATATAGGGCGGGATAAAGGATTTATTCAATTAGCATGTGATATAAAACAAATCCTAATCAAATAAATTAATTAGCGACATCTCATACGGCGCATTCCCCGAAACTTACTGCCTGTTTATTAAATATTGATTAAGCCCCATTATTATTTTTTAATAAGACTAAATAAAGATATATGGAAGTAAAATTTAACACAGCAACTATACATCGCCCGCAAGGGGACCGTATATTGGATGCACCACTCGTTGCAATCGACGTTGTTTCAATTATTAAACAATTAAACAAAGAAAAAAAATGGAGAAGAAGCGACAGGAATGCAATAACTGTTTTTAAAACAACCGGCATGCGTATCGTACTTATTGCAATGAACAAGGATACCGAAATGGTCAGGCATACAGCAAATGGCAAAATAAGCCTCCAGGTTTTGAAAGGAAAGCTGCAGTTCAGGGCGAATGAGCGATCTGTGAAATTGAACACGGGACAAATGCTGGCTTTACATGAAGGAATTCCGTATACTGTGGTGGCGAAGAAGAAAGTGATTTTTCTTTTAACTCTTACAGGCAGATTGCAAAAGTATAATCAGGTGAAAAGTGACCCTCTTAAGGAGCCGGTTTTATAAAAGAATACGCAAGGATCATTGGATGTCATGGCTTATAAAAAAACAATGACTGTTTTAAACAATCATTGTTTTTTTATTAAAGGTGTCTAGCTATCTTCTCCTTCCTTTATAAAAGCACCATTTTCATCAAACTCAGCCTTCATTTTTTTACCATCCAAAATAAACTTGGCTTTATATGTTTGCTGAGCATTTTCATGCGCATCTTCCCATTTTACATCTGTCGCTGTGGAATACTTTGAATTAAAAGCATCCTTAACAGATGTCGGAACATCACTACTGCTTAACACTTTGTCTTCTTTTGTGTTTTTATCACTATTACACGATGGTGCTACGGCGAATACTGAAAAACTGATAGCCATTAAAAGGATTATCTTTTTCATAAAATATGTTTTACAAGATCTGTTGCAAACGGGATGCCGATGGGTTAGAATAACACCATTAATAATTACAATGAGGCAACATGTAATCATTTATTGATAATTTGATCTTATCATTCCGGCAGGAAAGAGTTTGAACATTTTAGCCAGGGACTTAAGATGCCTGGAAATCACTCATCATTTTTATTGATCTTTTTATCGGGACCGTATCTTCTCCATTCGGGTTCTTTTGGTTTAAGTATCAGCCGGCAGCCTTTCACGATTCTTAGCTGCCGTTTATCAATATCAGCATTTCTTGCTGGCTATATATCAGTTTAATTTGCGGATGAAAACGATTATTAAAGCTGCTTTCTTTTTAATTGCCTGTATAGGTAATAATACTTGTTGGGCATTCAACTCTTTTTCCAACCAGCAAGACACGACTATTGTTATTCCGGATGGAAGGTTTGTAAAAGGGAAAAAATTACAACCCTACCACATGAACTTAACAAGTTACTCAATAACAAATGGCCAGGAAGTGAAAACCGGAAGTGTAGATGATACCTACAAAATCATTAAAATAAATAATAAAAGATATGGCTTGCGAATCGCCAAAATTATTCTTCCCGGAAGAGAAATATTGGACAGTGGCCTTGTAGATCTATCAACTTTAAAACCTGTCTACCATCATTCTCACCAAACAACAAAAACTCTTTTATTGCAGTTTGATGAAAAAGAAGCCAGGGGTACTGTTCAAACGGGCCAACAAACAGATACAATTAATATGAAATTCCCGCATCCAATATTCGATTCTTATTATGAGACGCTTATCGCACAAACAATTGAATTAAAAGATGGTTTTCTTTTCAAATACCCGGATTATATATATGAAGAAGGCGGTATGGTATGGCAATCCGGAAAAGTAGCGAGAACTGATGATTCAGCTTTTGGAAAAGATATTTGGACTGTCAGCTATACGGATTCAAAAAGCGGGCGAAAAACAACATACTGGCTGGACAAAAACAGAAAATTAAAAAAGGTTGAATACCGGTTTGGAGACAGGATATCTTTTCAAAAACCTGAATTGTGAAAATGC
>Ga0105249_10001645_pt1 | contig 19588 bp, 8 predicted proteins | sample KBSS44metaG_FD_81522 | JGI IMG/M metagenome (GOLD analysis project Ga0105249, IMG submission 81522) | Switchgrass rhizosphere microbial communities from Kellogg Biological Station, Michigan, USA - KBS S4-4 metaG | ecosystem: Host-associated > Plants > Roots > Rhizosphere > Soil | place...
CATTGCTGTTAGCTGTTGATGTGGCACCACAGGCGGTCACACTTCTTCTGAAATAGGTTGTCGCCGCAACGGCTCCGGGTGAATAGGTGGTGGCCGTGGCACCGGCGATATTGCTCCAGCCGATATTATCCAGTGATGACTGCCACTGATATACATAGTTGCCATCAGCACCGGTAGGAAGTATGGCACTGATCAAACCCAGTGCAGTAGCTCCTTTACAGATGGTCTGGCTGGCGGCAATGGCCCCGCCCGTTAAGGCAGGATATATGTCAACGATAATCGTATTGGATGAAGCACTGACTCCACAGGCATTGATGGCGTTTCTGCGGAAATAAGTTTTTGCAGCCACAGCCGGAGAAGCATATACGTTTGATACTGCTCCTGCGATATCGGTCCAGGTGGTATTGTCTGGAGAACGCTGCCACTGGTAGCTGATATAACAGGCGCTGCTCGCGTCGGTGGTGCTGGTGAATGCAGCAGGCACCGTATTGGCGCAAATGTTTTGTCCCGCCGCAATGACGCCCGGTGTAACCGTCGTGGAGGGGGTTACGAGAGTGAAATTCAACGCTCCGTTGGAGCCACCGAAAAATTCACGCCAGCGGAACTCAACCTTATCTGTAGCGCTGATATTTCCTGTCCACACATTTACATGCACATCACAGCATCCGACATGCGACCAGACGAGTACATTGTTGATATAGAGATAGGCGTCGTCGTCATGGGATTGTACATCGATCTGATAGGTCCCGGCAGGAATATTTGTTCTGCGGTAGCTTACCCAGTGATTTTCCTGGTCCACCTGGCACCCCTGGTATCCGGACGCATCCGAAGGAGCTCCGTTATTCGTCCACCGCGTGAGCGAACTGAAAGAGAGTAGCGGTTCAGTATAATATCCGAGGTATTGCGCCCCCGCAAAAGTGTTTCCCTGCGCATTGTAGGCGTATACATTCCATGCCCCGTTACCATAAACTGTCGGATCTCCGATGGTTCCCGCGGCCTGTATGAAACTCACCGGTGCCGTAAAAGCAGTGTTACCGCAGATATCGCTGGCCACACGCCTGTACTGTATATTGGTTGTGGGTGAAACGGTTGCCGTATAGCTGTTTCCCGTTGCTCCTGAAATGGTATTCCATGTCGTTCCCCCGTCGGTGGATGACTGCCAGGAATAATTTACGAAGCATCCACCGGAAGCCGGCGTCACTTCATTGATGATCGGAAGATCATTAAAACAAAGATTCGGATTATAGGCCGAGATCGATCCCGGAACCAGGGGTGTCGTCGTTACCAGCGTGAATCGCACGCCTGTCTGACCGGGTCCGGCATTGTTTCTCCAGCGGATTTCAATCTGATCCGCGGGCCCCAGGTTTCCCGTCCACACATTATTCTGAATTGTCGGATAGTTCAGGCTTGAAACCAGTACCCCATTAATATAAATGAGGTTGTAGTCGTCATCAGAGGTGACATCAATCTGATATAGGCCCGCGGTAAAACCGGTTCTCTTCATACTCGCTGACTAGTATGTATTGATGAGCTGACAACCCAGGTATCCCGAAGCGGTAGACGGCGGCGAGGTACCCGGGTACCGGCTGGTAGTCTGGAAAGTCAGGAGCGGCTCGGTATAGTATCCAGCATAGAGGGTATAGTTCACGTCCTGGAAACAATAGACATTCCAGACATTGTTTCCAAAAACAGTGGGATCGCCTGGTGCGCTGTTATTCATCGAAATCGTGACCGGCGCTGATGTGGCGGAATTGCCGCAGACATCATTCACTGTACGGCGATAAAGTGTTTGTGAATAAATGCTGCTGGTGATCGTATAGCTGATGGATGTGGCTCCGGAAACAGGTATCCAGGTAGCGCCATTATCCGTAGAATATTCCCAGAGGTAATCTTTGATTGTACAACCGCCGGTAGGTGCCGTCAGTTGTGTGAGCGGTATCGGCGGAACGTTTCCGGCGCAAATGATCTGATCCGGTGTGATCGATCCCGGGGTAAGGGCAGGAGGCGTTACCACCGTAAGCGTGAGCGCCTGGTAGGCACCACCACCGCCCTGTGAAACCCGGTATTCCACCAGATCGGTCGCTCCCAGCGGTCCGGTCCAAACGTTGGTATGGGCATCACAACAGCCATTATGTACAAAAACCTGAATCCCGTTGATGAAGAGATAAGCATCATCATCATGGGCGGGAATATCGATCTGATAAACAGCCGGAGTGAAATTGGTTCTCTTGTAGTCTACCCAGTGATTGGCCGGTGCCACATAACATCCCTGGTATCCCGAAGCACTCGAAGGTGATCCTCCGTTCGGCCATCTTGTTCTCGAATCAAAAGAAAGAAGGGGTTCCGTATAGTACCCTTTATAAGTTGCCGTGCTGAAAGGAGCAGTGCCCTGAAACGCATACACATTCCAGGTTCCGTTGCCATACACGGAAGGATCTCCGGGTGGAATTACGTTTACCGTGATTTTTACAGGCAGCGTAGGCGCGGAATTCAGACAGGCATCGGTGGCTACCCTCCTGTACCATGTGGTTTGTGTCAGGGCTGAAGCTTCCGTATAGGTGGCCGCCGTGGCGCCTGCAATATTTGTCCAGCTGACGCTGTCGATTGACTTCTGCCATTGCATGCCGGTCAGGGTACAGCCGCTGGTCGGAGCCGAAAGGCTGGTAAACCCTGAAGGGGGAGCTTCGCCAAAACAAACGGACATATTCTGACTGACCGAACCAGGCGTCAGGGGCGCCGGCGTGACAGGCACAAATTGCAGGGAGAGATAGGAAGGAGTTCCGAATTCCACCCAGCGTATTTCCATCTGGTCTGATGCGCCGAGAAAGCCCGTCCAGATATTATTGATGGGTGCGCCTGCCGCTACACAGCAATTATGTGTGTAGATCTGCACTCCGTTGAGGATGATAAAAATATTGTCGTCCAGGCTGTTCAGGTTGATCTGGTAATTTCCCGGAGTGAAGTTTGTCTGCTTCATACTCGCCGAGAAGTTGGCCGCTGGAATCAGACAGCCCTGGTATCCTGAAGCCGAAGAGGGACTTTGTACCGTGGTATAACGGCTGGTTGTATTAAATGATAAGGCAGGTTCTGTATAGAAACCTGCATAGGTACCGAACGCATTGTCGGAATATCCGTACACATTCCACACGCCGTTACCAAACACAGCCGGATTACCGGGTGGTGTAACCACCACCGTTATCTGAACCGTCGCAGAAACATCTGTACATCCTCCCGAACTGACGGTCCGCCGGAACCAGGTTGTCTGGCTAAGGGCTGCAGGCGTATAATTTTTCCCATTGCTTGTGCCTGCTGCGGTGCTAAAACCGGCACCCGCGGAGGTGGTACTGCTTTCCCAGAGATAGGTATAGGCACCGCTTCCGCCGGCAGGTGTGGATCCGGTAAGGCCCAACGGCGTCTGGCCTGTACATACAGACTGGTCCGCTGTGATGGTATTAGACCCCGCCGTGATTACCGGCGTGATCGTCATCTTCACAGAATTACTGGTATGCGAACATCCTCCTGAAAGAACGATTCTCCTGAACCAGGTATTTACGGTCAGCGCGCCGGGTGTATAGTTTATTGTAGTAGCGCCGGCGATATTGTTGTAAATAATATTATCCGTGGAACTCTGCCACTGGTAAGCATAAACGCCATCGCCACCTGTAGGTATACTGCCATTCAGGGTGGCGGGAACAGCATTAAAACAAATCGTCTGGTTGGCTGTAACCGTGTTGGAAGGAGCATTGATGACCGGGGTAACCGTGATGGCCACGGCAGTGGAGATATCCGTTTCTATTCCGGAAGTAACGACGCGGCGGTACCAGCGGTTGGCCGTCAGAACGCCGGGTGCGTATCCGGTAGCGGTGGCACCTGCAATATTGGCAAATCCGGCTGTAGCGGAAGTGGAACTGACCTGCCATTGATAGGAAAAAATACCGATTCCGCCTCCCGGAATGGGTCCGGTCAGCGGGGCAGGTGTCGTATTGCTGCAAATGGTCTGGTCAGTACCGATGGTGTTACCGGTAATGCTCCAAAAGTTCTTTGCCTCAACCGGCGTGAACGCAGACAATATTCCCAGTAAGCACAAAAGCGCAGAGAACAGGTTTTTCATCAGAATCCGGCTAGTTGAGAAGCCCAACCATCAGGGATTGAGGCTATTGGATTTGTTGCAGCTCCGGATTACCTCAACAATAAACGAGGAGAGATGATGTACCCGTACAATCAGTCACGCACAATCATTACCCTAAAGCGTTTATGCTTTTACGTAATAGGAACCAGTCTTCAAGAGGTAGGTGGAAGCTGGAAACCTTCTACACATTAACTGCGTAACAGGTATTTTATGGACCAGCTTTCTATTAACTTAAAAACGGTGAAAATATTGTCGTTGAAGAACCGTACTTTGTAATGATTTATAATTTTTTACGGGCTTAACCGCTGGTGTCGCACAAACTTGCCCTGAATATGAAATACGCGGTTTTTTTGGTACTTGTAATTTGTTGGAGTTGTAAGAAGCCTTATGAACCTCCCACACTCAAGAACACACCCGATTTCCTGGTCGTAGACGGATTCCTGACATCCTCACCCGATTCCACATATATCCGCCTTTCGCATACCCGTAGCATCCGGGATACCGCGCCCAGCCTTCCGGAGCTTTCTTCCACCGTGGCTATTGAAGGTGATTTAGGCAGCCAGTTTTTCCTGACAGATGCCGGAATGGGTCTTTACCGTGGCATTTTCCACCTGAACCCGTCTGAAAAATACCGGCTGTCGGTAAACACGGAAGGTGGCGAAGAATACCGGTCTGACTTCGTTCCGTTTAATATCACACCGCCCATCGACAGACTCAGCTGGGAGGAAGATACTTCAGGCGTGAACTTTTTCCTTGACACCCATGACCCGCAGAATGCTACCCGCTATTACCGCTGGCAGATGGAGGAAACCTGGCAATACAATACCTACCTCAACACAAACTTTGATTATGTAAACGATTCGGTCGTCCGGCGCCTTCCGGAACAGCAGATACACAATTGCTGGAGCAGCAATTTTGCAGGTACAATCTTTCTGGCTTCTACCAATAACCTTAGTGAGGACATCATATCTCATTTTAAATTTAACCGGGTCGACAAGACTTCCGAGAAAATATCGGCGGAATACAGCGTGCAGATGAAACAGTTTGCCCTCACGCAAGACCAGTACGAATACTGGAGACTGCAGAAAAAAAATTCAGAACAAATGGGCACGGTGTTTGACTCCCAGCCCGTCGATCTTGTCAGTAATATTCACTGCATTTCCAATCCTTCCAAACCGGTAATGGGATATTTCTGTGCTTCCACCATAGAGCGAAAAAGGATTTTTGTTACCAACCGTCAACTGGAAACCTACCTCTATGTTCCTTACTACATTCCCTGCAAGGTGCTGAAAGACGTTACCTATGTAATCCCCCACGGCGACAAAAATGCATACTGGTATCTTGAAGCCCCCCGCCACCTGTATACTTTCTGGTTCGATGATGGCGTATATCATATTGCCCAGAATTTCTGTATTGACTGCAGAGAGCATGGTGGCACAAACGTAAAGCCGGATTACTGGCCTTAACAGTTGAATGACGAGATTAATTTGCGATAATTACTCAAAAAAACTTAAATTAACCGATAATTGCTTGTGAGCTCATGAATGGATATTTACTGCGGTTTTTGAGGGGGTTGGTCTGCTGTGTGCTCTTTGTTGAAACCGCCGGTGCCCAGGATCTGGCAAATGATTCTCTTCTCCATTCTCTTTCCCTTTCTTATCCCGTTAAACTTTATTACAGCGCCATTGGCGAGAATGCGCATATCTATAACGGTTATGAATACCGTACGCCCGACCGCAATATAAAGGGCAGCCCTTATTTTCTTACCGACGCGCTGGTGCCCGCCAATATTTATTACGACGAAAGCTATTATCCCGAAGTACCCGTCCAGTATGATCAGGTACGGGACCTCGTAGTGATTTACCGGCTTGACCAGAATTTCAAGATCAGCCTGATTCCCCAAAAGCTAAATTCCTTTTCGCTCAAAAATCATGAGTTTATCCGGATAAGTCAGGACAGCGCCGGAGGTATCAACCTTGCCACGGGATATTATGACCGGGTTTATGCCGGAAAGTCGACCGTGCTGGTAAGGCGAAAGAAATATGTACATGAGGTAACGGAATACACATCAACGGTCCTCGCCTATGAGGAGGACTACCACTATTATGTCCTTTTTGATAACCAGTACGTGGAAGTAAAAAACAAAGGATCCGTGCTCAGCCTCTTCGAATCCAAAAAATCAGAAATAAAATCCTGGCTCCGGAAAAATAAACTCAAATTCAAAACCGACTTCGAGAAAACCCTGATTGCTGCCGCTGCGTATTACGATCAACTAACGAGCTAACAACAATGTCATATTTCCTGAAGACCATTGCCTGCTTCACCATCAGCTCGTTGATCTGTTTCACGCTGCATGCCCAAAATAAGAAAACTTTCAGCGGCGATTTCAGGGGAATGAAACTCGAAAAGTTCGCGGAAACCATCGAATCCCAGTCAGACTATCATTTTTATTTTAAGCCTTCGGAAACTGACAGCATTGCCCTGGATTTCGAAGCCAGGGATATGACCCTTTCCGCCATCCTCACCAGGGCATTAGCCCATACCGATTTTCATTTCGCCATTGACGCCGGCGACAATGTCTTCATCACACAAAAATTCACCATTCAGCCTGATCTTCCGGCCGGCTTTTTCAATGAAAAACCACCGGCGGCCGACACCGCCAGGGATTCAGAATTTTCTGTCGATAATTACCTGGAAAATCAGCGTAACCAGAAATTGCGGTCTTCGCTGGAAAACAAGATTTTCGTAATCGGGATCAAAACAAATACGTACCGCCAGGGAAAAGGAACCGTGGCAGGCTATATCAGGGATGCCAAAACAGGCGAGACCATTGTAGGTGCCAGCGTTTCACTCGACAATCCCCCGATCGGCGTCAGCACGGACCAGTTCGGCTTCTTTTCGCTGACCCTTCCGCTCGGTCCCCATATTCTGCATATCTCCAGCATCGGCATGAAAGAAACCATCCGGCATATTGCGCTCTATTCCGACGGTAAACTGAATATCGAAATGGAACAGTTTATTCCCGGATTAAAAACCGTCATCGTCACATCAGAAAAAAATTCCAACACAGGAAGACTGCAGATGGGCGTGGATAAACTCAATATCAAGACCATTCGCCAGATGCCCGTTGTATTTGGTGAAGCCGATATCCTGCGCGCGGTGCTTACCCTGCCAGGCGTGACCTCTGTCGGTGAAGCTACAACAGGATTTAACGTGCGTGGCGGTTCGGTTGACCAGAACCTCGTACTGTTCAACGCATCCACCATCTATAACCCAACACATTTCTTCGGATTCTTCTCTTCTTTCAATCCCGATGTGGTAAAAGGCGTGGAGCTCTATAAGAGCAGCATTCCCGAAAAATATGGCGGCAGACTGTCTTCCGTACTCGACGTGACCACCCGCGACGGGAACAAGAAAAATATTTCCGGAGCGGGCGGCATCGGCCCACTCGATGCGCGACTGACGGTAGAAGGCCCGCTTGGCAGTGACAAAACCACTTTCCTGGTAGCCGGACGCTCTACCTATTCCGACTGGCTGATTCATCAGATTCCCGACGATGCTTATAAACACAGCACGGCCGGATTCTACGACGTGAATCTCCGGCTCACCCATGAGATCAATGCCAAAAACAGTTTATTCTTTACCGGCTACCTCAGCAGTGACCGCTTCACGCTCAACAGCGATACCCTGTATACTTATCAGAACAGGAATGCGAACCTGCAGTGGAAACACCTGTTCAATAACCGGTTCAGCGGCCTTTTCATGGCGGGGGTGGACGATTACCAGTATAATATCTCGAGTACAGGCAATCCGATTAACGGGTACAACCTTGCTTTCAAGGTTAATCAATATGTTTTTCACGCGGACTTTTCCTATACCATCAACGCCCATCATACCCTGGACTTCGGACTCAGTTCCATCTACTATAAACTGCATCCGGGAACGCTTACTCCGGACGGAAAATCCTCCCTGGTGGTTGCAGATGAAGTGCCACAGGAACAGGCCCTGGAGTCGGCGGTCTATCTCGGGGACAAATTCACGATCTCTCCGAAATTTTCGATCGAAGGCGGAATCCGCTATTCATACTATAGCTATCTCGGACCGCAGACCATTTATAACTATGCGCCCGGAGGGCCCCTGGAAGCTTTTACCGTGGTCGATTCCACCTACTATGGTCCGGGAAAAACAATCACTACCTATCAGTATCCCGATTATCGCGTTTCCGCCCGGTATATCCTGGGGGATGAATCTTCGGTTAAGATCAGCTATAATTCACTGCACCAGTTCATCCACCAGATCACCAATACAACGGCCATCTCACCCACCGATATCTGGAAGCTGGCCGGACCCCATATCAGTCCACAGGCCGGTCAACAGCTTTCACTCGGCTACTACCGCGATTTCCGTTCGCACACTATCGAGACCTCTGTTGAAGTATACTATAAAAAAATCAGCGGCTACCTCGACTACAAGAGCGGCGCCACCCTGGTGCTGAATCATCACATTGAACAGGATGTGTTGTCTACGAAGGGAAAAGCTTATGGCATTGAATTCCTTATCAAAAAAACCTCCGGAAAACTGAACGGCTGGGTGAGCTATACATTTTCACGCACTTTCCTGCAGCAAAGTGATTCTTCACAGGGTCAGCTCGTGAACGACGGACAATGGTATCCGGCAAATTACGACCGCCCCAATATTGTCAATTTCGTGGGCAACTACCAGTTCAACCACCGGTTCAGCCTTTCTCTGGATATCAATTACAGTACCGGCAGACCCATCACACTGCCTACCGCCATCTATGATCTCGGAGGCGGAGAAAGGGTTTATTATTCTGACCGCAACGCGTATCGTGTGCCCGATTATTTCAGAATGGATGTCTCCCTCAACATTGAAGGGAATCACCGGATCAAAAAATTCAAACACAGTTCATGGTCCATCGGCGTCTATAATGTTACGGGAAGAAACAAGCCGTATTCAGTTTATTTCGTGCAGGAAAACGGCGTCATCAAAGTCTATACCCTGTCCATTTTCGGATCGCCTATTCCGTCCATCACCTACAATTTTAAATTCTGATGGCAAGAAAGTTTCACCATATTTTCGCGATCCTGCTGATCTTCCTGGCTGCCCCCAGATGCAAGGAACCCTATCTCCCGCCGGCGATACAAAACAACGTAAACCTGCTGGTGATCGACGGTACGGTGGTGAGCGGAAACGGAATCAATACCATTACGCTGTCCAAAACAAAAAATCTTAACGATTTCGCCCCGACGATGAAAGTCACCGATGCGCAGGTTTCCGTCATCAGTGTATCGGGTGTGGAATACAATTTTGTAAACCTCGGTGACGGCCGTTATCAGTCGGAAAATCTATTGCTCGATTCCACCCAGCAATACCAGCTTAAGGTGGTAACAACCGATGGCAATGAGTTTCGCTCAGCAGTAAACAGCGTCCGGAGCAGCCCGCCGATAGATTCCGTGCAATGGGTGCAGGATACCCTGGGCGTTCAGATCTATGTAAATTCCAGTGACCCAAGCAACAACACAAAATATTACCGCTGGACCTACGAAGAAACCTGGCAATATGAGTCGTTTGCCAATTCGACGCTGGAATACAATAATGGCGATCCTATTCTCAGGCCTGTTGAAAACCAGATATACAATTGCTGGCTTACGCAGAATTCTTCCACCATTGAAGTCTATACTACCAGCAGGTTGTCGAGCGATTTGGTTTACAAATATCCACTCGCCTTAATTCCAACCGGATCAGAAAAACTGAGCAAAAAGTTTAGTATCCTGGTGAAACAATATGCCCTTTCGCAGGAAGCTTACAATTTCTGGGAAAATCTTAAGAAGAATACGGAAGAGCTGGGAACCATTTTTGATCTGCAGCCCTTTACTGAACTCGGCAATATCCGGTGCGTAAATAACCCTTCGGTTAAATGCATCGGCTATATCAGTTTTACCACGGCACAGGAAAGCCGGATCTTCATCGACAAGCGTGAAGTGTTTAACTGGAACTACTATCCTTATTATGGCGCCTGTGCAAGAGACACTCTTGCACCAGACGCGCTGGCCCAGTTCTTTCAGCCGCCGGGAGGACCTTATTTCAGCACCATCATAGGAACGGACAATGGCGCTTATATTATCGGATCTGTTTTTTGTGTCGATTGCACTTACCATGGCGGCGTTAATGTGGCACCTGCCTTCTGGCAATAAAATGTATATATGAAACGGCAGTCATATTTGTTATCGGGTTTGAAAAACGGCAGGCTGCTCGCGCTGTTCTTATCGCTTGGTGGACTGAAAGCCGGAGCGCAGGACGATTTCATGTCTAAGACGGCCGATGATCTCAGCCGGTACGAAGCCACGGAGCGCGCAGAAAAAATTTATATTCAAACCGACAAGTCATTCTATACCGCCGGTGAGATTCTCTGGATGAAGGCCTATCTCGTAGACGCCATTAAACACCAGCCATATTTTCTGAGTAAAGTAGCCTATGTGGAATTGATCAGCCGCGAAGCAAAACCTGTTCTGCAGGCAAAATTGTCCATGCAAAACGGCAGCGGCGGAGGTTCTTTTTTTCTTCCCATCTCCCTGCCTTCCGGATCATATAAGCTCCGCGCCTACACCAGCTGGATGAAGAATCTGGGACCTGATTACTTTTTTGAAAAAAACATTACCGTCGTCAACACGCAGAAAAGGGAAAAGGATACGCTTATAAAAAAAGCGCCCGTATTTGATATTCAGTTTTTCCCGGAAGGCGGAAATCTGGTGGAAGGCTTCCCTACAACAATAGCTTTTAAAGCAGTGGACGGAAACGGAATCGGCGTTGCTGCCGAGGGGGATGTGGTGGACCAGGACAGAAAAGTGGTTGCCCACTTTATATCCGGGCTATTCGGAATGGGTCGTTTCACACTTACTGCCGTTGCGGGCAGACAATACAAAGCCTATGTCCGGTTTGGACAGAGCGACCTTACCGTTGTAAATTTTCCCGTTGCTATCTCAAAAGGATATGCTTTGCAGGTTACCAGCAGGGACAGCAACCTGGTGATTCAGGCCTTCAGCAGCTATGAAGGCGATAACAGACCTCTTTATCTGCTGATCCATACCCGCGGCCTTGTAAAATATGCCCACCCTCTCAGTGTACAGAATGGCACGGGTTCCGTAACCATTCCGCAATCCGTTTTAGGTGAAGGCATTTCCAGCATTACACTTTTCAGCGGAAATCAGCAGGCAGTTTGTGAGCGGCTCGTGTTCCACATGCCAAAGGCCCTGAACATTACTGCGCTTTCGGAAATGGAGGAATATGGCGTCCGCAAAAATGTTTCGGCAACCATTCGCATCGACAAAAAAGCCGGCGACAACTCGCAGACTGACCTGGGTCTTTCCGTTTATCGCCTGGACAGCCTCCAGTATCAGGAAGGGCCGGATATCCGTGGTTACTTCTATCTCAGTTCCGACATCCGCGGGTATATCGAGCATCCCGAATATTATTTCACCCATACCGGCGAAGCAACTGAAACAGGGATCGATAACCTGATGCTAACCCAGGGGTGGCGCAGGTTTAAATGGGACAATGTTTTGCAGGGAAAACATCCGGGATTTGAATTCATTCCTGAATGGTCCGGTCACCTGGTAAACGGGAAAATAACGGACAGGATTACGGGCCAACCCATGGCAAACCAGGCGGTATATCTTTCGGGACCTGCTGTTAAATCCCAGCTCGCAGGTTGTATCAGTAACGCCAACGGACAGATGCTCTTTGACTTTCCGAGGCTCATCGGTTCCAATGTTTTGGTGATGCAGGCTGAAGACCGCACCGACAGCAATTACAGGCTGGACATTGCCAATCCTTTCAGTGAAAAAATGAGCGACCATCCCTTTCCGCCTTTCAAACTAAAAGAATCCCTGCGCGATGAATTCCAATTCTATAATGTAGGAACACAGGTACAAAATGTCTATCTGCTCGACAACCTTATTCATTTCAGGGTACCGGCTTACAGAGACAGCACGACTTTTTACGGTGAACCCGACAAAAAATTCTTCCTGGACGACTACACCCGCTTCGGAACCATGGAGGAAGTTATCCGTGAATACGTTACCGGCCTGACAGTGAATAAAAGAAAGGGCAAATTCTATTTCCGTCTGCTCAATGAACAACGCGAATTCTTCGACCAGGATCCGCTGATCGTGCTGGACGGTGTGCCGGTATTCAGCGCGGATGAAATCATGGCGATCGATCCGCTGAAAATCAAAAAAATCGAAGTAGTTAACCGGAAATATTATCTCGGCTCTCTGGTTGCGAGCGGCATTTTCGCCGTCTACTCCTACAACAATGATATGGCAGGACTACAGCTGAGCAACCGTGCGCTGATCATGGAGTATGAAGGTCTTCAGATGCAGCGCGAATTCTATACGCCGAAATACGACCAGGATAAAACGGACTATAAAAGAATTCCTGATTTCAGGAATGTGCTGATCTGGAAACCGGATATCCGGATCGGGAAAGAAAATTCAGCAACCATCCATTTTTATACATCCGACCGTAAGGGAAAGTACATGGGCGTTGTGGAAGGAATCAACGACAAGGGCCAGGCAGGCAGTACGCGTTTCTTTTTCGAAGTAAACTGATTATTTTTTCCCGGAAATATTCTCCAGGTAGAGAAAAGGTGCTGCGCCCCGCCAGTTCACGTCTGAATTAATGGAACCCAGGCTCATGGAAAAATTCCCCAGGAAAATATCCGGCTTCCCGTCTCCGTTAAAATCGCGCACGTCCATGGTCAGCCATCTACCCTGCTGCGTAGCCCTGTCGCTATGGGGAACAAAATCAAAATTTCCCCGGTTTTCGAGGTATACAAAGCCTTCTTCGGGCTGTCGCTGGTAGTCTGCAAAAAAAGATATGGTGGCCAGATCAAGGTCACCGTCGCCGTCAAAGTCAGCAGCCATGGCTTTATAACATCCGTTAATAGGGAAAAAATATTTCTGTGAAAAATTCCAGTCGCCGTCGTTTAGAAAAATATATACCCCGTGATAAGGCTTGAGCACCTGGGAAAAGTCGGCATTGTCGCCACAGGTGTAAACTATGTCGGGAAATCCATCCCCGTTAAAATCATCCATTTCAAAATAGGATGAACCATAGGAAGGCGGGAACCTCAGAATTTCCTTTTCACTGAATTTTCCCTGTCCTTCGTTGGTGAAAAGGAAGATGCCCTCTTCACCCTGTGCAAACAAGGCAAAGATATCGGGGCGTCCATCCCGGTTGTAATCGCGCACATAGGCTTTAATAGAGCCCGGCAGCCCGCGGATAACGCGCCTGTCGTAATGATCTCCCCTGTTTTCATACCAGCTCAGGGCGCCCGTAAGGTTACCGAATTCACAGATCAGTTCGTCGGGCCGTCCGTCTCCGTTCAGATCGACGCGCAGCGACTGTACGGGACGGTGAAGGGAGTCGATGCAGATCGCCGTATCCAGATACCATTTGCCGCCCGCGTCCGTTTGTACGGTCTCCAGTTTTCCCCGCACCGCATTGGAAGGGTTAAGCAGGCCCACGTTGGTGGCGACAAGCGGGCGGCTGTTCAGGTCTATATCGATGATGGGCCCGCCTTCAGAGGTAAAGGAATCCAGGGGCTGCAATTGCTGGTCGTAACGGATTACAGACTTACTGAAGATGTCCGCATGCCAAAGTGTAAAGGGCCTTTGTGTGGTGTCCACCTGAATAAAACAGGTTGTGGGGTGAGGACGCAGGCTTGCCGGTGCAGAAATCCGGAACAGGCTAAGATCGTTTTTGATTGGATAAGATCTTTTTTGTGGCAGCAGGCTGTCAGGCGAAGTAGCCAGGTAATAATCCAGGATATACTGCCATTCCTGGAAACTGAGCACGGGCTGTGACGGATAAAAACCCGCAGGCAGATTACGATCCCTCCGCATATTGGGATAATGCTGGAAATTGAAATCAAATATTCCCAGGCGCGGGCCCATATTCGGAAGCACGCCTTCCTCCCATGACTTCACATCGAGCAGGGAAGGCTCGGGAAACTGGTGGCAGGACTGGCAGTATTGTTTTGCAAGCGCTTCTCCCTTTTCTACCGATTCCGTTCTTATCTCCTTGTGAGCTTTATTTCTGTTGTAATGTTTGCAGGAAATGACGATGAAAATTCCGGCCAGCAAAAGATATTTCCGCACTCTTAAAGATTTATTTTCCGGTGGACTCCCTTATAATCGATGATTTCCAGTGAGCTCACCTGATCGTTTACTTCCACAAACCGGCCGGACTGCGATAGGAATGAACTTCCATAATAGAATTCTTCCACGCGTGTTTTTCCATTCTTCATCCGGACCAGCGCTTTTACATCTGTGGTCTGCAGCGGTATGTTCCTGGAGGCCTTTTTCAGGCTGAAAACTTTCAGCGGTCCCCGGTTCTGACTGGCTGCGATGAGATAATGATTGTCCGCCCCGGCTATTTTTACGAGCGCCTTACCATTACCAGGAATAAAAATACCACTCTGCAGAATCGATAGGGCAGTGAACCCGTTGCTGCCGTCTCCTTTAAGAAACAACCCATTGAGCGCATCGTAACGACCGACCGTCACTTCAGTACCAAAATCATTTGCATTGATCACAAGGTCCAGGTTCCCGTCTCCGTCGAGATCATCGGCCACCATACCGTTGAGCATAGACAGCTGCGCCTGCGCGGGAAGAAACACCAGGCTGAAATTACCGTTTCCGTCATTCCTTATGAGCGCCGATTGGAGTTGGTTGGCTTCCAGCATGAGCATATTTTTTCGCTCAGGTTCCGTAATCACCTGGTCCATCGTCGCTACAGCAAAGTCCTTATATTTTGGAAATTTCTTGCGCATCGCGTTGATCTGCCTGAGCAGATCATCCCTTCCCTGAGCCGGGAATTCCTTCCGGTTGCCTTCTTTGTCAGGAAGATAGACGGAAGGTATCATATCAAAAATGCCATTGTTGTCGAAGTCCTTTGCGTAGACATGGACGGGGTATTCCTGGTTTCCGCGGAAGTAGGAATTACTGCCCAGATTGCCGACCACGAAGTCGATGTCACCGTCATTGTCGAAGTCGCCTGCCACAATGCTGTTCCACCAGCCGTGCTGGTTACTGATGCCGGTTTGCGGTGTGGCATTCAAAAAATGTCCATGGTCATTACGAAGAAAGGCGAGCGACATCCACTCTCCGACCATCACCAGGTCGGGCCATCCGTCGTTGTCATAGTCAGTCCAGAGTGCATCGCAGATCATTCCGGCGTTCGCCAGATCAGGCGCGACCTGCGTCGTCACATCGGTAAAATGTATCTGGCCGGGTTTGGAATCGTTATGAAAAATAAAGCTGCTTACGGGTTTGGGATAGTTCCCGGGATCGAGTCTTCCGGAGACGAAAAGATCCAGCTTTCCATCGTGATCATAATCGGCCGCTCTTACACAGAACTTGCTGGTGGTATTTGCGGGGATGGCCTGCGGTTGCGGAATAAAGTTTCCGTGTCCGTCATTCAGGTAAAAAATGTCCTGGTAGTTGGACGCATGCCGGCTTTGTTCATTTCCTCCGGACGCGATGTATAAGTCGTCATGTCCGTCGCCGTCGGCGTCGAACAGCAGGAGACCCATATCGTGCGTCTGCTTCTTAAGTGAGTCGGAAGGGTTCAGCAGTTTTTGAATGAATTTGCCGTCCGGCTGTTGCAGGAAAATGATTTCACTATGTTCCGGGGAAGCGCCCATGATCAGGTCCTGCAGTCCATTGCCATCCACATCCCCCACGGCCAGCCCCGGTCCGTAGTCCGACAGTTTATGGGGCAGAAGTTTTTGTATGTTGAAATCGATAAAATCTCTTTCGAGGTGAACACATTCCATCCCAAGGGAATCGGTGATTTCGCTAAAAAGATTTCCTGAAGCCACCAGCGGAGGAGCGGGTCTTTTTACAGAAGCAGCGTCGGTGATCTTTACCTCCAGCAGCTGATTTGCCTTTACATGAGTCAGCCATTGCGTTTTACCGCCGGGCCAGAAGATGGTCACTGAATCGACGATGCCTGTCTTGCCCAGTCCGAAAAAAGCAATGTCGGGAACAGTGGACAAATAACCCCGGTAGGGTGTATTCTCATATACCTGATGCGTACCATTTCCATAGCGGATCTCCACCCTGGCGCCCAGTCCGTGACGGTTAAGGCTGTCGCCTGAAAACCTGACCTGCAGCCAGTGTCTGGATTCAGGGTCTTTGTCGCGACTGGTGTTACGGTAGATGCCGGCCTCATCATTAATATTGTTTACTACCAGGTCGGGCGCGCCGTCGTTATCAAAGTCCGCATAGGCGGCACCGTTAGAGAATGTAGGCATGTCCAAACCCCAGTCGGTGCTTACATCAGTGAAATGAAGGTCTCCGCTGTTGTGGTAGGCATAGTTGTGGAGCTTCACTTCGGGGATCTGCTTGAGCAGTTCGGATGTGGAAATAAGGGAAAGAGAGATATTCCTGAATGCGACGAAATCATGATCGGTTACATCTTTGGGAAATCCGTTGGTAATGATCAGGTCGCGGTATCCGTCATTGTCAAAATCCGTCAGCAGGGGTGTCCAGCTCCAGTCGGTTTCGGCAACACCCGCAAAAAATGCGATATCGCCGAAAATGGGCGGCCCGATACTGTCTTTACTGTTGACCCTTGGCCCCATATTCAACTGCAGCGTATTCCTTACGTACTGATAGTTGTATTTGAAAAAGTCGCTGTTCTGATAGGTCTGATAGCTCGCGGCGTTCAGCATCATCTTCTTGCGGTAATTGTCCTCCGGATCCATGTCCAGCACCACCACATCTTCCAGTCCGTCGTTATTGATATCATTGATATCGATACCCATGGCGTTGGAAGAAGTGTGTTTAAAATATTCTGACAGGCGATCGGTGAACGTGCCGTCGTGGTTATTGATGAGCAATACGTCATTGGGGAGATAGTCGTTTGTTACGTAAATATCTTTCCAACCGTCCCTGTTGAAGTCGCAGATATTTACAGAATGGCCATACCCTTCTATAGCGACGCCGGCCTGTTTCGAAACGTCGGCAAACACGGGATGTTTGAGAGAGTCGTTCCAGTCGTTGCGAAACAATTTGCCGCTGCTGGGGAATGACCCGTCTTTTGCTATGGGATGAAAAACATTGGGGAGCGTGGAATTGACGATCTCGTTAACGACGAGGTACATATCAAGATCCCCGTCATTGTCGTAATCAAAAAAAGCCGCCATAGTAGAGTAGCTGGTATCTGCCAGGCCATATTCAGCGGCCATATCCCTGAAAACCGGTACTCCGCTTTTATCCAGCCCCTGATTGACATAGAGAATATTCTTTCTTTTGGAAGTATCCGGGATAATAGTAGCTGCTACATAGATATCAGGCCATCCGTCGTTGTTGATGTCCACTACAGAAACGCCTCTGCACCATTTGCCTTCTCCTTCCGTTCCGGATGCAGCAGTGATGTCTTCGAATTTAAATCCGCCCTTATTCAGATAGAGTTTATTGGAAACGAGATTGCCCGTGAAATAAATATCTGCCAGTCCGTCGTGGTTGAAGTCACCGATACCCACGCCACCACCGTTATAAATATTGGATACTTTAAGCACGTTGAGCGAGTCGGTTTCTTTTATTTCATTATTGAAATGAATACCGGATTCCTCCGAAGGAATCATGTTGAAGAGTGGTTTCTTGTTATTGCAGGCGGCAAAGGAAAGGATAAAAAGCAGGCTCCGGATTATTTTTTTAAGAAACATCTTACTCATTTAAGCGATGCAATTTAACCGATTCAGGCATAAACGCCCGTCTGAAACTGTCTGAAAAAAGAAGAGTCCCGTTAACACGGGACTCTTTTTAAACCATTGTATGTATGAAACGATTAGTAACCAGGATTCTGGGTAAGCGTTGGCTTACCGGCAATGGTACTGGCGTCAATTTCGTTTTGCGGAATCGCAAAATATTCTGACTGACCGGCTTTGAAAGAGGCACCTGCCAGGAGGCTGTAGCCATAGCTTACTTCTTTCGCCACATAAGCGTTCAGTTCAGCAGCTGCTGTACCGTAGCGTACCAGGTCGAAGAAGCGCTGACCTTCCATTCCCAGTTCCAGTCTCCTTTCGAAGCGGATGTATTTCAGTGCAGCATCTTTTCCGAGTCCTGTGAAGAAGCCGGCAGCATATGGGTTGATTACATAGTTCGCTGCAGGCGTATTAGTGAAACCCAGGTTCGGTTTGGTCGGATCAATATAAGTATGTACAAAACCAGCGGGATTTGCTGCTCTGGCTCTGACCATGTTTACATAGGTCTGTGCCTGGTCGAGGCTTCCCACTTCAGCTTCGCATTCAGCTGCCCAAAGCAGTACATCGGCAAAGCGGCAGAGGTTTACGTTGATGGCGGTATAACCGGCAGTCCAGGATGACTTATCGGTAAAAACACCAACCTGTGAAGCACGCGGTACATTCTTAACCGGAGAGTATGGACCTCCGCTGGACTGGTTACGGATGAAATTGTATCCCGGATTGATACCCCAGTCGAGGTAAGGGATACCCCTGCGACCTGCGGTCCAGTCGATTCTTGGATCCAAAGGCTGGGCATTATCGGGAACAAATGGTTCGTCAGACTTGATACCCTCGTCATTTTTCAGATTCGCGTCGTTGTAATGATCGGGATCAGCATAACCGGCAGCCGTGGTCTTAAAGGCATTTACCAGGCTGTAGGAAGGCTGATAGAAACCGCAGCAGCTGATCGGGTCACTGGAACGGTAAGTGAAATTCAACACATCTCCCGCATTGGCATTGGCAGCTGTGGAACCGTCGTTCACAGAGTTCTGTGTGGCGAATACGGTTTCGCTGTTATTCTTTGTAGCGGCATTGAAATTTTCATAGTACGTATCCACGAGTTTGTATTTCACTCCACCCGCATTTGTACCGTTTGTGATCAGGTCATTGAGCAGTGGAAGAGCACCGGAATAATCCTGCTGGAACATCTTGGCCTTTGCCAGATAAGCTTCAGCGGCGTATTTATTTGCCCTTCCGATATCAGTTGATGTTGCAGGAAGACTTGCCATAGCATATTGCAGGTCCGCTTCAATCCTTGGCCAGACTTCCGCATTGTTTGCGGCAACGTCTGAACTGTTGGGAACACGCCAGTTTCCTGCGGTGTAAGTAATGGACTCATCTACAAAAGGAATGTTTCCGTAGATCTTCTTCAGTTCCATCGTATAGAAGGCGCGAAGAAAACGGGCTTCCGCAGAGAATTCAATTGTGTCAGCCGCTTCCAGGTCAGTGGCAAGCCTCATAGCACGAAGTACATCATTGGAACGCTGGATACCATCGTAGCAGGTACGCCATTTTTCCAGGTTGTAATCGTTGGTTGATGTTTCGGACCAGGTCATCAGAGAGTTGATATCGGGCTGATCACCGGGGTCAGAACCTATATGGGCATCGTCGGAGCAAACACCGCC
>Ga0105249_10001646_pt1 | contig 19588 bp, 13 predicted proteins | sample KBSS44metaG_FD_81522 | JGI IMG/M metagenome (GOLD analysis project Ga0105249, IMG submission 81522) | Switchgrass rhizosphere microbial communities from Kellogg Biological Station, Michigan, USA - KBS S4-4 metaG | ecosystem: Host-associated > Plants > Roots > Rhizosphere > Soil | place...
TCGGCGTCCCCGGCTATTGCGAATGCGACTGCACCCCGCGATTTTGAGGCGAGTCAGTTATCACAGATGGGAGCTCAGGTCATTCCCGCGAAACTCCGCTTCGGGACCGAACATGTCGGGTCGGAAAAGGTCCGTGCCCCAGAGAAGAGTGCTGAACCCGTGGCTGCGACCGGCGGCGCCGGGCAGTCCTTCAAGAAAGCGAAACAGGCCGATGTCATCCCGGCCAAGGCAGTGCAGCACCGGGCCAAGCCGCCGATGCTGGTTCGCAGCAGCCTGGCGAACAACCGGGTCGCGCCTCCGACTGTGTTTCTGGTGATGCGAACCGAGTTTGTGCAAACCCAACAACACGATGGTTCCGGCCCGGTGGTCTGGGACCTGTGTGTCTGGCAGGTTACCGTGATTGGCCCCGGGCAGAAATTAACCGCAGAGCAAATTATCGCCAGAGTGATTTGAGTTTTTTTTTGCCCATTATCAACTAAATAATTAGTTGTCAACCAAAAGGAGCTGAAGAAGATGAAAAGCTGGATTGCAAACTTGAAAAACAAGCTGGGCCTCCGTCTGATCGTGCCGCTACTGACGATCACGATGGTGGGCTCATTCGTGACCTACGATTTCGTGAAGGCCATGCCAGCCCGAGCGGCGATGCCGGGTCCGACCACAACCGCCCTGGATGACAACAGCGTAGGAGCGTTGCTCTCGCTCGACCATGCCATGGAAACCCTGGCGGCGCGGGTTACCCCGGCGATCGTGAACGTTACGGTGACGTCACGCACCAAAGCCAATATGGCCGGCGGAGACGAGCAGGACATGCAGCAATTTTTTGGGCCCTTCGGCCAGTTCTTCGGACAACAGATGCCGCAGCGGCAGCAGCCGCGCATTGAGCACGGGCTGGGCACCGGCGTAATCATCTCGCCCGACGGATACATCGTCACCAACAATCACGTGGTCGATGGCGCCACCGACGTTCGCGTGACCATGAGCGATCGCCGGATCCTGCCGGCCAAGGTGGTGGGCACCGATCCGCTCACTGACCTTGCCGTCATCAAGATCGAGGGCCACGACCTGCCCAACGTGCCCTGGGGCGATTCCACGAAGCTGCATCCCGGCCAGACCGTGCTGGCTTTCGGCAACCCGTTCGGATTTCGCTTCACGGTAACGCGCGGCATTGTCAGCGCACTGAACCGCCCTAATCCGTCGTCCGACGACGCCCGCAAGCCGGGCCAGTTCATACAGACCGACGCAGCCATCAATCCGGGAAACTCCGGCGGGCCCCTGGTGAACGCGCACGGCGAAGTGGTCGGGATCAATACCTTTCTGATCTCACCCTCAGGCTCGTTCTCCGGCATGGGATTTGCCATTCCCACGCAGATCGTGCGCCCCACGGTGGAGAAGCTGATCCAGTTTGGCAAAGTGACACATGGGTACATCGGGGTCGGAATCTCCGACGTTACTCCTGACAACTCGAGGTTCTTCCACATGGACAAAGCCGTGGGCGCGGTGATCACCCAGGTCGAACCCGATTCGCCGGGCGCCAAGGCGGGCCTGAAAGTTGGCGATGTTATCACCCAAATCGACGGTAAGGAAGTGACAGACGCCGGCGGATTGCAGGTGCTAGTGGGAGAGCAGAATCCGGGCACAACCATTCATCTGCAAGTGATGCGTGACGGCAAGAACATCACGGCACCGGTCACTCTCGAAGCTATGGGCAAGCGCGACAAGTCGGGGAATGAAACCTCGGACGCGGGCCAGGGAAAGCCCCGCTGGGGAATCGGGCTGGGAGACATTACGCCTGATGTGCGTCAGCAGCTGCAGGCGCCGGACAGTCTTCACGGCGCGGTGGTTGAGCGGGTACAACCGGGCAGCCCCGCCGACAACGCGGGCTTGCAGCAGGGCGATGTGATCCTTGAGGTCAATCGCAAGCCGGTGCACGACGCCGCAGAGGTAAAGAACGCTCTGGGCAGCGTGCCCAAGGGACAAGACGCGCTGGTCCTGGTCTGGTCAAACGGCGGCAACACCTTCCGGGTGCTGCATCCCACGGAGCCTGGCCAGGCTGATAGCGGTTCGTAACTGGTCACGAAGTTCTCCCCAGGGAGGCGGGGGGGGGCGTCCCGTCTCCCCATTTTTTTCAGATCACGCGGGGTCAGCCGCCCTCGGCTGTCCGGGCGAGCGAAGCTCGCCTAGGTTCGCCATTCGGATACTGATCAGTTACCGTCCGGCACATCCGGAAGATCAAAAACCTAGCGGAGCTGCGCTCCGCCGGACAGCCGGGGGCGGCTGTCCCCATGTGATTTTTGGTCTAAAATTAACCTATGCGGGGTGAAAAATTGACCTATAATGCCGGTCGCGATGGACACCATACCGACTGGCGCAGCCCCGCGCATAGCGGTTGTCACCACCGATGAGTCGGTGCAGTTGGCGACGCAGGAAGTATTAGCGTCCGCCTTCCACACCACGCTGCTGGACTCGGGCGAGCAGGTGCTTCCGCTGCTCGCCGAGGCCACCGTCGAAGCCGTCGTTCTGGACCTCGAAACTGCGCATGCCTCGGACGATCAAATGTTGCAGCTGGTGCGCCAGCTTCGCGCGCACGACGAGGACCTGGTCTTGCTCGGGTTCACCCGATCGCACAACAGGACTTCACGCAGGCAGTTCGAACAGGCCGGAATCCGTCAATGTTTCGTCGCGCCCGTCGATTTTGTGGAAGTACAGGCAGCGCTGCGGATCGCGCTGGAGGAACGGTCCGCGGAAATCGAGAACCGGCGGCTGCGCCAGGAGGCCCGCGAGCGAAATTCGTTTTGCCAGCTGATCGGGGGCAGCGAGCCCATGCGGCTGGTGTATGACGCCGTCACCCGCGTGGCCGAGAGCGCGGTCAACGTGCTGGTGCGCGGGGAAAGCGGCACCGGCAAAGAACTGGTGGCCCAGGCTATCGTGGCCAGCGGCCCGCGGCGGGACAAGCCCTTCGTCAGCGTAAACTGCGCTGCTCTTCCCGAGAGCCTGATCGAGGCCGAGCTGTTTGGCCATGAAAAGGGAGCATTCACAGATGCTCACGAGTCGCGCGCCGGGCATATTGAATCGGCCAATGGCGGAACTCTCTTCCTGGATGAGATCGGGACGCTGGGGCTGACTTTGCAGAGCAAGTTGTTGCGTGTGCTGGAACAGCATGTGGTCCAGCGCATCGGCAGCCGGACTACCAAGAAAATCGATTTCAGGCTGATTGCCGCCACCAATGAGGACCTGGAGCAGGCGGTGCGGGCGGGCCGCTTCCGGGAAGATCTTTATTACCGGATCAACGTGGTTCCGATCGCGCTTCCTCCGTTGCGCGAACGGCCGGGGGACGTGGCCATCCTGCTGGACCACTTTCTGCGCATGTACAGCGCTGCCAACGGCGTCCCCCTAAAACGCCTGGATTCTGACGCACTGGAGATTCTCGAGGAATATCACTGGCCGGGAAACGTGCGGGAGCTGGAAAACCTGGTACAGAGACTGGTCATCATGGGGTCGGGTGCCGTGATCACGGCCAAGCACCTGCCCCAGCAGATTCTTTACACCAGCGCCGCCAAGCAGGAGGCCCTGCTCATCCCGGAAGAGGGCATCTCGTTTGACGACGAGATGGCGCGGATTGAACTGGCCTACCTGCAGGCGGCTTTGCGGAGGACCGGAGGGAAGAAGGTGGCCGCCGCCAGGCTGCTCCAGATCAATGCCCAGAAGATGAAGTACCTGTGCCGTAAGTATGGACTGCAGGGTTAATTATTGACCCACGGTGGGTTAATTTTTAAACCTCACCGGTTGCGGCTCCGAGGCCGGAACCTGCTCTCGCGGCGCTGACCCGCTCCCATCTCATTGAATTAATTGGGCTGCCGCATTGGGGGGCTGTCCGGAAAGGTTTGGCACGGGCATTGCTTATACCTGATCAGACCGGACAGAGCCGACAGCGCCCGCGGTCAGGCAAGACAAAATTTCAAACGGAGAAAACATCATGTCAGTCCAGAAGAAATCATTGATCAGCCAGCGGAGCGCAGTGAAGGCGGCCATTCTGGCCAATCCGACCCAGAGCGTCGGGTCCGTCCCATCGGTACGTCCGGCAGCCCGCGCAGCTGCCCGTCCGGCAGCTCGCGCCGCCGCTCGTCCAGCGGCTCGTGCAGCAGCGCGCCCGGCAGCTCGCGCCGCGGCTCGCCCCGCCGCCCGTGCAGCGGCCCGTCCGGCGGCTCGTCCAGCTGTTAGCGCTACCAAGTAGGGTAACTGGCCGAACACAAGTGAGCGTCACTCGTTCGAGAACCAAGGGGTCGCAGAAAGCCGCGACCCTTTTTCTCTTGCCCCGGACCGGAGGGTCACCACATCCGTCGGCCTAACAGGTCGCGGCCGAAGCGCCAGGCCAGTCCCGCAATACTCCGCCTGCCGATCATGATCTTGGCATTTCCGCTCATGCCTTCCCTGAGATCTCCCCGGTTCTGGAGCTCGACCTTTCCCAGATAGAACTTTGGCACTCGAATGCCTTCCAGCTGGGCCTTTTCGAATAACCCGGGTTCAATCGAGGCCGCCGCCGGAGCCAGCGAGGACAGGGTTCCCGCCCAGGACTCGAACTGGGATTCGGCATGGAGCCGCACCGGGGCACCCACCCGAACGTCTCGCATGCCAAACTCCGGAACGTAGATGCGAGCCGTCATAGTCGATAAGTCAGCCACTTCGGCAACCTCGGTTCCGGGTTTCAGGTAAGCGCCCAGGAGATTGTGCATCCGGGGAGTGGTGACAGTTCCAGAAATAGGACTGACGACCTCGAGGCGCTTCATCTCTTCCGCCAGGTTGCGATGCCGTTCCGCGAACTGCCTCCGGTCCTGCTCCGCCGGGCCAAAATTTTCATAGTTGAGGCCAGCCTGGGTGGCCCGCGCCGAAGCGTTCCGCAAGTCGGCGCCGGCCTGCGCGGAAGCGGATTCCATCTCCAGATTGCGCAGGCGCAGCAGGGGTGCGCTGGGCGCGACCGTTTGTCCCTCCTCGACCAGGACTTCCGCCACGGTTCCGGGCACCTCGGTGTGAATCAGAGTTCGGCGCACCGGCTCAAGCGCGAAACGGCCGTCCACGAACTCAGGCCAGATCGGCGCCAGCAGCACTGCCAGAAGCGCCACGCCCGCCAGTACCGAGCGAAGCGGCGTGAACCAGGCGAACAGGCGTTCTTTTTTGTCGAGATAAACGGTTTTCATGAATCGCTCCAGCATGGTGATGCGCGATCTGAAAATGCGCAGGCCGAGAAGCAGGGCCGGCACCCACGCCCACTCCGGCGTGTACGACCTCAGGATGTGATAGACGAAAATAACAACGAAGGCCATCAACAGGTAGCTGTACACGCCCGACAGCGCGGAATAGAAGATGTAAAGCACCCGCCGGTGGCGGGGAACGTACTCCACTTCCGCGGGCAGGCGGAAAATGTGCTTGCGGGTCCAGCTTGAAACGAACGCGGTCGATCGCTCTTTCAAATCGGCTTCCCCGATCAATTCGGCCAGCAGATAGTAGCCATCGAGCTTGATCAGCGGGTTGAGATTGAGCAGGGTCACGCCGATGCCGGTCACCATCATGACTTTGTAAGCCAGATCATGGATGTACATGCCGGTGGCCGTGCCCCACCAGATGAAGGTGGCGACCACGCAGATCATGAGGTCGGCCCAGATGCCGGCAATAATGGTGGAGATGCGGGCCTTCTTGTCGCCCACGATCCAGACCTGGGTGGCGTCGCACACGAAAGTCGGCGCGAAGTACATCAGCAGGAACTGCATCTTCTCTACCCGGGCGCCGAAATGTCTGCAGGTAAGGCCGTGGGCCGATTCGTGGAAAAAGGCCATGGCGCCGAACAGGAACCAGAATTCCACCAGGTCCCAGCCGGTTTTTGCGGTGAAGTTGTAAAAAGCGAAGCTGTCATTCCAGATCTGCCCTAGCTTGTCGGTCCACATCCAGACCATGACGCCGAACATGAACAGAGTCAGAAGGGTGAACCAGGTGGTGTACACAAATTCAAAATAGGGCTGGATCCTGGTCAAATAGTCGTCGGCGTTGGGCCAGGTGTGAAGGGTGATGTCGGTGACATCGGCGATGTGAAAGCGCCCGCGCTTCTGCCGCTCCGTGCCCATCTTGGCTTTTAGGGTGATGTTCTTTTCCAGCGGCGTCTTGTAAAGCAACTCACCCTGCTCTTCCAGGTAGGAGGTGAATTCCTTGACGTAATCCTCCGGGAAATCGATGTTGTACTCATGGAGAAGCAGGTCCGAAATCTGCTTGTACGATCGTTCGCCATCGAACAGCTGGGCCACTTGCCACTGCTCCGGACTGAACCGAAGGTAGATATCGGTGCCCGGCATCTTGGCCAGCACCACGCGTACACCTTGTTCGACGTGTTCCCGGGAAATGACTCGAGGATCGAGTTTGGGAAAGCGGCGCTGGGCGGCTTGCGCCGGGAGGTCGGGCAGCGCTACCTCGAGGGCCTCGAGGATATTCATTTCGGGTTAGTGAGGCGGATGGTGGTGAGCATTCCCGGTCGAAGGTCCGGCGCAGGGCCTTGAAGCCGGGCCACGATCTCGATGGTTCCGCTCGAAGGATCAACCACCGGGCTGATCTGCCGGACTGCCGCCGTGTGACGGACCGCCGACGAGCCGTCGGCCAGTTCCACGGTCACGGTTTGTCCATTCTTCAACTTTCCGAGGAAGCGTTCTGGAAGCGTGAACTTTACTTCGAGGGGCGCCACGGCCGTGACCCAGAACAAACGGTCGCTGATCGCAACTTTCTGTCCCACGCGGACGTAGCGGCGAGCGACGATACCGTCAACGGGAGCGGTGATACGGGTCTTTTCCTTTTCCAATTCAAGCGACTTCTCGGTGGACTTTGCGTTGCTCAGCAGTTCGGTCTCGCGGCTGATTTCGAACCTGTCCGCTTCCACTTTGTATTGTGCGTGCTCCAGCGTCTCCTTGGTGAAGACACCCGCTTCCCAGAGTTTTTGCGCACGGCTCAGATCTGATTCGAGCACTTTCGTTTCCGCCTCCCAGTTTTTCAGGTTGGCCTGGATGGAGCGGGTCTTGGCGGCGGCCGCGTCGAGGTCAGCGGAAATCTGGCGGTCGTCGAGGCGGGCGAGCAGCTGGCCCTTGCGCACGCGAGTGTTGGGCTCAGCCAGAATGGAGACGATGACGCCCTCGCGCAGTGCGGCTACGTCCACCTGGTTTTCGACCACGATCGGGCCCGAAGCCACGAAGGCGCTGTCGTCTGGAGGAGGCGCGGAGAGAGAAACCGGCGGGGCGGGGCGTGCCACTGGCGCTGCGGCGGCTACTCGCGAGGTTTCGCTCGAGTCGCTGCAGGCGTTCAACGCCAGCGCAATGGTCATCACGGTCGCGAGCTTAACAACCCGTTTCATAAACCCTCCTACTTCTGGCCTATGTGACTTTCCGCTCATGCTCGGCGGGCAGGATGCCCGCCGGACAGCCGGCGGGACGCCGGCGCTACCAAGTTCCTACCATCCGAACCAGGACCATAGCTTTGACCAGATCCATATTGCGGGGCGCCGGAAGAGTACTTTTCCGGCGGGGCTCCATCCCGTGACGACTTTGGCCCGGCCCTGCATGCCGTCGCGAATGGCGCCGTCGGGATTGGGCACCGCTACCCGGGCGAAGAAGACGCGATCGGACCCCTGCACCTGGCTCCTTGGACTCACCACTGTGACCGCACCGTGGAAGGTGCGGGTGGGAAAGCCGTCCAGCTTCACTGAAGCTTTCTCGCCGGGGTGAAGCAGCAGGACGTCGTCTTCGTCGATGGCCACATCGACAACCGCGCGCGAGGTATCGACGACTTCAGCAAAAGTGTCGCCGGGCATCAGCTTCCGTCCCACCAGGTCTTCCACGTGTGAAGTCGCAACCACGCCGTTGATGGGGGAGCGCAACTGGGTGCGATCCAGGCGTTCGCGGGCGCGGGCCAGTTCCGAGGCCCAGTAGTCGGCCTGGATGCGCTGAATGCCGGCTTCGCCGCCGTCGTTATTGTTCAACGCCCGATTCATCTGCGAGACCGCGGTTTCGTACTTGGCCTGGGCCGCGGCCAGTTGAGCCCGGTACTGCCAGTCCGAAAGCGTGGCCAGAACGGTTCCCGCGCTCACCGCATCGCCCTCGCGAACGTTGACGCGCTGCACCACGCCCTCCACCTCAGGCTGGACCAGAACGCTTTGCGTGGGACTGACCGAAGCGTCGCCCACCACGCGCAGCGGCAAGGGAAAGATCAGCAGGAAGAGCAGCGCTGCGGCCGCGCCTGTCACCAGCAACGCCCGGCGCCGTTTCTCGAGTGCCAGAAATTTGCGTTTCCGGTCGAGCACCGGCTTCAACAGGTCGATGAAAGGAACTTCGCGGTAAAGCGAGGCGTTACGCAACGCAACCGTCGCCTGCGAGGTGAGAATCTTGATCATCTCCAGGTGGGCGGGGCCGAGGAAGTCGGGATCGCTGCTCTCGAACGATAAGGTGCCGACCCGGCCGTCATCGTCGGTCAGCGGCACGGCGTAAAAGCCGCGCATGCCAGTCTCGGAGAAGTATTTGGTGAGCTTGGCCTGGGTTTCGGGACGGGGATCTTCGAAGTGCTCTCCGTGCTGCGAGAAAGACACGGCTTCGCTGGATAGTGACGCCCATTCCAGCAGCTCCTGCAGCCGAACCACGTTCGGATCCTGGGGATTGATCCGGGGCATGCCGGTGACGGCGCGGACCTTCAGACGTCCGCGCTCCTCGAGCGCGATGGCCGCTCTTTCATATGGGATCACGGCGCCGGGGCCGGTGACGACCGCATCCAGAACCCGGCCGAGATCAAGCGTAGAGGTGATTTCCGCGCTCACCTTGACCAGGGTCTCGAGGATCTCAACCTTACGTTCGGCCTGCAGCATCCCGGCGTTGTTCAGCGCCGACGCCGCCGTTTCTGCAATGGAACTGAGGAGGAAAAGATCGTCCTCGTCGAAGGGCGTTCCATCCAGCTTGTTGATGGCTTCGATGACGCCGACTTCGAAACCCTTGGCCACCAGGGGAGCCACCATGGCAGAAAAAATACCGCCTTCCCTGCCCGCATTTCGCCGTTGCAGCCGTTCGTCACCGGCGTCGTCAATGATCAAGGGCTCGCCGGAGTCGGAGACTGCTGCCACGTAGCCCTCGCCAGTCCTTTCCGAAGACCCCACTTCGCGGGTGGGGTCCTCGCCCGCCCGGTCCATCAGCATCAGTTCCTGCTCATCCTTGACCAGCCAGAGATTTACCGCCTGGGCCTCGAGGAGCTCGCGCACCTTGGCGGTGATGATGGGATTGAGTTCGTCCATTTCCAGCGTCGAGTTGAAGACTTTTTCTACGTCGTAAAGCTGGGTCAAGCGGGAGATGGATTCGAGATGCGAGTTACGTTCACCCTCGTAGTGGACCGCGCTCGAAAACGCGGGAGCGGCATATTCCACCAATTCGACCAGCCCGGTGAGATCAGAGGGATTGATTACTTCATCGAAAGTGGCTGCTTCCACGGCCCCGATCAGGGTCCGGTTGACGATCATGGGAACATAGGCCAGGGACAGGAGGCTACGCCGGGCGTGCAGGTGAGCGTAGTCTTCACGGACCAGGTTCGTTCCGGAGAGAAGCAAGGGCTGGCTCTCTTTGGCGAGAAGTCCCAGGGTGCCGGAATCGACGGGGATCGCCTCATCGTCCAGGTGAATCTCGCCGGCGACGGCCTTGGCAGACCACCGGGTGATTCCATCGTGCTCCTCTAGCAGATAGACCACGGCAGCGCCCGATAGTACTTCGGTGACTTGCTGGGCCAACAGAAAGGCGCGTGGCTGGACTTCACGTTCCTGGAGCAGTGCGCTCAGGAACCGGGCCTGCACATCGACAGATGTCGACTTCGGCATTGCTTGTTCTGACAGCCGCCCGTTGCCGATCGCGCGAGACAACGAAATAAAAGTGGGGGGGGTGCGGGTCCCGCGCACTTGCAAATTCGCGGCGGCTCCCGTAAGTTGAGCGGGCAATCTAACAAATCGCCCTGCCCCTGTCAATGTTTGGGGCTGGCGATGATGTCACGCTTTGCGACTTTTGCGTTTTCCCTTTGCGACCTTTGCGGTTAAGTTTTAGGAGCATCAGGCAAGGTCAAACCCTTTTACCGCAAAGGGCGCAAAGGAAGGGCCCGCAAAGGGCGCAAAGGGAAGCATCTCAGAGGAGCACGATGGAGATCAACGTACGCAGGCTTTCCGAGGTTCAGATCGTACAGATTCGCGGTGCTTTACGGCTGGGTCCTGGAGTGGACAGCTTTCGCCAGACGATGGACGATGCCCTGGCTGCCGGGGACACGCGCCTGGTGATCAACTTCGCCGAAGTACCGATGATTGACTCCAGCGGAATCGGGATCCTGGTCAAAGCGATGGCCTCGGCCAAGCAGCGGGGCGGCGGAGTGAAGCTGGTGACGCCGTCGAAATTCGTGGTGCAGACGCTCAAGCTGATTGGCGTGCTGAATCTGTTTGAGATTTTCGAAGACGAGAACGCCGCAGTGCAATCCTTCAATTCGCACTGAAAACGGCGGTGGCGCGCCCGCGCTAACGCAGATGGATATTCAGGATGTTGAAGATACCGAAGAGGTAGATCGCACTCCCCAGAGAGAGCAGGGCCAGGGTAAGAGTCGCCATGGGCGAACTGAAAAGGCGCCGGCGAGGCGGGGCCTGGTGTTCCAGTGCGGCCCTGTACTTGTCGATCCATTCCTGGTCCTTGCTGACTTGACCAAACGATGACTGGATCGATTCCTGCAGCCGACGCTGGTCGTCTCCCTCGAGTCCCACAAAGCGGAAGGGTTGCTGGTTCCAGGAAACCGGATTCAGCATTTCCGCGGTGCCCAGAACGGGCCCGGTCGGAGTCACAAACATCAGCTTTACGCGTGATTCCCGGACGGCCGGTTTGGGCAGAGAAAGCATGCCGCCGGTCAGCGAGATGACTTCCAGTTGTGCCTGGGTACGGTGGCCGTCTTCAAATCGAAGCACGGCATGAGTGACGTCGGACAGGTTCAAGCGCGGCGCCCGAAGATCGTAATTCGGGAGAGCAGGATCAGGTTGGGGGAGGGCGTTCACAGGATGAGTATCCTCTTTGTGCGCCGTGAAGAGGAGATTACGGAAGGACCTGCCACGGTCTCGTTACCTGGGAAAGCGGACGCCGGACTTCGGCCGTCGGACGGCAGACCTCGGACGTCGGGAAAATCTTCATTGATTTCGCGGATTAGAGCCTCTTATCCCGGTATTATCTGCGGGCATCCGTGGCGGCGGTTTTTTCTGCTTCCGCACATTTTTCGGACAACGCTGGTGTGGTGGCCCTTACAGGGCCGCGTTCTCAGCGCAACACACGCCGGCCCTTTAGGCGCAGTGGCGCCACTGGGGCTCAAGCCCCAGCCTTCTCCTCCGGGACGCGGCGCTCAGACGGATTCTCCCGGTTCCCGCGCGTTGAAACGATTGATGACGCCTCGGGAATTGCCCACGACGCCTGGCGTCCGAAGTCCGGGGTCCGACGCCTGACGTCTGACGTCTGACGTCCGAAGTCCGAGGTCCGGGGTCTGACGTCTGACGTCTGCCCTCCCGCAGCGCTCCCGCCTTGCGGGCCCACAACACGAAGCCGGAGGAAGCCGCGTCCTTCTCGACCCCGGCCAAACGCGCCAGCCCGTCCGCCTGGTTTCCGTATTTCATTTCAGCCTTGCCCAACGCGAGGCGCGCTTCGTAAACCATGCCGCGGATGCCGCGCTTTTCCGCCTCCAAAGCTACGCTGTTCAGAGCCGTCGTGGCGGATTGCAGGTCTGCACCTGCGCGAACTTCGGCGGCGGCGATTTCGAATTGCAGCCGCAACAGGCGTTGCTGCGTCTTTGCTGCCAAAGGCCTGCCCAGCGTGATCTCTTTGCCGGCCGCGCCTGATTTTCCCTGGGCCAGAAGGGCCTGAGCCAGGACGGCATGCGCCGGAATCTGCGATTCGCCAGCCTTAGCGATGCGGAATTCGTCCAGCGCTCTGCGAGCCAAGGTCTCGCCTTCCGCCGGCCTCCCTTCTTCGATCGCCAGGCTGGCCAGCAGAACAGAAATCTCAGCCGCGCCGCTCTTTTCTCCGATTGACTCCCGGAGCTGGATGGCTTCCTGATACCTTTCGCGAGCTGCGGAGAGGTCACCCTGCTGCATCGCGAGCGATCCCAGGTCCGCCAGCGCCACGCTCGATTCATGTTTTTCGCCTGCCTGCCGGCTCAGGGCGAGGGCCTCTTCATAACTCTTTCTGGCATTGGCGAAGTCGCCGGATGCGGCATAGACGTCACCCATTCCGACCAGGGGATAGGCTGACTTGCTCATCTCTCCGTTCTTGCGGAACGTTTCCAGAGATTCCTGGTAAGCGGTCCTGGCCCCGGCGATCTCGCCCAAGGTCATCCGGATGTCGCCCAGGTTGGTGAGTACGGTGGCGACGCCGTCGGGCGACCCCATGGTGCGCCAGATCTCGAGTGCCGCCTGAAAATTCTTCTCTGCCGCGGACAGCTCCCCGGCCTGCACCATCTGGGCAGCAAGATTGTTCAACGTCGTCCCGATACCGGTCTGATCGCCGACCTCACGGTATAACGCAAGGGCGTGTTCCGACATCTTCCGGGAGGTGATCAAGTCGCCCTGGTCGCTGATTACGCTGGCCGCGTTATCGGTGGCGGCGGCGACTCCGGCTTTGTTGCCGATGGCGCGATACATGGCGCCGGCCTGGTCGTACATCTTTCTGGCGCCTGCCAGATCGCCCAGGTCGTAGAGCGCATTCGCGATGGTATTGATGGCCGCGGCCTGCCCGGCGCGATCGCCGATCGCGGCCGAAATATCATGGCCTTCGCGGCACATCGGGATTGCCCCCTTGGGGTCGCCCAGATTGCGCAGCGCGGCGCAACGGAACTGGAGGGATTTTGACACCAGGTATCGCGCACCCTGCTGCTTCGCCTTTTCGCCCAGCTCCGCCGCCAGGGTGAAAGCGCGCTTGTAGTCCGACGCCTCGTTCGCCGCCATGACTTCGTCCAGGTCGATGCGCAGGTCCTGCCCCTGAGGCAGCTTTCTTAACCCGGCCAGAGTTGCCAGGGCATCGGAAACTTTGCTGGCGGAAATTTGCGCCGCCGCCAGGCGCAAACCAAAATCCAGATTGTCCGGCGCACTCTGGTACAGCGAGCGATAGGTTTCGATCGCCTTGTCCCATTGGTGGGAAGCTTCGTAGAACTGTCCCTGAACCCTTAACTGCTCCTCGCGCCGCAGGCCGCTGGAAAATTCGACAGCTTTCTGGGCGGCTGCGATCGCCTTCTGGTCGTAGCCCAGCGCCTTCCAGGCGGAAGCCAGGTAAGCATAGGACATGGCATGCCGCGGGTCCGCCGCCACCGCCTTCTCGAACCGATCCTGCGCTGCCAGGGGCTCGAAATTGCGCAGCTTCTGGAGGCCTTCCGAATAGAAACGCGCCGCTTCCACATTGGCCGGAAGCTCGGCCTTGACCGCGACCTCCTCCGCGGCCGCCGTCGGCCCCACTCCCAGCTTGCCGCGCAACTCGGATCCGGCCAGCGTGATCAACTCGTCCAGGTGGGACTCGCTGCCGCGACGGGTCACGGTGGAAACGATCTGGCCGGTCTTCGCGTCCTGTACCCGGAGGTCAACCCGAACGTCCGAGCCATCTCCCAGGTCGAGGTACGAACCCAGAATGACGAAGTCACTGCCCAGATTTTTTCGCACGCGGGCGAGCGTATCGACCGCCAGAGTGTCGGTTTCAGGCAGCGAGAGATCGTTCTTTACCCGAGCCACGTTTTCTCCGGGGATGGTGAGCAGCTTCTCGCCGGCCGCCAGTTCGCTGGTGAGCATTTCAGAGAGCGCAGTCGAGAGCCAAGCCGTCTCGGGACGCCCCGAAAGATTCTTGAACCCAAGGATGGCGACGCTACGCCGCGAGGCGGCGGTTGGAACCAGCCTGACCTCGACGCCCGGGGAGTGGCGGCGAAGAAAGTAAGCGGCGCCGAGTGCAAACACGATCAACGCAGCTGTTCCCCAAAAGAGCAGCCGCGTATGGAGGGGTCGCGCCGGTCCGCGTGACTGGGGCGAAACCCCGGCGGTGAGCCGCTCCAGATCTTCCTCAAGTTCGCCCACGGACTGGTAACGGTCGGCGCGATTCTTCCGCAGCGCCTTCCAGATCACGCTCTCCAGGCCCGCCGATATCTGAGGATTAATCCGGCTGGGCAGCTCCGGTTCCTGGTTCAGAATGGCGTTGATGAGCATGGGCCCATGGGTTTCCGGAAAGGGACGTTTGCCGGTGGAGAGTTCGTAGAGCACGGCGCCCGCAGCCCAGATATCGGTGCGGCGGTCGGAGGGTTCGCCGCGCAACTGTTCGGGAGACATATAGGGCAGGGTTCCGGTGATCTGCTGCGAACTGGTCAGACTCGCCGTCACCGAGAGATCGCCTTCGGGATGCGCAAACTGGGCCAGGCCGAAATCCAGGATCTTGAGGCGTCCGTCGGTGGTCAGGCGCAGGTTGGCTGGTTTCAGATCGCGATGGATGATGCCCCGCGCGTGGGCCGCCGCCAGCCCTTGCGCCAGTTGCAAGCCCAGGCGGACTACATCCTTCGAGGGCAGCGCTCCCGCAGCCAGCTTCTTGTCAAGCGATTCTCCGGCAATGTATTCCGTGACCAGAAAGTCGGTCTGGCCGTCGGTGTCAAAGTCGTGAATGGTGGCGATGTTAGGGTGGTTGAGCTTGGCCAGGGAGAGGGCTTCCTGGCGAAAACGCTTGCGGGCAGTCTCGTCCGCCAGGGTGCCGGGCGGCAGGACTTTTATGGCAACATCGCGTTCCAGTTGCTCATCGTGGGCAAGAAAGACCACTCCCATCCCGCCCGCGCCGATCTGCTCCACGATGCGGTAGTGGCTGAGATTCCTCCCGAGCATGTCCCCGAACACAACGGGATGTTAAGCCCAACCGGAAGGAGGGTCAAATGCGTAGGGGCAGATGTCCTCATCTGCCCAGTCGAGCGACGCTCGACAGGTTCTTAGCTGATGCGAATTAGCGGAGCTTCGCTCCGCCGGGCAGATGAGGACATCGGCCCCTACGTGGTTCGTGGCGATTTCGGAGGCAATGGTGCCTTCAGCGATAATATCCCTCGTGCAAATCTGTGGCAGCATGACGACATGCATGATGAACCGGAGCTGATTGCCACGCTCCAGGTGGGGTTGGCAGCTTCTGACGAATGCTCTGAGCGCCACGAAGTCTTGATCGTCAAGAACCCCAGCACAAAACCCGAACCACTGAGTGTGCGGCTCCGGCAGATATTCGAGGAACATGTTCGCGGCATCGATCCATCGAGAGTCGATCCATCGAAAAAAGCGATAGGCTCAAACGGCAATTTGGATTGACAGGTAAAGAAGACGCCGATACCCTATTCAAATACGGATCAGGCTGAATTCTATGGATCGTCCGGTAATCGTGAACGGCGTGGCCGAGGAGGTGCGAGTGCTGGTACTCGCCCTTAGCGTGGCCATTCCTGGCCTGGTGCTTGCACCTCACGAAACAATGAGCGGCGGATGATTTAGCAAACTCAAGATCAGCAGGAGGCCATCATCCACCGCATCGGATGATGGCTTTTTTAGTTTCTGCATGCGTTGCATGCACGGCCGGTATTGCCGGGGGAGGAAGTCTTGGCTCAAGCAGAGCGTATTACCATATTTGACACCACCTTGCGTGACGGAGAGCAGTCGCCGGGTTGCAGCATGAACGTGTCCGAGAAGGTGCGCATGGCGCACCAGCTCGATCGCCTGGGTGTAGATATCATTGAGGGTGGATTTCCCATCGCTTCAGAAGGGGACTTTGAGGCGGTGCGGGCACTGGGACGCGAGATTCGCCGCCCTATAATCGCCGCGCTGGCGCGCAGCTGTCCGGGCGACATCGAGCGGGCCTGGCGCGCTCTGGATGGCGCCTCCCGCCCGCGTATTCACACTTTTCTTGCGACCTCGGACATCCATCTGCAACACAAGCTCAAGATTTCGCGACGGCAATGCCTGGAGCAGGCCCGGGACGGCATCAAGCTGGCCAGGTCCTTCTGTAAAGACGTCCAGTTCTCCGCCGAAGATGCCAGCCGCACCGACATCAACTTCCTGTGCGAGGTACTCGAAGCGGTGATCGAGGCGGGCGCGACGACTCTGAACATTCCGGACACGGTCGGCTTCAGCGTGCCCCATGAGTTCGCTGAGCTGATCCAGACCCTGCGCCGCCGGGTGCGAGGCATCGAGGGTGTCACCATTTCGGTTCACTGCCACGATGATCTGGGCCTCTCCGTGGCAAACTCACTGGCAGCCATAGGGGCGGGCGCGCGCCAGGTGGAATGCACCGTGAACGGCATCGGCGAGCGCGCCGGAAATACTTCCCTGGAAGAGCTGATCATGGTGATGCGGGTCCGACCGGAACACTTTCCATATGAAACGGCGGCGATTGCCGAACAGCTGTTTCCGTCCAGCCAGCTTTTGTCGGAAATTACCGGGGTTTACGTGCAGCCGCACAAGGCCATCGTGGGACGGAACGCGTTCGCCCATGAAGCCGGGATTCACCAGGATGGAATGATCAAAGACCCGTCCACGTATGAGATCATAGCCCCGCAGTCGGTGGGCGCTCCCCGCAACTCACTGGTGCTGGGCAAGCACTCGGGCCGGAACGCCCTGCGGGTGCGCTACGAGAAGCTGGGCTTCACCTTCGAACGGGCACAACTGGACGATGTGTACCGCCGTTTCGTGGCCCTGGCCGACAAAATCAAGACCATCGAGGATGGTCACCTGCTGGAGTTGGTGCGCGATGTGCCCAGCCGGACTTCCACTCTTGCGGACAGCGCCGGCAAGACGGCGTCCACCTGGATGGCGGCTCTGAGCAAGGAAGATCAGCCCGCGCATCCTGATGCGGTGGCCGCAAAAGAGAAGGCGCACGCCGCCCATGCAGCGCACGAGGGCGAGCAGGAAGATTATCTCTGGGGCGTATGATATAGCCGCGAGCGCCCCGCTCGTGCGGAAGTGATGGAGCCGCCAGCAGAAACAATCGCGTGGGGACAGCCGCCCTCGGCTGTCCAGTCGAGCGAAGCTCGACAGGGATGTTGGGTAGCCGGATAAAAATCAGCCGAGCCTCGCTCGGCCAGACAGCCGAGGGCGGCTGTCCCACGTGGTTTGTGGTGATTGAAAAGTTCAGGATTGAGGACAGGGTCGATGACAAAAACGGGAGCACAGATTCTGTGGGAATGCCTGGAGCGCGAGGGCGTGAAGCACGTCTTCGGCTACCCGGGAGGCGCAATTCTGCCGGCGTATGACGCCCTGAAACACAGCGATATCCATCACATCCTGGTGCGGCACGAGCAGGGTGCTACTCATATGGCAGACGGCTACGCCCGCGCCAGCGGAGACGTGGGCGTCGCGGTCGCAACTTCGGGCCCGGGCGCGACCAACATGGTTACCGGCATCGCAACCGCGATGCTCGATTCGTCCCCCATCGTTTGCATCACCGGTCAAGTAGGCAGCAAGCTGATCGGCTCCGACGCTTTTCAGGAAACCGACATCACTGGCATTACCCTTCCCATCACCAAGCACAATTATCTGGTCACGCACGCCGATCAACTGGCGAGCGTGCTGCGGGAGGCGTTTTATGTGGCCCGCTCCGGGCGTCCCGGTCCGGTGCTGGTTGACATCACCAAAGACGCGCAGCAATCTTCCTGCGAATTCGACTGGGATGCCGCCAAACCGCAGACGCCAGGGTATCGCCCCGACCTTTCGCCCGAGGAATCGGAGTATGCGCAGGCCCTGGAGTTGATCCACAAAGCCAAGCGGCCGCTGATCCTCGCGGGACATGGCATCATCGTTTCTGGCGCAATGGCGGAAGTGCTGACTCTCGCGGAAAAGGCGGGCATCCCTGTAGCTCTGACTTTGCTTGGCCTGGGCGCGTTTCCGGCTTCGCATCCATTGAACCTGGGCATGATGGGAATGCACGGCGAAGCCTGGGTCAACCACGCCATTCAGGAAGCCGATCTTCTGCTGGCGCTGGGCATGCGCTTCGACGATCGCGTCACCGGCAATCTCAAAACTTATGCGCAGGATGCCAAGAAGATCCACATCGAAATCGATCCCGCCGAAATCAACAAGAATGTGAAGGTAGATGTGGCCCTGGTCGGTGATCTGCGCGAAGTGCTCAAGGAGTTGCTGCCTCGCGTGCAGTCGGTTGATCATACCGAATGGCTGGACTCCATCGACAAGCTGAAAGGCGATTCCGCGGTGCGGGACGTGCAGAAGCTTCCCGACAACGGACATCTTTACGCCGCGCACGTCATCAACGACCTGTGGCGCGAGACCCGCAACAGCAACACCGTGGTCGTAACCGACGTCGGCCAGCATCAGATGTGGGAAGCGCAATACTTCAAGCACGAAAAGGCTCGATCGTTGATTACCTCTGGCGGCCTCGGAACCATGGGCTTCGCCTTGCCGGCGGCAATCGGGGCCAAAGTCGCGCGGCCTGAGGCCGAAGTCTGGGTCATTGTCGGCGACGGCGGCTTCCAGATGACCATGTCGGAACTCGCGACCATCCAGCAGGAAAAGCTGAAGATCAACATTGCGATCATCAACAACGGCTTCCTCGGCATGGTGCGGCAGTGGCAGGAATTTTTCTACGAGCGCAACTATGAAGCCACGCCGCTGCTGAATCCCAATTTCGTGAAACTGGCCGAGGCGTACGGGATCCGCAGCATGGCGGTGACTGAACGCTCGCAAGTGCTGCCGACAGTGCGGGCGGCACGTGAGCACGACGGCGCCGTGCTGATTGACTTCAAGGTGGAACAGGAAGACACCGTATATCCGATGGTCGCAGCCGGGGCGTCTTTGAACGACATGATCCGGCGGCCCAGTCCCATCGTCGAAACCGCCGCCGATGAATAAAGGTAAAGACGAATAAAGGTAAAAATGCTGAACATCTTTGTGGTGTACGTCGAAAATAAGCCGGGCGTGCTGACCCGTGTGGCCTCGCTGTTCCGCCGCCGCGCCTTCAACATCGATTCGCTGACGGTGGGGCGCACGGAAAAGCCGGAAGTGTCGCGCATGACCATCACGGTCGATACCAATCCGGACCAGGCCAAGCGCATCGAAGCCAATCTTTATAATTTGGTGAACGTGCTGCTGGTTGAAAACATCACCCACGAGCCGGCGATTGCCCGCGATCTGGCCATGATCAAAGTGGCCGCGACCCACGAAGCGCGCTCGCACGTGCTCGAACTGGCCAGTGTATTTCGCGCCCGCGTGGTGGATGTCGCGCCGGAATCGCTCACCATAGAAATCACCGGTGGCGAAGACAAGATTGACGGCCTGCTCGAAGTGCTTCGTCCTTATGGCGTGGTAGAGATGGTGCGCACCGGCATCGTTGCCATGCGCCGCGGCACCACGTCAGCCGCCGCCAACCCGGCCCAGACGAAGACGCCTGAAGTCGCTGCCGATGAAGGCGTGTCGTACTCGGTCTAGACAAGCTCGGCTTAAATAAGCCTGCTGCAACACGTTCCGTACAAAACTGCTCTGTTATTTACCGAAAGGAACAGCCATGGCTAAGATGTATCACGA
>Ga0105249_10001647_pt1 | contig 19575 bp, 11 predicted proteins | sample KBSS44metaG_FD_81522 | JGI IMG/M metagenome (GOLD analysis project Ga0105249, IMG submission 81522) | Switchgrass rhizosphere microbial communities from Kellogg Biological Station, Michigan, USA - KBS S4-4 metaG | ecosystem: Host-associated > Plants > Roots > Rhizosphere > Soil | place...
CCCTCTCGTACTACGCGTTAGGCGACGGCGGGGAGCCCATGGCCGGCAAGAGCCCACGGGCTCCCCGCGAACAGGACGTTACCGGGCCGCTACCTCGTAGGGGTTGGCATGCAGCCGCGACACGATCTCTCTGATGGCGCGCTGGGCTTTGACGCTGTTCCCCGCGTCGTCCAGGGGCGGCGAGATGACGGCGATCCCGAACTTGCCCGGAGCCACCGCGATGATCCCGCCACCGACGCCGCTCTTCGCCGGCAGGCCAGTGTGATAGAGCCACTTGCCGGAGTCGTCGTACAATCCGGCTGTCGCCATGACCGCCAGCACGTACGGGACGTTCTTGCTCGCCATCACCTGTTTCCCGGTGATCGGATTCTTGCCACCTGTGGCGAGCGTCGCCGCCATGGTCGCGAGGTCCCTGGCGTTGACGTTCACCGAACACTGCTCGGTGTAGATGTCGGTCGCCTGATCGGGCTTCGCCTTGATGTAGCCGTAGGCGTACATCAGTGCCCCAATGGCCTGGTTGCGCTGATTGCTCTCCGCTTCGGACTTGAACACTTCCTGATTCACGGACAGCTGCCTGCCCGCGAAGTCCGAGTAGTAGCCGAGAATGCTCTTCCACACCGCATCCCGGCTGTCGCCCTTGACCATCGAGGTCGTGGCGATGGCGCCAGGGTTGACGAGCGAGTTCATCTCCGGCCCGCCGAGCGCCTTCTGCGAAAACTCGATCGAGACGATCGAGTTGAACCGCATGCCGGTGGCGTCGACCCCGATGGTCTTCTCGATGGCGTCGGGCCCCTGTTCCTCGATGACCTTGGCCATCGTGAACACCTTCGAGATCGACTGGATCGAGACTTCCGATTTGATGTCGCCGGCGGTGTAGACCTTTCCATCCGTGGTGACCAGCGCGATGCCGAAGATGTTCGGATCGACCTTGGCGAGCGCCGGGATGTAATCGGCGTTCTTGCCTTCCTGCAGGTTTTTGAACTTGGCGTACGTCTCGTTCAGGGCCGCCACGATGGCCTGGTCCTGACCGGCCTGTGCGCTCTGGGCCTGCACCGGGGATGCCGGGATGGCCGTGGCCCCGGCGAGTGTGAGGGCCAACGTGAACAGTTCGCGATGAATCCGATGCATGCTCGCAGCCTCAGTAGGTCTTCAGAAGGTGTTCAGTACGTCTTGGAGAACGCGTACTTGAACGAGAACTGGATCTTGCGGATGTCCGATGTGAAGCCGTCGGTGAAGTTGTCCCGATTCCCCCATTGGAACTCCACTCCGGCGGTCACGCCCGGCGTCGGGCTGTACAACACGTTGCCTAACGCGTACTGGGCCTTGCTGAACGCGTCGGGCGCCTGCTGCGCGGTGTTGTCGATGTCCACCATGGAATACCCGACGGCGGTGGTGAACTTCGTGCTCCAGGTGTGGTCGAGAAACGCGACGACACCGGTCACCGGAAGCGCGACGCCCTTGATCGGTGCGATGGGGTTGCCGGGCTGGTTCTCGATCCCGACGTCCGCCGGCGCGTCGTTCATGTAGTTCTCGACGCCTTCGCCATACATCGCCTGGAACCGCGCGACGTCGTTCTTGCCGAGGTTCAGGTTGGAGCTCAGGTTCAGGCCCCAGCCCGTGGCGTCGCCCGAGAGCGCGAAATTGTCGGTGCCCTGGTCCTCCCACGCGATGTGCCGGACCAGCCCCGCCAGCTCGATGTACCCCCACTTCCGGCCCAAGCGGTATTCCGCGGAGAGATCGGGATATTGGAACCGCGGCTTCACATCCTGCAGCTCGATGCGGCCGCTGTAGACGCCTTGATCGGCGCTGGCGCCCGGCCGCTCGAGCGCGATCGTCATGCGGCTGTCGCCCTGGATGGGCATCCACCGCACCTGGAGGTTGCGAAAGAACACCATCCCGGTGGGGCCCCAGTACTCGAGGGAGTTGGGGAAGACGTCGATGTCCATGAACGGACTCCACGTCTGGCCGGCGCCAAAATGACCCAGCTCTCCATAGGCGTGCCGGAGCCGGAAGGTCGTCTGCCCCTCGTCGACGCCCGTGCCGAACAGCTCGAATTCGAACGTCGTCTTGAGCTCACCGATCGGGGTCGGGATGTTCCCCTTGACGCCGAGCCTCGTCTGGCGGACGCCGAAGAACATATTGCCGTCCGGCGCGTACTGGTTCTCGAACGAAGGCAGCTTGGAGGGCCGCACCACGTCGGTCCAGTTGGGATGGATCTGATCGAAGTTGTAGCCGGCATCCAGCATCACGAACCCGTAGACGTTGATCGTCGGCGACCCACTTTGCGCCGTCACGAAGGCCTGAGGGCTGGCGAGCAGCAGGACGGCGATGAACTGCGGTTTCACAAGACGACGCATCGGTGGTCCCCCCGGCGGGAGTCATGGCCGCAACGGCGCGGCACGCATGAGCGCACGATGGCGGGGACCGCACGGCCGGGCCACCGGACCAAGGTGTAGTTGAGCGTGCCCGGCGCGAGCGACCTGCTCGCGACGTTGAGGACATGCCGGCCGGCCGACCCGTGACGTTAGGCGTCGGCCGGTGCGCCACTCACTGCCCGCGGTTTGGGAGGGCGAGCGTGTCCGTGACGGGATCCCACCCGCCACCTAACGCCTTGTAGAGCTGCACGACAGCCAGACGATACTGCCGCTGCAGCCCCGATTCCTGCAGCTGGGCATCCAGCTGTGCTCGCTGCGCATCCAGGAGCGCGAGGTAATTGTCTACGCCGCCCTCGTACCGCAGTCCCGCCAGCTGTACGCCGCGGCGCGACGCCGTCGACGCCCGTGCAGCCGCAGCTGCTTCTTCGCGGAACCGCTGCACGGCCACCAGTTGATCCTCGACCTCCCGAAAGGCCGTCAGGACCGTCTTCTCGTACTGGGCCAGCGCGGCTTCGGTGCGTGCGCGCTCGGCCGCGATCTGCTTCCGGTTCCTGCCCGTGTTGATGATCGGTTGGAGCAGGTTCGGCGCGATGCGCCAGAACCCGGTGCCGTCCTTGAACAGCGAGCCCAGCTCGTCGCTGATGGTCCCGCCGCTCGCGGTGAGCGAGATCGTCGGGAACATCGCCGCCTTCGCCGCGCCGATCCGGGCGTTCGCCGCCCGGAGCTGCTCCTCGGCCTGCCTAACGTCGGGGCGCCGTGTGAGCAGGTCCGACGGCAGCCCGGCGGGGACCACGGTCGGGATGCCCTGTTGCGCCAAGGGTACGCCGCGAGGGATGGTCCCCGGCGTGCGGCCCAACAGCACGCTGATCTCGTTTTCCTTCTGCGCCCGCTGCCGGAGCGCACGCGAGGCACTCCCTTCCGCGACCGCCAGAGCATTTTCGCCCTGACGGACATCCATCTCGGACGTCAGCCCACCCTGAAATCGTGCCCGGGCCACATCCAGCGACTGGCGGCGGAGAACCACCTGCGTATCGGTGATGGCAACCTGATCATCGAGCTCGATCATCTCGAGGTATGCGCGCGCGACATCGCTCACGACGGTGAGGATAAGGCTTTTGCGCCCCTCCTCGGTGGCCAGCAGGTTGGCGGCGGCCGCCTCGTTGAGTCGGCGCAGCCGACCCCACAGATCGAGCTCCCAGGACAGTCCGCCGCCGAGCCACGCCATCTCGCTGTTGGTGACGCCGGTGAGCAGGGAATCGGCACCTTCGGACTTTCGCCAGCCCGCCTGAACGTTGATCTGCGGATAGTACTCCAGCCGCTGGATGCCGAGCAGTGCTCGTGCTTCGTTCACTCGGGCAAGCGCGACATGAACGTCCCTGTTTTCCTTGAGCGCACGCCGGATCAACGTCTGCAGCGTGGTGTCGCCGAACACGCCCCACCACGGAACGTTGGCGAAGGACGAATCACGCAACGTCTGCGCGGTGTCGCGCCATCCGGTCGCCACTGGTGTCGTCTTTGGACGCTCGTAGTTGGGTCCCATGCGGCACCCGGCCAGCAGGAGCACCACGAGGATCGCGCCAGGACGCGTGCGCATGATCAGTGACCTCCGGGAGGGGCCGCGCTCACCGGAACAGGAGCCCCCGCCGGCGCGCCCACTCCCGACGATACCCCGACCCGGTGTGGCTTCTTCCCGAACTTGATTCGCTCGACCATCGCGAACAGCCCGGGGATGAGGAACACGCCGACGACCGTCGCCACGAGCATCCCGGAGAACACCGCCGTGCCCATTCGCGTCTGCGCCGCCGCGCCCGCACCGCTGGCGAGCATCAGCGGCACGACGCCCATGATGAAGGCGAACGCGGTCATCAGGATCGGACGGAAGCGGAGCTTTGCGGCGTCGAGCGCGGCCTCTTCCACGGACGCCCCGGCCTCCTGCCGCGCTTTGGCGAACTCCACGATGAGGATGGCGTTCTTGGCGGCCAGCCCCACCAGCATGATCAGGCCCACCTGCACGAACACGTTGTTGTCGTAGCCCGCGACCCACACGCCAAAAAACGCGCCTAACGCGACGAGGGGCGTCTCCAGCAGTACCGCCCACGGGAGCTTCCAGCTCTCGTACTGTGCCGCGAGCAGCAGAAACACGAAGACGATCGCCAGCACGAATGTGGGCCCTGCCGGCGGCGCCTGTTTCTCCTGATACGAGAAACCCGAGTACGCGTACCCCATCTCGCGCGGGAGCACCTGCGTTGCCACCTCTTCGAGCGCAGCCATGGCCTGACCCGACGTGTAGCCCGGCGCCTGCACCCCGGTGATCTCGACCGACCGGAACAGGTTGAACCGGGTGGTGATCTCGGTGCCGGACCCGGGCGTCACGGTCATCAGCGTGGAGAGCGGCACCATCTCGTTCGTGGTACGGCTCCGCACGTAGAACCGCCCAATGTCGTCGGGCTTCTGACGGAACTCGGGCTCGGCCTGCACGTAGACGCGATAGAGCCGGCCGAACCGGTTGAAGTCGTTGACGTAGGCGCCACCCATCGCGGCCGACAGCGCGGCGAACACGTCGTTGATCGGCACGCCTAACGTGCGTGCCTTCTCACGGTCGAGCTCGACCTGAACCTGCGGGACCTGCGCGTTGAACGACGTGAACAGGTTGGCGAGCTCGGGTCGCTGGCGCGCGGCTTCCAGGAAGACCTGCGTCTGCTTCCCGAGATCCTGCACGGTCATCGTCCCGCTTCGGTCCTGCAGCAGGAAGTTGAAGCCACCGGCCGCGCCGAACCCCGGGATCGTCGGTGGAGTGAACGGGAAGATCACGGCGCCTGGAATCCCTGCGAGTGAGCGTTTCAGCGTCTGCTGAATCCCGGCGACGTGCAGCTCCGGTGTCTTCCGCTCCTCCCACGGCTCGAGCTTGCAGAAGAACGAGGCGAACTCCGGGCTGAACGAGTTCGTCAGGATGCCCGATCCGCCGATGCCGGTGCAGGCGACCACACCATCGGTCTTCTTCAGCACCTCTTCCATCTGCCGGACGACGGCGTCGGTCCGCTCGGCTGATGACGCGGGTGGCAGCTGGGCGTTGATCATGAAGACGCCCATGTCTTCGTCGGGCACGAACCCTTTCGGAAGCGACTTGCCAAGAACACCCGTCAGGCCGGTGGCCACGACCAGGACCACCACCACCAGGATCGCTCGCCTGACGAACACGCGCGTCCAGCTCACGTACTTGGTCGTCGTGACGTCGAACATCTTGTTGAAGCCCCGGTAGAACTTGCCGAGCAGGCCGCCGGTCTCCTTCGCGGGCTTGAGCATCATCGCGCAGAGCGCCGGCGCGAGACTCAGCGCCAGGAACGCGGACAGTAGCACCGAGATGGCGATGGTCAGCGCGAACTGCTGGTACACCCGGCCCGTCAGGCCACCAAGCAGCGCCACCGGCACGAACACCGCCGAGAGAATGAGAGCGATCGCGATCACCGGCCCGGACACCTCTTTCATGGCCTGGACCGTCGCATCCCTGGGTGTTTTCCCGTGCTGGATGTGATGCATCACCGCTTCGACGACCACGATCGCGTCATCCACCACGATGCCGATCGCCAGCACGAGGCCGAACATCGTGAGCGTGTTGATCGAGAAGCCGAGCAGCGGGAAGAAGATGAACGTGCCCACGAGCGCCACCGGCACGGTCAGCAACGGGATGATCGTGGCGCGGAAGCTCTGCAGGAACACGAAGACCACGAGGCTCACGAGAATGAACGCCTCGACGAGCGTCTTGACGATCTCGTGGATGCTCGCCTCGACGGAGGGCGTGGTGTCGTACACGATCTCGTACGCCACGTCGCTCGGGAAAAACGTCGCGAATTCCTCGAGCGCGTTGTACACCCCGTCGGCCGAGGCGAGCTGGTTGGCGCCGGGCAAGAGGTACACGAGGAGCGATGCCGCGGCGCCGCCCGTCCAGTTACCGGTCGAGTCCTTCACGATCGCGCGTCCGAACGAGCGGTAATTCTCGCTTCCAAGCTCTGCCCGGCCGACGTCCTTGAGTCGGAGCTCTCCGCCGCCCGCGGTCTGGCGAATGATGATGTTGTCGAACTCCTCGGCGGTGACGAGGCGGCCCGGTGCCTTCACGGTGTAGGTGAACTCCTGCCCTGGCGGCGACGGAGCGGCACCGACCTGTCCTGCGGGCGCCTGGAGGTTCTGCTCCTTGATGGCGTCGATGACATCCGCTGGCGTCAGGCCGAGCCGCGTTAGGCGATCCGGACGGAGCCAGACGCGCATGCCGTATTCGGCGCCGCCGTAGAGATCCACCTGCGCGATCCCGGGCACGCGGAGGAGCGCATCCCGGATGTTGATCATCGCGTAGTTATTGAGGAACTGCGCGTCTTTACTCCCCTTCGGCGAGTAGAGCGAGACCACCATCAAGATGCTGGGGTTGAGCTTCTTGACCGTGACGCCCTGCTGCATCACTTCCTGCGGGAGGCGGGACTGGGCCTGCGACACACGATTCTGCGCGAGCACGTTCGCCATGTCGCGATCCATGCCGACCTGAAACGAGATGTCGAGCAGCATGCGCCCGTCGCTCGTGTTGAGCGACTTCATGTAGATCATGTTGTCTACGCCGTTCACCTGCTGCTCGATCGGCGTGGCGACCGACTGCTCCACCACCTCGGCAGAGGCACCCTGGTAGGTGGTTTCCACCCGAATGTTCGGTGGCGCCAGCTCGGGATACTGCTCGATGGAGAGGCGCTGCAGAACGGCGAGCCCAAGCAGCGTGATGACGATGGCGATAACGATCGCGACGATCGGCCGCCGAATGAAGAAGTCAGCCATGACTCAACGCCTTTTGACGGAGTCCAGCCCCGCCGACTGTGCCATGGGGCGCACTTTGGAACCAGGGCGCACCTTCTGAAGGCCTTCGACGACGATCCGATCCGCGGGCTCGAGCCCCTTCGAAACGACCCAACCGCTCTCCGTCCGATTGGCGAGCTTGACCTCGCGGATCTGCGCCACGCTGTCGGCGCCTACCACGAACACGTTGAAGGTCCCCTGGAGCTCCTGTACCGCGCGCTGCGGAATCACGATCGCGTTCTTTTGCGTCGAGATCGGGAGTCGCACGCGGCCGAACTGTCCGGGGCGAAGCAGGCCTCCGGGGTTCGGGAAGCTTGCCTGCAAGGGCAGCGTGCCAGTCTCGGCGCTCACCCCCCGTCCAACGACGGTGACTCGTCCCTTCTTGGGGTGGACCGAGCCATCGGCGAGGACGAGCTCCAGCTGGGCCTCGTTCTTGGGGCCCGAGCGGCCCTCCGCCGCCGCCGCCCGAGCGAGCGCCAGGTACTCGCTCTCCGAGATGGTGAAATCGAATCGGACGGTGTCGAGCGAGGAGACCACCGTGAGCACGGTGGGCTGTGGGCTCCCAACGAACGACCCGACGTCGACCATCCGGCTGCCTGCCGTGCCGGTGATGGGACTCGTCACCCGGGTGTAGCCCAGGTCGAACTCCGCCGAGGTGAGCTGCGCTTCCGACGCAACCACGGCGGCTCGGCTGGCTTCCTCGCTGGCGAGAGCATTGTCCAGGTCCTGCTGACTCACGGCGTTCTGGGCTGCGAGCGGCTTGAGCCGGTTGACCTGAATCACGGTCCGGTTGTGCTGCGCTTTCGCTTCCGCGAGGTCGGCACGCGCTCGGGCGACGGTCGCCTCGAAGGGCTTGGAATCGATGATGAAGAGCAGGTCGCCTTTCTTCACCTGACTCCCTTCGCGGTAGTGCATCGACTGAAGGAACCCGGCGACGCGGGCGCGGACCTCGACGTCTTCGCCGCCGCGCACCTGACCGGTGAACTCGGCCTGGACGGGCGTGTCACGCACCTCGACAGGCTCGACCACGACCGCTGGTGGAACCACTGGCGGTGGTGGGGCCGTCTTGCAGGCGGCCAACGTGGCGCAGACGAGTAGCGCAGGGACGAATCGGCATCCGGCCAGGGGTTGGCGTGGATGCTCGAGAGTAGGCACGTGCACGGTCACCTCCGGGATGACGCGCGCCGGCCAATCGCCAACAACACGCCGGCCGGCGCGATTGACGCACAATCGGCCGCGTCTACGGGACTGGACAATTGGCCCTTCGTGTTACCGTTGCGCGGTCAAGCGGGCTCCGGCGTGCGGAGGCGTCGCGATCGGCTTGCCTAACGATGCGTTCGAGGCTCTCGTTAGGCCGCCATGTCCGCTCGCGCCCCCGATGGTGCCGTGCGTGAGCTCTCGCGCGGCTCGGTGCGACCACGGCACCGGTGCGGCGTCGGCCGCGGTGACCGGGCCTCCCGCCCACACCCACGCCGAAGGGCTCATGGCGGCTCGGCGACGGTGCTCATTATCTAGGAGCCTACGGACTCGCTCGTGTCAGGCACGCACGAGCTCGGCAGGCCGCGGCCGGAGTCTGGCAACCTTCGCGAGGGACGACCCGTGACAGTCAAAGTCAAGAAGCGCCACAACGATACCGAGATCGAGAGTGAGAACGGCGCCGCGCCGAAGGGGAAGCTCAAAGCCAAGGAGTACGACGCCGAGCTGTCGCGATTGCACGCCGAGCTGGTCAAGCTCCAGGAGTGGGTGAAATACAAGGGCCTCAAGGTCTGCGTCGTCTTCGAGGGGCGCGACGGCGCGGGCAAGGGCGGGACCATCAAGGCCATCACGGAGCGCGTCAGTCCGCGAGTGTTCCGCGTCGTCGCGCTACCGGCGCCGACCGATCGGGAGAAGAGCCAGATGTACCTGCAGCGTTACGTCAGGCATCTACCGGCAGGCGGTGAGGTGGTGATCTACGACCGGAGCTGGTACAACCGCGCCGGCGTCGAGCGGGTCATGGGGTTCTGCAGCGACGACGAGGTCCAGAAGTTCCTGCGCGCTGTCCCGCTGGTCGAGCGGGCCATCGTGGATTCGGGAATCATCCTCCTCAAGTACTGGCTCGAGGTGAGCCAGGAGGAGCAGACCCGCCGGCTCGAGCAGCGGATTGCCGATGGGCGCAAGATCTGGAAGCTCTCGCCCATGGACCTCGACTCATATGGGCGCTGGTACGACTACTCCAAGGCTCGCGATGAGATGTTCGCGGCGACCGATACGCCGCACGCGCCCTGGTACGTGGCCCTGTCGGACGACAAGCGGCGGGCTCGCCTCAACATCATCGCGCACCTGCTCAGCAAGGTTCCGTACAAGAACGCGCCGCGCGAGAAGGTGAAGCTCCCCGACCGGCAGAAGCCGCACGGGTACCGGGAGCCGGACTATCCGTACAAGTACGTCACCGAGCGGTATTGAGGGCGCTATGTCTACTCTGGTCACCGTCGATCGACCATCGCCGCTGTTTCGGCTCGTCGTGCTGGGAGCAGGCCTCGCCATCATCGCGGCGGCGCTCAAGGCGGCCGCGCCGGTGGTGAACCTCGTGCTGCTGTCGCTCCTGCTCGCGGCTACCATTTCCCCGATCCCGGTCATACTGACGAGACGCGGGATGAGCCGCGGTGCCGCCATCGGACTCACCGCCCTCCTTGCCCTGGTCGGAGGTGCGCTGCTGATCCTGGTGCTCACTCGATCGCTGAGCCGTCTGTCCGAGAATTTGCCTGTGTATCAGGCGTCGCTTGGCAACTTGGTGGATGGAGTGACACAGCGGCTCGAAGCGCGGGGCATCGCGGTCGATGAGGCGCTCAAGCCGAACCCGGCGCGGATCATGGGCAGGGTCGGCGGTCTGGTCGGCGTAGCACTCAATCTGGTAGGAACCGGACTGTTTGCGCTCGTGCTGGTCGTGCTCTTCCTGGCCGAGCTCCCGGTGTTCAAGTCGACCGACACACGGCCTGGTTCCGTCCGAGCCCAGCTGGACAGCGCCATGGTGCTGGTCCGGCGCTTCGTGGGGCTCAACGGGATGTTCGGCGGTGTCATCGCCCTGATCGATCTCGGCATCATGCTGCTGGTAGGCACTGATGCCGCCGTGCTGTGGGCGGTGATCGCCTTCCTGTTCGCGTTCGTTCCGTTCGGATTCATCCTCTCGATGATTCCGCCGTTCATCCTGACGTTGCTGGAGTTCGGTCCTGGCCGCGCCATGGTGCTCTTCGGACTCTTCTTCGTCGTGAACTTCATCGGCGACAACGTGATCAAGCCGAAGCTCATGGGCGGCGGCCTGGGGCTCTCAGCGCTGGCCATCGTGCTGGCGCTGCTCGGCTGGGGAGTGGTGCTTGGTCCGATGGGGGCCTTGCTGGCGATTCCCCTGACCCTCACGGTGAAGGAGCTGCTCCCCATCCTGACGGGTTCGCCGCCGTCCGTGCAGCAGCCTGACGTGGTGGTAGCGGAGGGCGGGCTCGCCGACGCGAGGTCGAGTCCCGTCGGCGTGCGCGCTGATCAGCCGTCGGATTGGTCGGTTCACGACCGCCTGTAAAGTGTGACGCTCTTCCTCGTCGATCCCGCCGATTCGTCTGGTGCGCGATCCGGCCAGGCCACGGCACTGTCCCCGTTCGACCGCGTCTCCGGCGTGGTCTTCGGCCTCATCGTGGCGCTCACGTTCACGGGAACCCTGAGCGTGGCCACGGCGGACCGGGATGAAGTGCGGATCATGCTGATCGGTGCTCTGGGGTGCAACGCTGCGTGGGGGCTGGTGGATGCGGTGATGTATCTGCTGGCCGTCATGGCCGAACGAGGCCGGAACCTCGCGGTCATGAAACAGGTGCAGAGCCGGTCCAACCCTGCTCGCGCGCGCGCCCTGATCCTGGATGTCCTGCCTCCGGTGATCGCCTCCACGATGGAGACCGCGGAGGTCGATATGATCAGGCACCGCCTCGAGCGGCTGCCGGTGCCGTCGAGTGCAGGACTCACGACGAGTGATTTCCGGGGCGCGTTAGGTGTGTTCCTGCTGGTGTTCCTGGCCACCCTTCCGGTGGCGCTCCCGTTCGCCTTCATCGATAGTGCCCATCGCGCGCTCCGGGTCTCGAACGGCATCGCGCTGCTGATGCTGTTCGCGGGCGGCTACTACCTGGGGCGCCATGCCGGGAGGCACCCGTGGTGGAGCGGTCTGGCCATGCTCACGATCGGTGCCGGGCTGGCGTTGGCGACGATCGCGTTGGGGGGATGACGGTCCCTACTATATAGTGATAGTGGTGGTGTCATTCCGAGCGGAGGCGCGAAGCGCCGGAGGCGAGGAATCGCACTCGTCCCGACCGGGAGGCCCCTCGACCGGGATGACGGCGATTCCTCGCCTCCGGCGCTTCGCGCCTCCGCTCGGAATGACAGCCGACGCCTTCTCGGAGCTCTACTCTTGGCCTCTCGGCCGGGACAGGGGCAAAAAGCAGGGACGCAGAGCGCGCAGACCGGCGCTTCGCGCCGGCGCAGAGGGACGCAGATGCCACACGGAACCGTCCGCGGCCTTCTGCGGCGCCCGCGTCAGCGGGCGGTCTGCGCGCTCTGCGTCCCTGCTGTTTCCCACCGTCCCGGCCGCGATGCCAGAAAGCGCAGGGCTGATAACCAGAAGCTCCCCAACCAGAAACCGTTAGGCGTTAGGTGTCCGCCAGCTATCGGCCGCCGGCACCGTCGTGGGGGGCTGGGTAACGCGTCCGTCGGCCCGGTCTGCCGGCGCGGGCGCGCGCAGGTAATGCCGGAGCGCGATCTCCAGGTTGAAGTGCATCTGTTCCCGCCCCAGCCGTTCGCGCAGCACTGAGCGGTCGACGACCCGCAGCACCTCCGGCGAGAGACCGACCAGCCAGACCGCTATGCCGTCCTTCGCGTGCCGGTCGTGCGCCTCGATCAGCGCCTTGAGGGCCGTGTACTCGAAATCGAACACGCCGCTCAGATCGAGCGCCACGACGTTCGGCTTCGCCTCGCTCACCGCCGCACGGATCTTCTCACCGATCCGTGCGGCGTTGAGGAAGAACACCCGTCCTTCCACGCGAAGAAGCAGCAGACCCGGGAAGCTCTCGTCTTCGGGGTGCTCCGCCGACCGCGGTCGGAACACGTTCGTGCCCGGCTTCCGCCCCAACACGTACACCGGTGGGTTCGCGACCTGCTGCGCGAGCGATACCACCGATACCACGATCGCGACCACGATGCCCTGCAAGGTGCCAAGCACGACGACACCCGCGACCGCGGCCAGCGCCCAGATGAACTCCAGGCGACGGATCGCGAGGATGGCTCGAATGCCGGCCAGCTCGATCAGCCCCATCGAATAGACGATCACCACCGCTGCGAGCGTGGCTTGCGGCATCAGCCCCATGGGGCCGGCCAGCAGCAGCATCGTGAGCAGCGTCGCACCGGCGGTGACCAGCTCGGCCAGTTGCGTTCGCGCTCCCGCCGATCGGTTCACGGCGGTCTGAGATGTACCGCCACCGGCCGGCATGCTTCCCCAGACCGCGCTGCCGACGTTCGCGAGTCCCGTCGCCAACAGCTCCCTGTTAGGCACCGGCGGCGGATCGGAGGTGGCGGCGAAGGCGCGGCCGGCGGCGATCGTTTCGGTGAAGCTCATGAGCGCGCAGCCGAGGGCCCCGGGCCAGAGCATTGCGACAAGCGAGAAGTCCGGGGCGACGAAGGACGGCAGGCCTCGCGGGATCTCGCCCACGATCGCGACGCCATAGCGATCGAGCCCGAGCAGACTCACCGCCGCGATGCCCGCCGCAACCGCGATCAACGGCGCGGGTGCGCGAGGGAGCACTCGATGCACCCCCACCAGCAAGACGATCGTGCCTACTCCCACCGCGAGCGTGGGCAGCGATGTGTGCGGAACCGCTCGAATCGTTTCCACGATGTTGTGGAAAAACCCGCCCTTGTCGAAATGGACGCCCATCAACTTGGGAATCTGATCGAGCACGATGACCAGCCCGATGCCTGCCTTGAACCCGATGAGCACGGGTTCGGAGATGAAGTCCGCGACGAACCCGAGCCGCAGGACGGAGGCAGCCACCAGGATGACGCCCACGAGAAGCGTCAGCGTCGTCGTCGCGCTGATCAGCGCGGCGGGGTCACCATTCGGCGCGACCAGCGCGAGATTCGCCGCGACCAGGATGGCGAGGGTCGTCGTGGTGCTCACACTGAGCGGACGCGAGGTCCCCAGCAGCGCGTAGATGACCATCGGGAACAGCGCGGTGTAGAGACCCAACTGCACCGGCAGCCCCGCGATCGTGGCGTACGCGAGCGCCTTGGGGATGACGACCGCCGCGGCGGTGAGGCCGGCCACAACGTCGAGCCGGAGCCAGTCCTTCCGGTACCCGACGGCCCAGTCCAGGATCGGAAGGCGCATGGGTCTGCTCACCTTGGCGCAATGCCGTGCGTGGTTCGAGCGGTCCCCGCACGATCGCGGTGCTGTGCGTGCCTGGACAATTGGCCCTTTGAGTTACCGCTTCGTTACCGTTGCCGGCCCGCTGGCGGGCGCGCTGACCGTTCGCCGTGGCGATACGCCAGGCCTAACGATCGCGTCCGGTCCAGTTCGTTAGGCGCGAGGCGAGCGTCCGCTGGCGCCACGGGAATGCCCCGGCGAGGCCGTGATGCGCGCGCCGAGCTGCCTCCGCCGAAGGGCTCATGGCGCGGGGCGAGGAGAACTCCTACTACTCAGGGGACCCTTGCTCAGGTCACGGATGAGCTCGACGAGAAAGGGCGCCCCAGCACCCCGGACACTCGCCAAATGCGATCGCAACCCGCCATAGCACTGCTGTCCAACGGCTCGTACAGCGTGATGATCACGAGCGCTGGCACCGGCTCGAGCGCCTGGCGCGATCTCGATGTCACCCGCTGGCGCGAAGATGCCACGCGCGATTGTTGGGGCCAGTTCTACTACGTCCGCGACGTCCACGACGACCGCGCCTGGTCGATTGGCACGCAACCGCTGGTCCGGGCAGGCGACCCACCCGACTTCGACTTTCGTGACGACCGCGCCGAGCTTCGTCGGCGCGATGGCGACGTCGAGACTCGCTGCGTCATCTGTGTCGTGCCGGATGCGGATGCCGAGCTGCGCGTAATTACGCTGGTCAATCACGGGCGGAGCCGCCGCGACCTCGAGCTCACGAGCTACGCGGAGGTGTGTCTCAACGGCCGTCGCGCCGATCAGGCCCACCCGGCGTTCGCCAAGCTGTTCCTGGAGACGGAATTCGATCCGCAGTACGGGGCTCTCCTGGCGCGACGCCGACCGCGCGGCGCGAAGGAGCGCCCGGTGTGGGCGATTCACGCGTCGACGAGCAATGCGACTACGGCGAGCAGTCCGAGCAGTGCAAGCAGTGAGACCGCCGCTCAGGACCTCGCATACGAAACCGACCGAGCACGATTCCTTGGCCGCGGCCGGACCCCAGCCAATCCCGCTGCGCTGGATTCAGGGTCGCGCTTGTCGCGAACCACCGGCCCGGTGCTCGATCCGATCTTCAGCCTGCGCCGCCGCATCGCGCTCGACGCGGGTATGACGACACGCGTGGCGTTCATGACCGGAGCGGCCGACACGCGAGAAGCCGCAATGGGATTGGCCGAACGCTTCAGCGAGTTCGAGGCGATCGACGCGGCATTCGCGGACGCTCACGTCTACGCCGAGCGCGAGCTGCGTGAGCTCGCGCTGGTACGGGACGAGATGGCGCTGTTCAATCGATTGGCGGCGTCGGTCGTTTTCACGAGCTCCGCGCTTCGGGACCGCGATGCGGTGGCGGCCAACCGGCTGGGGCAGGGGAGTCTCTGGCGACATGCGATATCCGGCGACCTGCCGATCGTGCTGGCTCGAGTCACACAGCCGGATGATGAGGCCGTTGTTCGCCAACTCGTCAGGTGGCACCGCTATATGGTGCGCCGGCGATTGCGGTTCGATCTCGTGATTCTGGACGAGCGCGCCGACGAGTCGGCGGAGCGATTGAAGAAGGAGCTCCAGGGAGGCATTGCCGGGGAAATGCTCGGCAAGCCGGGCGGTGTGTTCGTGCTGGCCGCGCGTCAACTCTCGACCGAGGATGCCGTTCTGCTCGCAGCCGCATCGCGCGCGGTGCTTGGCGGCGGCCGCGGGTCGCTCGCCGAGCAGATCGATCACGACGCCGATCCGCCGTCCGAGCCGGAAGCGTTCGCTCCGGAAGGGCACGCTGCAAAGCCGGCGGTGCGGCGGCCCGTCCCGCCTAACGGGTTGCTCTTCTGGAACGGCCTCGGAGGGTTCTCCCAGGATGGCCGCGAGTACGTGATCGCCATCGACCGCAACTCACGAGTCGCCGCAACGCTTCCGCCGGCCCCGTGGACCAACGTGCTCGCCAATCCACAGCTCGGATGCCTGGTGACCGAGGCAGGCCTTGGGTACACGTGGGCAGGGAACAGTCAGATGAACCGTCTCACACCCTGGTCGAACGATCCGACGTCGGACCCGCCAAGCGAAGTGGTCTACCTGCGCGACGAGGAGACGGGTGAGGTCTGGACGCCCACGCCGTTGCCTCTGGGTCCCATGGGAACGGTGATGGTCCGCCACGGCCAGGGCTACACGCGGTACTCGCACGTCGGCCATGGTCTCGATCAGGACCTTCTCGTCTGTGTTCCGCCGGACGATCCGGTCAAGCTGGTCCACCTGACGGTGCGAAACGAGAGCGATCGACCGCGACACCTCACGGCCACCTATTACGCCGAGTGGGTCCTCGGAACCGCGCGTGAGAACGCTCCGCTGCAAGTCGTCTGTGAGCACGATTCCGAAAGCGACGCGATACTGGCGCGGAATGCCTGGGCCGGCGAGTTCTCGGGGAAGATCGCCTTCGCCGCGTGTGGTCGCCGCGCACAATCGGTCACTGCCGATCGTCAGGAATTCCTTGGCGACTACGGCTCGACGTCGGCGCCCGCCGCCCTGGGACGCGTTAGGCTGTCGGGCCGCGCCGGCCCGGGACTCGATCCGTGCGCCGCCATCACGACGGACCTGACGCTGTTCCCCGGCGAGACACGAGACGTCGTCTTTGCCCTCGGTCAGGCGAATACCCTGGAGGAGGTCCGCCGACTCATTGGCGAATACACGCCATCCCAACGCGCCGGCGCGATGCTGACGCGGGTACGCGAGCACTGGGACCGCTACCTGACGGCGTTGCAGGTGACGACGGCTGATCCTGCCGTCGACCTGATGATCAACCGCTGGCTCGTGTACCAGATTCTTGGCTGCCGAGTCTGGGCGCGCTCGGGGTTCTACCAATCGGGTGGAGCGTACGGTTTCCGGGACCAGCTACAGGACGTGATGGCGTTGGTGTACGGTGCCCCGGAGGAGGCGCGAGCGCAGATCCTTCGCTCGGCTGCACGGCAATTCGAGGAGGGCGATGTCCAGCACTGGTGGCACCCTCCGTCCGGCATCGGCGTGCGCACGCGCATCACCGACGATCTCTATTTCCTCCCGTTCGTCGTGCATCACTATGTGGTCACGACGGGAGACACCACGCTGCTGGACGAAGTCGTGCCATTCATCACCGCGCCGGTGCTTCGCGAGGATCAGGAGGAGGATTTCAACCTGCCGGCGGTGAGCGCTCAGGCGGCTCCCATCTACGAGCACTGCCTTCGAGCCCTGAAGCACGGCTTTCGACTCGGCTCGCACGGATTACCGCTCATGGGAACCGGTGATTGGAACGACGGCATGAACAAGGTGGGGGCCGAGGGAAAGGGCGAGAGCGTTTGGAACGGCTGGTTCTTCGTGACCGTGTTGTCGGCGTTTGCGGAGTTGGCGGAGCAGCGCGGCCAGGCCGCCGATGCCAACTGGTGCCGCGAGGGCGCCGGCGGGTTGCGGCAATCGATCGAGGCGAACGCGTGGGATGGTGCCTGGTACCGGCGAGCGTACTTCGACGACGGCACGCCGTTAGGCTCGGCGCAGAACGATGAGTGTCAGATCGACGCCCTCCCGCAGGCGTGGGCGGTCATCTCCGGTGCAGCCGACCCTGCGCGGGCTCACTCCGCAATGAATGCGGTCGAGGAACGCCTGGTCCGTGCAGACGACAGCCTGATTCAATTGTTCGATCCGCCATTCGACAAAGGCGTCCTCCAGCCCGGCTACATCAAGGGGTACGTGCCGGGTATCCGGGAGAACGGCGGGCAATACACCCACGCCGCCACCTGGGTAGTGCTGGCCACGGCGTTGGAGGGCCGCGGCGATCGCGCAATGGAGCTGTGGAACCTGATCAACCCGATCTACCACGCCACGACGGCCAGGGCGGTCCAGCACTACAAGGTCGAACCGTACGTGGTGGCCGCGGATGTGTATGGCGCGGCGCCCCACACGGGACGCGGTGGCTGGACGTGGTACACCGGGTCCGCGGGTTGGCTCTACCGCGTCGCCGTCGAGTCGATTCTGGGGTTTCAGCTGCGGGGCGATACGCTGCACTTCGCACCCTGCATTCCGCCGCGCTGGCCGAAATTCGAGATGCGCTACCGCCACCGGTCCTCGACGTACCGCATCCTGGTGGACAACTCGGCCGGCACGGGTCGCGGTGTTCGATCGATCGAGCTGGACGGGCGGCGGCTACCTAACGATTCATTGCCCCTGCGCGACGACGCGAAGGCGCACGACGTCGTCGTAAACCTGGGCTGACCGAGGGCGACTGCCTATGCCGTCCGTGATCGATGTCGACGACGGTCTCGATCGACAACTGACCGACCGGGACCTGGGCCTCCTGCAGCTGTCCACCGTCCTGTACTATCTGCACGAAACCAACCCGGATAACGGTTTGGTGCGTGACAAGACCGACCCGAGCGCCCCGGTCAGCATCGCTGCCGTCGGTATGGCGCTCGCGACGATTCCCATCGTCGTCGAGCGCGGCGTCCTCTACCGGGAGTTCGCCGCCAAGATCACGCTCAAGCGACTACGATACCTGCTCCAGTGTCCGCAGGGGCCTGAGACGGACGCCTCCGGCTACAAGGGGTTCTTCTACCACTTCCTGGACATCGAGACGGGTCGCCGCGTGTGGGAGTGCGAGCTCTCCACCATCGACTCGGCGTTTCTTTTTGCGGGCGCGCTGACAGCCGGCACCTATTTCGACCGCGATGTGCCCGTCGAGACCGAGATCAGGACGTTGGCCAACGCGCTCTACCAGCGAGCCGACTGGAACTGGGCCCGGGATGGCGAACCGACGCTGACCCACGGCTGGCGGCCGGAGAGCGGGTTCATCCCCCACCGCTACCGGGGGTACGACGAAGGATTGCTGTTGTACATCCTCGGCCTCGGCTCACCGACGCATCCACTGCCGCTCGAGAGCTATCGAGCCTACTGCGCGACCTACGAGTGGAAGAAGATCTACGATCGCGAATTGCTGTTCTCGGGACCGCTCTTCACGCATCAGCTCTCGCACATGTGGATCGACTTTCGCGGCCTGCGAGACGAGTTCATGCGGGCGCACGAGAGCGACTACTTCGAGAACAGTCGGCAGGCGACGTTGGTCCAGCAGGAATACGCGATCCGGAATCCCATGAACTTCGTCGGGTACGGCGAGCACTGTTGGGGATTCACGGCGTGCGACGGCCCCGGTTGCGTTAGGCGGACCGTGAACGGCGTCGAACGCGAGTTCTTCGACTACATCGCTCGCGGCGCTCCCTTCGGTCCCGACGACGGCACCGTGGCCCCGTGGGTCGTCATCGCCTCGCTGCCGTTCGCTCCGGAGATCGTCATCCCGACCGTGCAGCGGTTCGCGCGAATGGACCTGGGCATGACGGCGAAGTACGGGTTCCATCCGTCGTTCAATCAGTCGTTCGAGGTGCCGGAGAGCCCCACCGGCTGGTGGGTGACGCCGTATCACTTCGGCATCGATCAGGGGCCGGTCGTGTTGATGATCGAGAACTACCGGACCGGTCTCCTCTGGGACATCATGCGCCGCTGTCCGGCGATCGTCACCGGCCTGCAGCGAGCGGGATTTCGTGGCGGATGGCTTTAGGCTGCCTGGTGCTGGCTGCTGGTTGATCGGCTCGGGTTGTTGCGCCGGGTCGGCTCGCGGGTCGCGCTCCGGCGGCTCTCGGGCTCGCGTGCTGCTCGCAGCCCGCGCAGCGCTCCGCGTCGGGGACACTTCATCCCCGCGGGCTGTGGGCAGCACAGCTTAGGCCCACGCCGCCTCCGCGCGACCCCCTCGCCGCCCCCAGGCCGTGGCGAACCGTCAGCAGCTCGCAGCAAGCGCGCGCCTAACGGCGGCTGTCGGTGCGCGCATGGTCACGCCCATGCTGCGAGCTGCGGCGCGCCACGATGGAGCCGAGCGGATCGCGCCCCGATGGAGCCGAGCGGACCACACCGAACGGCCGCGGCGCGTCAGACAGCGCA
>Ga0105249_10001648_pt1 | contig 19565 bp, 19 predicted proteins | sample KBSS44metaG_FD_81522 | JGI IMG/M metagenome (GOLD analysis project Ga0105249, IMG submission 81522) | Switchgrass rhizosphere microbial communities from Kellogg Biological Station, Michigan, USA - KBS S4-4 metaG | ecosystem: Host-associated > Plants > Roots > Rhizosphere > Soil | place...
ACAGGGGAAATTTCTTTTTCAGAATGTCGAGCTTGCCGTTGTTTACGCCAAAGAACTCGATAGGGTTTACGGTTTCGAGGTTGATGATCGTTTCTGTCAATTCACTTCATTTTTAATTTCACAATGCTGGCATAGGGTGGTTACCAGATTCTTGCACTACACCTGTTTTATTCAGATGTTTGACCCCTTGATGATTAAAATAAAGACTTATCTCAATCACTTCCTAAAGTTAATTATTAACAGGTGTGAAAACAAATTGTTGAAAGTAAAATTTGGTTAATAAATATTTTAATTTCTCCAATGCCAATTTTTCTTCCAGCTTTTGTAAACTTATTCGTCTTTCGTTGCGACGCTCCGTTTATCGTTCTCTTCATCATTGAACAATTGCGTCGCAGTTTGCCCTGAGTTTGTCGAAGGGTCGCACTCTTGTACTGCAACAATTTTATTCAGCTTTTATTTCACGCAAAGCTCGCAAAGAAGCAAAGGCGCAAAAAAAGACTATTTCATGTCTGCGGCTCTGTGTGCAATTCCGTTAGCGCCTTTCCGTGAAGCCTTTGTTCTGATGAAGGTCAGCCAAACTCATGCTAAACATCATCTGCATTCCTAAACAACTGGTTAATTTTACAACATGGAAGAGATAAAACCTATCAAACGAAGTAAAGAATTGGCTCCCCTTAGCCGTGAGCATCATGACGGGTTGTTATTTGCATGGAAAATAAAGCAAGGACTTGCAAATGGCACTTCGATTGAAACGCTTTGCAATTACACCCGCTGGTTTTGGTCAAATCATATCAAGCCGCATTTTAAAGATGAAGAGAAAGGATTGGTGAAATTCTTACTCGAAGAGAATGCCTTAGTGAAGCAGATGTTTAAAGAACATGCGCAGATACGAGACCTCATCATCTCACTTGATAAAGAACCAGATTCAACTTCCCTGCAGTTACTTGCGGAGTTCATCACTAATCATATTCGTTTTGAAGAAAGAGAACTGTTTGCTTATGCAGAACAAACACTTACTTCGGAACAACTGAATGAGATCTATGCAGAGCTACCGCATGATTCACATTGTGAAACCGAATGGAAAGATGAATTTTGGGTGAAGAAATAGATCAGGACGATGCTGCCTGGCTTTGCTGAACTGCTGTTGTTTCTTTTCGTAGTTCTATTTCTGCAAGTATTTGTCGAATGGTTTCTTTGCACTCTTTATATTCATTACCAAAATCCTTATACACTAATAGCTGCGTAAATTTCTGCGTCTTTTGGGCAAGAATATCCACAAGTTCCTCCGTTGTTATGTTTTGGCTATTCTCTATCATAGATCCGTAGCAGTTGGGTAAATAGATAAATTTAAAGTTGCACTAATACAGCAATAATTGTGCAAAGGTTGTTCGATAGAACCAAAGCTATTGGTAAATTAAATCCATTCGATCTTACGATGAAGTGGAAAGACTATTTACAAAAACGTTCATGGGCTATGGTTTAAAATTACTGACTAATATGATTTGATCATTAAAGAATGTCACCTGTTAAATCATTCAAAAAATAATAATCGATCCGCAATCGGCGTTATAATTTTTGCATATTTACAAATAACCACTTCCCCTGCTTATGCATTACCGCCAAAACTGCTTATTGATGGTTTTTCTTTTTGGCTTTTTTGTTGCACAAGCACAATACTTTAAAATTTCTGGTAAGATCACAAACAGTAAACTGGAACCGCTTGCATTGGCAAGTATACAGGTCAAAGGTTCGGTAAAAGGGACTATTTCAAAAGAAGATGGAACTTATGAGCTGCAGCTGGAAGAAGGCAGCTACGATCTTGCATTCAGCATGCTTGGGTATAAGACACTTTTGATAAACCTCGTCGTTACCAAAGATTATGTACAGAATATTATTTTGGAAACTGATGAAGCAAAAAACCTTTCCGAAGTAATCGTAAGAGGAAAAATGAAAGATCGTTCAGAAGAGATCATCCGCAGTGTGATAAAGAATAAAGATGACCTAATTGCCGCAGCAGGGTCGTATTCCTGTAATGTTTATATAAAAGCTACACAGGAGGATTCATCACAACGAAAAGTAAAAACGAAGAAGAAACCTGCTGACTCATTGAAAATTAATTTGAATGCGGATCTGGCCGGCATGTCAATGGCCGAGATCTCGCTTCGGTACGATCATGAAAATGATAATCGTGTGAAAGAAGAAAGAACCGGTGTTAAAAAAAGAGGGGACCCCGAAGCATTATTTTATCTTTCATTGACTGAAGGCGATTTTAATTTGTATAACAATCTTCTTAAATCAAGAGTATTATCACAGGTTCCATTTTTGTCTCCTGTTAGTTATAGTGGGTTGGCCGCATACAGGTATAAGGTCATCAATATAAAACAGCAGGATGGAAAAAAAATCTATACCATCAGCATCAAGCCAAGACAACTAAGTAATGTAACTGTTGAAGGCGAACTGACAATTCTTGATAGTGCATGGGTAATTCTAAGTGCACATTTTACATTGCCCGGTTATCATATACCCGAGTATGATCATTTTGAAATTGACCAGCAATACAGTTTTGTAGATAACAAGGCATGGATGATCACCCGCCAGCAATTCACTTATTATTCAAAAACAGGGAAGGGAAAATTGTCAGGAGAAACGATCGCTTCCTATAAAGATTTTGAATTTAATAAAACCTTTCCTAAAAAATATTTCGGCACCGAATTAAGCGCCACTGCACAAGAAGCTTATGATCGTGACAGCAGTTTCTGGCAACAAACAAGAACAGAACCGCTGACAGCAAAAGAGATCCGGTTCATTCATTATAAGGACAGCATTCTTCGTGTTACTACCAGCAAGCCTTATCTCGATTCGATAGACAGGATAACGAATAAAGTAACATGGAAGAAAGTTTTGTTATTTGGACAAACAAAATATAATCGTGAGAAAAAACGAACGTGGAATTTACCATCAGTTATAGATTTTATTGACCCTTTCCGTTTCGCCGGCGTAAGGATAAGGGCTAATGTTAGCTACAATAAGGTGTTTCCTTCAAAGAAAAACATTTTTGCGTACACGGACATAAGTTATGGGTTAAGGAATCACGATGTGAATGGAAATATCGGCGTATCACATATGTACAATCCTTTTAACCGCGGCTTTATTAGTGTTTCATTGCAGCGGGACTTTCAATATATTTTCCAGGGTGATGCATGGATCAATATGCTCAAGCGGAATAATTTCTATCTCAACAATGGGATCGGAATCGGTCATGGGTTGGAATTAGCAAATGGGTTATTCTTATATACAAATGCAGATTTTTCGTTTCGCCGCTCAGTAAGTGATTATGAAACCAATCCAAAGTTTGACAGTATTTTTCACGGGGAAAACGAACCTGTTGCATTTGAGTCATACAATGCATTGTATGGAAAAGCTCGTTTGCAATACACACCGCACCAGCGTTACATTCGTGAGCCGAAAGAAAAAATCATTCTAGGTTCCAAATGGCCCACATTTTATGTAAACTGGCGAAAAGGAATTCCGGGTGTATTCAAAAGCGTAGTGGATTTTGATTATCTCGAATTTGGTGTCGAGCAGGAATTGAAATTAGGAGTGACCGGTATTTCCAAATACAGCGTACGAACCGGCAATTTCTTTAATACAAAAGATCTTCGGCTTGTTGATTATAAATTTCAGCGCCGCGGCGATCCGATACTTTTCATGAATCCCAATGAAGCTTTTCAATCGCTTGATTCCACCTTTCCGGTCTTTGAGCGTTTTTACCAGGCGCATTATCTGCATGAATTCAATGGAGCAATCCTGAATAAAATTCCACTTTTCAAAAAACTGGAGTTGCGTGAAATAGCAGGAGGTGGTGTTTTAATTGCGCCGGAAAGAGATCTGCGCTATGGAGAATTGTTTGCCGGTGTTGAAAAAGTGATCAAGTGGCCATTCAATCCCATTTATAAATTCAAATTGGGTGTATATGTTATTGGTTCGGCCGCCAATCAATTTCGTAATCCTGTTCAATTTAAAATTGGAATTACTAGTTGGGACAGGAGAAATAATAAATGGCAGTAGAAGGATTATGATGCCAGCTTTCGTTACTCCGATTGACCTTTCATCTATTACCAAACATAAGTAGCCACAGCACCACCCACCAACGTATTTGTCACCCATTGACCATTAAACTTGATGTTAAATGTCTGGTTAGAATGCCCGTCATTCTCTACTATCAAGACTTTTTTACCATCAGGACGTTTGAAGGCTGCATTATAAAGACTGCCTGATTGAGTTGAGCTGATTCGTACAGAGCCTGCCGGAACAAATTTAGATGCATGCGCAATAATATAGTAAGCAACATTTCTTGTAACAGTTGAATTATTAATGGTAATTGCACCCTTACAGGAGTTACATCCACCGGGAGTATGTAATGAATAAGTCGGATCGTTGGCAAGATTCCATTCCAGTGCAACACGACTCCAGTTACGCATAGAACCTGTGATCACATTTTTTAAATGCCATTTCAGATCATTCCCGAAGTTTCCTGTAGCGCCAGTGTATTGTTCGGTGAAGTAAACATTTTTGGTTGGGTATGCATTATGCACAGTAGTCAATGCACTTATATCACCGGCATAAAGATGAAATGCCGAGCCATCAACATACGGTCGGGCAATGGGATCATTTAAAATAGAAATTGGATAATCAGGTACATCACAATTATGATCATAGAGAATGATTTTTGTAGTAAGGTTTGCTGATTGTAATGCTGGCCCGAGATGAAATTTGATAATAGTATCTTGTTGCGTCGCAGGCATGTACATACTTGGATTGTTATTCGGATTTAGTGGTTCGTTTTGCGGAGTGACCGCATCGATGGTAATGCCTCTTGTTTTCATGCCCTGGATATATTTTACAAGATAGTTGGCGAAAGTGCTGTAATACTGTGGCAACAATCGTCCGCCGACCGAGCTATTATTATCTTTCATCCATTTTGGTGGCGACCATGGCGAACCGAATATTTTAATATTGGGATTGATGGTTAATATTTGCAATAACACAGGTATCATATCAGCTTCATCAGGCGCCAAACTAAAGTTTTGTAATGTTGGATCAGTTTGCCCGGCCGGAAGATCATCATACGAATACACAGTGGGGCTAAGATCAGAGGCACCAACATTTACACGTAAATAACTTACCCCAATTGAACCTGTGCCGGAACCAAATAGTTCTTGTAATAAAGTTGTTCTTGCAGCGCTGGTCATGTGGTTGATAAGATAAGCCGAGCTTGTTGTCAGTGTATAACCGAACCCATCTATGGTTTGAAATATTTGTGTTGTGTCGACAGTGATATTTGCATTCCTATTGGTAGCTGTTCCAAATGTCAGTGAAGTTTGTTGTTGTAATAAAACAGATTGATCACCTTTAGTTAACCAATAATCAACGGTTCCTGCAGCAGCAGCTGCTTCAACAGCAGGGCTATTGGGATTGTTTTGTGATTGTTGTTCTTGTTGCGGTAAGTCTATATTGTGTTGGCAGCTTGTTGAGGCCAATAATAAAATAGCAACACATGATAGTAATTTCATATAGCAAGGTTTTGTGTGAGTATAAATTTAAGAAAGTTTTGACTGTCTGAATAGAATTACAGAACGTATAAGAGTGCCCCTCGCTTCGCTTTGGGTAAACTGTGCAACGGAAGTTTAACAATAGTAATCAAGCCGAACCAATCATCACCATCTCGCAACAATCTTAAAATTCACCAATCGTGGCGTTAGGCGATTGGGAATTGTGAAAACATTGTTAGCGAAATCTTTTATCAGCAAATAAGAAATGGTATTGGAGCGGTCAATAAGATTGAACACTTCAAGGCTGGCCCAGATACTTTCAAAATTGCGGAAAGGAGAATGGCTGCGCCGATTCGATTTCTCAGCATCAAGCAACAATGCGCTGAAACCAATATCCGCTCTTATATAAGGTTCGATGATAGCGCCATTGCGATACTTTACACTACCGGGAATATTATAAGGAAGATTCGTTCCATAGATCATGTTGAGATAAACTCTGAAATTTTTATTGGTGGCCAGATAATCCTGGAAGAACATTCCGAATGTTAGTGTACGATCTGTTGGGCGGCGAAACCAGCCTCCTTCAACCGTTGTGCTGTCAAGCGCCTGGTTCAGTGTATCAATTGTATATACTTTATAAAAATCGCCATCAATATTTTCTTTTGTATTCATCAGCCCGATGCTGATCCAGCTTTCTGCATCTTTTACCAGCTCACCAAATAATCTTCCTTCAATACCATAAGCATAAGCTTTTGCACTGTTCTCGCCATAATAACGAATGCGGACATTGTCGATATCATAAGGAACAACATCCCACATGTTTTTATAATAAGCTTCCACTGTCATCCGCATCGGTTTGGAGCTTGATTTAAAATTATAATCAAAGCCGCCAACAACCTGGAAACTTTTTTGCGCTTTCAGATCTGTATTCACCGTACCATCATATCTTCTGAGTTCACGATAGAATGGAGGCTGATCATAAATGCCGGCAGCCGCACGGAAGATGATATCCTTTCCACCTTTGGGTTGCCAGCTTGCGCCCACTCTTGGAGATAGTAAAAATTCATTATTGAGAGAATTATAATTGTAGCGAATGCCAGCCTGCAGTGTGAATGAATTTGAAGAATCACCAAAGATCAAATTGTCCTGGAAGTAGCCTGAAATTTTATTGACATCTAATGCCGCTGTCGACTTGATCACTTTGTTTAACTGGAGAACATTAGGATTGAAAGGAAGTGAATAACCGGCCGAATCCTGGAATTCCCATTCATTCAGCTTGTCGTCGATATTTGTTTTATCATAGCCAATCCCCCACAGCAAAACATTTCTTCCTTTATCAAGGATCCCTTTGTGTGATACATTCCAGTTATCTATGTTTAATTTATTACGGGCAAAATTCTGAAACACTCCTGCCCCCAACGGATTTACGATCAAACCGAATGTTGGTTTTGCTTTATCAAAATCTCTTTCACCAAATAAATAGGCACCGGAGATATCAATGTTCTCTTCTTCATCATTTTCAAATCTTGACACCATCCATTTCAGCTTCAGGTTTTTTCTTGGTTGATTAGTAATCGTAAGCCCAAGCATATTTGTTTTGTACTGATCTCTTTCCTGTCCTTCAAAATATACATCAAGTCCAAGTACTGCACTAAAGAATGGAGAGAAGACGGCGGAAGTAAGTTGACTGAACTCAGGAACAAGTGTAAATTTTGTTTGAGAAATATTTCCCAGGAATTCAGCACCCCACTTATTGTTGAACTGGTAAGTAATAAGTGCCTGCAGATCAGAAGATGAAGGAACATAATTTCCTTTTGTTTCCTGGCTGCTTAATAAACTTTTGTTGGTGCGGTTACGAACACCAACCAGGTAATTTAGTTTGTTGTTTTTCGATATCCCTTCTAATTCCAAACCCTGTTCAAGTATGCTTATATAAGCTGAACCGCCAAAACGTTTCGGTTTTTTATATTGAATGTCGAGTACACTACTCATTTTATCGCCATACTTAGCCTGGAAACCGCCATTATAAAAATTAATATTGCGGACCATTTCAGGATTGATAAAACTCAACCCTTCCTGTTGTCCATTGCGAACGAGATATGGGCGAAAAATTTCAAAATCGTTTACATAAATAAGATTCTCATCATAACTGCCGCCGCGAACGGAGTATTGTGAAGTGAGTTCATTATTGGAGCCTACAAAAACTTTAATAAGACTTTCAACTCCCATTACAGGGGAAGGAAGATTAATAACTGATTTTGGGTTTGGACGAATTAATCCTGCTTCTCTTCTGTCACGCTGATCAGTGACAATTACTTCTTCCAACACTTTGCCTTCTCTTTCCATTCGGATAACAATCGTCTCTTCTTCATTTTCATTCAATAGAAAATTCTTTTGCTGGGACTTAAACCCGGTATAGCTGAAGACAATTGCAAATGCACGATCGGCAGTTACTTTTAATCTGAATGTGCCAGAGTCGGATGTAACAATTCCTTTTTGTTGCCCGAGAATAACTACAGAAACATTTGAAAGTGGATTTTCATTTTCATCCAACACTTTGCCAGAAACAAATGCAGGTTTTTTTTGAGCGAAGATTGAAATAACAGGCAATAGAAAACAAGCAATACACAAAAGGCTAGAGACAAGGATTAAGCTTGGTTGGCGGTTCATTCCTAAGAAGCGGATTTTGATAGACAATATTAATCAATAAAATTCGCATTTGCTATTACAGAAGCTGTTTCAATTTGTTTTTGGACCACAGAGTATGCGTCTCTATGTTCTTTTTGCCTCCGTATTTTTTTGAATCGTTACCTATTTCAATACCCTGCCAAATTTTAGATAGATCGGAAATCTTACTTTCTTCACTTCACTTTCCGGCCATAGTTTTTTTATTTCTTCTTCAAGAATAGGAACGGGAGAATAACCGTTAGTTTTTATAAATTTTTGAACGGCACTCCAGCTACCAACATACCCTAACAGGTCTTCACGTCGCCATTCAAGTGTAGTTTCAAAATCTTTTACAGGCAGCAGATCATAATCAAACTCAACAGTTGCATATTTTTCTTCCACATATTTCCTTTCATCATCCCAATAAGGCCTGGTTACATTTTCGTAGAAATTGTAAATCGCTTCATCCACTTTTTTATCCCCAGCGGTATTTCTATGATAGGTCCAGATAGCTATGATAGCTCCGGGTTTACAAACACGCATCACTTCTCTTTTAAATTCACCCCATTTTATCCAATGGTAAGCCTGTGCTACCGTGACGAGATCAAAAGTATTTTCTTCAAATGGAGTTGATTCAGCAGGACAAACGATGTATTCGATATTTTCTTTGGATATAGCTTTTTCAATTTGTGCAGCGCTTATATCAGTTGCAATAACCTTTTTAAAATGATCAGCCAGTACAACTGCAGCTTGTCCATTGCCAGTGGCACAATCCCATGCAATATTTTTTTCTTTTACAAAAGAGAGAATATAATTGTAAAGCTCTTTTGGATAAGTTGGCCTGTAACGAGCATAAAGATCGGATTGTTTGCTAAACAGATCTTTTGCCATGAGCTTTTATAATTTTTTCAATTGAGCAATTGTTGCTTTAGGATCTTGTGAACTAAAAACTGTATTGCCTGCTACAAGCACATCTGTACCGGCAGCAACGATCGTCGCTGCATTTTCTAATGTAACGCCGCCATCAATTTCTATCAGAACGTTCAATCCTTTTTCATCGATCATCTGACGGAGTGTCTTTATCTTTTTTAAAGTATGATGAATAAATTTTTGTCCCCCAAAACCAGGATTCACACTCATCATACAAACAAGATCAATATCAGCAAGAATATCTTGTAAACTTTCAACCGGTGTATGCGGATTGATGGCGACACCAGCTTTCATGCCCATTGACTTTATCTGCTGAATATTTCTGTGCAAATGCGGACACGCTTCAATATGTACAGAAAGAAGATCTGCTCCTGCATTCTTAAATTGTTCAGCATAATTTCCAGGTTCTTCGATCATCAAATGCACATCACAAACTTTTGTAGTTGCTTTTCTGAAAAACGAAACGAGCATGGGCCCAAAGCTAATGTTGGGAACGAAGCGACCATCCATTACATCCAAATGATACCAATCGGCCTGACTTTCATTTAGCATTTTACAATCGGCGTCAAGATTCAGGAAATTTGCAGAAAGAAGGGAAGGAGCAATAATGGGCATTAAAGTTGTTTTGCAGCGCAAGATACAAAGCCAGAATTATTAATTTTTATTTTTTAATTCTTAATTCTATCAGCCGCCTCTTTCGCTTCAGTGAGAGTTTTATCAAATGCATAGGCCCGCTGGTAGCTGATCTTCGCATCTTCTTTCTGGCCCAATGCTTCCTGGCATTTTCCTTTCCAGAAATGTGCATCAGCAAAACTGTTGGAAACTTTTATTGCCAGGTCATATACTTCCATCGCCTCTTTGAATTTTGATTGTTTATAAAGTATTCTTCCTTTTTCCATATATGCATCTAAAAAAGTATAATCCTTTTTTATACAGGAATTGAATAGTTCAAGAGCTTTGGGATATTCATCAATATTGTAATAATAAACACCTTTCAGATAATCAGGATTAGGATCTCTTTTGCTTTCATCATTTTTGTTCATGGAGTCACAAATAGAGATCGTTCTCGGGTTTCTTGTTTCGGCATAAAGGTTTGCTAATTGCAAACCAGCTTCCGTTAATTCTCCAGGGATGACAAAAAACTCAAGTGTTTTAATCGCATTTGTAGTATCTCCTGCGAGCACTAATAATTCAGATCGTTTAAGTAAATAATTTAAATAAGTCTTCATTTTGGTAGAATCTCCCATTGTGAAGTTCATTGAATCCAACACATTAACTGCCTCTTTGTACCTGCCAGCCTCTTGTAGTGTGAGGACAAGATTGTATTTCAATAACGTATCGGTTGGATATTTTTTTAGTGAATCACGAAAAGACACGAGCAACTGTTGCAAGCTATCCTGCGTCTGCTGTTCATTAGAAGTAATCTTGTTATTATTGGTACAGGCAAATAATATTGTTACGAGAGCTGAAAGAAGTAAAAGATTTTTCATAAAACATTTGGGTGATATGACAAAAGTCTGACATTTGCCGGGGTTTCCGAAAATAGTTTTGCTAAAATTTTTTAACTAATGCACTATATGAAATTTTTGACTGCAGGTTTTTTTGTTGGGTTGGCTTTTTTATTCTGCGTTTCGTTTACAGTTAAAAAAACTACAATTGATCCATTAACCATAAAGCATTCACCATTCAATATTGACACGCTGCAGTACCCAAGTGAAACACATTTGCAAAATATTCAGCAACTCACCTTTGGTGGCGATAATGCTGAAGCATATTTCAGTTTTGATAACAAATGGATAATCTTTCAGCGTACACAACCTAAAGATGGGTTAATGTGCGACCAGATTTTTATTGGTAAAGTTCCAAAGCAAGGTGAAGCATTTACATATAAAATGGTAAGCACTGGTAAAGGAAGAACAACCTGTGGTGCATTTTTAAAAGATGGGAAACATATTATTTACGCTTCTACTCATTTAGGAGCTGATACCTGTCCACCCGTTCCTGATAGAAAAAAATATGGTAATAAATACATCTGGCCTCTGTATGACAGCTATGATATTTTTATGGCAGACCTGGATGGTAAAATAGCTAAGCAATTAACGCATAGCAAAGGATATGATGCGGAGGCAACTATTTCTCCCGATGGAAAAAAGATGTTGTACACAAGTGATAAAGATGGCGATATTGATCTGTACATGATGGATTTGCAAACAGGTAAAGAAAAAAGGATGACTAATACACTTGGCTATGATGGAGGATCATGGTTCAGCCCCGATGGCAAAAAAATTATCTGGAGAGCAAGTCGTCCAAAGACGGAAGCTGATATAAAAGAATACAAAGATCTATTAGCAGAAAATTTAGTAGCGCCAACAAGTATGGAAGTATATGTTGCTAATGTTGATGGTAGCAATGTAAAACAAGTAACGAAATTCGGACAAGCCAACTGGGCACCTTATTTTATGCCTGATAATAAACGGATCATTTTTGCAAGTAATTATGAATACAAAAGAGGGTTTCCTTTTAACTTATATACCATTAATGAAGATGGAACCGATCTGAAAAAGATCAGTCACGACAATGGCTTTGATGCTTTTCCTATGTTCAGCCCCGATGGTAAAAAATTAATTTTCTGCAGCAACAGAAATAATGGAGGCACAAGGGATACCAACGTTTTTATTGCTGATTGGGTAGAATAAATACGGGTTTTCTGCGTTATTTGGAATAGTATTTGGTTAATTACTGTAACCTTAAACACGACTGTATGAAAACGCAGGTACTGGTCACCGTATCGTTCTTCTTTTGTTTTATCGCCTGTAAAAAGGAAACAACAGTTTTCAGTAACAATCCCGATGCAAATTATTTGCATAACAGGGCAGTGGGAGCTTCCGCAAACGAATTGCTTAGTGCAGCCACCTACAAATCTTTAAAGATCGAAGTTCAATACATGATGGGCTATGCGCCGGATGCGTCTGCATTAAATCAGTTACAAACTATTTTGAGCACTTATTTGAACAAACCTTCAGGGATTACAATAATTACTAAAGAAATTCCGGCTTCATCATCCGCTACATTGTCGATTGATCAGGTAAGAACAATAGAAGAGAAAAACAGAACGGTGTTTACCACTGGTGATCAGTTGGGTGTTTATTTTCTTTACACAAATGGAGATTTTACCGACAACAATGTTCTTGGCGCAGCATTTAGAAATACTTCGATGGTAATATTTGGTAAAACAATTCATGATAACTCAGGTGCATTAGGCCAAACAAGTCGTACCAAACTTGAAGCAACAGTTCTTGATCATGAGTTTGGTCATATATTGGGTCTTGTTGATCTTGGATCAACAATGCAGACAGCCCATAAAGATGCTGCACATGGAAATCATTGTAGCAATACAAATTGTCTTATGTACTATGCCTCAGAAACAAAAGACATTCTTGGTATTCTTCTTACTGGGAATATTCCTTCCTTCGATGCTAACTGTATAGCTGATATCCATGCTAATGGCGGGAAATAAATTTGAGGTTTGATGTTTGATATTTGAGGTTAGATAGAATCAATTAACTTCGAACCTCAAACCAAAACTTCAAACCGCATGGAAACCGGACTACTGCATTTACACAGCATACTTCGCTGGATCATTCTTTTATTATTACTTGTTTGTCTTTTCCAGGCTTTATCAAAAAGTGCTGGTTTGCGAAAAGCAAGTTTGTGGTTGCTTATCAGTGCACATTTAATGTTATTGGTTGGGTTGTACCAATTGATAGCTGGACGGTTTGGAATTATGAAAGGATTACCGGAGGGAATTGAATTAATGAAAGATAAGTTTTACCGTTTTTTTTGGATAGAACATCCGTTGATGATGATCATCGCAATTATTCTTATCACCATTGCTCGTGGCAAAGCAAAAGCACTTAATTATAAAGCAACAGGCTGGTTATTAGTGATAGCATTGATACTTATTCTTGCAGCAGTCCCATGGCCATTCAGAGAAATTGTAGGGGATGGACGAACTTGGTTTCCCGGAATGAAATAGTATCAGGCAATTTCTTTCAAAGTAGTACAGAAAGTTTTCATTTCTTCAATTGTACCCATACTTACGCGGCACCATTTACCGCCGAAGTGCTCACGGTATTGAACAAAAATATTTTTTGCCTGCATCTTTTTTGAAAAGTCCGCACCGATCTTCCCGATATTAAACAAAATGAAATTAGTATGTGAAGGAATATACTCCAATGAAAGTTGTTTAAAACAATCATAACACAGTTGCCTTGCCTGGACAGCTTTTTCTTGGCAATCTTTTACAAATGCCTGGTCTTTTAATGCTGCCGAGGCGCCTGCGACAGTGACCGCACTTATATTGGCATCGGGCCATGGTTGAAATGCCGATAACTTATTAATTGTATCAGGATGGGCAATTACATAACCAACTCTTGCACCAGCCAATCCGTAGATTTTCGAAAAAGTTTTTGCAACAACTATGTTCGGATTTTTAACTGCCAGATCTTTCAATGAAGGAAGATCAGCGAATTCAGTATAGGCTTCATCCACAAGCACCATGCATTTTTTACTGCATTCAGATACAAAATTTCTGAGCAAATGATCTTCAACATAAGTGCCGACAGGATTGTTTGGATTGCATACATATATCATTCTTGTATCTGCATCCATGGCGGACACCATGCCCGCAAGATCAAGTGTTTTGTCATTGGCAACAGGAACTCGTTTGAATCCTAATCCAAATGACTCCGCTTGTCCATTCCAAACGCGATAAGAAGGTTCTGCAGTAATGATTTTTCCTTTGTTTGATGAAACGAGTAAAGAGACAAGTCCAAGGAACTCTGAAGAACCTGCACCAAATAAAATATTTTCCATTCCAACGTTCCAAAATTCGGCTACTTGTTTTTTCAAGACCGATATCTGTTCGTCGGGATAGCGATTGGAATTCCCGGCTGCTTCAGTCATAGCCTTTCTTGTAGCACTTGAAGGTCCGTATGCATTTTCGTTACCGTTAAGTAAAATGATTCCTGCTGCCCGGTATCTTTCTTTTTCAACCGCAAAGATTGAAGGGGCTAAACTTACTCCTGCCAATGCCGTAGCGGTATTTCTTAACCATTGGCGGCGGGAAGAATTATCAGGCATAATACATTATTATTTAAAGAGTATATCGAGTTTTAACGGGAAGCCATATTGTTTTTGGGATCACTGATAACCCCTATGAATTGTTTCATCTCATCAATGGTTCCAACACTTACTCTTGCCCACTGTCCATCACTATATTTATTCGACCTCAATATGATCTTATGTTTATCAAACATATCCGCTGAATATTCGCCAGGGTAATTTTTTACCGGGTAAAAAATAAAATTAGTATGTGATTGGATATAGTCAATTCCCATTTTTTTCATTTCATCCATTGTATATTTTCTTGCAGCTTCGTTTTTTTGTTTACTCATTGCCTTGTGTTCTTCATCAGTTAAACTGGTCATGGCAGCAGTGAGACTTAAATTACTTACGGCAAATTGTGTGCTTTGGAAATAATCAGGCTGCAACTTGCTGATCAGTGAAGAATGACCAATAATAAAACCAATTCTCAAACCAGCCATTGCATGAATTTTGGAAAATGTTTTTATCACCAGCACATTTGGATTCTTTTCGATCAAACCAAGCATCGATTCATTATCTGGGGCATCTAAAAAATCGATGTAAGCTTCATCTATTAGCACAACCGCTTTTTTAGCAGCCTCTTCGCAAAAACTTTTTAATGCAGCAGGTTTTAAGATCGTGGAAGTTGGGTTTGCAGGATTGCAGATATAAACCAATTTTGTTTCATTGTTTATGGCAGCAAGCATCGCCGGCAGATCATGAACCTTTTCTTTTGTCAGCGGTACTTCAATAACCTTTGCTCCAATTTTTTTAGCAGTATTCGGAAGAATTGCAAATGTTATATCAGCAGTCACAACATTTCCGTTGTTGAAATGCCTCGCAAGCAATGCTAATCCTTCTCCTGAACCAGCTGTAACGAGTATTTGGTCTTCCTTTACCTTGTAATAGTCACCCAATTTTTTTTTGAATGATTGCAGCGATGCGACGTTAAACTGGTAACGGTTTGTTTCACCCATCATATCCAGAATTGCCTGCCTGGCTTTTGATGAAATACCATAAGGATTTTCATTTGCGCCAAGATTGATCAACCCTTTTTCAGTGTTCAAAAATTTGGTTAAGCCATCTTCATTTCCCATTGACCGGAAAGAAAAACCTAATCCCAATGTTGCAATTGATGTTTGCTTTAACCATTGACGACGTGATGAATGAACTGACATAGCCTTGAAATTTTATTTGCAGAAAAGCTACATCAATTTTCACAGAGGGAAAAGAAATTTTATACAGAAGGATCTACTTTCTTTACGCATTCTTTATCGCAAGTGCAACCTGGCCAATATGGTAAATGTCGTGTTGTATTTGCCCATTCAAAAAAGTACGCAAAGAATAGGAGGTACCCGCAAAATCCTTATCTAATGCTTCATCATCCCATTTTGGAAGCGATTCAATTAATTCCTGTTGATTTTGTTCCAGCTTTTTTATCAATTCTTTCCAGGTTGCAGCCGTTTGTTCTTTTGGCAAAGGAGCCCAATCTTCTTTTGAATTCATTTTTACTGATGCTTTCGCGTCACCGTTTAATCGTTTTGCCAGCAAATTTCGCCACGTATAAAGATGATGGGTGATCTCAAACGCAGAATGGCCATCGCTTTTTTGCTTTTTAAAAACATCTTTTGGATCGGCGGAATTGATTACAGCCATTAAAGATTTACCATACCACGGTTCTCCATTGTAAATGGTTTCAAATTCACTGATGTAATTGTTGATCTCTTTTTTCATGATAATAAGTTTATGGATGCAATTTGTATTTTTAGACAGACGGCAGGCTTAGAAATCTTGCTTTCTTTATAAAGCCTTAAAATTTACGTTGAAGGCTTCTGCTTCATTGCGGAAATGAGTATTTTTAACTCATGAAAATGGCAGATATACATATACTGCATCAATCAGATTTTTACCGGGTCGAAGATTTTAAATGCCATTGTGATGTTTGCTCGGTAACAGATCCTGAATACAATAAAAGTTTCAGCCTTTCATTTATCCGCAAAGGGTTTTTTGAGTATCAAACTTTTAAAAGAAAGGATGAAGTGCATGTTGGCCGGCTATTAATTTCCAAACCCGGGTTTGAACATATAACCCGGCACATCGATAATCAACCAGACATCGTTACGATCTTTGAATTCAAAAGAAATTTTTTTGAAGAAACTATTCTGGATGTGTATGGGAATAAACTACCCTGGATACTGAAGAACAATGATATTCATTCCGTAATGGTGAATGCATCACCGGAACTGGAATATCATCACCAAAGAATATTTCAAAAGATTATTTCGCAGAAATATAATTCATTGGAGATAGATGAACTCGTACTTGATCTACTGGAAAAAGCTATGACATTATTGGGAAGTGCTGAAACCCCCGAAAATATTCCTGATAAATTAAAGCAGTATCACCTGGGCACGATTGAAACTGCAAGGGATTATATCTTATCGCATTTTAAAGAAAATGTTTCTTTACAACAGTTGGCAGCACATTGCATGGTGAGTCCATTTCATTTCAGCCGGATCTTTAAAGCCATAACTAAAACATCACCCCATCAATATCTTAGTTCAGTCAGGCTGACTCATGCCAAAGTCTTATTAACTGAAACAAATTCCCCGGTATCGGATATTGGTTGCGAATGTGGATTTAACAGTCTTGAGCATTTTGTCACTGCATTTAAACAGCATTATAGGATCAAACCTTCAACACTTCGGCAACAGCATGTCTGAAAATAGCAAGATTTCTAAGCCGGTCTTATTGCAATAATATTAGGTTTACGTCCTAAATTATTTTTATGCTGAAAATTATTTCTATCTGCCTGCTTATAATGCAGACGACTGTATTATTCGCCCAGCCAAATTCTGGTAAACAGCCAGAAACAAATAAAATAAATGATGATGTGGCACAACTGAGTGCATTAAATGCGCAATTCATCCAAAACTTTTTGCATAACGATACTGCGGCGCACAATAAGATCATTTATAAGGATTTTGTTTGCATCGTTAGCAGTGGTGCAGTTATAAACCGCGATGATTATATGAAGGGGTGGTCACATGGATACGATCCTTCGTTTTATAAATCGTTTGTAATGCAGAATGAATTTATAAGAGTGTTTGAAAATACTGCATTAATAAGAGCTGAAACTCCTTATACTTATATTGATAATGGCAGGGAAATAACCGGGACAACAATTTATACTGACACTTATATTAAATTAGATGGACGATGGTGGTGTATACAGGCACAGTTAACAGCGAAAAAATAAAACTCTTTTAATGAAGCAAGAAGTAAGAATAAGATTTGATCCGTTGACTTCTGCGAACTGGGAGCAGTTTGAAACTTTAATGGGAGAGAAGGGTGGCTGTGGTAATTGCTGGTGTATGTACTTCCGATTGCCATATAAAACCTTCCAGGAAAACAAACCAGGTGGAAATAAGAAAATGATGAAACAGTTAGTGAGTAAAGGCCAACCACAGGGTTTAATCGCCTCAATGAATAGAGAACCGGTGGGTTGGATCGCATTAGCACCAAGAGAAGATTATATGAAGATCGAAAACTCAAGAGTTTTTAAAAGGATCGATGATAAACAGGTGTGGAGTATAACTTGTTTTTTTGTAAGAAAGGAATTTCGTCATATGGGTTTATCACAACAATTAATTAGAGGAGCTATAGATTTCGCAAAAAGAAAAAAAATAAAAATACTTGAAGCTTACCCCGCTATTCCTTACAGTGAAAAGGTGCCATATTCATTTTTATGGGTTGGCGTGTTATCATCATTTATTAAAAATGGGTTTAAAATAGTTCAGCAGCATAGCAAGAGCCGGGCAATGGTAAGGATTGACCTTTAGGAAATGAAACTGGTGTTCCCACTTGATTTTAAAACTAAGGCAGTCAATGTAAAATCTTTTTGCCTTTGCAACATCAAAAATGCGGAAAACAAAGAAATTTTCTTGTAACATGACCTTCGCGTTACAAATTGATAATTACATATTAACCTGGTATGAATTCTCTTCTCAAGTTATTAACCTTCTAATGTTATGGCAAAAATTTTGCTGCAAAATGTGGTCAATCTTTTTAATTATTTCAAAAATTAATTTTTATGGTAAGAAAATCTTATATCCCCGAAGGCTATCAAGCTATAACGCCTTCATTGGCATTTAAAGGAACTGATGCCGCCATTACATGGTATAAAAATGTTTTTGGCGCTAAAGAGAAAATGCGAATGGATGGGCCTGACAAAAAAGTTATGCATGCAGAGCTTACAATTGGTGATTCAGTAATTTTTTTAGCAGAAGAAGACCCACAATACAAAAACAAAAGCGCTAAATCGGTAAATGGGAATTCTATAAAATTATACGTGTATGTGGAAGATGTTGATGGAACGATCAAGAAAGCAGTGCAAAATGGAGCCACATTAACTATGCCGGCGGAAGATATGTTTTATGGCGATCGGGTTGGATCAATTGATGATCCATTTGGGTATTCCTGGACACTTTCAACACATGTAAAAGATGTGTCTGAAAAGGAAATGAAAAGCAAGATGGCAGAAATGGCACATAATTGATCCTATCTTTTTCCAAGTTCAATGATCTCACAATTCTTGATGTCAGAACCATCAATCGCAAAGCGAATGATGGTTCTGACTTTATGCCAACCTTGTTTGCCCGCAGCACCAGGGTTGATGTGCAGACAATTTATTTTATCATCATAGACCACTTTCAGAATATGAGAATGTCCGCTGATGAATAGCTGTGGTTTATGGATCGCTAATTCTTTTCTTGTTTCAGGATTATAATTTGGAGGCGAGCCGCCGATATGCCGCATCATTACTTTTACTTGTTCACAATTAAAAACACGTTGTTCCGGGGATTCATGACGGATATTCTGGTCATCAATATTGCCATAATTTTTTTTTTTACTTTTTGGTCTATTTTTCTAAAAAATTATTCTTATTAATTTTCCGTTTTTATCTCCTTTGTAAATTCAATGTTAACGGGCATACCCCTGCATTTTTCTAACGATTGACAAAACCATTTTTCGTGGAGTAAACCGGATCGAATTTGCCAGAATAAAGTTTTTCATTCCATGAATTACCGTCATCCTATTCTTCATCATTGCTTTATAACCAAACGCTGCTACTTCTTTTGCTGTTGGCAATTTTTTACCCTTTATCATGGCGCTATCCTCTAAGTTTGCAGCACTTTGAAAACCGCTCTCAGTAGCGCCGGGGCAGAGACAGGTTATATGTACACCAGTACCCTGTAACTCGTTATAAAT
>Ga0105249_10001651_pt1 | contig 19539 bp, 11 predicted proteins | sample KBSS44metaG_FD_81522 | JGI IMG/M metagenome (GOLD analysis project Ga0105249, IMG submission 81522) | Switchgrass rhizosphere microbial communities from Kellogg Biological Station, Michigan, USA - KBS S4-4 metaG | ecosystem: Host-associated > Plants > Roots > Rhizosphere > Soil | place...
CGAGGCGCCAAAATGAATAATTCCCACAAACCACTCGCATTAATCCTCAGCGCTTTAATATTAACGTCAGCGTTTTGCCAGACTCTACAGGCCCAACCAGCCGAAGACGTGCGCATCGCGAGGCTGGCTGGGCTCGCAAAGGTTTGGGGGACCGTAAAATACTTTCATCCCTTTCTCGCTTACCGCGACATCGATTGGGACAAGGCCCTCATCGAGACCATTCCGAAAGTTAACGCCGCGAGGTCACCACAGGACTACCAGGCCGCGCTCAACCAAATGCTCGCAGTGCTAAACGACAAGAGCACCCGAGCTGACATCGACGTCACAACAAAACCCGAAACTCCAGCGCCCGCCGATCCAACAAAACTCGTCCGCACGGAAAACGGCGTTTTGATTATCGAGACTGCGCAGATCGCCAAAGCAGTTGCGAATGACATCTCTGCACTCAACAAGTTCACTACCACCATCAACGAGTCTTTACCTAAAGTCAGCAGCGTGGTCTTCGACGCGCGCGGCACGACAAAAGCAACCGATATCGAGGCTTATCACGTTGATAATTTCATGCGCCAGACACTCACCGGAATCCTCGACGGAACTGTCGTGTTGGGCGCGAAGCGTTATCGAATGCACAACGGCTATGCAACGCAAGTCAGCGGCGGAGCAAACTTCTACTACTCAGGTCTGATTAACTCTGCGCCACAAACCATCGCCGGGCGAAGCAAAACCAAAACACCGCCGATCGTATTCATCATCAATCAAAACTCGCCTTCATTCGCTGACATCCTCAGTGGCATGCAGGCAGCGGGACGCGCCGTCGTCATACAGGAAGGGGAACAGGCTGCCAGTGATACGTTCACGATGGATCTTCCCGAGAACGTGAAAGTGCGAATGCGCATGGTCGAGCTGGTGAACCCTGACGGCACGATCGAGCTGCAACCTGACGTCACCGTCACGAAAAGCACTTCGGAAGATGCAGCCTTGAAAGAAGCGCTACAGGGAAAGCGAGTTGCGCAAAGACAAAATCGCGCGCCATCTCCTGCGACAGGGCAAGTCGCGCAGAAGGACCAGCCGTATGCAGACATGGTTTTTCCCAACAATGAGTATCGACTGCTGGCGCTGTTTCGTTACTGGAACGTCATCAACTATTTCTTCCCTTACAAGCACCTGATCGGCGACTCGTGGGAAACTGTTTTGCCCCGGTATATCCCGAAGTTCGAAGCAAACAAAGACGCGGTTGATTACCAGTTGACGGTGCGCGAGCTGGTTACGGAAATGCACGACTCACATGGCGGAGTGCGAAACGCCAATGCCGCGAGTGAAAAGTTTGGCACGCATATCCCTCCCGTGCTGATGGGCTACATTGAAGACAAATCGGTCGTCACAAAAGTTCTCGACCCGAAATCGCCGATCAAGGTTGGTGATGTTATTTTGGCGGTTGATGGTGAGCCCGTTGAAAAGCGACGCGAGTTCCTGGCTCGTTATTCAGCCGCGTCTACGCCGCAGTGGTCGATGAGAAACGCGAATGGCCGCTTGCTGCTTGGACCAAAGGACAGCGTTGCGAAACTCAAGGTGCAGAACATCGCAGGCGAAACCCGCGACGTTGAGCTGCCTCGAACGCAAGCGATCACGGATCCGAAGTTGTTCCAACTGCTGGAACGCTCGACGCCTGTTATGCAAGTGTTGCCGAGCGGCTTCGGCTATGCCGATCTTGATCGTTTGCAAGCAGGTGAAGTCGACAAGATGTTCGAGACCATCAAGGGAACGCCTGCTGTTATCTTCGACATGCGTGGTTACCCGAACGGCACGGCCTGGTCCATCGCTCCGCGTCTGACTGAAAAGAAGAACGCGGTGGCGGCCCTCTTCTCGAGGCCAATTCTGGAGGCAACAAGTCTCACCGACTCTGAATTGGCTGACGGCGCACGTTATTCGTTTGCGCAAAGGATTCCGGAACGGCAGGGCGACGTTTACAAGGGCAAGGTCGTCGTGCTGATAAACGAAGATGCAATCAGTCAGGCCGAACACACGTGTCTGTTTTTCGAAGCGGCGACTGACGTAACGTTTATCGGCACGCCCACAGCAGGTGCAAACGGCGACGTAACAGTCATGGTGTTGCCGGGTAATCTGGTGGTGAGTTTCAGCGGGCATGACGTTCGTCACGCAGACGGCCGGCAGTTGCAGCGAGTCGGAATACAGCCAACGATAAAAGCGGCGCCGACGATTCGCGGGGTCATTGACGGGCGTGATGAGATTCTCGAGGCCGCGATCAAGTTTCTGCAAGGCCGAAAAAGCTAACGAACAGGGCGGGGCTCGTAGTAAACTTCCCGAGCTTTTGCCCAGAAATCCGCTCGAACAATCAGGAGGTTTCCCTTGAATAATAAGCCGCGCCTTATCTGCGCCCTCGTGCTCTTTCTCCTTCTGGCCAACACGGCGACCGCGCAAGACCAGCCCACGCTCGCTAAAGACACACTCCAGATCACGGCGTTCACAGTTAACTCGTATAAAGGCAACTTTGACGTTTGGAGCTGGTTGCCGAGAATGCAATTTCGCGTCAATGGGCCAATCGCGAGTGGCAGCCAACTGTACGTGCAGTATTCGCTGCCGACCGGACCCTGGGTGAAGTTTGACTGCGACACGGGCAATGTGGAAAAAGGTTACTGGTGGAAGACGGAGTGCGGCGGCCGAGACATCGGCGAGGATAAGGCGAGCCTTTACACAGGCCCGGTAAGCTTCGTCATCAAGATGCGCAACGAGCTGGCAGGCACTGACGCGACGCTCTTCACCGGCAAGATGAAAGTCGCGAAGGCTCACTCGAACGAAGCTGGTCCAAAGGCTGCGCAAAAGTTTGTCTACTTCGTGGACCACGATTGGAATCTTCCGATCGGTTACGTTTACCTGACTGCCTCAGATATTTACGGTTGGAAGCTGCCGGATTTTCATATTTCGTTTTGGGTTCGCGGCGACGCCTACAAATTCGATCCGCACCTGTTCTACCAGGGCAAAGAGGTTGGCAAGCGATTTTTGGATGGCATGGAGATCGCCAAGGCGAGTTGCGGAGCCGTAGTCGAAAACAACACCACTCACTACGTGGAAGATTCACTACCGCAAAAAGCAAAGTGGGCGCGCATCGAATGCGACTTTCCAAATATCAAAGGCAGCAACACGTCTGACGATCCCGTGACCAAAGATATCTACACACTCGCTGCGAATCCCGGTGAGTACGAATTCAAGTTGCTTTGGAACAACAAGCTCGCGCGCTCGATGAAGTTTACTGTTCAGCCCGGCGGAAAGTTTGACAACGGAATCGCGTCGAGTAATCAACTCGGCAGCGACCGAATAATCGTTCCGGTCGCGATCATCGGCGATCAGGACGGCATGTGGAACAAGACCGCCTGGCAGACGGACGCGTTCTACGGCAATCCATTGAAGGGCTTCACGCCCGGGCCATGAGGCGTTAATAAGGTCACAACCGAGTTCAGAGTTCAAGCTTTAGCTTGTGGCGTTCGGTTCACGTCTGACAAGCTAAAGCTTGAACTCTGAACTCGGTTATCCGTGGCTAACTTGTCGGTTGTGTTTTGAGGCGCGTGGCGGTGCGCGCGAGACTCCACAATACGAACCCGAGCGCGATGCTCGAGGCTGCGAGCACGAGGTAGATCAGCCACGGCACGCGCTCGGTGAGTGGCTTCGGTTCGGGCTTGTAATCGCGATTTGCGAGCACGTCGCCGAGCCGGCTGTGAATGGGCTCCTTCGAAAGTCGCGTCGCCACTTCCTTTTCGAAGTCATAGTGCGGCGCTGGAACGTGCTCGTTGCCGAAGAACAATCGCAACGGTAGCGCAGCCGGCGTTTTCAACTCATACACAAGCTGCCGCGCAGGCGCGCTCGCGTTGATGGACGTGATACTCAACGTCGGATTGCTGTAGTCAGTGATCTGTAGCCGCAGCTTGCGCACGACCACTTCTTCATTGAAATAAATCTCGAGCCGTTTCTTTTCCTCACCGGAATGCCGCGTCAGATCACCACTCGCCAACAAACGCACATTCTGCGGATCGTCGATCGACTCGACTTGAAACGGCCGCGAAAACGAGTCGTCCTCGATTTCGATACTGAGTCGATCGCACGGTATGCGCCCGCCAAGATCGAGTGTCCAAACAGTCGCGTGCGCTCCCTGATTGCGCTGCAACTGGTATGACGGCACCGGCACGTCCCACGTCGATAGCAAGCCTTTCTCGCGCACTGCCATCATCACTTTCACGCCTGCTACCTGTGGCGTTTCATCGTCAGTGATCGGATCGCGCGACACTTTCACGCGCAGGTATCGATAACGACTCGTCGGATAACTCACCTTTTGCGACTCGGCCACATTGTTCTGCGACGCGAAACTGAAAATCACGCCATCATTGCTCAGCATCCGCCACTCCCGACCCGAATCACTGCCTTCAACCACAACCTGGCGACGGAAGTTTTCGCCGTTAGTTTCGATATCGATCTCGTTATGCTCACCGGGGTTCTCGCCGAGATCAACAGACACTTCACTCGTCGATGGACCAGCAGATCCCTGGTTAAAGAGCCGCGCGGGAATTTCTTGTTTTTCGTCCAGTTCCCTGCGAATGCGAATGGCGTAAGGAATCTCGCGGTTGCTGGAGTCGAAGAGTCGGAGGTCCGCTAAATCGGTGCTCGCCTTGTCCATCACCGGAAGCGGCACGGCGACGTCATAAATCTGACCGTCAGTTTTCTCCGGCGTGACCTCGACATAATAAGGCCACAGCGACAATGACGTTTGCGCGGAGACTGAAACAACTAACACCAGCGCCGCGACGATCACAAAGAGTAGAGACTTCATGTGACTTGCTCCCGCGAATGAAATGCCCTGTGATAACCCCATGCGACCAGCAACAACAAGAATCCGAGGACAGCGAACACGACGATGCGATAGAGCTTCTCAAGTTCTGCGATATCGACCAGCATCACCTTGACGACCGTGAACGCAAATAGCACGAGCGCGGCCCAGCGAATCACGGCCACACGACGCACAAACCCGTATGCTGCGAGTGCGCCGGCGTAAGCGGCCCAGACAACGGAGAGCGCCATTTGGCCCAGCCAACGTTCGTGCGCCGCGTTATCCATGTTCTTTTCGGCCAGCGCACGGCCAATGAAATACGTGTGAGTCTCGATCGATATCAGTAACCAGAATGTTAGCGCAGCGCCTAACGCGATCATGAGCATCGTCATGCGTTCATTAATAAGCTTCCGTTTTCCGGCCCGCTCAAACAGGTAGACGGCGACGATATAACAGCCGACCACCGCGAGTGACGAGAGAAAGTACCGATTGAAAATCGGAGTGAATGCCGGGCGATAACCGTAAGGCGTGTCCCAGAAAAGAAACTTGAAAAACGCGAACGCGAAGAGCCCAAATGCGTGAGCGCGCAGCCTGAGGGATTGAATTTCAAGACAGCCCAGAGTATTGCAACGCCTTCGACGGCCCACGCGATCGTAATCCAGCTTGAACGTAGCTGGATCGGAATCGCGATCGTTACGAAAGTCAGTGCGACAGCGATCAGCAGCAGGATCTCACGCCGGGCCTCGACGCCACGCGACAGCAAAATCTTCGCGATGCCGGCGTAGAGCAGCGCCATGATGATCGCGAACGCGCCCATCCAATCGTGATGAGTTGGATTGAGCAGGTGATAAGCAGTCGCGAAAAAGACGAACGGGTTGGCTAACAGCAGCAGCGCGTCTTCGAGCGTGGCTGATTCGCGCCGGAGCAGCTCGCGTCCGAGATGGGCCAACAGGAAAAGAAGGAAGATAGCTGTTTGAAAAATGAGAACAGCGCCGCGCTTTTGGTGATGGTAGTTTTCGTCGTACCAGGTCCAGAAGAGTATTTGTGTGCCGTAGTAAGCGATCGAGCTGAGGCCGCGCCAGTGTTTGAGCAGCGCCAGAGCGCCGGCGTCAAGCACGACGAGATACGTAAAGAACGATCGATACTGATCGCGATCGGAGTGAAGCAGAACGGGCGTCAGTAGTCCGCCAATCAACGCCATGATCGCGATCGCCGGCGCGTTGTAAACGAGCGCGAGCGCGGCTGCTTCGGCAATCAGGATCGCGAGGAAAGCAAAAGCTGTCTTCTGTCCGACGAGATGGTAATAGCCGAACGCGGCGTAAGTAGAAAGGTAAAGCAGCACGATGCCGCCGGCGGTCAGGATCTGCGAAAAGATGCGCCAGCCTCGTCGCCGGTATCGGTAACCGGCGAGCGACATCGCGATGCCGAACGTGATGCCGATCGAGACTCGGCCCAGCTCGCCGATCCAGCGATTGTCGAATGCATACTTCAGAAAGAACGCGGTAGCAAAGAGAATCAGCACGACCGCGACCCAGCCAACTCCGCGACGCCCTATCAAGGATTCGAGCTCGAAGGCGTTGAGCGATTTTCGTGGCGGCGACACACGTGGTGGCGGCGGTGGTGGTGGTGGTTGAAGTACCGGCTCAGGTGGCGGTGGCGACGCCGGTGCTGGTTTCGGCTCGACGACTACGGGCCGTCCCGCAAGTGTGGCTTCGAGCGCTTCGAGCCTCCTTCTTGTTTTTATTGAGAAGACGAGAGTAACGATCGGCAGCACGATTGCAGTTCCCAGCACTGCAAACAGCAACAACACGAGGATCAGGAAGAGTAGATCCATTCAGGCGCGAACAATAGCACAAAGATCCGCGTTTATCCGCGAAAATCCACGGCGAAAAACACTGACTCGTGTACAATGCCGTTCGTATGTCGAAGGAAGAGATCGCCAACACCATTAGCCACGGACTCGGATTGATCCTCGCGCTCGTCGCGGTTCCGATCCTGATTGCCGCCGCCATGCGCGCCGGGAACATTCCCTTCACCGTCGGCGTCAGCGTGTTTGGCGGTACGATGGTCCTGCTCTATCTCGCTTCTACGCTCTATCACTCGCTAACACACGAAGCCGCGAAGCAGTTATTCCGACTCTTCGATCACACGGCCATCTTCCTGCTGATTGCAGGAACGTACACACCGTTTAGTCTGGGCGTGTTGCGTGGTCCATGGGGATGGTCGCTTCTGGCCGCCATTTGGACGCTTGCCATCCTCGGCATCACCTTGAAGATCCGGAAGCGGACACGCCACTCGCCAATCGGCATTGTGTTGTATGTGATCATGGGTTGGCTTTGCGTCGTGGCAGTGAAACCGATGCTGATGCTGATCCCTGCGCCAGGATTACTTTTAATACTAGCGGGCGGGGTCGCGTACACCGGCGGCCTCGCATTCTTCGCCGCGCAGCGAATCCGCTACAACCATTTCATCTGGCACCTCTTCGTGATCGCCGGCACCACGTGTCACTTCTTCGCCGTGCTCTGGTACGCAGCATAGATATCGCTTTATCTGGATCTGTATTGGAACGTGATCCGCGTTTCCTCCTCCATAACCAGCGGTCGAACGAAGCGATACGATTTACCACTGCGCGGCACTTCAACCGCCACCGGAAGTATTCCCGCGACGCGACGCTGCAGGTTGAACACGTTCTGTGACGCCGTGTTCAACTGAGCCGCCCGATCCTTCTTAAGCTTGTCCTCGATCTCGCGGCTGTTACTCTCTCCCGCGTCGGCGGTTATCATCACAGCTTCAGAAACACCAGCTACTTCCATTGTAGTCCCGAGGCGCGCGGGCTTAGTCTCCAGCAGATTCAGGTCGTATTGCGTTCTTTTGAAACCAGGATAAGAGATGGCTACTTTAACTGCTCCCGGTTGCATCCCTGCGATCCGCCAGTGTCCCTCATCGTCAGACTTCGTGGTCAAGCTGGTCCCGGTTTGCGTGTTGGTGATAGTGATTTCTGCCCCCGGAACGACTGCACCGTTCGGATCTACGATCACGCCACCGACCTGTCCCGGCTCGAGCGTGCTGAGATCCAGTTCCGTCCAGTTCTGTGCACTAACGGAAAACTCGTCATCAGCATCGACGATGTTCTTCGCAATTGCCGCAGGAAACAGTTCCGCCGAAAGCGCGTTGCCACCGAATTGCCTCAGTTCGAGGCGTTCCGGCAGCGACACTTCCCACGTCAACAGATTGACGGGAATGCTCAACTTCGGCAGTCCCATGTCGTAAGCGCCACTCTTCGCGAACCGCGATCCGGAACTGTAATAAACAAACGACACGTTGTAGGGCTTCGACGAATCGAGTCCCGCACGCAGCAACGGCACGCGAGTTCCGTCCGCGCCCTCAACCGGCTTGACGCGTTCACCTTCAACTTCCGCTGAGAGCAATTGCGCACCGGCCGGCAGCTCGATCTTCATGAACGGCTTCGCGTGATTGCGCACACGCAGAGAAACTTCGGTCAGCGTGCGTCCTTCAATGTTCGTGAGTGTCGTGACTGTCGCGCGCTCCGCGATCGCGGAAAGCACGTCGGCATCGAGAAACTGTCGCCATTCGATCTGCAGCTTCGGCGCTTCGCTCGCGCGACGGTTGTAACGAAATGCAGCTTGCAGTGGAAAATGCGAGAGCGAGCGCGTGATCGCGCCGGCTTCCCGCACGTCCATGCGACGCAGCCCGCCTGACTCAGTCGCCTTGAGCTCCATCGCGCCCGCGCCTTCAACCAGCAGCTCGCCGGTTTCCCGTTGCGCGTCGGCAAATGCGAGCAACGGCGCCTCGGCCTGCGTCTCGCGATTAGTTCGTTCGATCGCGATCAGGAACTGGTGATTACGACGTGCCGGATCGTGAACTCGCAAGGTCAGTATGTTTCCCGAGACATCGTGCGATTCGAGTGTGCTGCCGGACGCGGTCACCAGCTCGTATCCTTCGGGCAGAGACATCTTGAACTCGCCCGCTTCGCCCTGGATCACGTTCAGGTCGCAAAGCGCTGTGACGCGTAACTGCGAATCACCGACAGATACGACTGATTTCACATCGGAGAGAAAACGCACTTCGCGTTGCGCAACCGGCGCGGCGATTTCGCGCGTGGTCCACCAGATGCGCGCCGCCTTTCCCGGTTCGAGCGCGGCTTCGATTCGTGTTTGGCCGTTGGCCGTGTCGCGACTCGTCACCAATCCGGGCTCGATGCGAACATTCGCGTGATTTCCCGGCAGCTCGAGCGTCAGAATCGAGCTGCTCGCGAGTGGAACCGGAAGTGTGAACGAAGCACGTCCGGCTTCGATCGTTAAAGGAGCGGCAACGCCGAGCGAGACTGCAAACGGACCCGGACCATTGAGTATCGCGGCGTGGCTCGATCCTTCCTGCAACAGCGGCAGCGGATTGTTTGATTGTCTAGCTTCGAGAATCGTCAGTGCGGTTGTGAGAGGAGTCTTCACCGATCCTTTCGCGAGCAGAGAGCCGTCGATATCAACCGTGCCGACGAGTGTCTGATTCTCGACGCGCAGTTTGAACACCGCACGTGACAAAACGAAAGGCAGCGGCACGTCATCGGGGAGTTTGTCTTTCCGATTTGCGAGCTCGACGAGACGGTTATATTCGCTGAGCGACAGCGTCACTGTTCCCGATGTTCCGGGCGCAGGCAGTGGCGTATTGATGTTTGTGTTGCGGACTTGGCCGGCGGCCACGGCGGCGATAAGTAAAATCAGAATTAGTGCTCTCATCGGTCACCTTTCTTTCTCTCACGTTGAAAGTCAAACTCAACGGCGGGCGTCTGGTTCTCGGCGGTCAGCTCCGAAATCAGGAACAGCGACGGACCGAAGTGTGGAAACACAACGCGCAACGGAAGATTGCGTGCGGGTCGTGAGCCGCGTTTGTCATTGCGCAGGTTTGCGACGAGCTGTTTCGCCTCTGCCTGGTCCGCAGGAATCTCGCCTTCGGCGCGCTGCTGCTCGGTTGCAGACGGCGTCGCCTCATCACGCAAAGCAGACGATTCAGGCCCAGCGTAGTCAGCAACACGGAAGGTGCCGGAGAGACCGGGCACGGGTGTCACGCGAAAGAGGGGTGGGTGATGCAGCAACAGATGCGACTTCGAGATCGGAAGATCGACTGCGACGAGCGACATGCGCGTGCGGCCTTTGTCGATCCACGAAGCGGCGCGATCGAGGTAAGAGATTTCGACGACGAACGCGGGCGACTCTTCGCCGGAACGAGTCTTTTCGAGTGGAAGCAGGAGTGAGCCGTCCGGCGCTTTCCCGGGTCTGATCGGCCGGCCTGCAACCGACGCGCTCCAGAGCACAGCCGTCGGAGGCAGCGTGAGTTTCAAAAAGTTGCGCTGGTTGTTGCGGACTGCAAAGCGCGACTGGACCAGGATTTTTCCGTCAGCAGCGATTAGCGTGTTGTACTCCGCTTCTTCGATGTTTGCAGTGAGCACTGCCTGTGGCGTGTAGCGCTCGACGTCGAGCGAGAGAGTGCGCGGCGACTTGCCGTCCGCGGGTTGGAGTCTGAAAGCGATCAGCGACGGCGATTGTCGATTCGAAATCAGCCCGCTCAGCTCGCCGGCTTCAGCGTCTTCCATCCCACTCGGGCGGCGCTCTTTGATCTCACCCGCGCCGAGAACCTCGACACCGACACCGCCGGTTTCACGTTCTGCGTTCGGCAGTCGAATCAACGGAATGTCCAGCTTTCCGGCGCGCGCGAGCCGCAACTCACCGCTGAGGGTGAAGCGCGCCGTCTTCTGCACGGGCTCGATGAACAGCACTTTGAGCTCGTGGTTCGCGACGTCCCAGTCAGCCACCATCGCGCCTGAAACCTGGTTCACGGTGAGTTGTTCCGGAAGTTGCACGCGCACTTCGTTCGCGAGTCCCTGCATGACCTCGACCTGAACTTCTGCGTTTACCTGCGTTGCGTCTTCGCCTAAACCGACGAGCTGCGTGACTGAGCCACGAAATCGCAGCGGTTGTTTCGATTTCTCATCGTCGATTCTTCGCCGCCATCCGAACGTGAGCGGCTCTCCGCCTCGCCCGTTCGCAACCCAGCGACTGCCGGCCGCAGTTTCTGAATGTTCCAGCAGCAGACCGCCTGTGATTCGCACGTCGACACCTTGTCGCACTAATTCGACGACTGCGTGCGAGACTGCGGAGTTGCTGACGGGAAGATGCAGAATGTCAGTGCCTGCGACAGTCGTTACTGGAGCGACGATCTGCATCGTCAACACCGAGCGACCTGTTTTCGACAGCAGCAGATCGGCGCGGCCCGGACCTTTGTCAGTCGTGTTCATCACGAGATTGACGGGACGGCCGTCGAGTTTCGCGTCGCGTACGATCAGCCCGTCAGGCATCGCGATGCGCACCCAACCATTCTTGATTACGTCGACCGTCAAACGCGCTTCGCCAGTCGCGAGATCGCCGTCAACTTTCAGCTCGTAATCGATGCGACTGAGCGTCGCTTCAACTGGCGGCGCAATGGGTTCAGGCTCAGCGGGAGCGGCAGCGTGCTTGAGCGCTGTGTATTCGTTAACGGGAAGCACGACCCAACCGTCAGGCGTGGTAGCCGCACTTTGGGCGAAGGTGGAAACAGCGAAGACAATCGGGGAGAGCAGAGCTAGCGCCAGGCGCGACGCCGGCAAGCGCAGTCGGTTCATGGTAAATCTCCTCTTGAAATTTGTATGCTCTGTTGCGGACACACCTCGAGACAAAACGGCCAGGTCGCCGCAAAAAAATCACCGCACTTTGGTTCGATTCGAGATCCAGGTGTGATCTCTTTGTAAAGCTGGCTCCTAAGATGCAGTGAGGTTGCTCAAAGTAGCCTCAGCCCCGTTGTTGGAAACGCGGGCGGCCACGGAGGGCCGCCCCTACAGTTGTTACCGATCAAGCTCCTTCGACGAACTGGCGTGATTGACTGCAACTGTAGGGGCGGCCCTCCGTGGCCGCCCGTGCGTTAATGGCTCCGGAACTCCTTTGGGGTGACGCCGGTCCAACGTTTGAAGGCGCGATGAAATGAGCTTGATTCGGAGAAGCCGAGCAGGTAAGCAACTTCGCAGATCGCCATTTCGCGCTCGCGCAGGTAACGCATCGCGAGCTGGCGGCGCATGTGATCGAGAAGCTCGTTGTGTGAAGTGCCGAGCTCCTGGAGTTTGCGCTGCAATGTGCGTGGAGTGAGACTGAGCTCGTCCGCCACACGCTCGAGTGATGGATCGCCGCCACGCAATTCGTTTGCGATGATGCTGCGCACTTGCTCGACGAGCGAGTCGCGCGGTGGAAACTTCGCCAGCAACTCTTCTGCGTGACGATCGAGCACTGCGCATAAACTCGCGTCAGCCCTTGCGATCGGAAGGGAGAGAGAGCTCGACGGAAAGATCAGTTTATTTGAAGGCGCGCGAAATTCAACCGGGCACCGGAAGAGTTTTATGTGCTCTTCTGTGTCGTGTGGAGCGTCGTGCTGGAACTCGACAGTCGTAGGCGCGAAGTCGGGGCTCGCTATGTTGCGGCAGAGCGTGGTCACAGTGGCGAGAGTCATCTCTGCGTCCTGGCGGTGAGCTTTTATCGACGTGTCGGCATAGCTATAAACGATCGCGCTTGTGTCGTTTGAAGTTTCGAGAGTGAATAGTGCGCCGTCGGTCCAGATCGAATGGTAACGCGCGACACGCGCGAACGCAGCTCCGAGCGTGGGGCTGTTGAGCGCGCAGTAACCGACGACGTCGAAAGCCGTTGGGTTGATGTTCAGGCCGAGGTGAAGGCCGAAGTTGTTGTCGCCCGTGAGCTCGGCGGCTTTTTCGTAGAGCGCGACGAGCTGAGCGAAAGGGATGCGATTGTCGGCATCGAGCAGCACGGACGGATCGAGTTTCACTGCCGCGTAGAGATGCGCGGGTTGGATGCCGTGGGCCGCATTGACGATCTTCTCGACTGCTTTCGCTTGAACTGTAAACGTCTGGCGCATCGCGTCAATCCCTTGTCGTTAACGGTCAACGAGCGTGTGATCTTAAAGCACGCGGGGCGGTGTTAGTAAGTCTAGACAAGATGACAGGATTACACGATTAACATGATGACAACAAAAATCACGCGCGTCGTCCTACTGCTTTTAGCCCTGTGCGTCTCCGCATTTGCGCAAGACGTCAACCTCCTGCTCTCAACGCTGCCCGCCGGCAAGGATCCGCAGCGCTACAAAGGCTACGTCGAGCCGCCGTTTAAATCTGTCACACAACGCTCGCTGTATCTGACGATGCGCGACGGCGTAAAGATCGCGGTGACTGTCGTTCTGCCAAAAGAACTGCCCACCGATCAGAAGATCCCCGCAATCCTGAACATGACTCGTTACTGGCGTGGGCGACAAGGCGCTGAGCCGAACGCATTCATCCCGGCACACGGTTACGCCACCGTGTTCGTCGACGCGCGTGGCACAGGCGCGTCTTACGGCGTCTGGAAAGCGCCGTTCACCCAGGACGAAGTGAAAGACTACAGCGAAGTCGTGAACTGGATCGTAGCGCAACCGTGGTCCAACGGGAAGGTCGGCGCCATCGGCAACTCATACACCGGCAACACCGCGCTCTGGCTTGCGTCGACGATGAACCCGGCCGTGAAAGCCGTTGTTCCGCGTCACTACGAATTCGATCTCTACGCCGAGACGGCATATCCCGGCGGGTTACTCACCGATTGGATGGTCAAGACCTGGAACGAAGGCAATCGCCAGCTCGACACGAATCCCGGCGTGCGACTCGTTGACGAAGACGTCGATCAAAAACTCTACCAGGAAGCGATCAAGCGACGCGGCGAGAATATCGACGTCTACGCCGCCGCACTCAAAACCACATTCCGCGACGACCGCGCATTCGGCTACACACTTGACGAGCTGAGTTTGCACAGCTACGCCGCGCAGATCGAAAAATCAAACGTTGCGATCAACAACTGGGGCGGCTGGTTCGACGCCAGCACTCCCGACTCGATCATCAGGACGTTTCTCACGTTAAAGAATTATCAGCGCGCAGTGATTGGACCGTGGAACCACGGCGCCTCGCAGAACGCGAGTCCTTATCAAACACCCGCTTCGAAACGTGCGATGCAGACTTACGAGTGGCTACGCTTCTTCGATCACTACCTGAAAGGCATCGACACCGGTCTCGATGCAGACAAGCGTTTGTTCTACTTCACGATCGGCGAAGAGCGTTGGAAAGTCACGGATCGCTGGCCGGTCGCGGGTACACAGATGACGACGTGGTATTTCAACGAGAACAACTCGTTGACGACGAAAGCGCCGCAGTCCGGCGAAGATCGTTATACGATCAACTTCGACGCTACGACTGGCGCGAAGAACCGCTGGCACACGCAGGTTGGCGGCGAAGTCGACTATCCGGATCGCGCTGAAGAAGATAAGAAGCTTCTCACTTACACGAGCGAGCCGCTCGCAACAGACGTCGAGATCACGGGACATCCGATCGTCAGTCTGTTTGTTACTTCAACGCACACGGATGGCGCGTTCTTTGTTTACCTTGAAGATGTCGACGAGAATGGGAAAGTCACATACCTGACTGAAGGCGAGCTGCGCGCGCTTCATCGCCGCGTTTCGAACGAGCCGTCGAAGCTTCCGGTTCCGTATCATACGTTTTTGAAGAAGGACGCCCTGCCGCTCGGGCCCGGGCAAGTTGCTGAGCTGAAGTTTGGGTTGCAACCGATTTCCGTATTAGTTAAGAAAGGACATCGGCTGCGGGTTGCGATTGCGGGTCACGACAAAGATACTTTCATACGAATTCCAGCGGAGGGCGCGCCGGCGATCGGGGTGCAACGAAACAGCCGCGGACTGTCGATGATCGAATTACCAGTAATCAAAAGATGAGACCACGAGTAAAGATCTGTTGTATGGCGAGCGTTGAAGAGGCGTGGATGGCGATCGATGCGGGCGCGTCGGCGGTGGGACTCGTGTCGGCGATGCCGAGTGGTCCGGGTCCGATACCTGAAGATCTGATCGCTGAAATTGCGGCGACGATTCCGCCGGGAGTCAGCTCGTTTCTGCTCACGTGTTTGCAGGATGCGGCTTCGATCATCGATCAGCAGCGCCGGCTCAGAGTCAACACGATCCAGATCTGCGATCGACTCACGCACGGAAGTTATCAGGATCTGCGTGAGGCTTTGCCGGGTATCTCGCTGGTGCAGGTTGTACACGTCACCGGTCCGGAAGCGGTCGATGAAGCGATCGAAGTTGCGCCGCACGTTGATGCGATCTTGTTGGATTCAGGAAATCAGTCGCTCGAGATCAAAGAGCTCGGCGGAACGGGCAGAACTCACGATTGGAGATTGAGCCGGAAGATCAGAGAGGCGATTAAGGCGCCGTTGTTTTTAGCAGGAGGGCTGAACCCCTCGAATGTCGCCGCTGCGATTCGAGAAGTTCAGCCCTTTGGAATTGATGTGTGCAGTGGGTTACGGACTAATGGAAATCTTGATCGAGAAAAGCTGGAGGCATTCTTTGACAGGATTTACAAGACTTAACATGATTTACAAGAAGAGTCCTGTAAATCTTGAAAAATCCTGTAAATCCTGTCTAAAACTACCTCGTCCATCTAGAACGTAAATTTTACCGCTAACTGCACCTGCCGTGGATCACCGACGCCCTGCCGCAAGAACCCGTCGAAGTTAAATAGCCCGGGCGTTGTGAGCGGGTTGATGTTGTTTGCGTTATTGAACGTATTGAACATCTCGATGATCGGAATGATCGAGAAGCGCTCGTTCAACTTAAACGGCCGCTGAACGCGCCAGTCAAACGAGAAGTACTCATTGTCCTTGCGCTCGGTGTTGCGATTGGTGGCGGTGCGACCGGTGACAGGCGTGATTGGCTGCGCCGTTCGTCCCTGCACTCGGAAGTTTCCTTCGAAGCCCCAACCCATCTCGACATACGTGAAGAAGTTGAACTTGTGACGGATATCGCGGTCCGACAGCGCGTAGTCCAAACTCAGGTTCAAAGGATCGAAGGAACGATCGGTAAACGGGTCGCGCTCGTTCGAGTCGTCGTCCTTATCTTTTGCGAGTGTGTAGTTCCACTCGAGTTGATACCGTTTGCTGAACCGCTTTCTCATGCCGACGGTAAAGCCGTCGAAGACCGACTTACCCACGGCGCTCGTCACAAAAACGTCACCGAATCCCGGGAACAGGCCCACGCGATTCAGATTTATAAAGCGCGTGAGATGGACGCCCTTGGTATGAGTAAAATCCATATAGAGCGACCAGTCATCGGCAATCTGCTGCTCGAATTGAACGTTCGCGGTGTAGATTCTCGGGTTAGCGTAATCCTTACTAAACACGCGAATGGATGCACCCGGAGGAGTCGGACCAGGTGGAACGTTTACGATGTTGGGCCACACGGGCGTTGCGCTGCCGTTGCTACAGCCGAAAGACGATGCGCAGGCAATACCAAATTGTTGCACGCCGTTATCGGTGATTGAGCCGACCTGAGACAACATGTTCTGCCGGCCGTAATACATGCCGGCGTGTGCTCTGAGAACTGACTTACCCTGTCCGGATAGATCCCATGCAAAGCCGAGACGTGGTTGAAACTGTTTCTTCGCACTATGCAGTGTTCCATCGGAAGGGAAATTTGGGTTGGTTAAGAGCGGCGCGTAAACAGTTTGACTCGGCGGCACGACCGGCTCGGGGAAGATCTGAGCTTCCCATCGCAAGCCATAGTTCAAGGTGAAATGTGATGTTATCTGCCACCGATCCTGTGCGAACAAAGCATAGTCTTCGTTCTTGATGTTCGATGCGCCTGGTTCAGGTACTCCACTGACGCCGGTTGGGATGCCATTCTGCAAGTAAAGAAGCAATGGCCCACCAACGCTGCTCCCGTTCGGGCACGTCTGATTGAACGGAGCGCCTTGCGTTATCCATCCTGCAAAAGAGAAGTCTGGCCTGAGACATTCGCCGACCCTGGGCCCGAAGCCATTCGCGGCCGCTGGAGATGAATAGCGCAGGAATCCGGTTACGCTGTCGAAGAGATAACGGCCCGTGAAAAAACCACGGAAGACCTGATCGTTAAGCGTGTGCAGCCATTCGCCGCCGACCTTGATATTGTGGTTTCCGCTAACTACCGAGAAATTGTCCTTCACCTGAGTGCGCCAAAGCAGCTCGTCAACGTTTGGCTCGAGGAAGAACGGGAATCCGAACCGGAATGTGGTTGCGAAGCCCATTGCGGTATCCGCCGGCACGTTTGAATCGACCGCCGCGCGTGGTCGCAATTCGCGACTGTAAGAGAAGTGAGCCTCGTTAAGCTTTGTCGGCGAGATGGTGGTGAACAGGTTCGCGCGGATCACGTTGATCTTCGATGGACCTTCAATACCGTTTGCCGAGTTGCCGTAAGTGTTGACGTCGAATGTTTGATTGGTATTTTCTGAGTGATCGAAGTTGTAAGAGATTGCGAGCTGGTTGGCGGAGTTTAGATTGAAATCGACTTTGGCAAAAACTGCCTGGTTGTTGATCTTGTGTATTACCGGCAGCCCTTCTTCCTGGTTGCGGTTCGTGCGGAAGAAGTTAATCAGCGCCAGTCGCTGGCAATCCTCATTACCTGCGATGAGACCTTCATTGGCGCCAATCGTCGGTGTAGTAATCGGGCAGGGCGTAGCGCCAATCTGCTCACTCAGGTTCGCCCGCGACAGATTTTCACGAATGCCTTCGAAGGCGAAGAAGTAAAACGCTTTATCTCTACTGAATGGACCACCGACAGTTCCGCCGTATTGCTCGCGGTGAAAATCCGTGAGTGGCTTGCCGTCGGAAGTGTTTGCGGTCAGTCCTTCGAAGCGCTGGAAGTAGAAGGCATTGCCGTGCACTTCGTTTGTGCCTGACTTCGTGATGACGTTGATCACGCCACCGGCTGTGCGTCCAAACTCAGCGCCCGCGCCCGTCGCAACAACTTGAAACTCTTTCACGGCTTCGAGCGTGATGTCGATCGCTGCGCGCTGTCCGCCAAGTTGCTCGCCGAAGAAACCGTTGTTGTAGTCGCCGCCGTCGAGACTGACGTTGTTGAAGATTCCGCGTTGGCCCGAGAAGTTGATCTCGTCGCCGTCGGGACCTTGCGTGATGCTGACGCCGGGCGTGAGTGTCAGCAGGTCTTCAAACTTTCGTCCGAGAACCGGAGTTGTGGCCACTGCGGTCTCATTCATTGTGGTGCTGATTTCTGTTTTTACCGTGTCGACGGTTGGAGTAGACGTGACGGTAATGGTCTCTGCAACATCGGAGACCTTTAGTGAGAAGTTAGCCGTTAACGTTTGTCCTACGGTCAACGGCGCCGATGGGAGAACGGTTGTAGCAAAGCCCTTTTTCACCGCAGTGACTGAATAGTTGCCCGGTGGAAGAGCAAGGGCGAAGTATCTACCCTCCTCATTCGTTGTCACGTTGCGCGACAAATTCGTTTCGAGATTTTTGATTTCGACGTTCACGCCGGGGACCACGGCGCCATTCGCGTCCTGGACCAAACCCTGAATCTGGCCGGTCGTGATCTGAGACTGTGCAAGAATTGTTGGAACGATCAGCAGCGTGAGCAGAACAGTGGTTAAAAAGTACGAAATCCGGGGGAAGCTGTGACGAACGGGGGTTCGCATAGTTGTCTCCTCTGATACGGGACTTAGTTTCGATTTTGACTTGGTTTTTTCAAGTTTCTGGATCGGTTTTGGTCGAACATCTTAGTTTTACGTTTAGAGCGTGTCAATGAAACTTTTTTGGCAGTTTGTATGGGTCGTTCGAAAAACGACTCATGGTTACAACGCTTTTGTAACAGGCGAACGGCTATGCTTTGAGTCGGGTGTTTGTTCAACCTACAAGCATAAGTTCGATCTTGCAGGACACGGCGATAATTGCTCGCGTTTGGGCCTATCTGACGCGACAGTTCACGTTCGGACGGATCACGGTTTCTGTTTCGAGTGTGATCATCGGCGCGGTTGTTGTGCTGCTGACGATCTTTATCGCACGCTGGTCGAGTGTTTTGATCGAGCGGCGACTTGCAAATCGTCGTCACATAGATCCGGGGTTGCGTTACACGATTTGCCGGCTCGCGAAGTATGTCATCGTCACGGTCGGCTCTTTGGTGGCGCTCAAACAAGCGTTTGCGATCGATCTCACTTCAATCGCAGTCCTCTTTACTGCGCTTTCGGTCGGCATCGGTTTTGGACTCCAGTACATCGCCGCTGACATCGCGTCGGGCTTCATTCTGCTTTTCGAGCGACCGATCAGAATCGGCGATCGCATCACGATCGGCGAAGATGAAGGCGACGTGCAGAGTATTAACCTGCGCACGACAGTAGTAACCACAAACGATCGGATCGCGATCATCGTGCCGAATTCGAAGCTTGTCGGGCAGCGGGTTGTGAACTGGTCGTATGGCGATCCGCGCGCGCGCATCGCGATTCCGATTGGGGTTGCGGACGATTCGGATATCGAGCTGGTTACTCACACGCTGATTGACGCGGCGGAAGGCGTGTCGAATGTTCTAACGGAGCCGAAGCCGCGCGTGCAGTTTTTGAAGTTTGGGGATTACTCGCTCGATTTCCGGTTGCTGGTGTGGACGAACCAGCCGCGGCGACACGTGCAGATTCGCAGCGACATCAACTACCGCATCGCGCGACTCTTCCGCGAGCGCTCGATTCGGATTCCGTATCCCACGCAGGAGTTCTTGTTGAAAGGCATCCCACGCCAGCTCGAACC
>Ga0105249_10001653_pt1 | contig 19529 bp, 13 predicted proteins | sample KBSS44metaG_FD_81522 | JGI IMG/M metagenome (GOLD analysis project Ga0105249, IMG submission 81522) | Switchgrass rhizosphere microbial communities from Kellogg Biological Station, Michigan, USA - KBS S4-4 metaG | ecosystem: Host-associated > Plants > Roots > Rhizosphere > Soil | place...
GGGTGGGGAGCGAATGCAAGTAACTACTTGCACGCAGTGAAACGGGAAGCGGGAAGCGGGAGACGGGAAACGGGTGGGGTTACAGTGCTCGGTTCCCGGTTCCCGCTTCCCGTCTCCCGTCTCCCGTCTCCCGTCTCCCGTCTCCCGTCTCCCGACTTGTGCCTTTCCCCGCGTCTACACACTCTTTCGACGTCGCAGTAGAAGGAGCAGAGAGATGAGCATTCTCGCGGATCGCCTTCAGGACGTACTCAGTGACCGGTACGTGATCGAGAAGGAGCTCGGCCACGGTGGCACGGCGGTGGTCTTTCTTGCGCGCGACCTGCGCCACGACCGTCACGTCGCCATCAAGGTCTTTCGCTCCGACCTGGGCGACGCGAGCGGCGCCGAGCGATTCCGGCGTGAGATCCGGCTGCTCGCGCGGCTCCAGCATCCGCACATTCTCCCGCTCTACGACTCCGGAACGACCCACGAGACCAGCTACTTCGTCAGCCCGTTCGTCGAGGGAGAGACGCTCCGCGATCGGCTGCGTCGCGAACGGTCGTTGCCGGTGGACGATGCCGTGCGGCTGGCCACCGAGGTCGCGGATGCGCTCGACTTCGCGCACACGCACGACGTCATTCATCGGGACATCAAGCCCGAGAACATCCTGCTGCACGATGGCCACGCCGTGGTCGCGGACTTCGGCATCGCGCGCGCGATGCGCCGGACCGTTGGCGAGTGGACGACTGCCGCCGGGATGTCGGTCGGCAGTCCGGCGTACATGAGCCCCGAGCAGGCGAGCGGCGAGCTGCAGATCGACGGGCGAGCGGACATCTATAGTCTCGCCTGCGTCCTCTACGAGATGCTCGCCGGCCAACCACCATTCACGGGGCGGTCCGCGCACATGATCCTCGTCGCGCGCCTGACGAGCACCGCGACGCCCGTATCCGAGCTGCGCGCCGAGGCTCCCCCGGGGCTGAGCGCGGTACTCTCCAGAGCGCTGGCGCGGGCGCCGGGAGATCGATTCGCGACGGCCGGCGAGTTTTCGAGCGCGCTCGCGGAGTCGCTCGTGGAGAAAACCCCGGCGACCCGACGTCGCTGGCCGTTCGCGGGACGCTGATCGGGCGCATCGAGCAGGCGCGCGCGCATTTGTGACGCGCATCACGTACCGAATTCCGTGTTCACCGTCGGTGTCGCACCCGATCGACACTGCGCGGTGGCGTGTAGTCCGCAGACCACACTGGCGCATCGGGCCGGGGCGCCCGTCCTCCGTTCCAACTCGTTGGACTGCCAAGCGTTAGGCCGACAGTCGTGGCTGGCACCGGTCCTGCTTTCCGTCACGGCGCAGACACGAACTCTCACACGCGAGACACGGAAGAAGACATGCGACTGGTCAATCGGCCTGGCTTCACGTTCATCGAGCTCCTGACCGTCATGGTCGTCATCGGCGCGCTCGCCACCGTCGGCGTCCCGCGGATCCGCACCATGAAGGAGCGGGCGTACCAGGCGACGCTCCGGAGTGACCTCGGCACGCTGCGCACGGCGCAGGAAGCGTACTACGCCGAGCACCAGCAGTACGCGACGGACGTGAGCGCGCTCGACTTCCGGCTCTCCTCTCACGTGTCCGTGGTCATCGAATCGTCCGACCCGATGCGCGGCTGGAAAGCGGCAGCTCGACACCTGTGGCTCTCAACGCCCTGCACGACCGCGGCGGGCGACGACGCCGTCGGCGTCGAGAGCGGCGCGATCATCTGCTCGAACGTATCGGCGACGCTCGGTGCGGCGACGGGCGCACCATGATCCATCGGTAGTCATGCTGGTTGCAGGGATCGAATTCGCCTGAGGGGGCCAATCACGATCCAGACACGCCGTGGGGCGAAAGCTCCGCGGCGTGTTCTGCATCCGCGATCTTTCGCCCGACCATCATCGCGGCAATGTTGCGAGGTGTGTTCGATTCGTGAAGACGACGGGAGCCGGGACGAGTGAGGCAGGAAGCCGCATGACGAATGCGACCATCGATCGACGAGCGACGAGCGACGGGATACACCCCCCGGGCCCGCGACGGCGCGTGCCGGCCCTGGATGCGCTGCGCATGGGGCGCGACCGGCTCGGGTTCCTCACGATGCTCCGCACGCAATACGGTGACATCGCCCGCGTCCCGTTAGGCGCCGAGACGCTGTATCTGTTCAGCGACCCGGAGCTCGTGCGGGATGTGCTCGTCACGAACCACCGAAACTTCCACAAGGGTCGTGGGCTCGAGCGCGCGAAGAAGCTGCTCGGTGACGGCCTCCTCACCAGCGAAGGCGAGGTCCACCTGCGCCAGCGGCGCCTCGCGCAACCCGCGTTCCATCGCCAGCGTGTCGCGGCCTACGGGGCGACGATGGCGTCGTACGCCGCGGCGCGCCGCGACCGCTGGCACACCGGCGCGACCATCGACGCGCATCAGGAAATGATGGCGCTGACGCTCGCGATCGTCGGCAAGACGCTGTTCGACGCCGACGTCGAGCACGAAGCGGCCGAGATCGGCGCGGCGATCACGACGACCTTCGAGTCGTTCAACTTCGGGTTCTACATGCCCTTCGGGGCGCTGATCGAGCGGCTCCCATTTCCCGCCACGCTGCGGTTCCGCAGGGCGCGCGCTCGCCTCGACGCCACGATCTACCGTCTCATCGCGGAACGGCGTCGCAGCGGCACCGACCGTGGCGATCTGCTCTCGATGCTGCTGCTCGCCCAGGACACCGAGGGCGACGGCGGCGGCATGACGGATCTGCAGCTGCGTGACGAGGCGATGACGATCTTTCTCGCGGGGCACGAGACGACCGCGAACGCGCTCACGTGGACGTGGTACCTGCTGTCGCAGCACCCGGACGTCGAAGGCCGCATGCACGCAGAGATCGATTCGGCGTTAGGCGGCCGACTCCCGTCGGCGGACGACCTGCCCGCCCTGCCCTACACGCGAATGGTGCTGGCCGAGTCGATGCGGCTGTATCCGCCGGCGTGGATTATCGGCCGGCGCGCGGTGGGGCCGTTCGAGGCCGGCGGCTACACGATCCCGGCTCGGTCCATCGTGCTCCTGTGCCAGTACACGATGCACCGCGACCCACGCTGGTTCCCCGACCCCGAGCGGTTCGACCCCGATCGTTTCACTCCGGAGCAGCAGGCCAGTCGGCCGAAGTTCTCGTACTTCCCGTTTGGCGGCGGTCCCCGCGTCTGCATCGGCGAGCAGTTCGCGTGGATGGAGGGAGTGATTCTGCTCGCGACGATCGCTCAGCGATGGCGGCTCCGGCTCGTTCCGGGGCACCCGGTGGCCACGCAGCCGATCATCACGCTGCGGCCCAGGTACGGGATGAGGATGACGGTCGAAAACCGGGTAGCGGGTAGCGGGTAGCGGGCGGTTGCTATTTCCGAAGCTTCACCGGAACCACGAGCTTTTCCGCCGTGTGTGTCGCCGAGAAGCTCGCGACCTTCACGTCGACGAGCCCTGCCTTCTTTGCCGCGGCGAACACGTCCACGTCCTTGAACGCGGCTCCCTTTCCCTTCGTGTGCACGACCCAGATTGCGCCCGGGGGAGTGAGGTAGCTTCGCAACTTCTCGAGACGAGCCAGATCCGCGATCGCGTCAGCGCCGAAAAAGATGATCTCGGTGTCCTTCTTCGGCGTGCGTCGAGCGACTTCCGTCGTGCGGGTGGCGAGCTGCTCGAGAAACGACGCGTCGTCGATGCCGAGCACCGCGACACGCATCCCGGGCTTCACGCCAAGCTTGTCGAGGAGCGAGGTCGGGTTCCGGATCTTGTCAGCCCACTTCGCCGCGGCCGGCCCGAGCTCGAACAGTGCCGTGCCTTCCGGAAACGTCACGCGAAGCGTCGTGCGATCGGCATCGAGCGTCGTGATCGCCTTGTGCGGGATTTTGAGACGGAACGCGCCGCGAAACAGCAGGTGGTCGGTCTCGAGCTGCGCCGTCCCCTCCGAGCGCTGCTTTCCGAACTGTACGGTGCATTGAGCCTCGGAGCCCATGGTCTCGTCCGCGTTTATGGTGGCACCTTTACCGTCGCGCTTTGCCGGTGCTCTTTGAAGTCTTGGATGCTCGGTACCGACGACGCACAATGGGGGTCTGAAAACGCTCCGCTCAGCGCTTCGTAGCGAGCTATCAAGGGGCGACTACGATGAGAGTGAAGAGAAGTCGCAGTCTCTATCCAACGACAAAGACAGCAAGGCGCTCTCTCCATGCCACACCTGACAATGGAATTCGACTTCCCGGGAATCGTCGCACCCTTCCTTGCACCCGCAGCAGTAGCCGCGGTGACGAGCTTCATTTTCCAGACGCTCGCGAGAGGGAAGGTCGATTACTACTTCAATCAGAAGCTGGAGCAGTTCAAGTATGACCTGGGCAAGCTCGCGGCGTCAGCACAATTCGACTACCAGCGAAAGCTTCGTGACGTCCAGGCATTCAGTAGCAAGCGGCACGAAGCATACGCGGGAATCTTCGAAGGCGCGCAGCTCGTGTGTCATACCCTCGATAGAGAATTCTCGCAGTTTGAGTTCGACGTTATGTGTATCCGCAACGAGGCGTTATACCTATCGGATAACGTTACGGAGGCTACGCGGAAGCTCATCTCTCAGTGCTACCATCTGATGGCGAAGACAAGAACTGACACGCTGCCGCGCGACGCCGACCTGGCACTCTTGGATGGGCTCAAGAAAGGGATGTCGGCTGACCTTCGTATCGGTGACTACGACGTGCCTCTCGAGCAGAGACGTCTCGAAGCGAAACAGAAAGAGATGGATAGGCTGTTCTAAAGTATCCCGTCCACCCCAAGCCTCAATCGCGTCGGAGCGCGACGATGGGATCGACGCCGGTTGCGCGTCGTGCCGGCAACCAGCTCGCCAGTGCCGCTACTCCGGTCAGGAACACCGTGATGAGCGCGAAGCTCATCGGGTCCGTCGGCGACACGCCGACGAGAAGGCTCCGGACCACACGCGTCACGCCGAACGCTCCCACGAGTCCGATCCCGAGCCCGATCGCCGCCAGACGCATGCCCTGCCCCACCACCAGCCACAGGACATCCCGACCGCGAGCGCCGAGCGCGACGCGGACGCCGATCTCCTGCGTGCGCTGCGAAACGCTGTACGAGATCACACCGTAGACGCCGACCGCTGCCAGCAGCAGCGCGATCGCGCCGAACACGGAGAACATCGACCCGAACAGCCCGTACTGCCAGAATCCGAGCTGGCGGACCTTCTCCATCGTGTTGACGTCGTAGAGCGCGATCGTCGGATCCGAGTCGCGAACGGCGCGACGCATGGACGCCGTGATCGCGGACGGCTCGCCCGCGGTGCGAACCACCAGCCCAAGCCCTCGCCACACGGCGAACCGCAGCGGCAGGTAGGCCGCCGACTCCGGCTCCCGTTCGTCGAGATCATCGTTCGCGATGTCGGGGACGACGCCGATGACCGTGAACCAGGGTCCGGTCGAGTCGTTGGCGTAGCGGAATCGGTGGCCTAACGCCTCGGCGCCCGGCCAGAGGCGACGCGCCATCGTCTGATTGATGACGGCGACCGGCGTGCTATCGCGCGTCTCGGCAGCCGTGAACAGGCGGCCGCTCACGACCTTGAGGTCGAGCGTCGAGAAAAAATGCTCGCTCACCCCCGCGTAGAGGCCAAACGGCTCGCGCCCCTTGTCGTTCGCGCGGCCGTCGACCACGATCCCCCCTCCACCCGATCCGCCGGCCGCCGGAATCAGTCCCGATACGAACGCGGACCGCACGCCCGGCAGTGCTTCGATGCGCTGGAGAATGTCTTCCGCGCGTCGCGCACGGTTGGAGAGCGAGTCGTACCGCGAGCCCTGCAGGTAGAAGCGCGTCGTCATGAGCGACGCCGTGCTGAAGCCGGCGCTCGAGTTCTGCAGCGTGAGGAAGCTGCGGACGAACAGTGACGCGCCGACCAGCAGCACGAGCGACAACGCGATCTCGGCGACGACGAGGGCGTTGCGAACCTTGTTCTTCCGAACGCCCGAGCCGCTGCCTCGCGCGCCGTCGCGAAGTGCCTCCTGCAGGCTGCCCCTCGCGGCCTGCAGCGCCGGCGCCACGCCGAACAGGATGCCGGTGACCATGGAGATCACGACCGTGTACACCAGCGTCGGCCGATCGATCGCCCAGTCGATGTAATACGGAACCGCGTCGGATGCGGGGATCGCCTTGTCGAGCAGCCCGAGCCCCAGCCAGGCCAGCGGAATGCCGACTGCTCCGCCGGCAATCGCCAGGATCACGCTCTCCGTGAGCAGCTGCCGGACGATGCGGTGCTTGCCGGCGCCTAACGCGGCACGAATCGCGATCTCGCGCGAGCGCGACGTGGCGCGCGCGAGCATCAGGTTCGCGACGTTGGCACACGCGATCAGCAGCACGAAGGTGACGGCGCCCATCATCGTCAACACGATGAGCCGGATGTCGTCGGGGATGAACTCGTCGCGGAGCGCCGTCAGCTGTGCCGACCACCCGGCGTTGGCCGAGTACTCGGCAGCGAGCCGCGTCGCGACCTGGGTGAGCGACGCACGCGCGCTCTCGATCGTGGCCCCCGGCGCGAGGCGGGCGAACACGAACAGTCCCTTGAAATCACGACGCTGCGTGCCGTCGGCCTCGCGCAGTGGAATCCAGAGCTCGCTCTCCTCCGGAAACTTGAAGCCAGGGCCCATCACGCCGATGACCGTGTGCGGGAGCTCGTTCAGCATGAGCGTCTTGCCGACGATCGCGGAGTCGCGACCGAACCGGCGCTCCCACAACCCGTCGCTCAGCAGGACCACGCGGTCACCACCCTGCCGGTCCTCATCCGCACGCATGAGTCGCCCGACGGCCGGCGACACGCCGAGCATCGGGAACAGATTCCAGGTGATCGCGCTGCCCTCGAGCCGCTCGGGCTCGTCCACATTCGCGAGCGTGAGGCTCCGGCCCTGGACCGCCGCCATGTCCGAGAACGCTGTCGACTGCGCGCGCCAATCCACGAGGTTGGGCCACGCGACACCCGAACGGCCGCCGTTCTGGGTGTTCAGCTCCTCGAGCACGACAAGGCGCTCGGGTTCGCGGAAGTCGAACGGGCGCAGCAGGATCGCGTTGACCACGCTGAAGATCGTCGTGTTCACGCCGATGCCCAGGGCGAGACACGCCACGGCGATGGCCGCGAACATCCGGCTGCGCAAGAGCGTTCGGAGCGCGTAGCGGACGTCCTGCAGGAACGTATCCATGCCTAGGCTCGATGAGAGGGGTGCGCCCTCTACGTGCGGAGCCTCGACCGGGGTTTCAGGTCGGTACGGCGCCCACCTTCAGCAACACGGTTTTCCGGATGCGCTCCTCCAGACGACCGGTCGAGCCGCAGGCAATGCGGTCGGCCGACGTGCCTTCCATGTTCTGCGCCTGGGCAGAGAACGCCGTCTCGAGCTCCGAGGCGCCCTTGCCGTCGGGGCGGACGACGGAGATGAGCGAGATGTAGATCCGGTAGTTGTTCGCGACCGGGCCGGTGAAAGACTCGCCGCAGTTCAGGTACGAGGACAGCGCTTCGTTGCCCAGACGCCGCGTCTTCCAGAAGTCCGTGTTGCCGAACCGGCCCGTGGCCGGGTCGTTGGTTCCCGGAGGAACACCGAGCTCCTCATACACCTTCTTGACGGCGTCGAACGCTTGGCTCGGCGGCGCTCCGATCGGGGCTTTCGCGTTCGGAAGCACGGTGGTGCGGTAGACGTTCTTGTCGTCGACCGCGACGGTCCGCTCGGTCGGCAACCCGACTTCCGTGCGCGGTGCCGGCGAGCAGGACGCCGTACCGGCGAGCGACAGCAGCAGACTTACTCGGCGCATCATGAAAACCCCCGGGGCGAAGTCAGTGGCGATAGAGTACCGCCATGTCTACGACTCGGGTAGGAGTCGCACCTGCACATAACGCGACTCGTTCACGTACTTCCGGGCAATGTCCCGGACCAGTGCCGGGGTGAGCGACGCCCGCAACTCGGACCGACGCAGGATCACGCGCGGGTCCTGACCGTAGCGGGCGGCGGACGCGAGCGCGTTCAGCCAGAAGCCATTCTGCTTGACTTCCGTCTCCTCGCCACGGCGCTGGATCTCGCGAACCTTCTCGATCTCCTCGGCCGTCGGGCCGTCGCGCTTGATCCGCTCGAGCTCACGGAACACGGCGGCCCGCAGCGTGTCCACGCGGTCGGGCGCTGAACCGAAGTCGATCGAGAACTGATATTCCGGCCGTGGGTCGCGCTCGCTGCTCTGGCTGACGGACACGTCGTAGGTGCCACCCAGCTCCTCGCGCAGAACATCGCGGAGCCGCATGCGCAGCACCTCGGCCAGCGAGGCGAGCGCATAACGATTCTCCCGGGTCCACTCGAAGGGACCGTTGAAGACGATGACCGTACGCGCCTTGGGCTCGGTGCCGCGTCGCACATCGCGGGTCACGACACCTGTCGGCGTGTGGACGCCGATGTCCTTCCACGTTTCCTTCCGGCGTGTCGCGGGAAGGCCGCCCAGCCAAGTGAGCACGAGGGGTTTGATCGAGTCGACGGTGAAGTTGCCGACGATCACGAACGTGAAATCGCTGGCGTCGGCGAACCGGTCGCGATAGAACCGGGCCGATGCGCCGAGGTCCAGGGAATCAACGGTAGAGACAGTGACCGGCTGCGTGCGCTGGTGGTGGCTGGACAGGGTTACCGACAGCGTGTCGGAGAACGCCTGGTCAGGCGACACGCCCCGGTTCGCGAGCGCCGCACGCAGTCGCTGCTTGAGCGCCAGCACCGCCGTGCTGTCGATGCGCGGCGACGTGAAGTAGAGATACATCAGCTGGAACACGGTCTCGAGATCCTTCGGCGACCCGCGAGCGAACATCTGCTCGGTGAGCTCGCCGATGCCCGGGAACGCGCTCGCCGCCTTGCCCGCGAGTGCCTTCTGCAGGTCGGTCTGCGTGAACGCCCCCACGCCGCCTTCCGTCACGAGCGTCGTCGCCTCTCGCGCGCGCGGAAACTCCGTCGGCGTCATCAACGACGCACCACCGGGGCTGGTGCCGAGGATCAGGACCTCGTCCGCCTTGAAGTCCGTCGGCTTGAGAATGACGCGGATGCCATTGGACAGCGTCCAGTTCGTGACGCCGACCTCGGGCACACGCGACGTAGCGGTGATCGTCGCTGCTTTCGGCGCGCGTTCGACGAGCGGCCGTGATGCATTGCCATCATCATATGCGGCCAGGTCACGGCCGCTGGCCGAGTCGAACACGGCCAGCAGCTGCTTCGCGTCAGGCACGGTGACGCCGGCCTTTTCCGGCGCGTTCACCGCGATCACGCGGTCGCGCTGGTTGAGCCAGTCGCCCGCAAGCCGATTCACCGCCGCCAGCGTAATGCCCGGCACGAGCTGCTGGGCGAGCGGATACTCGTACTCGATGCCCGGGATCGACTCGTTGTTCAGGAAGTTGCGGATGTACTCGCCCGCCAGCGTAGCGGACTGCCGCTTGTCGCGTTCCGCGTACGTGCGCTCGTAGGAGCGCATCAGGTTCTGTTTCGCGCGATCGAGCTCGGTCTCGGTGAACCCGTGTTTTTGAACGCGCACCGCTTCGGCGAGCACGGCATCGAGGCCTCGAAGTACGCCTCCGTCTGGAACGAAGGCCGTGAGCGTGAATGCATCGCGATCGCCGAGGAACGTGCTCTTGCCGCCGCCCGCCCCGATGAACGGCGCATCAGGCTTCTGGCGGATCTCGTCGAGGCGATCGTTCAGCATCGTGCCGAACAGCGCCTCCGTGAGATCCTCGCGGTAGCCGCCGACGGTAGTGGACTGGCGATGCGGCATCTTGAAGTACACCGACGCCGTGGTGTACTCGGCTTCCTTGTCCGTGGCGATGGCCACGAGCGTGGAATCCTGGTCGGGCACGCCGAACTTCGTGCGGGCGCGCGCGTTAGGCTTCGCGGGCACGTCACCGAAGTGCGCCTTGATGAGCTGCTCGATCTGCGTCGGTTCGAAGTCCCCCACCGCCACGACGGCCATCAGGTCGGGCCGGTACCAGTCCGCGTAAAAACGCGCGATGGTCGCCGGCTTGAACGTCTCGAGCGTGGCCTTCTGACCGATCGGCAGGCGCTCCGCGTACCGGGAGCCCTGCAACAGGATGGGGAGCTGCTTGTCGGCCATGCGCGCGTCGGCGCCGCGCCCCAGGCGCCATTCCTCGATCACGACGCCGCGCTCCTTCTCGATCTCGGTCGAATCGAGCGAGATGCCGCGCGCCCAGTCCTCCAGGATGTCGAAGGCCTTCCCTTCGATGCTCGAGGAGTCAGTGGGAATCTGGAGCTCGTAGATGGTCTCATCGAAGCTCGTCGACGCGTTAATGTCGGGCCCGAAGCGCATTCCGACGGACTCGAGGTAGCTCACGAGCTGGTTCTTCGGGAAGCGCGCGGTGCCGTTGAACGCCATGTGCTCGAGGAAGTGGGCGAGACCGCGCTGGTCGTCGTCCTCGAGGATGGATCCGGCGTTGACGACGAGGCGCAGCTCGGCGCGCTTTTCCGGCTTGGCGTTACGGCGGACGTAATAGCGAATGCCGTTAGGCAGCGTGCCGACGACGACGCGCGGATCGCGTGGGAGCGGCGTGGCGCTGGCGGTGTCGATGCCGGCAGGCACGCGGGTCGCTGGCGCGGCGGACTGACCGGCGGCAATGGACGAGACGGCGAACGTGGAGGCGGCTACGGCGTCGACGAGCACGCGCCGCCACGAGTATGCGAGCATGGCGTGTTCCAGGAAGGGCGTATCGTAGAGTACGTCGAGGCGCGAGTGGATAGAAGCGGGAGACGGGTAGCGGGTAGCGGGGAACCCGCGGCTGCCGGCACGGCGTCATGGCGGCGGAATTCATGGGAACCAGCTCTGCCTGCCACTGCCGGACGCCGAGCGGATCAACAACCCTAACGCGAAGTAGAATCATCCGACGCTAACACGTTGTCATTCCGAGCGGTGGCCCGAAGGCCCGGAGGCGAGGAATCGCCCGAGGTTGTCATTCCGAGCGGAGGCCCGAAGGGCCGGAGGCGAGGAATCGCCATCGTCCCGGTAGACGCGCCTATCGGTCGGGACGAGTGCGATTCCTCGCCTCCGCCTGCGCTTCGCGCGGGCTACGCTCGGAATGACAATGCCCCGGCGATTCGCGGCTCCGCTCGGAATGACGCTAGGCGGTGACCACTTCCGCCGGCTCGCGAGGCGGATCGGGGCGACCCAACCGTTTCGCGAGCGGCAGCGTCAACGTGAAGCGTGCGCCGGTGGCGCCGTCACTCGCCGCCGTGAGGTCCCCGCCCATCGCGCGCGCGAGAGCGCGGCTGATCGTCAGGCCGAGACCGGTGCCGCCCACCGTCCGGGTCAGTCCGCTGTCGATCTGAACGAACGGCTCGAAGATGACGCCGAGCTTCTCCGGTGGAATGCCGATGCCCGTGTCCGCTACCACGATCGACGCGAGAGCGTCACGCTCCGACACGTCCACGGTGATGACCCCACCCGGCGGAGTGAATCGCACGGCGTTCGACACCAGGTTGAGCAGAATCTGATCGAGGCGCGCCGGATCGGCGCGCACGACGACCGCGGACTCACAGCCCCGACACTCGCGTCGCAGGCTCTTCTCGTCGAGCAGCGGCGCGACGGACGTGAGTACGGCAGCTGCGGCGCGGTCCACGCGCACCTCCCCGATGTCGATCGGCAGCTTCTGCGCGTCGAGGCGCGTGAAGTCCAGGATGTTTCCGATCAGCGAGAGCAGGTGGCGCTGGTTGTACCGCACGCGCTCGAGGTCGCGACGCTGGTCATCGGTCACCGGCCCACGCACGCCGAGCTCGATGAGCTCCACGTAGCCGCCGATCGCGTTGAGGGGCGTTCGCAGCTCGTGTGACATCGTCGCCAGAAAATTCGCCTTCGCGCGGTTCGCCTCATCGAGCCGCGTGGCGAGCGTGCGCGACTCCGCGAACTGACGCTCCAGGTCATCGTGCGATCGCTGCACCTGCCCGGCCATCGTGTTGAACGCCTCGGCGAGGCGTCCCGTCTCATCGCGACGAGCGACCGGCGCGCGGAATCCGTAGTTGCCCTTGGAGATCGCATCGGCCGCCTCGGTGAGCTGCACCAGCGGCCGCGTTATGCGACGGCTCAGCACCCAGGCACCGAGAATCCCCGCGAGCAGCATCGGCAGTGCCACGGCGATGCTCCGACGCAGGTAGGCGGTCGGGCGTTCGAGGAGCACGGTGTACGGCGTTTCCGCAATGACGCGCAGCGGCGTGTTCGGGATGTGCGCGTACACGGCGACGTACGAGTCGCCCGGCCCCCGGGAGTACCGGATGACGTTCGCCCCCTCTGCCTCCGCCGGACGAATGTCCGGGACGCTCACCGGCTTGCCCCCCAGGCTCGCCCATACCGAACTCCCCTCGCCCGCGAAGTAGATCGACACGCTGTCGCTTCCGTTGAGATCGCGAAACGTGCGCAGCGTTCGGGCGCTCGCGAGGACGGTGCGACGGAGGAGCAGATATCCGAGCACGCGTCCCCGTGCAATGACGGGTGTGCCTACCCAATAGAAGACGGAATCGCGACGCGTGTAGAACGGTCCCATCGCGGGCTGCCCCTTCGACAGGACCGCCGTGAGCGCGGAGATCGGCTCCTCGTCGTCCGGCAGCTCGGGGTGGGTCCCGACTCGCGTGGCCTCGTGCGCCGAGCGCAGCTCCGCGATGATCGTCGTATCCGTCGTGGAAATCGCCAGCCCGCGCAGCGCGGAGAGCGCGGCGGCCCGACTGGTCTCCCTCGGCGCCGAGGCCGCCAGGTGGGCGACAACCGCGCTGTCGGCGGCGACGCGCTGGAGCGACTCATACCGTTGCTGCTGGCTGACGCTCGCAAGGTCCGCGAGCTCCGACGTCAGGCGCCGGAGGCGGTCGATGACCCGGAGCTCCCACGTCTGACGCACCTCATGGTAACCGGCGGCCGTCAATCCGCCCGCGAGCGCGACCAGCAGTACGGAGATGAGCAGCGGGAGCTTCCGCTCGAGCGAGAGGGAGCTGGGACCTGGCATCACGCGAATGTGGTGGGCCGGCGGATCACGGCGGCGAATGTTGTCGGCGGCAACAGCGGCACGCAAGCGATACGCCAGTCGAGCCCGCAGATGTCCCGGCTCGACGTGCGCCGTTCAGGTGACTCGTGCCTTGCCCATGACGACTGTCACGTTGTCCTGGCCACCCCGCGCGAGCGCGAGATCGATGAGCGACTGGCACGTGGACTCCGAGCTCGCACCGCGGCGCAGGTGCTCGGCGATCTCGGCGTCGGTGACGTGCTTGGTCAGTCCATCGGTACAGAGCAGCAGTACGTCATGACGCTGGAGCGTCTGGACCGACACCTGGGGATCGACCTGCGCGCTGCCAAGCGCACTCACGAGCACGTGTTTGAGCCGCGACGCTTCCGCGGAGTCGGGCGTCAACGCGCCGGACTCGATCATGACCTGCGCCATCGTCTGGTCGGTCGTCAGCTGCGTCAGCTTCCCCTCCCGGAGTCGATACGCGCGACTGTCTCCGGCATGGACGACGAACGCACGCGGCCAGATCGCGATGAGCATCGTGAGCGTCGTGACGGCGGTGCCATGGACCCCTTCCTCATCGAGCCGCAACAGGGTCTCGTGCGCTTCGCCGAACGCCGCCCGGGCTCGACTGACGATCTCCTCCTCGCGATCGGGGTCCGATGGCAGCGACACCTCCGACATATCCACGAGGTACTGCGCCACGGACCGAATCGCGCGCGCGCTCCCGTTCGCCGCCTGCGCGAACGCACCGACACCGTCCGCGACGAGGAAGACGTAGCCGCGCGAATCAGCCGACAGTGCGGAGAACGCATTCGCCGGAATGCTGGAGTTGTGCACGTGCATCGCGCGGTAGAAGCTGGCGATGAGGAAGTGGTCGGCGTTCTCGTTGCGAACGCGGCCGCGATGCGTGAGTCCGCAGACGTCGACCTCCGACGGCAGCGGCTTGTGCAGCGCGTTGGGCTGCGTGAGGCTCGTGGTCATGACGGCTCCGCGAACGGCGGCACGGACCCGGACAGCATGCCACGCGGCGGGTTGGTACGCTACCCCGCCGGGCCAGGCCGTTCCAAATCGGGGCTGCGGAAACCCACAAGCCCCCCCAACAGCAACGGCAACGGCAACGGCAACGACCTGACGCGGATTCCGCGGATTACGCGGACGCGCTCCAAGCCGCCGAAGACCTGCCGGCCCGCAGCCGACACATGGATCTTTTCTTGTTGAACGGCGTCGGGACGTGGTGTCATTCCGGGGACGTTTCCAGAATACCAGAGACCCAAACAGGGCGCGGCGCTAGCCGGTGATGCCATCGGAGCGAGTCCGCGAAATCCGCGAAATCCGCGTCAGGCCTTCCCCTAACGTCCCGACCGAGAGGTGTCCGCGGTCAGCGGTTTCGGTGGCGACCAGAAGCCCGCCGTCCCCGACGCGCCCTCGGCCATGTCGCGGCCGAACAGCGCCGAGTTGAACACCACGCGGAACGTTCCGAACGGCTGGCCACGCCACTGCGGACGGAAGCCGATCAGCACCACTCGGCCACGTCCGTGCTTCACGTCCAACGCCGCTGCGTGGCCGTTCAGGTACTTCTCGCCAAGGAGGTAGCCGGACAGGCGGGGCGAGCCGGAAGGCGCATACTTCGCGAGCGCCGAGCCTTCGAAGCCTTCGAGCGTCGTGAATACGGGGCTGCCGTCGACGAACACCTTCGCGCGTTCGGGCATCCCGGCCATCACGGGATGCGCGGGATCCGTCGTGACCTCGAGAATCGAACCGCTGGCGAAGAAGTCCTTTCGTGCGACGCCCGCGACGACGTTCTTCACCGGGAGATCGAGCGCCGTGATCGCGAAGTTCGCGCTCTGGTTGATGCACACCAGCGTGCCCCCGGCGCGGACAAAGGCGTCGATCGCGCGTGCGCCCCCGTCGCCGATCCCGCCCGCATAACGCGGCGGGACCGTTCCGCCCGAGAAACCCTCCATGATCGAGCGCGGCGAGTCCGATGCCATGAGGATGACGTCGTAGCGCGACGAGAGATCGCCGGCGCGAACGTCGGCCGGGGCGATCACGGTGTATCGAAAGCCGTACTGGTCGAGCAGCCACTCGGTCCACCCCTCGTCCATGCTGGCGGTCCACGGCTTGAACAGCCCGATCCGAAGACGGGCCGCCGCGACGCCCGCACCACCCGACGACGTACGCTCGGCGCGGAGCGACAGGTCGCGGGCCCATCCTTCGACGCGACTTGCCGGGACACCGGAGAGCACATACCGCGCGCCCTGCCCTCTCGTGCCCGGCGCTACCCGCACCGCGCCACCCGCTGCGAGCGCCTGCGCCACGACCTTGAAGGCATCGTTCTGCGCCGGATCCAGCGCGAGACGATCGCCGGAGCCGCTCACGACCGCTGGCGGCGCCACGATGCCCGAGGCGACGGAATCGGTCGAGAGCGGCGCATCGGGCGATGTGCGCCAGTCCGTCGGCTTGCCGCGCACGGGACGCATGGCGCCGCGCGCGTCAGACGACAGCGGCGTGCGCACCTCGACGACGTTCACGTCCATCTGGAACGGCAGCGTCCAGCCCGCGGCATCGTATGGCTGCTCCGGCGGCCCCTCGGGGTACTCGCGGAGATCGGGGTACTCCTGCACATCGAACAGCTGCCTGACGAGCTCCGCGAACTCCTGGTCCATCGGGATCACCCAGCTGCCCTGCACGTGCTTCGTGCCGTCGAGCGTCACGTCGCGATCGAGCTGGGCGACGCGAACGCCGTTGAACGCGAGGCGACGCAGCATCGCGACCGCTGCACCAGGATCCCGCTGTGCGCGCGGGATCACGTAGGCGTAGGGCGGCTCGGCTGCATAACGCTTGATCGCGTTGCGCCCCGCCTGGTAGCGATTGTAGAGCAGCTCCTCGCGATATTTGGCGGCGTAGTCGAGCGTGGCCACGGACGCCGTGCGCATGTAGTCCACGGCATCCCTGAGGCGCCACCAGCCGCCGGCCCACGGGCTCGGATACAGGGACTGCGGACGGAGGTCCCGCATGTCGGGCGGGAAATCGTCGAGCGTGTAGAAGTGCGGCGTCGCATACCGATAGAGCGCCGTCTCCGTCCAGTACGCGTTGATGTTCTGAAGCATCGGCATGTAGTCGATGTAGCCGGGATACCACGCGTCGAACCCCGTCCCCATGTGCGTCGCGCCGACCTGTCCGTTCGACTCGAGCGCCTGCGCGATCGTCATGCCGATGGTGTTCACCTGCCGCGACATGAGGCCGGGGACGCGCGGCGCGATCGGCTCGGCGAACGGCGGGAGCCAGATGCGCGTCGGGAACGGCGCGGTCTGGTGCTGCACGTAGATGATCTGCGGCTCCCACTCGCGCCACGTGCGCGCGACCACGCGAGACTCGACGACGTTCAGCATGTACGCGTCGCGGTTGTTGTCGTGGCCGATGTACTTCTGATACAGCTCGTGCAGTGGCGACACCTCGTACGGCGTGCCGACGTTCTCGCGGTACCAGTTCACGACGATGTTCTGTCCGTCGGGATTGATCGACGGCCACAGGAACAGCACCGTGTTGTCGAGGATCGCTTTCGTCTTCGGCTCGTCGGCGCGCGAGAGGAGGTCGTAGGCGAGCTGGATGGTGTGCTGCGACCCGGCGATCTCCGACGCATGCAGCCCGCCGCTGATGTCGACGAAGACCTTGCCCTCCGCTGCAAGGCGGCGGGCGTCTGCATCCGTGAGTCCGCCCGGGTGCGCGAGGCGCTGCGAGATCTCCTTCAGCCGGTCGAGCTTCGCGAGGTTCTCCGGCGACGAGATGATCGCGAGCGTCCAGGGGTGCCCGGTCGACGTCTTGCCCACATCGACGAGCCGGATGCGATTGCTCGCGGCGGCGAGCTTCTGGAAGTACGTGATCGATTCGTCGTACGTCGCGAGCTTGAAGTCCGCGCCGACGGTAAAGCCGAGTGACGATTCGGGCGTCGGGATCGTGGCGTGTTGTGCCTGCAGGCGAGGAGCGACAAGAGCGAGCAGGACAGAGGCGGCGAATCGTGTTGGCAGCATGGACGGGATTGGCGGGACGCATAGCCGATGCGCGGGCAGGCGCGGCAATATGGCGCCCGTGGGGTTGCTTCGCAGGACCGTGTCATTCCGAGCGGAGGCGCGCAGCGCCGGAGGCGAGGAATCGCGATCGTCCTGGTAGAGGGGCCTCCCGGCCGGGACGAGTGCGATTCCTCGCCTGCGCTCGGAATGACGGGCACCAAGCCCGCTCGCTAGATTGAAACGGTCGAGCCTCCGATACAGCACTCGTATGCACAACACCCCATCGACCAACCGTACGGTGTCGTCGCTGTTCCGCCCGCATGGCCTCATCGGCGTGGCAGCTGCGCTCACAACCATCGCAGTTGCGGCGTGCGACGGTGGCGCGAGCAAGCCGGCGCCGGTCGAATCGCAGGTCGTCTACTCCGACGCGTTCACCATCGACACGACGTGGGCATCGATGCAGGGCCCGTATCGCGTGATGCATGTGCAGCTCACCGACAGCACATCGCACGAGCTGGTATGGGTCGTGGGCTACGAAGCGGCGATCGTCGACGCCGATACGCGTGAGCCCAAGTCACCCGAGTTCATGTGCCACTCGAACGTGGATCTCGACATGGCACGGCACCGCCAGATCTTCGGGTGGCACAAGTATCCGAGCCGGCGGTTGTTCACGCTCTCGGAAGGCCAGACCGACGTTAGGCTGCCGGACGGCTTCGGCGTTCCGCTGCGGTCGGACGAGCCACTGTCGGTCACCGCGCAGGTGCTCAATCACAACTACCGCGGCGCGCCGGTTCGCGTCAGGCAGCGCGTGACGGTGCACTTCATTCGCGACCGGGCGCTCAAGCATTCGCTCATCCCACTCTATCAGCGCGGGATCAACACGCTCGTGCGACTCGATGGGCCAGGCGGAGGCTTCAACACGGAGGTCGACGAGCACGCGATGCACGAGCACGGCGGGGCCGAGGGGATGTCGGCGGATACGATGCCGTATCGGGACAAGGCGGGGCGGACGTTCGCGGGGCACTGGGTGGTGAAGCCGGGTCGCGAGGAACGGCGCACGACGATCAACGGGTGGCTGCAGATGCAGCAGGACCTCACGATCCACTACGTGAGCGTGCACCTGCATCCGTTCGCGGAGTCGCTGCAGCTGCGTGACGTGACGACGGGCGACACGGTGCTGTCGAGCAAGGCGGAGAACCGGCCGGAGCGGATCGGGCTGGCGCGCGTGGACCAGATCGCCTCACGCGAGGGGATCACCTTGCACAAGGATCATCAGTACGAGCTCGTGAGTCAGTACAACAACACGAGCGGCGCGGACCGGACCGCCATGGCGGTCATGTACCTCTACCTCCAAGACACCGAATTCCGTCGTCGATAGGGGCTCGGAGTTGCAAGCAGCTGCTCGCAGCTCGCCGACGGCCGCGTGCTGGTGCTGCTGGCTGCTCGCTGCTGCCACCAGCCGCAGACGACGCATCGGGGGTTCGCGGAACGGCCGAACCGTCGAGTTGGGTCACATCGGGGACGACTTCGCCGTTCATCCCGCCTAACGCACGCCTCGTCACGACGCGTCGCGGCTTGGGGCTGACGCACAGCGGCGCGGGCGATCGGTCCGCATCTTCTGGCATTCCAGTCGTCCATCCTCAACGCTGCCGCCCGTGCCGATCTCGTTCACCATCGAGCCCATCACCGGACTGCTGCGAACCGTCGTCACCGGGCGATTCAGCCGGACCGAGATGGTGGGCTACGCGCAGGAGCTCCGGGCACACCCGGACCTGGGGCAGGTCCAGCGCCGCCTCGTGGACGTCCGCGCGTCGGCGATCATTACCGCCGAGGACCTGCTGGATCTCCTTGTCATGGAGCACGAAGTGGCCGGCAGCGCCCGCCGCACGGACCGCCGTGTGATCCTGCTCAACTCCGACAACGGCCCTGCGCTGGGCCGCGAGCTCGTGGTGGCGGACCGTCGCCATTCGGGTATCCCGGTCGCGTACCGGGTCTTCCGTTCGACGGCACACGCGTACCGGTACCTGCACGTGGACCCGCGCGTACTCGCGGATCGGAATCGGAGACGGGTAGCGGGTAGCGGGTAGCGGGAACTGCTGACTGGGCACCGGAAACTGGGAACGGGCGCTGCGAGCCGGGGCTCGTCGCGGCTGGTGACAGCAGCGACCAGCTCGAAGCAGCAGCACGCGGCCGTCGGCCAGCCGCTAGCAGCAGCTCGCAGCGAGCAGCTGTCGGTGTCCCGCTACCCGCTACCCGCTACCCGCTACATTCCTCATCTGTCCGCTGGATGCGGGCACCCGCGTGCCTTCGGCGCTCCGCTGGGAATGACAACAATGACCACTGCCTCCGCAGAGTGGCTCGAAGCCGACGGGCTCGGCGGCTTCGCCTTTGGACGAATCGACGGCATCCGCACGCGCCGCTATCACGCGACGCTCGCCGTGGCGACCACGCCCCCCACCGGGCGGATCGTGCTCGTCAACGGGTTCGATGCGTGGGTCGA